>Ga0335069_10000302_pt1 | contig 85823 bp, 76 predicted proteins | sample Lox_Sample_11_FD_206714 | JGI IMG/M metagenome (GOLD analysis project Ga0335069, IMG submission 206714) | Soil microbial communities from Loxahatchee National Wildlife Refuge, Florida, United States - Lox_Sample_1.1 | ecosystem: Environmental > Terrestrial > Soil > Wetlands | place: USA... | reverse complement strand
GTCAGCCAGCTCGGCTACATGTTCATCGGCGTCGGGGTGGGCGCCTTCGACTTCGGCATCTACCACCTCGTCACCCACGCCTTCTTCAAGGCCTGTCTCTTCCTCGCCGCCGGCAGCGTCATGCACGCGATGCACGACGACCTCGACGTGAGGAACATGGGCGGGCTGTGGCGGAAGACGCCGTCCACCGCCATCACCTTCCTCGTCGCCACCCTCGCCATCACCGGCATCCTGCCGTTCTCGGGGTTCTTCTCGAAGGACGGGATCCTCTCGGCGGCGCTCTTCAGCCACAACCACGCCTGGCCGGCGGTGGGGCCGATCGCCTACGCGCTCGGGACCGTGGCCGCCGCCGGAACGGCCTTCTACATGGTGCGCGCCTTCGCGCTCGCCTTCGCGGGAGAGCCGCGGACGAAGACCGCCGCGCACGCCCACGAGTCGCCCTGGTCCATGACCAGCGTCCTCTGGATCCTCGCCTTCCTCTCCATCGCGGCCGCCGTCCTCGGGCTGCCGACGGCCATCGTGGGCGAGCGCTACGGCGAGCTCTTCAAGAAGTTCACCGAGCCGGTGTTCGCGCAGGCCTACCACGTGATCGGCGTCGAGGAGGAGAGCGCCGTCTGGCCGTTCGGCGTGGCCTGGCTCGTCGCCATCGTCCCCGGCGGGCTCGCCTGGGCGATGTACGCCGGCGCGCTCCGCGGGCTGTCCGACCGGTTCGTCGCCGCCTTCCCGCGCCTCTACCGGCTCGTCGCCGACAAGTTCCGCGTGGACGAGCTCTACGACGCCATCCTGCTCAGGCCGGTGAAGGCCATCGCCCAGCTCCTCTGGCAGGTGGTCGACGTCTTCGCCATCGAGGGCATCTTCGTGAACGGCGTGCCGCGGGCGCTCTACGCCATCGGCGACACCCTGCGCGGCTGGCAGAACGGGAACCTCCAGCGCTACGCGGCGGTCATCGCCATCGCGGCCGTGGCCGTCCTGTGGGCGGTCCTCGGGACGGGGGGACACTAGCCCATGGCCACGCTGCTGAACGTCGTCCTCTTCCTCCCCCTGGCTGGCGCGGCGATCGCGCTGCTCCTGCCCCGGGGCGAGGCCTCCCAGCACCGGGCCTGGGCGCTCACCGTCACGCTCGCCACCTTCCTTCTCTCGCTCGGGCTGTGGTTCGGCTTCGACGCCGGCCGGGGCGCCCCGGAGTTCCAGTTCGAGACCAAGCTCCCGTGGATCGCGTCGCTCGGCATCGGCTACCACGTCGGCCTCGACGGCGTGGCGCTGCTCCTCGTGATGCTCACGACCGCGCTCGGGCCCATCGTCGTCCTCTCGGCCTGGAAGGACGTGGGCGAGCGGGTGAAGGAGTTCTTCATCGCCATCCTGTTCCTGGAGACGGCGATGATCGGCACCTTCGCGGCGCTCGACCTCGTGCTCTTCTACGTGTTCTACGAGGCGATCCTCGTGCCGATGTACCTCCTCATCGGCATCTGGGGCTCGGAGAACCGCATCTACGCGACGGTGAAGTTCTTCGTCTACACCTTCGCGGCGAGCGTCCTCATGCTCGTCGCCATCCTCTACGTCTACTTCCACGACGGCGGGACCTTCGACTACGTGGCCGCCCGCCAGTCGCTCGCGCTGCCCGCCGGCGCCGGGGTCTGGCTCTTCGCCGCCTTCGCGATGGCCTTCGCCGTGAAGGTCCCGATGTTCCCGGTCCACACGTGGCTGCCCGACGCCCACACCGAGGCGCCGACCGCCGGCTCGGTCATCCTGGCCGGCGTTCTGCTCAAGATGGGCACGTTCGGCTTCTTCCGCTACGCGCTCCCGCTGTTCCCGGAGGTGGCGCTCCAGTACCGCGGCCTCATCGGCGCGCTCGCGGTGGTGGGCATCGTCTACGGCGCCCTGATGTCGTTCGTGCAGGCGGACATGAAGCGCCTCGTCGCGTACTCGTCCGTGTCCCACCTCGGCTTCGTCATGCTCGGCATGATGGCGCTCACCGCCGAGGGGCTCACCGGGTCCGTCTACCAGATGCTCAACCACGGCGTGTCCACCGGCGGCCTCTTCCTCCTCGTCGGCATGCTCAAGGAGCGGCGCCACACCCGCCTCATCGCCGACTACGGCGGGCTCGCGAAGCAGGTCCCGTGGATCGCGACCGCCTTCGTGGTGGTGACCCTCTCCTCGATCGGGCTGCCCGGCACGAACGGCTTCGTGGGCGAGTTCCTCATCCTCTCGGGCACGTGGCTCTCTCGGCTGCGCGCCCCGGCCTGGTTCGCGGCGATCGGCGCCACGGGCGTCATCCTCGGCGCGGTCTACATGCTCTCGCTCGTCCAGCGGGTCTTCTTCGGGAAGCTCGAGAACCCCGAGAACCGGCACCTCGAGGACCTCTCGCTCCGGGAGGCCTTCGTCATCGCCCCCATCATCCTCCTCATCGGCGTGATGGGCCTCGTGCCCGACCCGTTCCTCCAGACGGCGCGCCCCTCGGTCGAGAAGCTCATCAGCCGCATGCAGGCGGCGGAGCAGCACCTGCGCCAGGACGACCCGGGGCTCCGGCCGCTCGTCGGCACCGAGCCGCCGGCCCTCGCGTTCGTCCGGCCGCCGGCCGGCGCCGCGGCGGAGCCTTCCCCCGAGCACGGGAGCCACTGACATGGTGCAGAACCAGGACCTCGTCGCGCTCCTGCCCTTCGCCCTCCTCGTCTCGGGGGCGCTCGTCCTCATGCTCTCCGAGGCCTTCCTCGCCTCCGGGCCCCGCGGCTACCAGTCCGGGCTCACGATCGTCGTCGCGGGCCTCGCGGCGGCGGCGGCGGCGGCGGCGCCCGAGCGCTCCATGTTCGGCGGGCAGGCGACGTCCGACGCCTTCTCGTCGTTCGTCACGGTCGTCGTCTGCGCGGGCCTCGCCCTCTCGGCGCTCGTGGGTCGGGGCTGGCTCGAGCAGCGCGGGATCGAGCGCGGGGAGTACTACGCGCTGGCGCTCTTCGGGGCGAGCGGGATGGTGCTCCTGGCGATGGCGACGGACCTGCTCCTCGCCTTCATCTCCATCGAGATCATGAGCCTCGCCGTCTACGCGCTCGCCGCCTACCCCCGCCGGGGCCAGCGGCCGGCCGAGGCGGCCTTCAAGTACTTCATCATCGGCTCCTTCGCGTCGGCGCTCTTCCTCTACGGCTCGGCGCTCGTCTACGGGGGCACCGGGACGACGCAGTTCTCCGGCCTGTCCCGCGGAGGCGCGCTCGCCGCGACGGGCCTCGCGCTGGTCATCGCCGGGATCGCCTTCAAGGTCGCGGCGGTCCCGTTCCACGCCTGGACGCCCGACGTGTACGAGGGGGCGCCGACGCCGGTCACCGCCTTCATGGCGGCCGGCGTCAAGGCGGCGGCCTTCGCGCTGCTCGCGCGCGGGTTCCTCGCCATGCTGGGTGGCGTCCCCGGCGGGACGGGGTCGGGGCTGGGCGGCGTGCTCGCCGTGCTCGCCGTCCTCTCCATGGTGTTCGGCAACCTCTTCGCGCTCCCCCAGCGGAGCGTGAAGCGGATGCTCGCCTACTCGTCGATCGCGCACGCCGGATACCTGCTCGTCGGCGTCCTGTCCGCGGGGGTGGTGCGGCAGACGGGGGTGTCGGCGGTACTCGTCTACCTCGCCGCCTACGCGGCCACCGTCATCGGCGCCTTCGCCGTCGTGGCGGTCCTCGAGCGCACCTCCTCGTCGCCCGACGTCGAGCCCCAGGCCCCCTGGGACCTGTCGCGGTTCGCCGGACTCGCCAAGACCCGGCCGGCCCTGGCGCTCGCGATGGCGGTGTTCCTCCTCTCCCTCGCGGGCGTGCCTCCGACCGCCGGCTTCGTCGCCAAGCTCGCCATCTTCCAGGCCGCGGTCTCGGCGAAGGCCTACGGCCTCGCGGTGGTCGGCGTGCTGACGAGCGTGCTCGGCGCCTACTACTACCTGCGCGTCGTCGTGGCCATGTACATGAGCCCGGCCCCGGACGGGCAGGAGCCGCAGCGCGCGCCGGCGCCCGTGGCGGTGGCCATCGCCCTCGCCGCCGTGGCGGTCGTCGTCCTCGGCGTCGGGCCGGAGGGCGTCGCCAGCCTGGCCCGGGCCGCGGCCGGCCACCTCTAAGGTCGCGCTACGGCGCGGCGGCCGGGCCCGCATCGAGGCCGAGCCGCTTCATCTTCCGCCAGAGCGTCGTCGAGGAGACGCCGAGCTCCCGGGCGACGCGCGCGAGATCGCCGGGGCACCGGACGAGCGCCGCCTCGATGGCGCGCCGCTCGGCTGCTCCGACGGCCTCGGCGAGCGTCCCCCCTCCGGCGTCCGCCGCGGACCCGGAGGAGAAGCTCACGTCCGCCGGGCCGATGAGGGTCGTCTCCGACAGGGCCGCCGACTGCTCGACCATGTTCTCGAGCTCGCGGACGTTCCCCGGCCAGTCGTGGGCGAGGAGCCTTGCCATCGCCTCCGGGGTGAAGCTCTTCGAGGTCCCGCTGCGCCGGTTGAAGCGGTCGAGGAAGTGGGCGGCGAGCAGCGGGATGTCCTCCCGCCGCTCCCGCAGCGGCGGGATGCGCAGCGGCACGACGTTCAGCCGGTAGAACAGGTCCTCGCGGAAGCGCTTCTCGGCGATGGCGCGCTTCAGGTCCTGGTTCGTGGCGGCGATGATGCGGACGTCCACCTTCACGGGGATGGACTCGCCCACCCGCCGGATCTCGCCCTCCTGGAGCGCCCGGAGCAGCTTCGCCTGGAAGCCGAGGGTGGTCTCGCCCACCTCGTCGATGAACAGCGTCCCCCCGCTCGCCTCCTCGAAGAGGCCGCGGCGAGCGCGGGTGGCGCCCGTGAAGGCGCCCCGGGCGTGGCCGAAGAGCTCGGACTCGAGGAGCGTCTCGGTGATGGCGGCGCAGTTCACCGGCACGAACGGGAGGAGGCTCCTGCCACTCCCGGCGTGGATGGCGCGGGCCACGAGCTCCTTTCCGGTGCCGGACTCGCCGGAGAGGAGCACGGTCGCGTCCGTCGGGGCGATCCGGACCGCACGGTCGAGCACCTCGCGGAGCGCGGCCGAACGGCCGACGATGTGCTCGAGCCCGTAGCGATCCCGGAAGTCGCCGGCGAGCAGGCTCACCTGTCCGAGCAGGCGCCGCTTCTCGACGGCCCGCTCGACGCGGAGCCGGAGCTCCTCCTCCTTGAAGGGCTTCGAGATGTAGTCGTAGGCGCCGCGGCGCATCGCCTCGACCGCCGACTCGATGCTCCCGTAGGCCGTCATGACGATGACCTGCACGGACGGGGAGAGCTCGATGGCGCTCCGCAGGACCTCCATCCCGCCGAGCTCGCCCATCCGCAGATCGGTGAGGACGACGTCGAACGGCTCCGCGGCGATGCGCTGGAGGGCGGATTCCCCGTCCGCCGCCTCGGTGACGTCGTACCCGGCCTGGCGAAGCACGATGGCGGTCGTGACCCGCATGTTGCGCTGGTCGTCGACGACCAGGATCCGTCCCGCGGGGGCGGCGGCCGGGGCGGGAGGGTGGGGCTCGGGCTTGGGCATCGACCGCGATCTCACCCCAAGGAGGAGGGCGTTTCAACATCCGCGAGGCCCGCGAGCGGGAAGCGCAGCACGAAGGTCGCGCCGCCCGAGGGAGCATCCACGACCTCGACCGTCCCGCCGTGCCCCTCGGCGATGCGCCGGACGACGGCCAGGCCGAGCCCCGTCCCGGTCGCCTTGGTCGTGAAGAAGGGCTGGAAGATCATCGGGCGCTTCTCGGCGGGAATGCCGGGGCCGGTGTCGGCGATCTCGATCCGGGCGAAGGCGCCGTCGACGCGCGAGCGCACGGCGAGCCGCCCGCCGCGGGGCATGGCCTGGATGGCGTTCATCACCAGGTTCAGGACGGCCTGGCGCACGTGGCGGGCGTCGACGGGCACCGCCGGGAGCCCGGAGTAGTCCCGCTCGACGACGATGCCGGCGGCGTCCCGGGACAGCGCCACCGCGAGCGTGTCCTCGACGATTCGCTCGAGCGACTCCGGCCGCAGGTCGGGCTCCGCGGGGCGCGCGAAGTCGAGGAGGTCGCCGACCGTGCGGTTCAGGCGGTCCGCCTCCTCCTGGATGACCTCGAGGAGCAGTTTCGCGTCGCCCTCGGGGCGGAGCATCCGCTGGAGCGACCCGAGCGAGTTGAAGATGGCCGCGAGCGGGTTCCGGACCTCGTGGGCGACCACGGCCGAGAGCTCTCCGAGCGCCGCCAGCCGCTCGCGCAGGACGAGGAGCTTCTGCGTGCGCGCCAGATCCGCATAGCTCTTGCGGAGGTCCTCGAAGAGCCGGGCGTTCTCGACCGCGACGGCGAGCGGGTTCGCGATGGTCACGACCCGGCCGACCTCGGCGGGGGTGAAGATGCGCCGGCGCCGCTTCTCGAACACCACCACCGCGCCGAGGACGTCGCGACCCCGGATCAAGGGCGCGGCGAGCGCCGACCGGATGCCCATGGTACGGCCGTCCGGTACCCCCCCTGCCTCTCCCGGGTCGTCGTTGCTCCACTGCAAGGGTTCCCGCCGCCGGATCGACTCGGCGCCGATCGTGCCGGCATCGAACGGCAGCCGGAGGTTCGCCAGCGGCCCGGGATCCCCGGCGTAGCCGGCGACGTAGATCTCCTTGCGGTCCCGGTCGACGAGCAGGATGACGCACTGGGACCCGTCGACGAGACGCAGGGTGGCCTCGGCACCCTGGCGGAGGACCTCGCCGACGTCGAGCGAGCCGGCGATGTGGCGGCCGAGCTCGTTCACGAGCGAGAGCTCGTCGGCGCGCCGGCGCGTCTCCTCCTGGAGGTACGTGTTCTCGAGGCCGGTCGCCAGGGTAGTCCCCATGGCGAAGGCGAGCGCGACCTCGGACTCGGTAAAGTGCCGCCCCCGCTCTCCCGCCACGGCAAGAATGCCGCGCGGGGCGCTCCGGGAGCTCACCGGAACGACGAGCAGCGAGAAGTCCGGGACCGTGGGCACGCCGGCCATTCCGGTGCGGGGGTCCTCGCGCGCGTTCTCCGTCTGCGCCGGCCGCTGCATCCGGATCACCTCCTCCGCGAGCGGTGAGCGCTCGAGCGGGATGGCCACGGCGTCGTCGCTCGGGGGCGCCGGCGACCCCCAGCTCGCTCCGGGGCGGAGTCCGGTCCCCCGCTCGTCGAGGAGCATCACCGCGGCGCTGCTCGCTCCCAGCGCCCGGGCCACCTTGGTGCCTGCGGTGGCGAGCAGGGGGCGGAAATCGCCCCGGGCCGTCTCGAAGGCCAGCATCGCCACCTCGTTCACGGCCGCGAGCCCGGCGATCTGGCGGCGGCTGTCGGCCAGCAACCGGGCGTTCTCCACGGCCGCACCGAGCTGGGCGCCGACCGCCGAGAGGAGCCTGACCTCCCGCTCACCCAGGGGCTCGGAACGGCGCCGGGCGGCGATGAAGAGCCCGACCGGTCGTCCGTGCAGGGTCAGGGGGACGACGACGCCGTTGTGGACCCCCTCGAGCCGGCGGAGCAGGCGCGCGCGCTCGGAGCTCGACGCCATGTCCGGGACCAGGACCGGTCTGCACGTCTGGATCGCCTCCCGGAGCGGCCCCGGGAGGATCCGGAAGCGCGCCGGGAGGGCGTCGCGGGTCGCCTCCGAGACACCGAGGATGAGCTGCTGCACGAGCTCGTCGCCGTCGAGCAGGTAGGCGACGGCGACGTCGGCGCCCACGGCCTCGAAGACCCGGGGGAGCGTGCCGGTGAGGACGGCGTGGGGATCCGTCGCCGAGAACGCGAGCGCCGTGTCGTTCAGGAGCTCGAGCTCCGAGACCCTCCGTCGCAGGTCGTCGAGCAGCCGCTGCGCTTCCGCCGCGCTCGCGAAGAACTCCGAGATTCCCTCCAGGAGCGGGAGGCGCGCCTCGACCACCGGGGCGTCGGCGTTGAACGCGGCGCTCATGAGACCCACGGTCCGGGATCGGACGCGCAGGGGCACGTTCGCGAAGGTTCGGTACGGGGTCCTGGAGAAGAGCCGGTGCGCGGGCTCGGGCATCCCCTCGAGCCGCTGGATCTGGGACTCGCCCCGGCGGATGACGGCGCCCATGACGAGGCTGTCCACCGGCCTCCGCGCATAGGCTCGCAAGAGCTCCGGCGGATGCACGCCGGTGGCGTAGGCCAGGACGAGGTCGTCCCGCTCGGCGTCGTGGAGGAAGATCGCAAAGCCATGGGCGCCGACGTTTTCCGCCACGACCGCCCCGGCTCGCTCGAAGAACTCCGCTGGCGTCGGGGCCGCGGCCGCGATCTCCACCAGCCGGTTCCGGGCGGCGAGTTCCACTTCCCGTGCGGAGATCTCGGCGATGGTGTGGGCGGCCCCGAGCGCGGCCGTGACCTGGGCGGCCAGGAGGCGGAAGGCGGGCAGGTCGGATTCGGAAAGCCAGCTGCCGAACGCCACGTGGATGGTCTCGGGCCCGCCGGGGTCCGTGATGCGGACCAGGACGGCGTGCTCCATGCCCGCCTCGCGCACGAGGCGCCGGCCCAGCGCCCCGCGCTCCGCGCCGAGGAAGACCTCCACCGCCGCCGGGACGTCGTCCAGGTAGAAGACATGCTCCTGCGACGTCTTCTCGATGAGGGGATGGGACAGCCGGGGGATGGCACCCTCCGTGAGCCCTGCCTCGCGCAGGGCGTCGGTGGCCGGCGGGCCGACGAATCGCCGGTAGAGAAAGTCGCTTCCCTCCCGCTCCAGCCGGGAACATGCGAGGCCGGCCTTGACGAAGCTGTCCTCGATGGTCGCGAGGATCGATCCCCGGCTCCGCTCCTCCTGGATGCGGGCCCCGGCCTCGGCCAGGATCTCCATGCGCTCCCGGTGGGTGGCCCGCTCGCTCAGGTCGACGAGGATGCCGTGGACCTCCTCGCCCTGCAGGGCGACGCGGACCTCGACCGGGACGACACGGCCACTGGCGGTCCGCGCCGCCGTCTCGTACACGGCGGGCACGGGCTCCCCCAAGACCCGGGACCGATTGCGCTCCGCGAGCCAGCGGGCGCTCTCGGAGGGCACGAAGCGCTCGCAGGGCTCCCCGACGACGTCCCCGGGAACCACCTCGAGCAGCTCCCCGAACGCCCGGTTGACCCGAACGATCCGGCCCTCGCGCACGACGTAGCAGGGCACCGGCAGGAGGTCGAATGGCTCGCCCTTCACGGACGGCTCCCCTCGCCGCGCAGGACGCGCTTGTCCCCGATGCGAAGCGTCACCCGCTCCCGGTCGAAGTACTCGGCGAGCGGGATCACGTGCTTCCGCGTCGCTCCGACCATGTCCTTGAACTCCGGAGTGCTGATCTCCTTGCGGGAGCGGAGGTGGGAGACGAGGCGCTCGCGGAGCGACGCCACCGCGGCGGCCTCGTAGTAGAGGTCCGGCGTCACCCGGACGGCCGCTCCCTCGGCGGCGAGGAGCTTCAGGACGGCCGCCACGTCCGCCGCCGGCGCCCCCGCGATTCCCGCGAGCTCGTGCACCCAGGGCGGGGTGAGGCCGCCCCGGCGGAGCGCCGAGAGGATCCGCTCCTTCAGGGCGCCGCCGCCCGGGCTCGCTGCGGCCGTGTGGCCGCGGCGACGCACCAGGTCGCCGGCCACCTCGAGCTCGCCCCGGTCGACGAGCTGCTGCAGGAGGCGCTGGAAGAGGCGGGGGTCGGTGACGGGCGGGAGGCTTCCCCGGAGCTCCTCGCGCCCCACGCCGCCGGCGAGCGGGTGCGCCTCGTGGAACGCGGTCACCGCCGCGGAGAGGCGCCCCTGGAGGACGCGCGCGACCTCCCCGGCGACGTGGCCGCGTCGCTCGCGGTCGTAGAGGAGGGCGAGGCCGCGGGCGCCGAGCCGCTCCAGCGAGCCCTGGACGGCCCGGGGCGACAGCGCCGTCCGCCCCACGAGCGCGTCGGCGGCGAGGCCGGCCGGGCCCGCCAAGGCGAGCACCGCGTGGACCCTCGCGTCGGCGTCGGCCCCGGCGAGCACGCGGAGCTGCTCGACCTGGTCGGGGCGCCCCCGCCGGCGCGCGCGGGACTGGATGGCGAGCACGCACCCGCCCGCGACCGTCCGGCCGCGGCCCTCGAGTGCCCGGAAGCCCCGCAGGATGAAGCGCTGCCCAGGAAGGGCGGCCGTCGGCGCGGCGAGCCGGAGCTGCGCGAAGGCGGTCGCGCCGGGGGCGAGCTCGGCTCGGCCGTCCACGAGCACGACGGAGCACGCCACCTGCGCGGTTCCCACGTGGAGGAGGAGCCTCGACCGGTGCCGGAGCGGGGAGGCCGCGGCCGAGAGCAGCGTCACCTCGGCGTCCACGAGCGAGGAGGCGGGCACGACGCCGGGGTGCGCGAGGGCCTGCCCCCTCGACACCGCCTGGGCCTCCACGCCCGGGACGTTCACGGCGGCGCGCTGTCCGGCGAGCGCCGCCGGCGTCGCCCGCCCGTGGACCTGGACGGTCCGCGCCCGGAGCGCGGACACGCCCGGGGTCGGCGGGACGAGGGTTAGCGCGTCCCCCTCGGCGACCGTCCCGGAGAGGACCGTGCCCGTCACCACCGTGCCGAAGCCCTTCAGCGTGAAGGCCCGGTCGATGGGGAGGAAGAGCGGCCCGTCCGCCGGGCGCTCCGGGACGCCGGCCGCGAGCCGGTCGAGCTCGGCGCGCAGCCGATCGAGCCCCTCCCCGGTCCGCGCCGAGACGAGGACGACCGGCGAGCCCTCGAGGAAGGTCCCCGCCGTGACCGCGCGGATGTCCTGCTCGAGGAGCGGCATCCAGTCGGCACCCAGCTCGGGAAGCAGGTCGCACTTCGTCACGGCCACGAGACCCCGGGGCACGCCGAGCAGCCGGCAGATGTCCACGTGCTCGCGCGTCTGGGGCATCACGCCCTCGTCGGCGGCGACCACGAGGACGGCGATGTCGATGCCGCCCGCCCCGGCAGCCATGGCGCGCACGAAGCGCTCGTGCCCCGGGACGTCGACGACGCCGGCGACGGTCCCGCCCGGGAGGGCGAGGTGGGCGAAGCCGAGCTCGATGGTGATGCCGCGCCGCTTCTCCTCCGCGAGCCGGTCCGTGTCGATGCCGGTGAGCGCCTTCACCAGCGCGGTCTTGCCGTGGTCGACGTGGCCTGCGGTGCCGATGACGACGCGCTTCACGTTCCGCTACACACCCGTTTCCCCGGGATCGCCGGAGGGCCCGACGCCGTCCCCGAAGTGATAGTCCCACGGGAAGACGATGAGCTGCGAGGTCTCGAGGGCGAACCACTCCGGGTGGGAGCCGTCGGGGCGGGCGACGAGCGCGGCCGCCTGCACCTCGCCCGCGCCGGACTTGAGGGCGAGCTCGCGGGCCTTGGCGAGCGTCGCGCCCGAGTTCGTGACGTCGTCGACGACGAGCACGCGCCGTCCCTTCGCCTCCGGGACGCGGAAGGTGGTCCGGCCGCGGCGGTCGCGCTGCCGCCGCTCGACGCGGACCGGGAGGAACTCGGCGCCGAGGGGGCTCGCAAGCGCGCCCCCCACGACGATCCCGCCGCGGGCGACCCCGAGGACCACGTCGGGCTTGAAGCGCTCCGCGATCCGGGCGGCGAGCACGCGGACCACCTCTCCGAACTCCACCCACGAGATCTCGCGCACCGCCTTCGGCGCCGGGCGCGCGTGCCGGGCCGACAACCCGAGCCGGCGGATCGCGAAGGCGTCGCCCACCCCTGCGCCCAGGGGTTGCTCGCGCGCGCGCCGGCGAGCCGCCGGGCGGCGGGCGGGGCGCTTCCGGGCGTTCCTCCCCCGCCGCGGCGGGGTCGTCCTCTTCTTCCGGGGTGCGATGGCGGGACCTCCGGGTCGTGGCCTGGCGGCCGACGCGAATCTACCACGCGCGGGCCGGCGCGCACCGCCCCCGGAGCCGGTCCCTCAGGCGGTCGCCTGACCCGAGCCCCCGGCGGAGAGCGACCGGGCGAGCTCGCGCAGCTCGGGCTCCCGGATGACGTAGCGCTGCTTGCAGAACTCGCAATCGATGACGAGCTCGCGCCGCTCGTCGATGGCGGCGCGGATCCCGTCCGCGCCGAGCGCCGTCACGGCGTTCAGCGCCCGGTCCCGGCTGCAGGTGCAGCGGTAGGCGACCTCGCTCTCCAGGAGGACCTCCAGGCTGCCGCCGGCGACGAGGCGCGCCACCTCGGCCGCGGGCAGGCCCCGCGACAGGGCGTTCGCGAGCGCGCCTTCCCGGAGGCGGCCGGCCACCTCCGCGATCGACTCGGTGCTCCCCTCCGGGAGCCGCTGCACGAGGACCCCTGCGACCCTGCCGAGCGGCTCCGGGCCGGACGGCAGGACGGCGACCTCCAGGGCGGTCGGCACCTGCTCGCTCTCCGCGAAGTAGCGGCGCAGGTGGTCGGTGAGCGTTCCCTCCCCGACCTCGATCGAGCCCCGGTAGAACTCCCCGTTGCCGAGGTCGCGGAGGACCGAGAGGGACCCCGTCCCCCCGAGCGCGGCGCGCCGCCCCACGGCGGGATCGCCGGGGAAGTGCACGTGCGTCGAGCGCACGCGCCCCCGCACGTTGCCGCCGGTGTCGGCGTCGACGAGGAGGCCGACGAGCGGACCGTCCACCGCGAGGTGGAGGTTGACGCGCGTCTTCTCCTTCTGCAGCGCGCCGAGCAGGAGGCCGGCGGCGAGCGCCTCCGCGAAGATGGCGGCGCTGGTCGGCGCGAGCCCGTGCAGCAGGCGCGCCATGCGGGAGAGGTCGGTCGCGTCGACGTAGATGACCCGGAGGTCGGAGGGCCGCACGAGGCCGCGGAGGAGGACGTCTTGCATGACCGGTGCTTCGCCGAGGATAAGGGCCGGCGGACCCGGCCGCATCGGAAACGCTCCCTACCGGGACCCGAGCACGCTGCGGATGGTCTCGCCCATCGGGTACTTGGGCGCCCAGCCCGTGTCCCGCACGAAGCGCGAGCCGTCCACGGCGCACAGGTACTGGATGTAGTCGACCTCCCCGGGCGGGAAGTGCGAGAGCCGGGCCTCGAAGAGCCGCCGGAGGAGCGGCCGGATGAGGGGGTGGGGGACGGGCACAGGCTCGCGGCCGAGCTCGGCCAGGACGGCCGACAGCGGCACCTCGCCGGGCCCGGTCACGTTGTAGATCCCCCGGACCCCGGGCCGGAGCGCCACGGCGAGCGCCCGGCACACGTCCTCCTCGTGGATGAGCTGGACCATGGGGTCGAAGCCCAGGACGGTGAGCGGGTGCTCGAGGCGCAGGTAGTTCGACGGGGCGTTCCGCACCGTGGGCCCGACGATGTTCACCGGCCGGAGGATGACGGTCTCCACGGCCGGGTGCTTCCACATGAAGGACTGCACGTACATGTCGACCTCGACGAGGTCGCGGACGTTGGGGAAGCGCGCCGCGCCGAGGAGCGGGGTCTCCTCCGGCAGGAAGTTCGGATTCTCCGGGAGCGGCCCGTACACGTTGGCGCTCGAGAGGAGGACCACCTTCCGCAGGCCGTGCCGGACGGCGAGGTCGAGGAGCTTCTGCGTGCCGGCCACGTTGAAGCTGTGGGCCTCGGACTGCCGCTCGCGGGGGTCGTGCTTGAGCCCCAGGTGGGCGAGCGCCTCGATCTGGCCGTGGCGGAAGACGTCCTCGACGCGGTTCTTGCGGATGTCGAGCTGGTGGTGCTCCACGTCCTTCGGGCGCTCCCGGTAGGGCCGCCGGTCGATCCCGACGAGGCGGGTCTCGCCGTGGAGGAGGCGGGCCAGCTTCTTGCCGAGGTTCCCGGCGATCCCGGTGATGGCGACGCTGCGGGGCAGCGCCGGGAGCGGGTCGCGCTCCTCCGGCGGCGGGACGGGCGTGGATCCGGGCACGGCCATGCGTTCACCAGAAGAGGTGGCGGCGCTCCTCCAGGCCGCGGGCGAGGAGGCCCGCCACCGCGGCCTTCACCCGGGCGACCTTCGACTCGAGCACCGGGTCCTCGTCGTCCGGGCTCCCGGTGAAGTGCATCGGCTTCCCGAACCAGATGCGGTAGCGAACGGGCAGCGGCAGCGGAAGGACCGTCGGGGTGATGGGGAAGTGGGGAAAGGCGAGGAGGCGGGCGAGCGGCTTGAGGTCGAAGAGCGCCGGGGCCTGCTCCTCGGCGCCGACGACGCCCACCGGCACGATGGGCGCGTTGCTCTCGAGCGCGAGCCGCAGGAATCCCGGCCCGAAGTCCTGCAGCTCGTAGCGGCGGGCGAACGGCTTGTTGAGGCCCCGGGTGCCCTCGGGGAAGACGAGCAGCGCCTCGTCGGCGGCGAGCAGCCGGCGGCAGTTCTCCGGGGTCCCGACCACCTGGCCGCAGCGGGCGAAGATGGTGGACACGAACGGGAGGGTCGGGACCCAGCGGTCGACGAGCGCCCGGACCGCCCGCGGCGGATCCTTGTCGGCGAGGCAGGCGACCTCGACCATGGCGGCGTCGAAGGGGAGCTGGCCCGAGTGGTTGGCGACGAGCAGGACGCGCCCCTCGGCCGGCACGTTCTCGAGCCCGTGGGGCTGCACCCGGAAGTACTTCCGGTACAGCCACAGGAGCGGGGCCACCGCGGCCTGGAGGTAGTCCACGTCGAACCCGTAGGGGTCCACGCCGTACTCGTTGCGCGGTGGGGTGAGCGTCTCCAGGCGCTCGCGCATCCCGGGCCCGCCGAGCTCCAGCGTCCAGCGGTGCAGCCGCTCCTTGATCTCGCCCCCCAGCCCGGTCATGAAAGGAGGATCTAGCACGTCGGGCCGCGCCCGCCGAGAGCAGGCCGTGCTCCCCGTCGCAGCCCGTGCTAGCAAGGGATCCCGATGGCCGAGGCCTGCGAGCTGTCCGTCGTCATCCCGGTGCACGACGAGGAGCGCATCGTGGAGGAGGCGTGCCGGGAGCTCGTCGCCCGCCTCGAGGAGCGGGGGCTCGCCTTCGAGGTGCTGCTCTCCGAGAACGGGTCGAGGGACGGCACGCGGCGGATCCTCGAGCGGCTCTCCGGCGAGGACCCGCGGCTGCGGTACCTCACGGCCGACGCCGCCAACTACGGCCGCGCGCTCCGGCTCGGAATCCTCGCCGCCCGGGGCCGCTACGTCGTGGCCGACGAGATCGACCTCTGCGACCTCGCCTTCTACGACCGGGCGCTTCCCATGCTCCGGCGCGGGGAGGCCGACATGGTGGTCGGCTCCAAGCGCGCCCCGGGGGCGGAGGACCGGCGGCCGGCCTACAGGCGGCTCGCGACCTGGGCGCACAACTCGCTCCTGCGCGTGGCGCTGGGGTTCGAGGGCACCGACACCCACGGCGTGAAGGCCATGGTCCGCACGAGCCTCGCCCCGGTCGCGGCCCGCTGCGTGGTCGAGGGCGACGTCTTCGCGAGCGAGCTCGTCCTCCGCGCCGCGCGGGAGGGATGCCGGGTTACCGAGATCCCCGTCGCGCTGCGGGAGCGGCGCCCTCCGACCATCGGGCTGATGCGCCGCGTGCCGCGCGTCCTCGGCCAGGTGGCGAGGCTCATCCTGGTCCTGAGGCTCCGGCCGCCCGCCCGCCGGCCGGCGGCGAGCGAGGCGGAGGAGCCGTGACGGCGGCCTCCCTCTCCATCGACCTCGACCCCCTCGGCTGCTACCACCGGCTGCACGGGATCGCTCCCCCCGAGGCGGGCGACGACCCCGTGTACGGGCGGGCGACGGAGCGCTACGGAGAGCTCTGCGAGCGGCTCGGGATCCGGGGCACCGTCTTCGCGGTCGGCGAGCCGCTCGCGGCGCCGGCGGCCGCGGCCGCCGTGCGCCGCCTCGCCCGGGCCGGGCACGAGGTCGCGAACCACAGCTTCTCCCACGACTACGGCCTGTCGCGGCGCGACCGCGACGGGATCGCCCGGGAGCTGCGGTCCGGCGCCGCGGCGGTGGAGGCGGCGGCCGGGCGGCCCCCGGTGGGGTTCCGGGCGCCGGGCTACGCCCTCTCGGCGGCGCTCGTCGCCGAGCTCGCGTCGCAGGGGTACCTCTACGACTCGTCCGCGCTCCCGGCCCCCCCGTACTGGATCGCGAAGGCCGGGGCGATGGCGCTCCTCGCGCTCGCCGGGCGGAGGTCGGCGGCGATCCTGGACCGGCCCCGGGCGATGCTCGCGCCGCGGGTCCCCTACCGCCCCTCGGAGCGGGAGCCCTACGCGCGCGGCGGGCTTCCGCTCGTCGAACTCCCGGTCACGGCCGGTGCCCTGCGCGTGCCGCTCGTCGGCACGTTCCTCGCGGGGCTGCCCGCGGCGGCCGCCTCCCTTCTCCTCGCCGGCACGGCCGCGACCCCGCTCGCCAACGTGGAGCTGCACGGCCTCGACTTCCTCGACGCCTCCGACGCGTCGCCGGCGCTCGCGAGCCGCCGGCCCGACCTGCGCATCCCGGCCTCGCGGAAGCTCGCCCGCCTCGAGGCGTTCCTGCGCCGGATCGACCGGGAGTGGCTGACGCTCGAGACGGCCGCCGCCCGGCTCGGCCCCTGACGAGGGGCGGCCTCCCCTCACGCGAGCCGGCGCGCCACCTCCCGGCCGGCGAGGAGCGCGTCCTCCATGGACGAGTACTCCCAGCGGCCGTAGCGCCCCGCGACGAGGATGTCGCGCTCCTCGAGCCACCCGATGACGGTCGCCCGCGCCTCCGCCCAGGAACGGTCGCAGATCACGTACGCGTGCGGGATGGACCGGGTCTCCGCGTGCAGGACGTCGTCCCGCGAGCCGAGGAAGCCGAGCTCGAGGAGCGTGGAGAGCGCCGCGGGCTCGACCTCCGAGGCTGGCAGCGGCTCCGGGGCGCTGAACTCGACCCAGAAGCTCCGGCAGCCGGGCGGGGCGAGCCCGGGAACGGCCGTCGAGGCGGAGCCGACGCGGTAGGGGCGAAACCTCGGTTCCGGCAGGTACACCCAGTGGAAGGGCGGTCCGCGCGACTCCCGCGCGGCGACGTTCACGTAGGTGACGGCGTTCGACCGGAGCGCGGCGGCGGCCTCCTCGACCCGGGGCGGCGCCCCGTCGACGAGCCGGGCGAGGTCCGGGAGCGGGATCGTCGAGACGATCGCCCGCCAGCGCACCTCCTCGCCGGTGGACAGGCGCGCCACCCTGCGAAGGGGATCGATGGCGAGAGGGCGGACGCCGCACTCGGCGGGGCGGGGAAGGCGGGCGGCGAGGGCGCGGGCGAAGGCCTCCATGCCGCCCTCCCGCGGGTACAGGAAGGTCGCGTTGTAGCCGACCTCGCCGCGGGGGGCCCCGACGGCGCCGGCCACGACGTCGGCGAGCGACGGCCGGGGCACGAATCGCTCGAGCGGCCCGCAGTCGAGCTCCTCGAGCGGCACGAGCCAGAGCTTGGAGTTGTAGGGGAACATGAAGTTCCGCGCGAACCCGGAGCCGAGGTGCCGAAGCACGAACTCGGCGAAGGTCCGCGGGCCCCGTTCCCGCAGCGCGCGGCCGCCCTCCCCGAACTGGGCCTCCACGAAGCCGAGGACGTTCTCGAGGACGACCTCGGGAGGCAGCCCGCGGGTGTTCACCTGATAGGGGTAGGGCGTGAAGACCCCGTGGGAGAAGACCCCGGCCCGCCGCGCGATGGTGAGCCAGCCGCCGGGGAGGAGCTCGTCGGCGAGGTGCCGGGCCTCGGGATCGCGCAGGTGGAGCCAGTGGCCGGTCGCGTCGAAGAGGAAGCCTCCTCGCGAATCCGTGCGGCAGAGCCCGCCAGGGCGGTCCGCGCGCTCGAGCAGGCGATATCGCTGACCGAGGTGGAGCGCCGCCGAGAGGCCTGCGAGGCCGGCCCCGAGGACGAGCACGTCGCTCGGAGGTGGCGCGGGGTTGAGGGGCGGCTGTACGATTACCGAACTGCTAGCACGCACGGCCCCCTCCGCGCCACGGAGCCGGGCCGGCTCCTGGAACGAAGATGCGGGTCACCTGCGCCCATTGCCGAGCGGAGTACGACGTCGACGAGACGCGCATCCCGGCCACCGGCCTCCGGGTGCGCTGCCCCAAGTGCCAGCAGGTCTTCCCCGTGCGAAAGGCTCGCGCGGCGGCCAGCGGCCCCCCGTCCGGCGGGACCCCGCCCGTCGGCCCCTCGCCGTCAGCCGAGGGCGGAGTCCCCGAGAAGACGGTCGCCGGAATGCCCCAGCCGCCTCTCCCCGGCGTCACGCGGGCCGGCGCGGCCGTTCCGCTGCCCGGGACTCCGCCGGGATCGACGGTGGTCGGCACGCCGCCGACGCCGACGGTCGCGGGGACCCCTCGCGGGTCCACGATGGCGGGTGCACCTCCCGGGTCCACGATGGTCGGCGCGCCTCCTCCTCTCGCGCCCGGGGCGACCGTCGTCGGGTCGCCGCTTCCGCCGACACCCGGGGTGACGATGGCCTCGGCTCCGCCGCAGAAGGCCCCTCCGCCCACGGTCGTCGGCACGCCGCTGCCGCCCTCACCCGGGGCGACGGTGGTCGGCTCGCCTCCCCCTCCCGCGCCGGGCGTGACGCTCGCCGGCGCAAGGCCCGGGGCGTCGATCCCGCTCCCGGGAGGGGTCGCACCTCCCGGCAAGCCCGCCAAACCGGCGGTTCCCCTTCCCGGCGCGGCGCCCTCCGCTGGCGCGACGGTCGTCGGGAGCCCGGGGGCAACGCTCGGCGGCGGGACGCTGGTCGGCGCGTTTCCGGCCGCCGCCGACGCGCCGGTCCCCGGCGGCGGTCCGCCGCCACCTTCACCCGGGGCGACGATGGTCGGGGCGCCTCCCCCTCCCGCGCCGGGCGTGACGCTCTCCGGCGCGAGACCCGGGACGTCGATCCCGCTCCCGGGAGCGGTCGCGCCTCCCGGCAAGGCCACCCCCCCGCCCGCGAGCCTCTCCGACGCGGTGCCCTCTCCGGGAGCGACGGTCGTCGGGAGCCCGGGGTTCACGCCCGTCGGCGCCACGCTGGTCGGCGCCTTCCCGGCCGCCGCAGCCGGGCCCGGGCCCGGCGGTCCCCCGCCGGTACCGCTCCCGGGAGGGCGCGAGCCGCTCGCGCCGCCTCCCTTCCCGGGGGCGGCCCCGGCGTCGCTCGTCGGCTCCGCGCCGCCCTCCTCGGAGGGGTCCGCCGTTCCCCTTCCGCCGGCAGCGCGGCCGGCGCCGCCCGCGCCTCTCCCCGAACCGCCCGAGGCCGTGCCCCTCCCCGAGCCGGAGGCGGCGACCGTCGAGGCAGAGCCGTTCGCCTTCCCGACGGAGGAGGCGCCGGCGAGCGAGCCTTGGCCCGCGTCCGAGGTGGAGCCGGCGGAGGCCGCGCACTCGGAGCCGCCCGCCCCGGGTGCCGAGTCCGGGGGCAAGGGCGAGCCGGTGGAGACCTTCTCGTTCGGCGGGCTGGGGTCGGGCGACGAGACCCCTCCCGAGGGGCCGCCTCCGGGATCGGTCCCGGAGGAGCCGCCGCCCGCGCCGGCCTCGAGCGGCGAGGACGAGCTCGAGATGCTCTTCGGGCAGCCCGCCGCCGAGCCGCCGCCGCGTCCGGCCCCGCGGGTCCCGGACGGGGTCGCGTCCTACAAGGTGCGGCGCCCCTCCGGGAAGGTGTTCGGGCCGTTCGCCGAGCGCGACATCGTCGAGATGCTCGGCAAGGGCGAGCTGCTCGGCAACGAGGACGTCTCCCCGGACGGAGGCGAGACCTGGACCTCGATCGGCGCGGTCCCGGCGCTCGCCGCCGCGGTGCGGCGGCTGCACGAGACGCCGGCCGTGAGCCAGCCGGTGGCCGCGCGCGACACGGCGCGCATCCCGGCCCCGTTCAAGCCCCGCATGGAGAGCGGGCTCAAGCAGAAGGTGACGGCCCGGCTGCGCCTCCACCTCCCGCCGAGGAAGGCGGGGCTGGCAGCGGGTGCGGCCGTCCTCCTGCTCCTCGCGGGCGCCGGGATCGCCGGGAGCCTGACGAGCTACGGCCCGTTCTTCTGGAAGGCGTTTCGGGGGCGGTCGAGGAACCCCGCGGTGGCGAAGCTCGTCGGCGACGGCCGCGCCGCCCTCGCGCAGGACGCCTTCCCGGCGGACCAGCAGGCGCTGACGCTCGCCGAGCAGGGCCTGCGGATCGACTCGTTCGACCCGCAGGCGCGCCTCCTGCTCTCGCTCGCCGCCGGCTCGCTGGCCCAGCGGGGCAGCGACGACGCGCTCCGGCGGGCGCGCGAGCTCGCGACCGAGATGGCGGGGAGGATGGCGGGAACGCCCGAGGCCCGCGCCGCCACGCTCGCCGTCGCCCTCGCCGGCGGGGAGGACACGGGAGCGGCGCTCGCCGCCCTGGAGGCGACCCCGAAGGTCGACGCCGATCCGGAGATGGTGCTGCTCCTCGCGCGGGCCGCGGCGGGGCGCGGGGATTTCCGGAGGGCGGCGAGCAAGCTCGACCGCCTCGACGCGCTGCAGCCGAACTCGTCGCGCGCGGCCCATGCGCGGGCGCTGCTCGACGTGCAGCGGGGCGACGACAAGGCCGCCCGGGCGCAGCTCGAGACGGCGCTGGCGCGCGACCCCGGCAACGTGTCGGCGGCCCTCGACCTCGCCGCCCTCATGGACCGGGCCGGGGATCCGGGGGCCGAAGGGGCGCTGCGCTTCCTCGCGGAGAAGGAGAGGTGGGCGAGGCTCGGCCCGGGAGAGCGTGCGCGCGTCCACCTCCTGCTCGCCGACATCCTCGCGCGGCGCCCGGGTGCGGACGCGTGGGCACCGGCCGTCCAGGCGGAGCTCGAGGCGGCCATCCAGGCGCAGCCGGCCTTGACCGGCCCGAGGGGGGCCCTCGCGCGCCTCCTGCTGCGCCGCGGGGACGCGGACGGCGCCGTCGAGGCGCTCAAGCCTGCCACCTCGTCCACGCGCGACTGGGACCTCCTCGCCCTCTACGCGAGAGCACTCGTCCTCTCCGGCAAGCTGCCGGAGGCGCAGGCGGCGGTCGACGGCGCGATGGCGCGCGCGAGCGACGACGCGCGGGTCATCTACCTCAAGGGCTGGGTCGAGCAGCAGGCCGGGAAGCGGGCGGAGGCCGCCAAGCTCTACGAGCGCGCCGGGCAGAGGGCCCCCTCCGACTGGCGGCCCAGGCTGGCGCTCGCCCGGATCGCCCTCGCCGACGGCGACCTCGCCCGGGCCGAGCCCCTCGTCGCGGCGCTCGCCGAGAAGGAGGCCGCCCGGGCCGAGGTGCAGGCGCTCTTCGGGGACTTCAGGCTCGCGCGGAAGGACGCGCAGGGCGCGGGGGCGGCCTACGCGAAGGCCCTCGAGACCGACCCGGAATGCGCCGCGGCGCTCCTCGGCCGCGCCCGCCTCGCGCTCGCCGCGGGCGACGCGGCGGCCGCGCGCGTGGACCTCACGCGGTCGCTGCGGCTCGATCCCCTGCAGCCCGAGGCGCAGCTCGTGCTCGGGTGGCTGCTGTTCACCGGGGGAGAACCGGAAGCCGGGCGCAAGGCCGTCGAGGCGGCCGTGGCGCTCGATCCCAAGAGCGCGCTGGGCCATGCCCGCCTCGGCGCGCTGCGCCTCGAGCAGGGCCAGACCGAGGAGGCGCTCCGGGAGCTCGACCTCGCGACGAACCTCGACGCGAACCTCGCGGAAGGGCAGTTCTGGCTGGGGCGCGCGCTCCTCGTGAAGGGCGACGCGACGCAGGCGCTCGACCGTCTCCGCAAGGCCGCGGCGCTCGGCCCCGAGGATCCGGCCCACCACCTGTACCTCGGGCTCGCGCACGAGAGGCTGGGCCAGCCCGGCGAGGCGATCGAGGCCTACCGCGCGGCCGTCGCCGCGGCCCCGGGCCTCCCGGACGGCTACGAGCGCCTGGCGCAGCTGTACGCGGCGCAGGGCGACTTCCAGAACGCGGCGCAGCAGCTCGAGAAGGCGGTCGCCGCGGCGCCGAAGCAGGAGCGGCTCCGGGTGCAGCTCGGCGACGCCTACGAGCACCTGGGCATGCACGCGCGCGCGATCGCGCTGTACCGGGAGGCCCTGAAGCGCGACCCGAAGCTCGTCGGCGTCTACTACCGGATCGGCCAGGCGGTCCAGGGCGCCCAGGGGCTCAAGGCGGCCGTGCCCTGGTACGAGCAGGCCACGAAGGCCGAGCCGGAGAACCCCATGCCCCACCTCTACCTGGGCTACGCCTACAAGGAGCGCGGGCAGAAGGCGCGGGCTCTCCAGGAGTTCAAGGCCTACCTGCGGCTGCGCCCCGACGCCGACGACAAGAAGGACGTCGAGCGGGAGATCGAGGACCTCGGGGGGTAGCCCCCGGCGGCTCAGCGCCCTTCGTGGTGGGGATCGAGGCGCGGGCCCGATCCCCGGCGGCCCGCCAGCGCGGGATCGCAGCCCAGCCCGGCGAGGATCGAGCTCGTCCTTCGCGTCGACGAGGATGGCATAGGCGTCGCGGCCGGAGCGCGCGCACGGAGATCCAGGGCCGAGCGCTCGCCGCCGTGCGGGCGGAGCTCGCCGATCACGGGCGAGCTCGAGGTGCACGAGTTCGAGAACGGCCTCCGGTCGATGCGCGCGCGGCACCCATCGCCGTCCGCGTGCTCGGCGACCGGACGGACGAGCTCGAGGCGGCCGCGGCCTGGGTGGAGGGCGTCCTCGCGGAGACCCCGGGGACGCGCTACGTGCGCAACACCAGCCGGGACCGGGAGCGCGACCTGCGCGTCCGCGTCGAACGGGACCGGGCCGCGCTCGCCGGCGTCGCCGTCCCCGACGTCGACCGGGCCGTGCGCCTCGCCGCGGGCGGCGTCGCCGGCCACTACCGGGAGGAAGCCGCCGAGGAGGCCTACGACGTGCGCGTCACCTGGCCCCGGTCGCAGGGGGAGCGCTGCCCGGCGGCCCCGCGCCGGCACCCGGCGTGCTCGACCCGGCTCTACCTGGCCGCGGGGAGCGGGGCGGTCCCGCTCTCCGTCACCGGCAGCGGCAGGGGCCGCGTGACCCGGGCCGGCCCGGGCGGGGGTTTCGGCGGGGACGTAGCAATTCTTCGCAGCGCGTGCGCCCGGCTTGGTGTAGACCTCGCATGCTCAAACGGAGGACGCATGACGTTCACCATCGTCGCAGCCTTGGTCCTGACCCAGGCGGCCCCGTCCGCGGCCGCGAAGCCCAAGGAGGCGCCCCCGCCCGCCCCGGTGGCCACGCCCGCCGCGACGGCGGCGAGGGCGCTCCCGGTTCTGCCTCTGCGCGAGGCCATCGTGGTCGCCCAGCGCCAGAACCTGGACATCCAGCAGGTGAACGCGAAGCTCGACGAGGCGCGGCAGGCCACCGGGAAGGCCTGGTCCTACTACCTGCCGCAGATCGCGGTGTCCGGGAACTACACGCGGAACGAGTTGCAGGCCGACATTGCGCTGCCGGCCACCTACTACGTCACCGACACGGGCCAGAGCGGCCCGCCACCCGGCCAGATTCCGCCGGGCCAGACCCCCACGACATACCAGGCGACGGTTCCGTCGTCGTTCTACACGGACGCCGTGCAGGTCCTGAACCAGTGGCAAGCCCAGGCGAGCGCGAACCAGGCCCTCATCGCGCCGCAAGCCATTCTCGGCATCGTGAACGCCTACTCCGGCGTCCGCGTCGCCGAGTACAGCTCCCAGCAGGCGCGGCGCGACGTCCTCTTCGGAGTGGCGCAGCTCTACTACGGCATCGCCGGGCTGAAGGAGCTCGTCATCGTCCAGGAGCGGCAGGTGGACCTGACCCGGGAGCGGGAGCGCGATGCCCGGGTCCGCTTCAACGCCGGGACCTCGCCGAAGGTGGGGCTGCTCCGGGCCGAGATCGACCGGGCGCAGGCGGAGGAGGATCTGAAGCGGGCGCAGATCGACTTCGAGAAGGCGAAGCTCTCGCTGGCGCAGGCGCTCACCCGCGACAACGACTTCGACGTGGAGATCCCCCCCTCGCCCAGGATCCCGCAGGGACCGGACCTGGAGCAGCAGGCCCTCGACCTCCGCCCGGACGTGAAGGCCGCGGCCGAGGGCGTCAAGCTCGCCGAGGGGCAGCGCACGCAGGTGATCATGGAGTACTTGCCCTCCATCGGCGCCTTCTTCAACTACCGCTACACGAACGTCTCCATCTTCACCGGCCAGGCCTTCACCTGGCAGGCGGGCGCGGGACTCACCTGGAACATCTTCGACGGCGGGCTGCGCGAGGCCAACATCCGCGAGGCGAGCGCGAAGATCGCCGAGGCGAAAGCGGCGAAGGAGCAGACGGACCTGCGCACGACCACGAACGTGAAGCAGTTCAAGCTCGAGCTCGAGGCCGCGCTCGCCAACAAGGCGAAGGCCATCGAGCGCGCCGAGCTCGCCCGGGAGAACGCTCGCCTCGTGGACGTCGCCTACAAGGCGGGCGCGGCGACGTACCTCGAGTCCACCGACTCCGTGCAGACGCTGCGCCAGGCGGAGGTGAACGTCGTCGCCGAGAGCCTGAACGTCGACCTCGCGACGCTCCGGCTGCTGAACGCCGTGGGCGCGTTCCAGGAAGCGAACGACTAGGGGGCGCGGCTCGCCCCTAGGCGAGGGAGAGCGGGGGCGAGGCCGCGACGGCGTTTCCGCCGGCGGCCTTGGCCTGCCGGAGTGCCTCCTCCGCGGCCTCGAGGACCACCCGGTCGGTCTTCGCGGGCTCGTAGGTGGCGATGCCGCTCACGACCGCCACTCCGACGCTCATGGTGAGCGAGAGCTCTTGCCCCCGGTAGGAGAGGCGCGAGCGCTCCACCGCCTTGCGCACCCGGTCGGCGAGCGCGCGGCCCCCGGCCACGGCCGTCTCGCGCGCGAGCACCGCGAAGTCCTCCGACCCGAGCCGCGCGAGCACGTCCTCGCGGCGCACCGCCCCCTGGATGACGTGCGCGATCATCTTCAGGGCCTCGTCCCCGGCCACCTCGCCGTGGGCGTCGTTCACCCGACCGAAGTGGTCCACGTCGAGGAACAGGACCGAGAGCGGCCGGCCGTGCCGCTGCACGGCGGCGAGCTCGGCGGAGAGCCGGTGCCCGAAGTGGCGCCGGTTGTAGAGGCCCGTGAGGGGGTCCTGCAGGGCGCCCTCGGCGAGCCTCCGCTGGTACTCGATCTCGAGCTCGTCGCAGAGGCAGTACTTGAGCGTGCTGTGCATCCCCAGGTGCACGCGCTGGCCGTCCTGCAGGCGGCAGTCGGTGACCCGCAGCCCGTCGACGTAGGTGCCGTTCTGGCTCCCCAGGTCGCGGAGCCGCGCGCCGTCGCTCGTCGGGAAGACGGACGCGTGGCGCCGCGAGACCCCGGCGTCGCGCAGCCGCACGGGCACGCCCGCTTCGCGGCCGAGCACCTGCTCGACGCCGCGGTCGAGGGCGAACATCTCCCCGAACTGCGGGCCGGAGAGGACGAGCAGGTAGGGCCGCCGCTCCGAATGCGGCCGGGGGGCCAGGCTCCACGAGTCGGTGCGCTCGCCGCTGGGAGGCTCGGCGGGGGAGGACATCCCGGAATCATAGCGCAGCCCGGCCCGGCCGGAGCGCCTGTCCCAGGCCCCCGGGACGAAGGTTGTGGCCGGGGCCGCCGCGGCGCATGATGACCGACCGTGAGGACCTCGCCCATCCGGGTCGTGAGCTACAACGTGCGATACTTCGGCCACGCGCTGAAGGGGCTCGCGAGCACCCGGTCGTCGGAGCGCCGGATCGCCGCGGGCCTCGCGGCCCTGGCGCCGCTCGCCGACGTGGTCTGTCTGCAGGAGATCGAGACCATCTCGGTGCGCTCCCGCCTCGCAAGGGGGAGGGCCGCACCGGGCGAGACGCAGCTCATGTCGTTCATGGCGGAACTGCAACGGGCCTTCGCCCGGACGGGGCAGACCTTCCCGTACGACGGCTTCTACTTCCGCGCCCACGCGAACCGCATCCGCGGCCTCTCCATCACCACGCACGGGCTCGCCATCGTCGTGAACACGGAGCGGCTGCGGGTGGAGTCGCACAACGTGGACTCCCCTGCGCACATCACCCACCACCACGTGGAGCGGTTCCGGGACCGCAAGCAGGGGCGCATCTGCGCCCACATGAGCGTCGTCGACGCCTCGGGCCGGCGGCTCCACGTGTTCAACACCCACCTGTCCCTCCCCACGCCGTTCGCGAGGGCGTTCTGGACGCGGCGCGAGCGCATGGGATGGGGCGTGAACCAGCTCCACGAGGCCCACACGCTCGCGGCCTACGTCCACCGCCACGCGCGGGCGGAGCCCTTCGTGGTCTGCGGCGACTTCAACGCCCAGCCCGCGTCGCCGGTCTTCCGCTACCTCACGGAGTCGGCCGGGTTCCGCTGCGCCGAGCGGGACCTCGGGCTCCTCGAGGGCTCGAGCTACCCGACCGCCGGCTTCATGCGGATGCGAATGCACCTCGACCACATCTTCTACGGCAACGGGGCCCGCTTCCTCGACCTCGACGGCACCTCGCCCTACGGCGACCGCTCGAGCCGCTTCGCCGGCCTCTCCGACCACGTCCCGCTCATCGGGCGGATGCGCTGGGAGGAGTGACGGCGGCCCGCTACCGGCGGACGCCGTTGCGCCCGGCGACGGCGCGGACGTCGGGGCGGGACCAGGGCCTCCGGAGAAGCACCGTCCCGTCCGACTCCACCCGCTCGAGCTCCAGGGCCGCCGCGAGGGAAAGCTCGCCCGGGGCGAGCAGGAGGTAGCCGCCCGGCCGGGTGGCGTCGAGGAGGCGTTCGAGCGTCGCCGGGACCTCGCCGGGGTCGAGGAACGGGAGGACGTTCCGGCACAGGACCGCGTCGTAGCTCCCCTCCGGAGGCGGGTCGCGGACGTCGTGGGCGCGGTAGGTCACGGTGGCGCGGAGGGCGGCGGGGACCTCGGTGCCGTTCGGAGCGCCGGGCAGGAGGCGCTCGAGCACCGGGTCCGCCCCGCGGAACGACCAGCGCCCGTAGATGCCCTGGCGCGCGTGCTCGAGTGCCCGTTCGGACACGTCCGTCCCGAGGACCTGGTCCTGGCCCTTCGGACGCCCGGAGGCTTCGAGCAGGGCGGCGAGGCCGTAGGCCTCCTCGCCGCTCCCGCAGCCCGCCGACCACAGCCGGAGCGCGCGCCCCGGGTCGGAGGACGCGAACAAGAGCCGCTGCAGCGCCCGGAACTGCTGGGGGTGGCGGAAGAAGTACGTCTCCCCGAGCGCCGCGCCCTCGAGAAGCGAGCAGATGCTCGCCGGGGCGCCGCCGAGGATCGCGGGGAGCACCTGCGAGGCCTCGAGGCCGAGCTCGGCGGCCGCGGAGGCGAGGTGCCCGCGCAGGCGGGAGCGCAGGCGGTCGCAGAGCTTCAGGCCCCGCCGCTCCAGGCTCACCTCCAGCCGCGCCAGCTGGCGCGCGAGCTGGCCGTCGGTGCGGCCGTTGCGCTCGGGATGCACGTCGAGGACGTGGGCGAGCCGCTCCACGTGGAGCAGCGGGAGGACCTCGCCACCCACCTGGGCGAGCACGCGGGAGTGGCGCCAGTTCGCGGGCGGGGCTCCGTTCGCCGGGACCAGGACCGCGGGGCCGGAGGCGGGCGACACGGCGTCGGCGAGCAGGCCGACGGCGACCTGCGAGTGGAACACGACGAGCGTGGCGTCGCGCGGCGGCGTGCGCCGCGCCCCGAGGAAGGCGGCGAGGTCGAGCGCGACGAGCGACCGGCCGGCGGCGGCGGCGAGCCCGGCGGCCTCGGGCGGGCCTCCCCGGATCGGCGAGAGGTCCGGGGCGGGCGCGATCTCCTCGACCTGGGAGGCGGAGACGAGCGCCTTCTTCCCGCCCGCCTCGAGGACGAGGTGCAGGCCGGGCAGGGTGTCGCCGGGACCGAGGTCGGCGAGCTCCGCCTCCAGCTCGGCGATGTCGCCGCGCAGCTCCCGCACCCGACGGTGCAGCGCCCTTCGCGCCTGGTGGACCTCGTCGCTCATCTCGCGGATCCGGGCGATCCCCTCCTCCACGCCGGACGGCCCATCCTGCGAAAGGGGGAGAAACGGCGCCATCCCGTGTACGTAGGACGGAAACCCACCTGTACCGGGGGTGGGGGACGCCGCCCGGAAGGCGCGGGAAAAGGGGCGGTTGGCCGGCGCCTGGGGGCATGCTCTACTGCGCGCCCATGGAGCTCCCGCCAGTCGCCGCGCGCGCGCTCGAAGAGGTGCGGCGGACCGGCCGCGGCGTGCGCTTCGAGATCAAGAAGGCCTGCGAGCAGGAGCGGTGGCGCCTCAAGGTGTGTTACCAGCGCGCCGACGGCGAGCGGGAGGTCCAGCTCGGGCTCCTGTGGTCCGAGGACCTCTCCGGCCTCGAGCGGCTCATGCGGAGACTGGAGGGCGGGACATGAGAGGGCGGGCGGGCGTCGTCGCGGGCATCCTCGTCGCGCTCGCGGGCGCGGGCTGCTCGCTCTCCAAGGAGTACACGCGCGACGCCTACCTCTCGAAGCAGCTCGCGGACTACGTCTTCCCGTCGAGCTGCCGGGCGATGTGGCCGGACGCGCTGAAGGTGGTCGCGCAGCAGGGCATCGAGCTCGTGGGCTCCGACCGGGTGACGACCGGCCAGGAGGAGAAGGGGTTCCTCGGCAAGGTCTTCACGGTCGGACACGCGACGACCGAGAAGACGAACGGCACCCTCGAGTCGGAGACCGAGTGGAACAGCGACCACATCCGCTACCAGGTGAAGGGCTTCCCGGACGGAGTCGACGGCTGCCGCCTGGTCGTGACCGCCATGCAGGAGCAGACGAACGAGGTCGGCGAGACCCGCAAGTGGCGGGACTACGAGATGGAGCTCGCCATCCTGGCGCGCGTCGTCCCGAAGGAGGCGGCGCGCATCGAGCAGGGCGCGCCCAAGTAGGCGCGCCCCGCCCACGGCCCTTAGAAGCGGTATCCCAGGTTCGCGGTCACGACGACGCCGCTCATGCGCAGGGTCGCCGTGTTCGACGAGAAGGACGAGCCGAAGTCGTACGTCGTGGGGCTCACGTACAGGTAGCGCGCCTCGGCCCCGAGCAGGATGGGCCCGAGGAGGAAGTCGACGCCGCCGCCGGCCGGCACCATGAAGGAGGTCTTCGTCGAGCTCACGCTCGGCGCCTTGGCAGTGTTGACGAGGAGGCCGACGCCGGCCTCGAGGTAGGGCACGACGAAGAGGATGGGGATGCGCAGCTGCAGGACGCCGGAGAACGGGAGGCCGGTCACCTGCACGTTCGTCCCCGAGGTGTTCGAGTTCGTCCAGAGGTAGCCGCCGGACACGTAGAACCCGAGCATGCCGAAGCTGGCGCCCACGGCGGCCTCGACGTCGCCGGCGGTGTTGAGGCTCCAGGTTTGCGGGTTGCTCGCCACCGAGATGGCGTTGGACGCGGTCGGGAAGTAGCCGCCTCCCTTGACCACGACGTACCCGTTCCGGTCCTCGGCGCGGGAGGGAGCGGCCGCGAGCGCCACGGCGAGGGCCGTCGCGGCAGCGAGCGAGCGGGCGAAGATCTTCACGGTGTGTCCCCTTTCTGGGCTCGGCGTGAGCCGCGGACTGAACGATTCTATGGGCACTCCGCGCCCATTCCAGTCCACGGCCGCGCGCGGGAACCCAAGCGGGTCTGACGCCGCCGCCCGTGGGCGCCTACCCGTCGGTGCCCTTCGCACCCTCGCTCACATCCGGCGCGCGTGCCGGCGGGTCGAGCTCGCAGACGAGGATCGTGGCCGCCGTGATGGCGACGGCGCGGAAGAACACCCCGACGACGGGGATGGCGAGGAAGGCGACCGCGGCGAGCGCGAAGCCCGCCGTCTCCCACCGGTGACGTCTCGTGAACGCGACCTCGTGCCGCCAGGGGCGGGCGAGCCATCCCGAGAACCGCGCCGCCCAGCGGAGCGGCGCGGTGAGGCGCGACCGCCCCGCGAGCGTCGCGAGCCCGCGCTCGAACCAGGTGCGCCCCCCCCGCCCGCGCCGGCCCGGCACGAGCTCGGTCGGGATCTCGAGCGCGTCGAGGGCGACCCAGTACCAGGCCCAGGCGGCCCCGAGCGCGACCGTGACGCCGTGCCCGACGAAGGGGACGAGCTCGACGAGCAGCGCCACCGGGGCGATGCCGACGGCGACCGCGGCCGCCTGGCGCCCGGCCTTCACGAGCTCGCGCACGACGATCCGGTGGTACCGCTCGCCCGGGCGCTCCTCCTCGCCCGGGGCGGCGCCGGCGGCCCGGCGGGCCTCGAGCCCGACCCGAACCCACTGCCGCCAGAGCAGGGTGGGCGGCATCGACGAGATGGCGACGAAGGAGGCGAAGGCCGCCCGGAAGAAGCGGCCGTCCTCCGCGTGCGCGACGAGCGCCGCGAGCGCGGCCGACCCGAGGAAGGTGAGAGCCGTGGGCCACAGCGACGCGCGCAAGAGCGCGCGATCGGTGGCGACGAGCCGCGCCGCCCGCCCCGTCTGGGCGAGGCCCCAGAGGACCCGCTCGGCCGGCAGCCTCGCCTCCGCCCGCTCGCCGGCCGCGCAGCGGGAGATTCGGCGGGCGAGCGCGCGGGCGAAGCCCGCTCGCGCCCCGCCGCCGAGCTCGCCGTCCATGCCTCCGGCGCCCCGGGGCGCCTACTTCGCCGCGGCGAGCGCCGCGTCGTAGTTCGGCTCCTGCCCGATCTCGGGCACGAGCTCCTTGTAGACGACCTTGTCGCTCGCATCGAGGACCACGACCGCGCGCGCCGTGAGGCCGGCGAGCGGACCATCCTCGAGCAGCACGCCGTATTCCTTCGCGAAGGTCTTCCCGCGGATGAGCGAGAGGCTCACCACGTTGTTCAGCCCCTCGGTCGTGCAGAAGCGCTTCATGGCGAAGGGGAGGTCGGCCGAGATGACGAGGACCACCGTGTTCGGCAGCGAGCCGGCCTTCTCGTTGAACTTGCGGGTCGAGGTGGCGCACGTGGGCGTGTCCAGGCTCGGCACGATGTTCAGGATCTTCTTCTTCCCCTTGTACTCGGCGAGCGACACGTCCTTCAGGTCGACGCCGGTGAGCCTGAAGTCCGGCGCCTTGGCGCCGACGGCGGGCAGCTCGCCGTTCGTGTGGATGGGGTTTCCCTTCAGCGTGACGGTGGCCATCGTTGGGCTTCCTTTCGGGGTGGCGGCCTTCGCCTGCCGCGCGGCCGCGGTTGAGCTCTCGTGCGAGGGCCGTAGTCTAACCGTGCAACGGCGCCGTGCCTGCGCCCCGTCGAGGTAGGTGGCGGAAGCGCGGCGCGCTAGGCCATGGCGCCGCCGCCCCCCACCATGAAGGACGAGGGGTCGAGGCCGAGCCGGCGAACCGCCTCCTCCCACCGCGCCTCGACGGGCACGGTGAAGAGCAGGTCCTCCTGGAAGGCGAGCGGGACCCAGGCGCCGTGGGCGATCTCGTTCTCGAGCTGCAGGGAGGCCCACCCGGCGTAGCCCATCATGAACTGGAACGGCCCGGGCTCCGGCGCCCGCAAGAGCGCCTCGAGCAGCGGGCGGGAGCTCCCGACGGCGAGGCGCCGGCCGACGCGGATGCCCTCCTCCTCCACGTCGACGGCGCCCGGGCGGTAGAGGATCCACAGCTGCTCCTGGGAGACCGGCCCCCCGACGAGGACCGGCTGATCGAAGCGCCCGCTCCTCCTCGCGAGCCCGGCGAGCGACTCGTCCACGCCGGCGAGCACGTCGCCGGCGGAGACCGGCGCCGGCCGGTTCACCACGAAGCCCATCGCCCCCTCCTGGCGGTGCCCCGCCATGAGGACGAGCGACCCCTCGAAGTTCGGATCGCGGAGCGCCGGGGCGGCGACGAGGTACCCCGGGGCGAGGTGGGTCGCGGCTCGCTCGCTGGCCATCCACCCTTACCTGACGCGAGCGCGGCTCTCGCGCAAGCGCGGCGCCGTAAGCCCCCGACCTTCGGGCCGGATCCCGTCCGCCGGGAATGGCCCGGATCAAGGGGATTCGGCCGCCGCTACCCCTTGACGGGTCGCATGGCGGCTGGTACCAACGCGATCCCTTCCGAGCGTCGTCCGCGCTCTCTCGCCACGAACGAGGTCCGCAGCACATGTACAAGATCGTCCGCCACCAGGTGTTCTCTCCCACGACCTTCCTCTGGGAGGTCGAGGCCCCCGACGTCGCCCGATCCGCGCAGGCAGGGCACTTCGTCATGCTCCGCCTCCACGAGGGCTCGGAGCGCGTGCCGCTCACGGTCGCGGACTACGACCGCAAGAAGGGCACGATCACGATGGTGGTCCAGGCGCTCGGCAAGACGACGAAGGAGATGATGGAGAACTACGGGCAGGGCGACGTCTTCGAGGACTTCGTCGGGCCCCTCGGGCTTCCCCAGCACGTCGCCAAGATCGGCCACGTGGTCCTCGTCGGCGGCGGCCTCGGCGTCGCCCCGGTCTACCCCCAGCTCCGCGCCTTCAAGGAGGCGGGAAACAGGACGACGAGCATCATCGGGTTCCGCAACAAGGACCTCGTCTTCTGGGAGGACAAGTTCAAGAAGTACTCGGACGACCTCATCGTCTGCACGGACGACGGGAGCTACGGCAAGGGCGGGTTCGTCACCGTCGCCCTGAAGGAGCTCCTCGAGAAGCAGAAGCCGGACCTGGTGGTCGCGATCGGGCCGCTCCCCATGATGAACGCGTGCGTCGAGACCACGCGCCCCTTCGGCGTGAAGACGATGGTCTCCCTGAACGCCATCATGGTCGACGGCACGGGCATGTGCGGCTCCTGCCGCGTGACGGTCGACGGCAAGGTCCAGTTCGCCTGCGTCGAGGGGCCGGACTTCGACGGTCACAAGGTCGACTTCAAGGAGCTCCTCTCCCGCCAGAAGCGCTTCAAGGGGCAGGAGCAGATCGCGAACCAGGACTACGAGCACGTCTGCAACCTCGAGAAGCAGCTCTTCGAGGAGGAGAAGCGCAACTACAAGAAGATCAAGGAGCTCGAGCCGCACCAGGTTCACATGCCGGAGCGCGACGCGCTCGAGCGCTCCCGGAACTTCAAGGAGGTGAACCTCGGCTACTCGCTCCAGGACGCGCTGCGCGAGGCCGAGCGCTGCATCCAGTGCGCGAAGCCGACCTGCATCGCCGGCTGTCCGGTGCAGATCGACATCCCGCGCTTCATCCGCCACATGCTCGTGCGCGACATGGACGGCGCACTCGCGGCCATCTACGAGTCGAACATCTTCCCCTCCGTCTGCGGCCGGGTCTGCCCCCAGGAGACGCAGTGCGAGGCGCAGTGCATCATCAACAAGAAGATGGACTCGGTCGCCATCGGCCGCCTCGAGCGCTTCGTCGGCGACAACGCCAAGGCCCCGCCGGCCAGCCCGCCGCGCTTCGCGAGGAAGCTCGGCAGGGTGGCCGTGGTCGGCTCCGGGCCGGCCGGGCTCTCCGCGGCCGCGGACCTCGTGCGCTACGGCTGCGACGTCACCGTCTACGAGGCCCTGCACGTCGTGGGCGGGGTGCTCCGCTACGGCATCCCCTCCTTCCGCCTCCCCCGCGACATCATCGACCGCGAGGTGAACCGGCTACGCGACCTCGGGGTCAAGATCGAGACGAACAAGGTCGTGGGCAAGACCTTCACGGTTCCGCAGCTCATGGACGAGAAGGGCTTCGACGCCGTCTTCCTGGGCGTCGGGGCGGGCGCCCCCGCCTTCCTCGGGATCCCGGGCGAGTTCGCCGGGCAGGTGTACAGCGCGAACGAGTTCCTCACCCGCGTGAACCTGATGGGCGGCGACCGCTTCCCGTACCTCGACACGCCCATCAACATCGGTCAGAGCGTGGTGGTCATCGGCGCCGGCAACACCGCCATGGACTGCCTCCGCGTCTCCAAGCGCATCGGCGCGGCCACGGTCCGCTGCGTCTACCGCCGCACCGAGGCCGAGGCCCCGGCGCGCATCGAGGAGATCCGCCACGCGAAGGAGGAGGGGATCGACTTCTTCTTCCTCCACGCGCCCGTCGAGATCTACGTCGACGCGGACGGCAACGTGAAGGGCATGAAGGTCGAGGAGATGAAGCTCGGCGATCCCGACGAGAAGGGCCGCCGCAAGCCGGTGCCCACCGGCCAGTTCAAGGACCTGGCGTGCGACACGGTCATCTACGCGCTCGGGACGAAGGCCAACCCCATCGTCACGCAGTCGACGCCGGGGCTCGGGCTCAACAAGTGGGGCAACATCGTCGCCGACGACGCCACCCAGGCGACGAACCTTCCGGGCGTCTTCGCCGGCGGCGACATCGTCACCGGCGGCGCCACCGTCATCCTCGCCATGGGGGCCGGCCGCCGCGCCGCCCGTGGGATCGCCACCTGGCTCTCCCAGGACAAGGCGAAGTGGCCCATCACCAAGGAGGAGGCGGAGGCGTTCGTGCCGCCGACGCCGCTCGCCGATCGCGAGCCCACGGCGGCGAGGGGAGCGGAAGCCATGGCGTCGCCCGGAGGGCGGACCTGCCCGAAGTGCCACCAGCCCATCGAGGGAGACGAGGAGTACATCTGCTGCGCCGAGGCGAAGATGCAGTGGCGCTGCGAGTCCTGCGCGAAGGTGAGCGAGGGGTTCGCCTTCCCCTACGGCCAGTGCCCGGCCTGCGGCGGGAAGCTCGCGATGCTCGGCGACCGCAGCGTGGAGGGGGACGACGCGCTCGAGGCGATCCGCACCGCCTTCGAGATCGAGCTCGGCGGCATGGCCTTCTACAACCGGGCGGCCAAGGAGGCGGGCGAGCCCGTGCTCCGCGAGCTCTTCGCGAAGTTCGCCGACATGGAGAAGGAGCACATGGAGACGCTCTCGCGGCGCTACCACGCGGACGTGAAGGAGGCCTCCGAGGGCTTCCGCACCGAGCGCGCGGCGATCTACGCGGGCATCGCAAACGACCCGAAGGACCCCGCCAACCTCTTCCGCATCGCCATCGCCTTCGAGCAGCGGGCGGTGAAGTTCTTCGAGGAGAAGGGCGCGAAGGCGGCCCCGGGCTCGGCCGAGCGGCAGCTCTACAAGGAGCTCGCCGCCGAGGAGCGCGAGCACGTCGACATCCTCGCCACCGAGTTCAACCGCTTCAAGCAGGGCAAGCCCGGCCTCCTCTAGGAGCAGGTGCCGGCCGGGGCCCGGGCGGGCCCCGGCTGGACGCACCGGCCCCGCCCGCCGCCCCCGACGAGCCATGGCCCCGCGCGCGGTCCTCTTCGATCTCGACGGGACGCTCATCGACTCCGTCCCCCTCATCGTCCAGTCGATGCAGCACGCCTTCGCGGGCCGGGTGCGCGCGCCGTCGGTCGCGGAGTGGGTGGCGCGCATCGGAACGCCGCTCGAGGGGATGATCCGGGCCTGGGCCGAGGACGACGCCGACGTGGCGCTCCTCAAGGAGCGCTACAAGCAGCACCAGCGGGAGCACCACGACGCGATGGTGAAGGCGTTCCCGGGCGTGCCGGAGCTGCTCGAGCGGCTCGGCGCCCGCGGCACGGCCATGGCGGTCGTCACCTCCAAGCTCGAGTCCTCGGCCATGCGGTCGCTCGAGCACCTCGGCCTCGCCCGCCACTTCCGCGCCGTCGTCGGGCTGGAGGCGACCGCCCGCCACAAGCCCGACCCGGAGCCGGTGCGTCACGCGCTCTCGCTCCTCCGGGCCGCGTCCGCCGAGGCCGCGTTCGTCGGCGACTCCCCGCACGACGTCGCCGCCGGGAACGGCGCGGGCGTCGCCACCGTCGCGGGGCTGTGGGGGCCGTTCTCGCGCGAGGCGCTCGCCGCGGCGCGCCCGAGCGCGTTCGCCGCGAGCGCCGCCGAGGTCCTCGAGGTGCTCGACCGGCTCCCCTGAAGCCGCCCGGCCGGGGACGCGCGGCGGTGGCGCACGCGGGCGGGAGGCCTTAGACTCCCCTCATGGAATACGGAAACGCACAGGTTCTCGTTCGCGGCGCCGCCGACGTGGAGCGCCGCTTCATGGCGGCGGTCTACCGGTGGATGACGCTCGGCCTCCTCGTCACCGCCGGCGTGGCCTGGTACGTGGCGAGCACGCCCGCCGCGCTCCAGCTCGTCTTCGGCACCCGCTTCGTCTTCTGGGGCCTCGTCCTCGCCCAGTTCGGCCTCGTCATCGCGCTCTCCGCGGCGGTGACCCGGCTCTCGGCCGGGGCGGCGGGCGGCCTGTTCCTCCTCTACTCGGCGCTGAACGGCGTCACCCTCTCGGTCGTCCTGCTCGCGTACACGGGCGCGTCGGTGGCCACCGCCTTTGCGGTCACCGCCGGGACCTTCGGGGCGATGAGCGTCTACGGCACCGTGACCCGGCGCGACCTCTCGAGCTGGAGCACCTTCCTCTTCATGGGGCTCATCGGCGTCGTCATCGCGAGCGTCGTGAACGTGTTCACGAAGAGCGACATGGTCTCCTGGGTGATCTCGGCCGCCGCGGTCGTGGTCTTCACCGGGCTCACCGCCTACGACACCCAGAAGCTCCGCCGCATGGCGGCGGCCGGGGCGCAGGTGGCGGCGCTGCCCGTGAACGGCGCGCTCGCCCTCTACCTCGACTTCGTGAACCTGTTCCTCGCCCTCCTGCGCATCTTCGGGGGGCGGCGGGACTAGGAGAAGCGCGCCCCGTCGAAGGAAGCGGGGCCCGCGACAAGGGGGAGCGAGCCGGCGCTGCGCCCTTCAGGCCCCGTCGGGCCGGGCGCGCCGCTACCCGGAGCGTGGCGATCCCCCTCCTGACACCGCCACGGCCCGGTTCGGGCCGGATTCCTCCCGCCGGCCAGGCCTCCACGCCTTGCCGCGGTCCCGGGGCGACGGAGGCAGCAAGGTGGGTGCCAATGCCACCGGCGCGCGGGCGCGGGCGTTCCGGTGGGTTGCGCGAGTCGCCCCGCCCCGGAGGTGGGGCACCTCGCGCGCCTCCGCCCGGGGATGGGTGAAGCCACCCACCCGCTACTTCGCCTGCAGGTAGCCTTCCTTGGTGAGGAGCTCGGCGGTGAGGACCGCGCCTCCGGCGGCGCCGCGCACGGTGTTGTGCGACAGGGCCACGAACCGGTAGTCGAAGATCGAGTCCGGACGCAGGCGGCCGATGGCGACCCCCATGCCGTTGCCGATGTCCCGGTCGAGCCGGGTCTGCGGCCGCGACTCGTCCTCGAAGTAGGTGAGGAAGGGCCTCGGGGCGCTCGGCAGCTCGAGCTCCTGGGGCTTGCCCTGGAACGTCCGCCAGCGCTCCAGGACCTCCTCCCGGGAGGGCTTCTTCTCGAACTGCACGAACACCGCCGCCATGTGGCCGTCGGAGGCCGGCACCCGGATGCACTGGGCGCTGATGACGGGCTCGGCGGCGGGGACGATCTTGCCGTCCCGGAGCGAGCCCCAGATCTTCATGGGCTCCTTCTCCGACTTCTCCTCCTCCCCCTTGATGAAGGGGATGAGGTTGTCGACCATCTCCGGCCAGGTCTCGAACGTCTTCCCGGCGCCGCTGATCGCCTGATAGGTGGCGACGGCGACGCGCCGCGGCCCGAAGGCGAGCAGCGGGTGGATGGCGGGCACGTAGCTCTGGAGCGAGCAGTTGGGCTTCACGGCCACGAAGCCCCGGCGCGTCCCGAGGCGGCGGCGCTGCGCCTCGATCACCGAGGAGTGGCCCGGGTTCACCTCCGGGATCATCATGGGCACGTCGGGCGTGGCGCGGTGGGCCGAGTTGTTCGACACGACCGGCGTCTCGCGCCGGGCGTAGTCCTCCTCGAGCTTCGCGGTCTCCTCCTTGCTCATGTCCACGGCGCAGAACACGAAGTCGACTTGGTCGGAGATCCGCGCCACGTCGGAGGCGTTCTGCACGACGAGCTCGGCGGTCCGCTCGGGCGCCGGGCGGGAGAGCGACCAGCGCCCCTTCACCGCGTCCCGGTACTTCTGCCCCGCCGAGTTGGCGCTCGCCGCGACGAGCGCGATCTCGTACCAGGGATGGCCGTCGAGGAGCGACACGAAGCGCTGCCCCACCATGCCGGTGGCCCCGAGCACCCCTACGCGAAGCTTCTTCTGGCTCATGCGAACTCCTGGACGTCGGTCCGCCCAAGCGGCGGAAGAGACGGAGAATACCATGGTTCGGGGAGGGGCTTAAGGGCACCGCCCCGTGCCAGGGCACTCCCCGCCGCCCACAAGGGACCACCTCGGGGCGCACCTGCGCCGGTTCCCGATGGACACCCTGGGTCAACCCGATGGGAGCCGGCGGGGGGCGCGGCGCCGGGCCGCCGCTCGAAAGCTCGCGCGAATTCGGCCCTCTGCGGGAGGCCCCGCGGCGCCTCGCCCCCCGGCCTCCCTGGCCCCCCCCTTGCTCCTCCGAGGCGCGGAGAGAACTCGCGAACCGGAGGAAGCGATGAAGTCCATCGGAACTGCGCTGGCCGTCGGCCTCATCCTCGGCCCGATCGGCGTCATGAGCCTTCCCTGCGCCGCCATCGGCGTGGGCCTCGCCCTGGCCGTGTCGGCCATGGGTGGGGGCCTCGCCTCGGCGGTCGGCCTCGTCCCGACCCGTGACGAGGTGGAGCGCGCGCGGAACTGGAACTAGCCGCCCGGCGGCCCGGGGCTGCCGGCGGGCCGGTTCCCGCCGGGGACGCCCCGGGCGCGTCTAGCGGGCTCGTGCCGTCCACTCCTCGTGGAAGCGGTCGATGGCCGCGTCCACGGGGAGCGGTTTCTCCCGCAACAGCTGCTCCGCGCGCTCCACCACCAGGCCTCCCCGGAGCGGGCGCGGCGCCGGGAGCCCGACGTCCGCCGTGCGGACGGGCACCACCTCGGCGGGCAGGCCGAAGCGGCGTGCCACGCGCCGCGCGAAGTCCACGCGGTCGAGGACGGTCGCCCCCGACGTGTGCAGGACGCCCCGGTACGAGGTCTCGAGGAGCAGCTCGAGGACCATGGCGGCGCCGTTTCGCGCCAGCGTCGGCGAGACGAGCTGGTCCACGAAGGCGCGCACCGCCTCCCCGCGCGAGAGCCTCTCCACGATCTGGGTGGCGAAGGTGGGCTTCGCGCCGGGGCGGCCGCTGAAGACGACCGCCACGCGCGCGACGGCGCAGTCGGGGGCGAGCAAGAGCGCCGCCTCCTCTCCGACGCGCTTCGTCCGCGCGTAGGCGCCGCGCGGGTTCGGCACGTCGTCCTCCCGGTAGGGCCCCGCGGAGCCGTCGAAGACGTAGTCGGTCGACACGGCGACGAGCCGGGCACCGAGCTCGCGGCAGGCGCGGGCCACCTGCTCGGAGCCGCCGGCGTTCACCCGCCAGGCCGCCTCGGGATCGCGCTCGCAGGCGTCGACGTCGGTCATCGCCCCGGCGTGCAGGACCGCCTCGGCGCGGAAGGCGAGGAGGGCCTCGCGCACCGAGCTCCCGTCGCCCAGGTCGGCCTCCGCCCAGGAGAAGCGCCCGCCTTGCAGCCGGCAGGGGCCGCGCCCGACGGCGAGGACCTCGTGGCGCGCGGCGAGGAGCGCCACCGCCTCCCCTCCGAGGAGGCCGTTCGCCCCGGTGACCGCGACCCTCACCGGAGGGCCCTCAAGCCCGCCCCCCGTACTGGCGCTCGTAGTAGGCGCGGTACTCGCCGGAGAGAACGCGCTCCCACCAGCCCCGCTGGTCGCGGTACCAGGCGACGGTGTCGCGCAGTCCCTCCTCGAAGCGCCGGCGGGGCGAGAAGCCGAGCTCCCGCTCCGCCTTCGAGGGGTCGATGGCGTATCGGCGGTCGTGGCCGGGGCGGTCCTTGACGAAGCGAATGAGCGACTCCGGCTTGCCGAGGATCCCGAGGACCTGCCTCACGATGTCGATGTTGTGCCGCTCGCTCCGGCCGCCCAGGTTGTAGACCTCCCCGGCCTTGCCGCGCTCGAGCGCGGCGAGGAGCCCCCGGCAGTGGTCCTCGACGTGGATCCAGTCGCGGACGTTCATCCCGTCCCCGTAGACCGGCAGCGGCTCGTCCCGGAGCGCGTTCGCGATCATGAGCGGGATGAGCTTCTCGGGGAACTGGTAGGGACCGTAGTTGTTCGAGCAGCGCGTGACCACCACCGGGACGCGGAAGGTGTGCGCGTAGGCGAGCGCGAGGAGGTCCGAGCCGGCCTTGGACGCCGAGTAGGGGGAGGAGGGGGCGAGCGGCGTCTCCTCGGTGAAGAGCCCGGTCGGCCCGAGCGAGCCGTACACCTCGTCGGTCGACACCTGGAGGAAGCGGCCGACCTGGAGCTCGCGGGCGGCCTCGAGCAGCACCTGGGTCCCGCGCACGTTCGTCTCGATGAACACCGCCGGCTCGAGGATGGAGCGGTCGACGTGGCTCTCGGCGGCCAGGTGCAGGATGGCCTCCACCTTCTCCTCGCGGAGGAGGCCGCCGACGAGCGCCCCGTCGCAGATGTCTCCCTTCACGAAGCGGTAGGCGGGGTGGCCGGAGAGGTCCGCGAGGTTCTCCGGGTTTCCCGCGTACGTGAGCCGGTCGAGGTTCACGACCCGCCAGCCCGGCCGCTCGGCCAAGAGCAGCCGGACCAGGTTCGACCCGATGAAGCCCGAGCCCCCGGTGACGAGAACGCGCAAGCCGCTAGCCGTCCTTCCTCGAGCCGGCGCCCTCGATGAGGGCGCCGGCGCGGACGAGCTCGTTCGCGGTGTGGAGGGAGTCGAAGGTGCCCGCGTCGGTCCACCAGCCCTGGAAGACGTCGTACTGGAGCGCGCCCCGTTTCAGGTAGGCGTTGTTCACGTCGGTGATCTCGAGCTCGCCGCGGGCCGACGGCCGGAGCTTGCGGATGAAGTCGAAGACCCCGCCGTCGTAGAAGTAGATGCCCGTGACCGCGAGGTCGCTCTTCGGCTTGGCCGGCTTCTCCACGATGTGGACGATGCGCTCGCCCTTCACCTCCGCGACCCCGTAGCGCTGCGGGTCCTCGACCCGCTTCAGGATGAGCCGGGCGCCGGTCCTCTGCCGGCGGAAGGCCCGTGCGAAGCGGTCGATGGGCTCCTGGAAGACGTTGTCGCCGAGGATGACGCACACGGCCTCGCCGCCCGCGAAGTTCTCCGCGAGCCCGAGGGCCTGTGCGATCCCGCCTGCCTGGTCCTGCACCTTGTAGGTGAAGCGGCAGCCGAAGTCCCGCCCCGAGCCGAGGAGGTTCACGACGTCGCCCATGTGCTCGACGCCGGTCACCACCAGGATCTCGTCGATCCCCGCGCCGGTGAGCTTCTTGATCGGGTGGAAGATCATCGGCTCCCGCCCGACCGGCAGGAGGTGCTTGTTCGTGACCTTGGTGAGCGGGAAGAGCCGCGACCCGGTGCCGCCCGCCAGGATGACTCCCTTCATCGAGACCTCCTCGGGGCGCAGATTGCCAAGAGGCGGGCGCCGCGTCAAAAGCCGACCTGGATCCCCATCGACGGCACGATCGCCCACAGGCCGGGGGCCCCGCGGGCCGGGGGGTACCACTCGAAGACGAGCTGGACGCGGAGCAGCTGGGCGAGCGCCACCGCCCCGCCCCCCTCGACCTCGGGGCGGGAGCAGCCGCCGATGGTCGCCCCGGCCTCGCCGGAGCACGAGTCCCCGCCGCCGAGGCGGAAGAGGTATCCCCCCCGCGCGAGGAAGCTCGCCTGGAAGATCGGGGACCCGAGCGAGGCCGGCACGAACTCGACGCCCGCGAGCGGCAGGATCGAGACCGGGGACGAGTCGGAGGACAGGGCGGCGTAGAGGCTCTGCAGCTTCACGGCGCCGCCGAGCCGGAGCCAGGCGGTGTCGACGACGGAGGCCCCCCCTCCGAGCTCGAGCCCCCGCCCGAAGAGCGCCCAGACCGCGTTCGACGGCGGCAGGTAGTAGAAGAGGTCGACGCCCACGTCGGCGGCCGCCCCGACGCCGGTGCGCGAGGCGAGACTGGGCTGGGCCTGGGCGAGCGCCCGCCCGGCCCGGGCGAGGTCCCGGTGGAGACCCACCATCGCGTCCCGGGCCGACGCGCGGCCGTACCCCATGTCGCGCCAGTCGAACCCGTAGTGGGAGAGGAGACGCACCACGTAGGCCGTGCTCGACTCCGCGTCGTCGCGCGGCCTGGCCGCCCGCGCGACCCCGGGCACCCGCGGCTCCGGCTTCCCCCCGAGGACGGGGTCGCAGGCCCGGTAGGTGGCCACCTCCCGCGGCGGCGCGGTTCGGCAGTCGTTCCAGAGGCGATCGAGCGAGGTCTGCAGGAGGGCGCGGAACTGCGCGAGGTCCTCGCCGGCGCACCGGTCCGCGGGGTCGCCGGCGCCGTCGGCGACGGCGCGAAGGCAGGCGAGCTCCCGCCACGGCCGGGACGCTCCGCGGCCCCCCTCGCCCGGCAGGTCGAGGGCGCGCCCGGGGGAGCGCGCCTCGATCCGCGGGATGGCGTAGCGGACGAGGTAGCGCCGGCCCTCGTACATCCCGAGCGCGAAGTCGAACTCCCGGAAGTCGCGCTCGAAGAAGCCGAAGAAGGCGGCCATCGGCTCGCTCGCCGCCGGGAGGTGGCGCTGGGGGTAGGCGAGACCCTCGCCGACCGAGGGGTACTCGGTGAGAAGGGTGTCGAGCTCCTTCGCCCGCGCCGTCTCCACGAAGGTCCCGACCTCCCCGAGGAGGAGCGAGATCAAAGACTCCGGCTCCTTCGAGGCGGGTTCGCCCGCCGGGTCCGGGTAGGACTTCGCGTCCGCCGAGACGAAGGCGAACTCGACGCCGGGGGGCAGCGGCCTCTCGTTGCCGGGGCAGGCGGCCGGAGCCGTCTGCGCGGCACCCGCCTCGAGGCCGACGGACGCCAGGCGGGCGGCGAGCAAGAGGGGGTCGTTGTCGAAGACGCCCCCGTCGATGAAGTCCGCGCTCGTGGCCTCGCCCGCGGGGCAGAAGGGGGGGGCGCGGCCGAGCGTCACCACGTTGCAGTGGCGGACGGCCTTCGGCGCGAACGCCACGGGGAACGCGGCCGAGGCGAGGAGCAGGTCGCGGACGTCTTCGAAGGACACCGTCCCGTCCGGTCCCTCCGGCAGCGCCGGCTGCTCGTCGGAGGTGTCCGGCTCGAGGAAGTTCGTGATGCGCGGCCGGCGCCCCGGGCCAAGCCCCTCGATCCGGAGCGCGAACTTCTCGACCGTCCGCGGGATGGTGGTCCGACCCTTGGCGAGCGGGCGCTGCCGGGGCGTGACGCGCGTGACCGCGATCCCGAGGAGGAGGTCGCAGCCCGCCGCGAGGCCCGCCTCGATCTCCTCGCCGACCTGCGAGGCGGTGGAGCGCAGCGCCTCCCGGGAGAAGACCCCGAGAGCGTGCACCTCCTTCGGGCGGAAGAGCTCGCGGTAGCCCACCGGCAGCCAGGTGCGCGCGAAGAGGCTCGCGAGCGGGTCCTCGGGGAGATCCCCGCAGGCGTAGCGCAGCGAGAGCAGCGAGTTCACGCTCCCGGCCGACGCCCCGGTGGCGATCTTGAGCGGTGGCGTCCGTCCCGGGTTTCGCTGGGCGGCGGCGAGCACGTAGTAGAGGAAGCCCGCCTGGTAGGCGCCGAGCGACACGCCCCCGCTGACGGTGAGGGAGAGCGCCGGGCCCTCCGCCCGGGAGGCCGCGGGCGCGACGAGCGCGATCGCGACCAGGGCGACGGCTCGGGATCCGGGCACGGACATGGCCGCGGAGTGTAGCGGGTCGGCGTCGGGAATGGGGGACGGCCCGCGCCGCGATTGAATACGGAGGGCTCCCGCGGCGACGAAGGGATGGAGGGGCGAGAGCGAGGAGCGCTGCCGTGCTGCCGCCGTGGATGGTCGAGGAGGAACGCCGCCGGCGAAGGGAGCGGGAGGAGAGGGCGCGCCTGCCGCTCCCGGTCCCTCCGCCCCCGCCCCCGGACGCGCCTCGCCCGCCCGGTCCCGCCCGGGTGATCGTGATCCAGCTCCGGGCGCTCGCGGGTGGGTCCCTTTCGTGACCGGTTGACGGCCATCACGGCCCCTTCCGGCGAACGCCCTACGCTCCTCTTGGAGCGAGCGTGAGCGAGCGATCACCGCGGGTGTTCCTCCTGCCGGCGCAGGCGGGCCCGGAGAGCGTTCGGGTGCGCCTCGGGCCGAGGCCCGAGGGCTTCCGGTTCTCGCCCGACGGGGCGTGGGCGACCTTCGGCCTGCCGGGCCGCCGCTACTCGTGGGTCCGCGACATCTCGGTCCTGGGAGGCGAGGAGGCGCCCGAGGACAGGATCTTCGCGCCGAGCGGCGCCTCCGGCCGGCGGGACACCGCCGCCGCGGCGGCCGCCGCCATGCAGCAGCTCGACTCCATGCTGCGATTCTGGAGGGACATGCCGCCGCTTCCCACGTCAGACGAGCTCGCGGAGGCCGAGCGGCCGCGCCCGTTCCATTTCGGCGAGCGCGCCCCGGAGCCGCCAGACGTCGAGCGCGAGCGCTCCCTCTTCGAGCGGGGGGCAAGGGAGGCGGCGCGCCGCGCGCGCGCCTGCCCCGCGGACGGGCCGGCCGCCCTCGCCGGGGTCGGCGGACTGGTCGTCGCCGGGGGGGCGCTCCTCGGGGCGGGAGTCGCGCCCTCCATCGCCGTGCCGGTCGCGATCCTGGCCGGCGCGGCGGCGGCCTGGGCGGCTCGCGCGGCGGCGGTGCGCGCCGCCCGACGCTGGGCGGAGCGGAGCGCGGCCCGGCGGGCGGCGGTCGAGTGGGCGGAGCGCGAGGAGCGGCTCGGCGCGGCCTGGCGCTACGAGTGGGCCGAGTGGGACCTCCGGCGGGCGCAGGCCCGGGTGGGCTGGCACGGGGCCGAGCTCGAGCGCATCGGCCGGGTCCGGCGGCTGCGAGCGGGCGACCCCGCGGCGGTGCGCCGGTGCCTGGAGGCGACGCTCGCCGACCTGGACTTCCCGTACGAAGCGGCCTGCGAGGTCGCGACCGACGGCGAGACGGCCTTCCTGGTGCTGGACGTGCCGCAGGTCGACAGCGTCGTTCCCGCGGCACGGGCGGAGGTCGACGAGGACCTCGAGGTGCGCGAGGTGCCGCTCGGCGAGGGGGAGCGCCAGGCCGCCTACGCCGAGCACGTGGCGGGGGTGGCGCTGCTCGTGGCACGGGCCACCTTCGCAGCCGCCCCGGGGCTCCGCAGGGTGCAGCTCGCCGGGTACCGGCAGGGCGCGAAGGCGGCGCAGGCGCCGGTGGAGTACCTCGTCGACGTGGCCTTCGACCGCGAACGCGTCGAGTCCCTCGATCCCCTGGCGGTCGACCCGGAAGCGCACCTCGCGCTCCTGCCGGGCCGGTTCGCCCGGGCGCGGACGAGCGAGCTCGCGCCGCTGCCGGCCCCGCCGTGGCTCTCCGAGGCGTTCGGCGGCGACGCGCTCGGCGGGGCGCGGTCGCCCTGGAAGAACTAGCGCCCGCCCCGCGCCCGGCCGCCCGACGCCTCGCCGGGGGCGGCGGCCTCGCCCTCCCACCCTTGGGAGATGCGCCCGGGCGGCGGCGTGCCACAATGCCGCGGGCGCGGGGGTCGGGGCGCGGGCGGGAGGAGCCGACGTGAGCGAGGCGCGAAGCATCCGCGGCGGCCGCACGCGGAGCCACTTCCGGGGCTGCCTTCTCGGCGGCGCCGTCGGGGACGCGCTCGGGGCCCCCATCGAGTTCAAGAAGCTCGGGGAGATCCGTTCGGAGTTCGGGCCCGCGGGCCTGCGCGACTACAGCCTGGCCTACGGGCGGCTCGGGGCGATCACCGACGACACGCAGCTCGCCCTGTTCACGGCCGAGGCGCTCCTGCGGGCCGAGCACTGCCGCGTGCGCGACGCCGACTGCCCGGTGATCGAGGTGGCCTGGCACGCCTACCTCCGGTGGCTCGAGACCCAGGGAGAGGTGGTGCAGCGCCGCGGCCTGCCGGACGAGGACGGGTGGCTCGTCACGGTGCGGGAGCTCCACGCCCGACGGGCGCCGGGCGTGACGTGCATGACCGGCCTCAAGAAGGGGCGGATGGGGACGACCGACCGCCCGCTCAACGACAGCAAGGGGTGCGGCGGCGTCATGCGCATCGCCCCGGCGGGCTTCGCCTACGGGGAACCCTTCCGCCTCGGCTGCCAGCTCGCGGCGCTCACCCACGGCCACCCCACCGGCTTCCTCGCCGCCGGCTACCTCTCGCAGCTCGTCCACGAGGTGGCCGACGGGCGGAGCATCGAGGAGGGGGCGCTCCGGGCGCTGGACGTGCTTCGCCGCCAGCCCATGCACGAGGAGACCTCGCTCGCCGTGGAGCGCGCGATCGACCTGGCGAAGGCGTCCCGGGGCACCGCCGAGGACCTGGAGGCGCTGGGGCTCGGCTGGGTCGCGGAGGAGGCACTCGCGATGGGCCTCTACGCCTCGCTCGTCGCGCAGAGCTTCGAGCACGGCGTCCTGCTCGCGGTGAACCACTCCGGCGACAGCGACTCGACCGGGGCCATCGCCGGCAACCTGCTCGGGCTCGCGCTCGGGGAGCACGCCATCCCCGCCCGGTGGGTGGAGCGGCTCGAGCTCCGGGACGTGATCGCGCAGGTGGCCGACGACCTGCACCGGCACTTCGGGAGCGGGGCCGTGCCCTGCCGCGGGGGGCAGTGCGGGGCCTGGGCGCGCTACCCGGCGAACTGACCGGCTAGCGACGGCGGACGGGCACCGGCGCCCGCGAGAGGCGGCGCGCGGTCCCGAAGGCCGAGCCGGCGATGGCGGCGACGAGCGCGCCGAGGAGCGCCACCTTGAGCAGCCCGAGGAGCAGCGCCGCCGGCACGGCCAGGACGAGCCACGCCGGGTAGAGGAGCACCGCGAGCGCGGTCGTCGCCGGGCTCCGGCAAGCGCCCCAGTAGCTCCGGTGCGCGAGCGCGACCTCGCGCTCGAACACCCAGGCGAGGAGGCACGGCTGGCGGCGGGTGGAGCCCGTGTGGCCCGGTGTGGGAGGCCGTGCGCGCCCGGAGAGGTCCATGCCTCGACCGGACTGCATCGAAGGTGCCACGGGCGGACGCCGCGGCACTCCAGGTGAAGCGAGGGGTTTTCGCGGCAGGGGCGGGCGGGCGGGAGCGCGCGAGCGCACCCCGGGGTGGGTCTCACCCCACCGAGAGCGCGATGAGGTACTGCCCCGCGTAGTAGAGCGGCCAGCCCAGCAGCTGGTTCCACTTCCCGGGAAGGACGAAGGCGCCCCGCGCCACGAACAGGTCCGAGGCGTAGAAGAGGAGCGCGCCCGCGGCGACCGCCGGGCGCGCGACGCCGAGCGCGAGCCAGAGCATGGCGGTGATGGCGGCGGCGTAGAGCACCACCGGAAGGCGCATCTCGCCGAGGTGCGGCCACAGCCACCGGAGAACGGCGCCCGCCGCGGCGAGGAGGGCGACGAGCGCCCCGCCCGAGGGCGCGGAGAGCGGCAGGAAGGCCGCCGCGTAGGCGAGGTGAGCGAGGAGGAAGAGCCCGAGACCCGCGAGGAACGCCCCCCGCGCCTTCGCGAGGAGGCAGACGTCGCCGGCGACGGAGAGCGCGAGCCCGGTCGCGACGAGCCTCCCGTACCCGTCCCGTACCCCGAGCGCGAGGGCGAGGTCGAGGAAGCCCAGGGACGCGGCGGTCTTCGCGACCGCCCGCACGAGAGGTCTCGCTCGCGCCTCCGCCCACAGCAGCGCGCACAGCGCCGCGCCGCCCCCGGCGCAGAAGAGCCACGGAAAGTTCACGAGGGCCATCCTAGGGCGCGCGGGCGCGCCCCGGGCGGCCGGGCGAGACGCCCCAAGAGGGCGTTTGCGGATTTCCCATGTGTCGATCGATACATGGCACGCCTTGCGCCGGGGCGTCCGGCGCCCATTGGAGGAATACTCATGCGCCGAATCCTGCTCTCGCTGCTCGCACTCGCCGCCGCCCGCGCGCTCCCGGCTCGCGCCGACGACGCCAAGGCCAAATCCGACACGATGACCGTCGAGCGCTCCACCGTGAAGGGGACCGCCGCCGGCGGCCAGGTGGAGCAGATCACCGGCACCGTCACCGCCCTCGACCTCGCGAAGCGCGAGGTGAGCATCAAGGGTCCGAAGGGCAACGTCGAGACGATGACGGTCAGCAAGGAGGCCCAGAACCTCGACCAGGTCAAGGTCGGCGACAAGGTGGTCGTCACCTTCTACCGGGGCGTCGCGCTCACCTACCTGCCGCCGGGCACCCCGGCCCCCACGCCCGAGGTCTCCGGCGCTGCCGAGGCCGCGCCCAAGGGGGCGAAGCCGGGCGGCGAGGCGCAGGTGACGGTCCGCGGCACCGTGACCGTGACGAACATCGACCTGAAGAGCCGGATCGTGACGCTCAAGGGCCCCGAGGGCGCCGAGTACCGCGTCAAGGCGGGCCCCGACGTCCAGATCGACAAGCTGAAGGTCGGCGACAAGATCTACGCCGTCTACCAGGAGGGGATCGCCCTCTCCGTGCAGCCGGCGAAGGCGAAGGCGAAGAAGAAGTAGCGGTCCCCCTGCGAGGGCCCAGGAGCGCGCGCGGCGGTTCGCTTCCGCGCGCGCCCGCCTCGCCCGGCGCGCGCCGGGGCTGAAGCCCCGGCGGCGCGCCGACCCTCTGGTATCCTCCCGGCATGTCGAGCCCGGCGTGGCGCCGTGCGTTGGTCTGGCGCCTCGCGGCGGCCGCCCTGGCGTTGCCGCTCGCCGCCCGGGCCGCGGACCCGCAGACGCCCGTCAAGTTCCCGCCGGCGCTGCAGCAGGGGCCGGCCGACGTCCCGCCCGCCGTCCCCTCCGAGCCGGCAGGGCCGTCGATGGACTTCCCCGACTTCCTCATGCGCAGCGTCGGCCTCTACCAGGAGCCGACCCCGGAGGAGAGGGCGCTCGAGGCGCAGAAGCGCTTCCACTGGAACTTCGTCCCCTTCGTCCTCACGAACCCGCTCATCCAGTTCGGCGTGGGGGTCGCCTCCGCGGGCGTGTTCCGCATCGGCGACGAGGACACCAAGCTCTCCAAGTTCGCGACGAACTTCCTCATCACCATCCGCGGGCAGGTCTCCGTGCCGCTGCGGACGACCATCTTCTTCTCGGGGAACGAGTGGAGCCTGGTCGGCTACCTGAACTGGAGCTGGTTCCCGAGCCCGACCTACGGGGTGGGCGGCAACACGCCGACGACGAACGAGACCATCGTCGACTACGGGCTCTTCCGCGTCTGGCAGACCGCGTACCGGCGGCTCTACGAGAACCTCTACTGCGGGTTCGGGGCCTACTTCGACCGCTTCTACGCCGTGAGCAACCGAGGCGCCCAGGGCCCGACGAACCCGTTCACGTCCTACCCCTACGGCACCGGCGGCCCGTACAACAACGTGGGGGCCTCCGTGGACCTCCTCTACGAGAGCCGCGACAACCCCGTGAACGCCACGCGGGGCTACTACGCGTCCGCCACCTACCGGGCCTTCCCCACCTGGCTCGGGAGCACCACGTCCTGGCAGTCCCTGTACGCCAATGCGCGCGCCTACTTCGGGCTACCGGCCCCCAACGTCCTCGCCCTCTGGGCCTACGGCTGGTTCTCCTGGGGCAACACCCCCTACCTCAACCTGCCCTCGATCGGCACCGACCCGGACGCGCGCTCGGGGCGCGGCTACATCGAGGGGCGCCACATCGGGAAGGACCTCCTGTACGCGGAGGCCGAGTACCGGTTCCACATCTGGGAGTTCCTGGGCGGCGCGGCCGGCGTGAACGTCCACTCGGCGAGCCAGCCCGAGTCGGCGGGGCAGGCCCCGAACCAGCCGCGGTTCCAGTACTGGTGGCCGGCCCTGACGGCCGGGCTGCGCGTGCTCGTGAACCGCCCCACCCACGCGAACGGGCTCGTCGAGGTGGGCCTGGGGCTCGACGGCTCCTACGGCATCTACCTCAACATCAACGAGAACTTCTGAGGGCACGCCTAGCCCATGGCCCTGAGCGCACCCGCCACCACGACGAGCTGGCAGGCGGCGGCGACGATGACCATGGCGTGAAAGACCTCGTGGTAGCCGAAGACGCGGGGGAAGGGGTCCGGCCGGCGGGCGGCGTAGACGACGGCGCCCAGCGTGTAGACGACGCCCCCGGCCGCGAGCAGCGCCACCGCGGGCGCGCCGAGCGCGGGGACGAGGGCGGGCACGAGGAGGACCGCCAGCCAGCCGAGGACCACGTAGAGGGCCACGCCGACCGCCCGCGGCGCCCCCACCCAGAACACCGCCTGCCCGATCCCCAGCGCGGCGCCCGCCCACGCGACGGCGAGCATGGGGATCCCGCGCGATGGCGGCAACAGCAGGCAGAAGGGGGTGTAGCTCCCGGCGATGAGGAGGAAGATCGCCGCGTGGTCGACGCGCTTCAGCCAGCGGCGCGCCCCCGCGCGCCAGCGCGGGCGGTGATAGAGCGCGCTCACCCCGAACAGCGCGAACAGGCTCGCCCCGTACACGTTCGCCGCCAGCCGGGCGCGGGACCCCGGGGCGAGCACGGCCAGCGCCACCCACGCGGCGAGCGCCAGGGCGGCGGCCACCTCGTGGGAGACGCCTCGGAGGAGCGGCTTCTCGCGCCGCGGCTCGGCCAGCGGGGTCATCGCCGCGGAAGATAGCGGGGCCGCGTCACCCGCCTGTCATGGGAAGAGGCGGACGGGGGGCGCGCCGGGCACGCAGCCGGGATATCGTCCCCCGGTGGCCCCGATCCCCCGCCGGCTCCCCCACGTCGTCACCCGCGCGGACCTCTGCGCGCTGATCGTGCCGACCTACGCGGCGGCGCTCGGCGTCGACGAGGAGGAGGCGGAGGCGCGGCTCGGGCGGGCGCTCGAGCGCCCCGGGGTCGCGGACGACCTCTACCGGGCGCTCGCCGCCGGGCTCGAGGAGGCGCGGGGGCCGCGCACGGCCGAGGACGCGCTCCTCGACCGGGTCTCCGCCGGGATCGCCCGGCGGCGGGCGCGGGTCCGGGCCGCCGAGGCAGGGCCCGCGCTCTCGGCGTTCCTCGTGCGCATCAACGTGGAGATCGGCCTCGCCCCGGAATCCATGCGCGGGACGCTCGAGAGCGAGCGGGGTCGCGCGCTCCTCGAGGAGGGGCTCGCCGCGCTCGGGCGCCACCTCGCGAGGGAGCTCCTGAAGGGCTAGCCCGCCCTCAGGCGCCGTGCCGCATCTCGGCGAAGGGCGGGAGGTCGTCCCGGTCGAGGAGCCCCGCGATCTCGGCCGCGGGCGCGGCGGGCGGGACGAGCCTCCCCTCGGCGTGCAGGTCGCGGAAGCGTTTCACCATGGGGAAGGCCCCGGGCTCGAGCGCGCGGACGGAGGCCTGCATGTCGGTGTCGACGACGCCCGGCTCGTAGCTCACCACCGACACGCCGCGCGTCCCCGACGCCTCCGCCTCGGCGGCGGCCACGAGCCCGACCATGCGCAGCGCCGCCTTCGTGGAGCAGTACGCCCCCCAGCCGGCGTAGGGGCGGGTCGCGGCTCCGGAGGAGACGTTCACGGCGGTGAGCCGGGCGGTGCCGCGACCGGCGAGGGCGAGGGCGAGGAGGCGAGCGGGCGCGATCACGTTCACCGCGAAGGCGCGGGCGAGCGCGGCCGGGTCGAGCGTCGCCACGGCGCCCACCGGGTCGAGCACGGCGGCGTTGCTCACGAGGCCGATCCGCGCACGGGGCCGGCCGAGGTGCTCGCCGAGCGCCGCGTCGAGGCCCGCCGAGAGCGCGCCTTCGTCCCCGAGGTCGAGACGGGCGTGGTGGTACGCCGCCTGCCGGATCGGCGCGTCGCGGCGGGCCACCCCCACGACCTCCCAGCCGCGCGCGAGGAGCGCGTCGGCGACGGCGCGCCCGATGCCGCTGCTCGTGCCGGTGACCACCGCGAGCCGATCCACGTCGCTCCTCCCTTCCACCCGCCCCGGAGCGCACCACGGGGGCGCGCGACGCGCAAGGCCCCGAAGGCCCTTCCTTCGCGGGGCCACCGCCGCGCCGCCCTCGAGGAAGCAGGCCGGGGTCAAAGTCTTCTCCCGGGGGCGCCGCTCCGCGGGGCGGGCGACCCCGAAAGACCCGGGCCGCTCCGCCGGCCGCGGCCTTAGGACCTCGGCGGGCGAGGCCCGAGGAGGAGAAAATGGCAAAGGAACTGCGCTGTGCGGACCTGGGGATGAAGTGCGACTTCGTGGCCAAGGCGACGACCGAGGACGAGGTGCTCGCGAAGGCCGCGACCCACGCCCAGCGGGTGCACCACATGTCGAAGATCGAGGGTCCGATGATGGAGAGGGTGAAGGCCGCGATCCGGACGGTGTGACCCGCCGGCGGCCGCGCGAGGGCTAGACGGTCTCGGTCTTCGGCTTCGCCCGCCCCACCTTGATGGTGATCTCGCCCTCCGGCACGTTCACCTTGACGACGACGTAGGAGAGCATGGCGAGCAGGGCGGCGAAGACGAGCAGCAGCGAGGCGGTGTAGTAGGCGTTCTCGTAAGAGCCGGTGCGGTCCGCGATGCGCCCTGCGAGGATGGGGCCGAAGACCCCTCCCACGCCCCAGGCGGTGAAGAGGATTCCGTAGTTCAGGCCCAGGCTCTTCGTCCCCCAGTGATCGGCGACGGTCGCCGGGAAGAGCGAGAGGCAGGCGCCGTAGCTGAAGCCCACGATCGCCGACCCGACCAAGAAGCCCCCCGACGTCGTGAGCTGCGAGAAGAGCATCAGGTTGAGGGCCTGCAGGAGGCACACGATCGCGACGGTGACCATCCGGCCGATCCGGTCGGAGACGATGCCGGCGACGACCCGCCCCGACGCGTTGAACACGGCGAGCAGCGCCACGAAGACGAACCCGGTCTTGATGGCGTTGCCCGACTGGACCGCGACGATCTTGGCGAGGTGCCCGATGATCATCAGCCCGGCCGTGGCGGCGCAGGCGTACTGCAGCCACAGCGAGAGGAACGTCGGCGAGCGCAGCATCTGCTGCCAGGACCCGTCGCTCGGGGCGGCGGTGCCGGCGGGCTTCGCGGCCGCCGGGGGGTTCCGGATGAACTGCGCCATGACGAGCGTGCTCGCGAAGAAGGCCACCCCGAGGATCCGGAACGAGCTGCCGATGCCGACGCTCCCGAGCAGCGACTTCGACAGAGGGGCGATGTAGACGGGGGCGAGCCCGAACCCGGCCACGACGAGGCCCGTGATGAGCCCCTTCTTCTCGGGTGGGAACCACTTCACGGCGGCCGGGGTGGCGGCGGCGTAGCCGAGGCCGATGCCCGTGCCGGCGAGCAGGCCGAACCCGGCGATGGCCGGGAGCGCCGAGGTCGGCGTCGCGAAGCTCGCGACGACCAGGCCGACGCCGGTGAGGACTGCGCCCGCGGACGCGATCGCTCGGGGCCCGAGCCGGTCCTGCAGCCGCCCCGCCGGGATCATCATGAGCGCGAAGCAGGCGATGGCGATCGTGTAGGGGAGCGTGGCCTCGGTCCGGGACCAGCCGAAGCCGCCCTTCTCCACGGACTCGGTGAGCTGCTTCGAGAAGACGCTCCAGGCGTAGAGGATCCCGAGCGCGAGGTTGAGGCCAACGCCGGCGAAGGTGACGACCCAGCCCTTCCTGCTCATGGAGCCTCCTCGGTGCTCGCGGGCCGCCCGGTCCTCGAAGGAGACGGCCTGCCATTGATAGCGCACGGCGACGGGGTGCCTCCTGACCTGGCGCAAGGCGGGCCGGCCCGGAGGCCCGATGGCGCGGTGCGGCATCCGGCCGGGGTTGCCGTCCCGGCGCGGCCCGCCTAGGAGACGGGCTCCGACGAGGAGGGATGGGACGATGAGCGTTCCGACGCGAAGTGCCGCGGTGGCCTTGGGGCTGCTCGCCTCCGTCTCCGCGAGCGCCGAGGTGGAGGGGAGGGTGGTGGAGTACCGGGACGGCGAGACCGTCCTCGAGGGCTACCTGGCCTACGACACGAAGGGCCCGGCGAAGAGGCCCGGCGTGCTCGTCGTGCACGACTGGACCGGGGTGGGACCGTACGTCCGGCGCCGCGCCGACGAGCTCGCCGCCATGGGCTACGTCGCCTTCGCCGCCGACGTGTACGGCAAGGGGGTGCGCCCCGCCAACCCGAAGGAGGCGAGCGCCACGGCCTCCGTCTACCGCAACGACCGCCGGCTCTTCCGCTCGCGGGTCCGGGCCGCGCTCGCCGAGCTCCGCAAGCAGCCGAACGTCCTCCCCGGCTCGATCGCCGCGATCGGCTTCTGCTTCGGGGGAACGGCCGTGATCGAGCTCGCCCGCTCCGGGGCCGACGTGCTCGGCGTGGTGAGCTTCCACGGGGGCCTCGACTCCCCGACCCCATCCGACGGGAAGAACATCCGGGCCAGGGTCCTCGTCCTCCACGGCGCCGACGACCCCTTCGTGCCCGAGGACAAGGTCCGGGCCTTCGAGGAGGAGATGCGCCAGGGCGGCGTCGACTGGCAGCTCGTGAAGTACGGGGGGGCGGTCCACAGCTTCACCATCCCCGACGCGGGGAGCGACAACTCGAAGGGCGCCGCCTACAACGCGGCCGCCGACCGCCGATCGTGGAAGGCGATGCAGGACTTCTTCGCCGAGATCTTCGCGGGGGCCGCGCCCGGAGCACCCCGCTAGAGGTTCAGCATCCTCATGCGCGCGGCGTCGTAGCGCTCGCCGGCGGCGGCGCCCTTCGGCAGGAGGCGGTCGAGGCGCGTCAGGTCCGCGGCCGACAGGGCCACGCTCGCCGCGCGCACGTTCTCCTCGAGGTACCGCAGCCGCTTCGTCCCGGGGATGGGGACCACGTCGGGGCCGCGCGCGAGCACCCAGGCGAGCGCGAGCTGCGAGGGCTCGATCCCCTTCGCCGCGGCCATCTCGCGGACGGCGTCGGCGAGGCGCAGGTTCGCGGCGAAGTTCTCGCCCTGGAACCGCGGCGAGTTCCGGCGGTAGTCCCCGTCGGGGATGTCCTCGGGCCTCCGGAACCGCCCGGTCAGGAAGCCCCGGCCGAGCGGGCTGTAGGCGACGAACCCGATGCCCAGCGCGCGGACGGCGGGCAGGATCTCGTCCTCCACGTCGCGCGACCACAGGGAGTACTCGGTCTGCAGGGCGGAGATGGGGTGGACGGCGTGCGCTCGCCGGATCGTGGCCGCCCCGGCCTCCGAGAGCCCGAGGTAGCGAACCTTGCCCTCGGCGACGAGCCGCGCCATCTCGCCGACGGTCTCCTCGATGGGCACCGCCGGGTCCACGCGGTGCTGGTAGTAGAGGTCGATCGCCGCGACGCCGAGCCTCCGGAGCGACGCCTCGCAGGCGCGCCGCACGTACTCGGGCCTGCCGTTCACCCCGAGGAAGCTCCCGTCCTCGCCGCGCTGGTTGCCGAACTTGGTGGCGAGCACGACCCGGTCGCGCCGGTCGCGGATGGCCCGGCCGACGAGCTCCTCGTTCTTGAACGGGCCGTACATGTCGGCGGTGTCGAGGAGGCTCACCCCGAGATCGAGGGCGCGGTGGATCGTGGCGATCGACTCCGCCTCGTCGCCGGGCCCGTAGAACTCGCTCATCCCCATGCAGCCGAGGCCCATCGCCGACACCACGAGCCCCTGCGTCCCGAGCCTTCGTCGCTCCATGCGCGCCTCCGGCCCGGAGCATAGCTCCGCTCCGCCCGGCCCGCGACCGGTCGCTCGCTCAGGCGGCGAGCAGCGACGGGTGCGCGGCGAGCAGCGCCGCGCCGCGCGCCACCGCCGTCTGGGGCTCGTCCTCGAGCACGCAGGGCAGGCCGAAGGCCTCCGCCACGCGGGCGCGCACCTGGGAGACGAAGCTCGTCCCGCCGATGAGGAGCACCGAGCCCAGGCCTCCGGCGTCGAGCCGCGCCTCGGCGAGCGCCTGCTTGCAGGTCTCGATGGAGCGCTCGACGAGCTCGGCCCAGACGGGCTGGAGCTGCTGGCGCCTCACGGAGTAGTCGATGCGGTGCTCGCGGCCCGCGGACACGAAGGCGTCGGGGACGGTGAGGCGCGCCTCCTGCGCCCCGGAGAGCGCCCGCTTCACGCGCTCGCAGGCGCGCTGCAGGCGGTCCCAGAGGACCGCGTCCCGGGTCACGTCCTTCTTCGCGGACTGGTACACCGCGCTCGCCACGTAGTGGGCGAAGGCGAGGTCGAGGTCGTCGCCCCCCAGGCAGTCGTCCCCGGCCGAGGCGAGCACGCGGAGCTCGCCGCCGAAGCGCTGCACGATCGTGGCGTCGAAGGTCCCGCCCCCGAAGTCGTAGACGAGAAGCGGCCGGCCGGCCCCGGCGTCGGTCCCGCGGGCCACGGCGCCGGCGCAGGGTTCCGAGACGATGCGGACCACCTCCAGCCCGGCCATGCGGCCGCAGCGGACCATGGCGTCGCGGACGGCGGGCGTCGCGGTCACCGGGACCGTGCACACCGCCTTGCCGATGCGTCGCTGGAAGCGCGCCTCGGCTCGCTCCCGCAGGTGGCGCAGCAAAATCGCCCCGATCTCGCTCGCCGGCCGCTCGACGCCCCGGACCACGACCGCCGCCTCGCCCCCGGGCTGCGCCTTGATGCGGAAGGCGGAGCAGGCGTCGAGCAGCCGCGCCGCCGGGGAGTCGGCGGAGCGACCGATGAGCCGCTTCACCCCGAACACCGTGTTCTCCGGGTCGGTGGCCCTTAGCTTGTCGGCCTCGGCGCCGACGACCGGAGGGCCGGACTTCGGGAAGTGGACGACGCTCGGGATGCAGGGCTCGCCCCGGCTGTCGAGGGCGTAGTGGACCCGGCCCCCGAGGAGCGCAGCCGCGGTGGAATAGGTCGTGCCCAGGTCGATGCCCAGGATGACCTCGGAGTCGCCCACGAGCGGCTCATCGGCACGCGGGCGCGCGGCGCTGAGGGAGCCCGCCGCCTCCGGGGACACCCCGTCCGGGGTGGGAGGGAGGGCGCTCCGCTGCCACCTCGTGGGCTTTGCCCGCATGCGCCGGACGGAGCCCATCGTCGCCGTGCACCGCCCCCCCGCGCCGAGTAGTGGACTTCATGACTTCACATCCCGGGCCGCGCCCGGTGGCGAGGAGGAGGAGAGGCCATGGCGACGACGGAACGACGAGGGACGAAGGCGCTGGGGACCGGCACGGGCGCCGTGTCCGCGCTTCTCGCCGCGGGGCTTGCCGTCGCCCTCGCGCCGGCGGCGCTCGCCGGCGACTGCGGCGAGCGGGGCGCGACGCCCCTCTCCTGCGCGGACCTGCCCCCGGGGCACCCGCCGGTGCCGTGCGACGGCCTGCCCCCGGGCCACCCGCCGGTGGCGCTCGTCCCCGGACTGCCGCCGGGCCATCCGCCGGTCGTCGTCACGCCGGGCCTGCCCCCGGGCCACCCGCCCGTCGACGGGCTCCACCGCCTCCCGGCCGGCCACCCGCCTCTCGACGCGGTCCCGGATGAGGTGGAGGTCTTCGACCAGGGCGCGCCGCAGACGCTCTAGGCGCACGGCCCCCGATTTCCCTTCCGTGACGCCCGCCGTCGGGCGGCGGGGCGTACACTCCGGCCGTGGCGCGCCGTCACCACGTCGTGCTCGTGCCGGGGTTCTTCGGGTTCGCGAACCTCGGCGACTTCGCGTACTTCGGCCACGCGAAGGACGTCCTCTCGGAGGTGGGGCCGGGCCACGGCATCGACGGCGAGGTCCGCGTGGTGCGGACCGAGCCCACCGCCTCTCTGCCGCGCCGGGCGGCGCTCCTCTGCGAGGCGATCTCCGCCCTGCTCGACGCCTCTCCCGGGGTGGTGAGCATCGTCGGCCACTCGAGCGGGGGGCTCGACGCCCGCCTGGTGGTGAGCCCGGGGGTGACCCTTCCCACGCCCGCCGACCCGGAACGCGTGGCCGCGAGCACGAGGGCCGTGGTCACGGTGGCGACCCCGCACCACGGGACGCCGCTCGCGCAGTTCTTCGGGGGCATGCTCGGGCAGGAGGTGCTCCGGGTCCTGTCGCTCGTCACCATCCACGTCCTGCGGACCGGGCGGCTGCCGATCTCGGCGACGCTGCGGCTCGCGCGCCTCCTGCGCCGCCCCGGGAAGGTCCCGCAGGGCGTCCTCGAGCAGATCGCGGTCGAGCTCCTCGGCGACTTCGAGGCGGACCGCCGCCGGGCGGTGGAGGGCTTCCTCTCGGGCGTCCGCGGGGACCAAGGGCTCGTCGCCCAGATCTCTCCGGCCGGCATGGACCTCTTCAACGCATCGACGAGCGACCGCCCGGAGGTCCGCTACGGGTTCGTCGCCACCCGGGCGCGAGCGCCCGGGCTCGGCTCCTTCTGGCGCGCCGGCCTGGACGCCTACGCCCAGGCCACCCACGCGCTCTTCGTGGCGCTCTACCGCTTCTCCTCCGGCATGCCCTCGGGCTTCCAGCCGCGGCTCAACACGGCCCACGCAGCAGTGCTCCGGCGCGCCTACGGCCGCATCCCGGGCCCCGACGCGAACGACGGGATCGTTCCCACGCTGAGCCAGGTCTGGGGCGATCCCGTGGCCGCCGCATGGGCGGACCACCACGACATCATCGGTCACTTCCACGCGCCGCGGCACGTGCCGCCGCACTTCGACTGGATGGCGTCCGGGACCGGCTTCGACCGCGCCCAGTTCGAGCGGGTCTGGGGGGACGTGGCCCGGTACGTGGGCGCCGCCGGGTAGGGCCGGGCGCTCCTACGGCGTCTCGACGAGCCTCTCGAAGCCGTCCTGGACGCGGGTGAAGCTCACCCCCATCCGTCCGCGCAGGTTCATCCGCGCCTCGCCGGGCCGGGCCCATGCGACGCGCCCCGCGAACGACACCTCCGCCCCCTTCACGTGCAGCGAACCCGCGACGGGCGTGCCCGGGGGGAGCACCCGCATGAGCTCGGTGCAGAAGCCCCCCGCGCCCACGTCGACGGTGAACGCGGACGGGTGGCCGGTGAGGAGCACGCGGTAGCGCCGCCGGTAGCGGGCGCAGGCACGCGCCTCCTTCGCCTCCGGCTCCTGTGTCGGCCGGTCGCCTTGCTTCATGGTTTCTCGCCCCCGCAGGCGGCCACCCATACTCCTCCCGGTGGAGGGAATGAAGTTCGCTCCCGCGCCCGCCCCCTTTGGGTGGCAGGCCGCCCGGACCGGAGGAACCCGGAGGGAGCGGGGAGCGGAAATCGCCGACCCTCGCCGCCCGTTCGTGCGAAGAGAGGACGTCACCGGGAGGAAGCGATGCTCGAGAACCCAGACGAGCCGAGGCCGCCGAAGAGGAACACCACCGCCGTCGCGTTCGGGATGGTGGTGCTCTTCGTCGTCGCCGTCGGCGCGCTCCTCTACTACTACCGGCGGCCCGCCCCTCCGGCGCCGGCCGTCGCGGAGAAGGCCGCCGCGCCGTCGGCACCGGCGCCTTCTCCTCCGCCCGGGCCGCCGCCCGTCCTCGACGCCGCGCGGCTCAAGGCGCTGCTCGAGGCGGTTTCCGCGAACCCGGCGTTCCGGTCCTGGGCGGCGCAGGGCGACGTCGTGCGGCGTTGGGTGGTCGTCACCGACAACCTCGCCGAGGGAGTCTCGCCGCGCCGCCAGCTCGGATTCCTCGCGCTCGCCCGGCCCTTCGCGGTCGTCACGCACGGCAAGACGACCGCCATCGCCCCCGCGTCGTACCGCCGCTTCGACGAGTTCGCGGACGCCGTGGCCTCCGTCGACGCGAAGGCGCTCGCGGCGGCCTACCGGGAGGCGCACGCGGTCCTCGAGGCGGCGTACCGGGAGCTCGGCTACCCGGGCGCCTCCTTCGACAGGGTCACGGCCCGGGCGCTCGTCCGGATCGCGTCGGTCCCGGTGCCCGACGGGGACCTCCGCGTGGAGGGAGACCCGGGCGGTCCGTACGCCTTCGCCGACCCGCGCCTCGAGGTGCTCGGGCCCGTGGAGAAGCAGATCCTCCGCATGGGTCCGGAGAACGAGCGGAAGCTGCAGGCGAAGGCGCGCGAGATCCTGGACGCGCTCGCGCTCCCCGGCGCGGAGCCGCCGAAGCGCCGACCCTAGGGAACCGCCTCGGACACGGAGGCGTGGGCCGGGACCGCTCCGGCCTGCGCCAGGCGGAGCTCGTGCAGGACGGCGTCGTAGACGCCCTTGCGCACGAGGAAGCCCCGGTGCGAGGCGTTCGCCTGCACGTTGTGGACGAGCGGGTTTCCCCGCGGGTCGAGGACCGCGGCCGGGTGCACCGTCAGGCGATCGTAGGTGGAGTAGATCGAGGTGAGGCGCACCCCTGGCGGCCAGGGCCCCGCCTGCAGGCGCCGCACGAAGGAGCTGCCGGGGAGCATCTGGAGGATGGAGCGGTCGAGTACCGCCATGGGCAGCGCCACCCACGTGCTCTTCGTGCCGTTGTGGGGCGTGCCGAGGGTCACGAGCGCACGGGTGCGACGATCGCCGCCCAGGCGCTTCACGTAGTACGCGCCGATGAGGCCGCCCTTCGAGTGCCCGACGATCGAGAGCGGTCCCATGCCGGGGTAGCGGGCGTACATGCGCTCCACCTTGGCGCGGACCAGCTCGGCGAGCTCCGGGATCCCGCGCGTGTCGAAGACGCGCCCCGGCGCGGAGAGGTCGAGCGAGAAGACGCAGTAGCCGTCGCGGCGCAGCCGCCGCTCCAGGACGTCGAGCGTCCGGCGGGTGGCGAAGACGCCGTAGAGCAGGAGGACCGGGTTCTGGCAGCGCGAGAAGTCGGTGCGCCGGGTGACGCGGTTCCCGCGCCCGTCGAGCTCGAAGTGGCCGCGCAGGTGGCGCAGCTGCTGGCGCGCGCGCCGGTATGCGTAGGCGACGCGGTTCACGGCGCAGGGACCCCCATGGCCGTAGGGTAGCCGGGCGCCGCGCCGGGGCGAGACCCGTCAGCGTGGGACGGCCGCCGGGCGGCGGCGCGGGGAAACCCGTATACTCCGGCCCGAAGGGGGTCGAGCCATGGCGAAGCTTCCGGCAAAGGTCGCGGCCGTCGCGGCGGCGAGCCTTCTCGGACTCGGCGGGCCCGTCCGCGCGCAGGAGCCGTGCGCCGCGGACGCCCAGCGCCTCTGCGCCGGGATCCCGCCCGGCGCCGGGCGCGTCTTCTACTGCCTGAAGAGCAACTGGAACGACCTCTCGGACGGCTGCCGGAAGCTCATCGAGTGGTCGGCGCAGCGGGCGTACGACGTGGCGCTCGACTGCCAGGCGGACACGTTCAGCTGGTGCCAGGGCGTGCCCGCCGGCCAGGGGCGGCTCTTCTCCTGCCTCATGTCCCACCGGGACTCGCTCTCGTCCTCGTGCAAGGACGCGCTGACGCGCGTGAGCGAGTTCCGGGCGGGCTGCGCCGGCGACGTGGCGCGCCTGTGCCCGGGGCTCCCGCCGGGCGACGGAGCGGTACTCACCTGCCTCCTCTCCCAGCGGAACCAGCTGTCGCCGTCCTGCCAGGCGGTGTTCTGGCCGTGAGCGCCGCGCCCTACGGGGGCGCCTCCCGGAGCAGTCCCTCGAGCCGCCGCACGAACTCGCCGCGGGTGAGGACCTCGTCGACCCCGGCCCGCCGCGCCGCTTCCATGAGGTCCTCCTGCAGGTGGCCGAGGAATCCGACCACGCGGGTGGCGCCCGCGGTCTTCGCCGCGGCCACCTGATCGACGACGCCCGGCTCGGTGAGGTCGACGACGAGGAGGCCGGGGCCGAGCGTCCGGGCCGCTTCCTCGAGCGGGGTGCCGCGAGGCGCGAGCCGAACGGAGGCCCCGATGCGCTCGGCGGCGGAGAGGATCTTGGAGCGGAACACGAGGTCCCGGACCGCGACGATCGCCGGCATGGCCCATCTTCCTAGTCGCAGCGGGCGCTTCGTGCTCGCTCCCCCGCGGCGGGAACGCCCGTGCTAGCGTTCGCCCAAGGGTGCGGTTCTTCGGCCAGGCCCTCGTCGGGCTCCTCCTCGCCGCCGTCGTCGGCGCCGGGGGTGGCGCCGTCTACCTCGCGTCCCGGCGGGGCACGGTGACGCGCCCGCTCCTCGTCGAGCCCGGGCTCGTCGCCGAGAAGGGCGCGGGCGCCTTTCTCTACGCGATCCGCACGGCGGGCGGCGCGGTCCTGGTCGACGCCGGGGCGGACGCGAAGGGGCGGCCCATCGACGCGGCGCTCCGGGCGCTCGGAGCGACCCGCGTGGAGGTGACCGACCTCCTGCTCACGCACGGCCACACCGACCACACCGCCGGCGCCGCGGCGGTGCCGAACGCGCGCGTGCACGCCGGCCAGGGCGACGTCGGGATGGCGGCGACGGCCGACGGAGAGCGGAGGGGACTCGCGCCGCTGCTCGCCAGGCTGTGGCCCCACGGCGCACCCCGGATCGACGACGCCATCGCGGGAGAGAGGCGGATCGCGCTCGGCGGGGGCGAGGAGGCGCGCGCCCTGCCGGTGCCCGGCCACAGCCGCGGCTCCACCGCCTACCTCGTTCACGGCGTCCTCTTCGTCGGGGACGTCGTCTCCTACGAAGAGGGGCGGCTCGTGGAGGCCCCGCGGCTCCTCAGCGACGACCCGGACCGCAACCTCCGCTCGGTGGCGGCGCTCGCCGAAGAGCTCTCGGGCGTCCCGGTCCGGCGCGTCTGCGCCGGGCACGGCGGGTGCAGCCCGGACGGGAGCGCGCGCGAGCTGCTCGCCCGGTTCGCCGCGGGGGCGCGGTGAGGGCGGCGCCGAGCGGGCGCTCGCGGCGCGCACGGAGGTCCGGGCCGGTCGCGGTGCTCGTCCAGTACACGCCGAGAAAAGGCTGCGAGCGACGCCTCGTGGCGCTGCTCGAGCGCCACTGGCCGACGCTCCGGGCGGCGGGGCTCGCCTCCTCGAGCCCCGCCCGGCTCTGGCGGGCGCGCGACAAGCGCGACGGCCGCCTCCACCTCCTCGAGATGTTCGAGTGGAGGGACGAGGACGCCTCCGCCGACGCGCACGACGCGCCGGCCGTGGCCGCGGTGTGGCGCCCGATGGAGCCGCTCCTCGACGACATGCGGATCCTCCGGGTGGAGCCTCTCCGGGTGCGCCTCCGCGGGCGCCCCCGGTGAACGACGCCGGGGGCGCGTGGCGCGGGGCGGACCATTTGGGGCGTTCGGCGGCACCGAATTCAGCTTCGCTCGGCGCCGGCTACGCGTATTCTCTGCCCCGTGCGACTGAGCGAAATCGCGGGATTGTTGGGGACGGCGGCGCGAAGCCTGGCGGGTCTCGCCGCGCTGCGCCTGGACGCAGTCCGGAAGAGGTCGAAGGACGAGCTCCTCGCGGTCGCGGGGGCGCTCGGCCTGAAGGGGGTCTCGAAGCTCTCGAAGGACGCCCTTGCCGAGCGCGTGCTCGCCGGGATCCGGGAGCTCGCCCGGGCGGAGAAGGGCCCGAGCCGACCTCCGGCCGCGAAGGGCAAGGCGGCGAAGGGCGCTCGGCCCGCGAAGGCGGCGGGGAAGGCCCCGGCCGCCAAGGCGGGAGCGAAGCCCTCGGCGGCGGGGAAGCGGGCACGGCCCGCCGCGCCCAAGGGCGGAACGGCCGAGGAGCGGGCGCTGCGCGCGGGCGAGGATCCCTCGGCCACCGCGAAGCTGGACCTCGGCCCGGCCGGTAAGGCCGAGAAGCCGGTCGAGCACATCCCGTGGGGCTACGGGCAGGACCGGGTCGTGGCCGCTGCCGTGGACCCGGACCGGCTCTTCGTCTACTGGGAGGTCACCGATCCGGCGATCGACCGCACGCGCGCGGCGCTCGGTCCCGGCGGGCCGGGCGCGTGGCTCAACGTGCGGGTCTACGACACGACGGGCGTCCTCTTCGACGGCACGAACGCCCACAGCTACTTCGACGAGCGGGTGGACCGCTCGGACCGCCAGTGGTTCTTCGCGATCGGCAAGCCCACCTCCACGGCGTACGTCGAGATCGGGCTCAAGTCCTCGGAGGGCTACTTCGTGAAGATCGCCCGCTCCGGGCGCGTGGACTTCCCGCGCAAGGAGGCGGCGGCGTGGGAGGAGCCGGAGTGGCTCACGGTCGTGCCCGCGACCGGCGAGGTGCAGGGCGCCGGGACCGGCACGCCCTTCATCCCGGGTGGGCCGCCGGGCGGCGGGGAGCCGCCGCCGCCGTTCGCGCCCATCGCGCTGTGGCGGATCCACGAGTCGGTCGCCGACCGCGAGGCGCGCATCGCCGAGCTGCTGCAGGAGGGCTGGGAGCGGGTGGAGTGGAAGGAGGCCGGCGGGGAGGGCTGGTACGAGCTCCACGGCCGCACCGAGTGGCAGGGCCCGGTGACGAGGACGACGTGGGAGGCCGGTCCCTTCAGCTACCCCGTCGAGGTCGACCCGCCGACGCGCGAGGAGTGGCGCGGCCCGGCGTACGCCTTCCGCCTGGGCGGCGTCACCCACGTGGTCTACGGCCCCTGGCAGGTGGTGATCCGCAACCTCGGCGCGCGCCAGGAGCGCCAGGTGCTCGCCCGCTGGGAGATGTACCGGTCCTGGGTGAGCGAGAGCGGCGCCGAGATCCGCGGTCCGGGACGGCCTGGCGAGCTCCGCCCGGTCGGGGCCTCCGAGCACCTCGGGGCGAGCGAGCGGCGGTGGCTCGGCGCGAGCGAGCTGCGCCTCGGCGGGGCGAGCGAGGTGTGGCGCCTCGGGGCGAGCGAGCTCCGGCTGCGAGGCGCGAGCGAGGTCCTGTTCGCGGGGGCGAGCCGGTGGGCGGCCGCCGGAGCCAGCGAGCGGCGCCTCCTCGGCGCGAGCGAGGTCCGGCTGGGCGGGGCGAGCGAGCGCGTCCTCGGGGGCGCGAGCGAACGGCTCGGCGGGAGCGAGCGGCGCCTCGGCGGAAGCGAGGGCCGCCTCGGCGCGAGCGAGCAGAGCGCCTACCCGAAGGACGAGGAGTGACGGACATGCCCAAGGGGTACTTCGCCCTCGTCCTGCACGCGCACCTGCCGTTCGTGCGCCACCCGGAAGACCCGACCGTGATGGAGGAGCAGTGGCTGTACGAGGCCATCACCGGCACGTACCTGCCGCTCCTCCAGGTGTTCGAGGGGCTCCTGGCGGATCAGGTCCCCTACCGGGTGACGGTGTCGCTCTCGGCGCCGCTCATCACGATGCTGGCGGACGACCTCCTGAAGGAGAGGTACGCCTCCCACCTCGACAAGCTCATCGAGCTCGCCGGCAAGGAGCTCGAGCGGACGAAGCCCGAGCCTCAATACCAGCGGCTCGCCCAGATGTACTGGGACCGCTTCCACAGCCTGCGCCACACCTGGCGCTCGCACGAGGGGAACCTGGTGCGTGCCTTCCGGCGCCTGCAGGAGGCCGGCCGCGTGGAGGTCATCACCTCGACCGCCACGCACGGGTTCTTCCCGATGCTCGACCGCAACTGGGCGGCCCTGCGCGCCCAGGTGCACGTCGCGGCGGACCTCTACGAGCAGCACTTCGGCCGCCGGCCGAAGGGCATGTGGCTCGGCGAGTGCGGTTACGTGCCGGGCGCGGACGAGCTGCTCCGGGAGGCGGCGATCCGCTACTTCCTCGTCGACACGCACGCCATCCTGCTCGCCGATCGCCAGCCCGCCTACGGCGTCTACGCCCCGCTCTACTGTCCGACGGGCGTCGCGGCGTTCGGGCGCGACACCGAGTCGTCGCAGCAGGTCTGGAGCGCCAAGGAGGGCTACCCCGGCGACCCGCAGTACCGGGACTTCTACCGGGACATCGGCTTCGACCTGCCGATGGAGTACATCGGGCCCTACGTCCACCCCGACGGCATCCGGATGTACACGGGGATCAAGTACCACGCGATCACGCACGCGAAGCTCCACGACAAGTGGGTCTACGACCCCGACGCGGCCCGGGCGCGCGCCGGCCTGCACGCGTCGCACTTCCGCGGGAACCGCGAGCGGCAGATCGAGGCGCTCGCCGCGCGGATGGACCGCCCCCCGCTCGTGGTGAGCCCGTACGACGCCGAGCTCTACGGACACTGGTGGTACGAGGGGCCGGTGTTCCTGAACGACGTGTTCCGGCAGTTCCACTTCGACCAGAGCACCGTGGAGACCATCACGCCGGGCGACTACCTGGAGCGCCACCCGACGAACCAGCTCGCCACCCCGAGCCTCTCGTCGTGGGGGGCGAAGGGCTACGCCTCGCACTGGTGCAACGAGACGAACGCCTGGACCTACCGCCACCTGCACATCGCCGCCGAGAGGATGACCGACCTCGCCCGCCGCAACCCGGCGGCGCGCGGGCTCGAGCGCCGCGCGCTCAACCAGGCGGCCCGCGAGCTGCTCCTCGCCCAGTCGAGCGACTGGACGTTCATCATGACGACCGGGACGACGGTCCCGTACGCGACGAGGCGCTTCAACGAGCACGTGGTCCAGTTCACGGAACTCTACCGGGACCTCAAGGAGGGCCGGCTCGACGAGAGGCGCATCGCGGACCTCGAGGCGAAGAACAACATCTTCCCCAACCTGGACTACCGGATCTACGCCACCTGAAGCGGAGCGGCCGCGTCCCGTTCCGGGCGGCGAGCATGGCGAAACCAGAGCCCCTCAAGGTCCTCTTCATCTCGTCCGAGGTCTCGCCGTTCGCGAAGACCGGCGGGCTCGGCGACGTGGTCGGCGCGCTCCCGAAGGCGCTGAAGCGCCGCGGCGTCGACGCGCGGGTGGTGATGCCGCTCTACGCCGGGATGAACTGGCACGAGCTCGACCGGCTCGACGGCGTCCTGCAGGTCCCCATGTGGTGGGGAACGGCGCGCGCCGGGGTCCGCCTCGGGCGGCTGCCGGGGAGCGACGTGCCCGTGTACTGCCTCGAGTACCACCGGTACTTCGACCGGCCCTTCCTCTATGGGCCGCCCGGCGACGGGTACGGCGACAACCTGGAGCGCTTCACCTTCCTGTCGCGCGGGGCGCTCGAGCTCGCGAAGGCGCTCCGGTTCACCCCCGACGTCCTCCACGCCCACGACTGGCAGACCGCGCTCGCCCCGGTCTACGTGAACACCGTGGAGTGGGCACGGTCGCTCCACGGGGCGGCGACCGTCTACACCATCCACAACCTCGCCTACCAGGGCGTGACGGACGGCGGCGCCATGTTCGTGACCGGCCTCGGCCGCGAGCACTACAACTCCTCCGAGTTCGAGCACTACGGCGCGCTGAACCTCACCAAGGCGGCCCTCGTGCACTCGACGATGCTCTCCACCGTCAGCCCGACTTACGCGCGCGAGATCCAGACGTCCGAGCACGGGTGCGGCCTCGACGGGGTGCTGCGCAGCCGCTCCGGCGATCTCGTCGGGGTTCTGAACGGCGTCGACGTGGACGACTGGAACCCCGCCACCGACCCGCACATCAAGGCCCACTTCTCGCCCTCGCACCCCGAGGGCAAGGCGGCCTGCAAGAACGAGCTGCAGCTCGAGGCCGGCCTGCCGGCCGAGCCCGGCGTCGCGCTCTTCGCGGCCGTGGGGCGGCTCACGCACCAGAAGGGCTTCGACGTGCTCGCCCGCTGCATCGACCGGGTGCTCTCCTGGAACGCGCAGTTCGTCCTGCTCGGGAACGGGGACCGCGACGCCGAGCACTTCTTCGGCACGCTCTCCGCGCGGCGGCCGGACCGCTTCAAGGCCTGGCTGGGCTTCGACAACGCGCTCGCCCACCGCATCACCGCCGGCGCCGACTTCCTCGTCATGCCGTCGCGGTTCGAGCCGTGCGGGCTCTCGCAGATGTACGCGATGCGCTACGGGACCCTGCCCATCGTCCGCGCCACCGGCGGTCTCGTCGACACCGTCGAGAACTACGACGAGGCGACCGGCGCCGGGACCGGGTTCCTGTTCCGCGACCTCACCCCGGACGCCCTCGGGAACGCCATCGGCTGGGCGCTCTCCACCTACTACGACCGCCCCCAGCACGTGCGGGGCATGCGGGAGCGCGGGATGGAGAGGGACTTCTCGTGGGACCGGGCGGCGGACGCCTACGAGGACCTGTACCTCGAGGCGTACCGGCGGCGGCGCGGGCACCCCTTCGCGGGGCGGGTCCCGGCCCGCCGGGGAGCCGTCCGGAGGACGGCCTAGGCGAGGCCTCCCTCCGGCAACGGCGGCACCGGGCAGCCGAGCGAGGCGGCCACCGCGCGGACGATCTCCCCCTCGGCGGCGGTGACCCGTCCGTCCGCGAGCGCGCACGCCACGCACGCGGCGAGGACCCGCGCCTTGAGCGGCGGGCTCGCCTCGTCGAGGCGGGCGAGGGCGTGGTCGAGCCGGCCGGCGTCGATCTTCCCGATCGGGAGCAGCCGCCAGGGCGCGGCCACCCCGAGCGCCCGGAGCCCGGCCTCGAGCGCGCGCTGCGCGCGGGCGGGGTCCCGCTCGCCGGCCCAGGCGAGCGAGGAGAGGATCTCGAGGCACTCGACCTCGACGTCCCCGACCGTGCGGGAGCGCACCGGGGCGGCCGGCCGGCCGCCGAGGAGCGGCTCGAGCCGCCGGCGGACGACGCGCTGGGCCGCCCACTCGAAGACGGTGTGGCGCGTGCCGGCCTGGGCGATCGAGGCCATGTCTGCGGCGAGCGCCGACGCCTGCGCCGGGGACAGGTGGTCGAGGGCCGGCAGCGCGAGGTCGAGCAGCGCCATCCGATCTCGCGCCTTCACCGCGTCCGCCGCGCCGAGGAGGCCGGCCACCGCGGCGGCGGTGGAGGGGTCCGCGAGCCGTCCGAGCTGGCGCGACCGGACCTCCGGCTCCCGGTCGAGCAAGAGCCCCAGGCACAGCGCCCGGGCGCCGAAGGGCTCCCGCGCGGCCGCGACCGCGGCCGGCGGAAGGGCGGCGAGCTGGTCGGCGGCGCGCTCGACGTGCTCCCGGGAGGGGTGCCCGACCGAGGCGACGGCCGCGGCTGCGAGCGCGACGGGCGCCGCGCCGACCGCGCCGGCGGCGGTCGCGGCGGCCGGGGCGGGAGCCGCCCCCTCGGCCGCCGGCGCCGGCCCGAGCCCGTGCGGCGCGAGCCGCCGGATCCGCTCCTCGATGGGCGGATGGGTGGCGAAGAGGCCCGAGAGGAAGTCCCCGACGCCGTCGGCGAAGAACAGGTGCGAGGCCTCGACGGCGTGGGCGTTCGAGATCTTCGACCCTTGGGCCGCGATGCGCAGCAGGGCGCGCGCCAGCCCGTCCGGGTTGCGGGTGAACTGCACGGCCGCGGCGTCCGCCAGGAGCTCGCGCTGGCGCGAGACGGCGAGGCGGATGAGCCGCCCGAAGAAGGCTCCGACCGAGCCGGCGACGACGAAGCACAGGCCCGCGCCCACGGCCGCCGCCCGGCCGCGGCCGCCGTCCCGTCCGCCCTCGGCGCGGAGCAGGATCCGGCCCACCAGCGCGAGGACCGTGAGTCCTCCGACGAGCGCCATGAGGCGGGTGGAGAGGCGCGTGTCGGCGTTCAGGATGTGGGAGAGCTCGTGGGCGACGACGCCCTGCAGCTCGTCCCGGTCGAGGGACCTGAGCGCGCCTCGCGTGACGGCCACGACCGACCGGTCGGGCGTGAAGCCGGCGGCGAAGGCGTTGATCCCCTCCTCCCGCTCGAGGACGTAGAGGCGCGGCACGGGCAGCCCGGCGGCGATGGACATCTCCTCGAGGACGTTCACGAGCCGCTTCTCCGCCGGGTCCGACGTCTGCCGGTCGACGGGACGCCCCCCGAGCATCCGGGCGACGGCGTCCCCGCCCCCGGCCGCGAGCCGGAGCGCGTGGAAGGTGCTCCCCAGGAGGACGACGAGGGAGACGATCGCCGCGACCGGGAGGAGGAGAGTCGCCGGATCGATCCCGACGACGACCGCGAGGCCCAGGTCGGCGAGGGCGATGGTGGCGAACCAGGCGAGGAGGAACGAGGCGACGAGCACCGCCGTCTTCCGGCGCGCCCGTGCCTGGGCGTCGAAGAAGTCGAGCGTGCTCCGCGCGACCGGCTGCGCCATCTGCCGCTTCGCCTAGAAGGAGACCTTGACCGCCTCGCGATCGGCCGGCGCCTCCACCTCGAAGGACTGGGCCGCGGGGAAGCTCCCGGCGAGCAGCAGCCCGGGGAAGGTCTCGCGGGCGTTGTTGTAGGTCATCACCGCGTCGTTGTAGGCCTGGCGCGAGAAGGCGATGCGGTTCTCCGTGGAGGAGAGCTCCTCCATGAGCTGCGACATGGTCTGGTTGGCCTTGAGATCGGGGTAGGCCTCGGCGACGGCCAGGAGGCGCGAGAGGGATCCCGACAGCGCGCCCTCGGCGGCCGACAGCCCCTGCATCGCCTGCGGGTCGCCCGGGTTCGCCGCCGCGATCTTCGACGCGGTGGAGGCCGCGTTGCGGGCCGCGACCACCGCCTCGAGCGTCTCGCGCTCGTGCTTCAGGTACGCCTTCGCGGTCTCGACCAGGTTGGGGATGAGGTCGTGGCGGCGCTTCAGCTGCACGTCGATCTGGCTGAAGGCGTTTCGGTAGCCGTTCCGCTTGGTGACGAGCCCGTTGTAGACGGAGACCGCGGCGAAGGCCACGGCGCCGACGAGGACGAGGAGGACGAGGAAAGCGACCATGTTCACCTCCGGCGCTCCCTGCCCGGGGCGCCACGGTCACAAGCATGACACACCTCGGCCCGCTTCGTGTGGCAGCGCCGTGTCGACGCAGGGTGGGCGGCGGTCGCCCGGCGCCGCACCTACCCTCGCGGGGAGTCGGCCCGCGGCGCGCCTGGCGGACCCTTATGATGCCTGGCGAGGCACTCGCAGGGAGGGCCGAGGATGTCCGAGATCGCCTACCGCTCCGAGGTGGTCCTCCGCCGCTTCCCGGGCTCGCTGCGGAAGGCCTGGCTCCCCGGCGAATCCGCGCCGGCGCTCTTCGGGACCCACGGCGCCGTGGCCGCCCACTACGGGCGGGCCCCCGGGACCTACGAGCCCCACGCGACGACCATCGACTACGTCGTCGGCGCGACCGGGGGCTGACTCGTCGGGACCTTCGGGGGCGCGCTGGAGGCGCGCCGGATCGCCGCGACCGGCGACGCACTCGTCGCCCGGGTGACGGGCGAGGTGGAGACCGAGGACGGGGTCCTCGTGCTGCGCCGGATCCACGTCCGCATGGAGCTCAAGGCGGCGCCGGAAGAGCACGAGGCGGCGAGGCGGGCGCACGCCGTGTTCGCCGACAGCTGCCCCCTCTACCGCTCGCTCCGGGGCGCGATCGCCATCACCACCGAGCTCGCGCTCGTCTGACGCCCCCGGGTGCCCCCGCCGGAGGGGAGTCCCCGGGCGGGGCGGCCACGACGGGGCCTACCGGCCGCGCCCGGCCGGTGCTCCGATCGGACCGTGGCCGACCAGGAATGGGCGCGCGCGAGGCCGCTCCCCTCGGGGCTCGAGGTGCTCTCGGAGCTCGCCCTCGACCTCCGCTGGACGTGGAGCCACGGCGGCGACGCCGTCTGGCGGGCGGTCGACCCGGACGCGTGGGAGCGCACCCAGAACCCCTGGGTCATGCTCCAGGGCACGGCCGACGCGCGCCTCGAGGCCCTCTCCCGGGACCCGGCCTTCCGCGCCGAGCTCGCGCGCCTCGTCGCCGACCGCGAGCGGGACCGGGGCGCCCGGACGTGGTTCGCGAGGCAGCACGGCGGCGCCGCGCTCGGCGCGATCGCCTACTTCAGCATGGAGTTCGGCCTCGGGGCGGCGCTGCCGCTGTACGCCGGAGGGCTCGGGATCCTCGCAGGCGACTTCCTGAAGGGCGGCAGCGACCTCGGCGTTCCCCTGGTCGGCGTCGGGCTCCTCTACCAGGAGGGCTACTTCCACCAGATGATCGACGGCGAGGGGCGCCAGCAGGAGACCTACCCCTACAACGACCCCGGCAGCCTGCCGCTGCGCCCGGCGCGGCGACCCGACGGCTCCTGGCTCCGGGTGAGCCTCGCGCTCCCCGGACGCGAGCTCTCGCTCCGGGTCTGGCTCGCGACCGTGGGCGCCGTCCCGCTGCTCCTGCTCGACACGAACGACCCGCGAAACGGCCCCTTCGACCGGGGCATCGCCGCGAAGCTCTACGGCGACGGGCCGGAGACGAGGCTCCTGCAGGAGATCGTCCTCGGCGTCGGCGGGTGGCGCGCCCTGCGCGCCATGGGGTTCGACCCCGACGTGTGCCACCTGAACGAGGGGCACGCCGCTTTCGCGCCGCTCGCCCGCGCCGCCGAGGTCGCGGAGCGCCTCGGCGTCGGGTTCGACGAGGCGCTGTGGGCGACGCGGGCCGGGAACGTCTTCACGACCCACACGCCCGTCGCCGCCGGCTTCGACGCGTTCGCCCCGCCGCTCGTCCACAAGTACTTCCGGGGCCCGCTCCTCGGCGCCGTCGCGCCCGGGCCGGAGCGGCTGCTCGCGCTCGGCCGCCGGGACACCTCCCGCGCCGCGGAGCCCCTCTCCATGGCGCACCTCGCGATGCGGACCTGCGGCCTCGCGAACGGCGTGAGCCACCTGCACGGGGAGGTGAGCCGGGGGATCTTCAAGGACCTGTACCCCGGCTGGCCGATCGCCGAGGTGCCGGTCGGCCACGTGACGAACGGCGTGCACGTCCCGTCCTGGGACTCCCGGGCCGCCGACGGGCTGTGGACCGAGGCGTGCGGCAAGGAGCGCTGGCTCGGCGCGCCGGAGGGCCTCGCCCGGGCGATCGAGGCCGTCCCCGATGCCGAGCTCTGGACCTTCCGCGGCACGGGGCGCCAGGAGCTCGTCCGCTACGCGCGGTCGCGGCTCGCGACGCAGTTCGGCCAGCGCGGGGCCGACCCCGAGGAGGTGGCCCGGGCGAGGCACGTCCTCGACCCGAATGCGCTCACCCTCGGGTTCGCCCGCCGCTTCGCGGCCTACAAGCGGCCGAACCTGCTGCTCGCGGACCCCGCCCGCCTCTCCCGGCTCCTCTCCCTCCCCGGCCGCCCGGTGCAGATCGTCGTGGCGGGAAAGGCGCACCCGGCCGACGAGGAGGGCAAGCGGCTGCTCGAGGCCTGGGTGGCGTTCGTCCGGGAGCCCTCGATGCGCACCCGGGCCGTGGTCCTCGAGGACTACGACATCGCCATCGCCCAGAAGCTCGTCGAGGGCGTGGACGTGTGGATCAACACGCCGCGCCGTCCCTTCGAGGCCTGCGGCACGAGCGGGATGAAGCTCCTCGTGAACGGCGGCCTGAACCTGTCCGAGCGCGACGGCTGGTGGGCCGAGGCCTTCGAGCCCGGCGTGGGGTGGGCGATCGGCGACGGGGCGGAGCACGCCGACCCGGGCTGGGACCGGGCGGAGGCCGGGGAGCTGTACCGCATCCTGGAGGAGGAGGTGGTCCCGGCCTTCTACGACCGCGATTCCCTGGGGGTGCCGCGGGGCTTCGTTGCCCGCATGCGGGCCAGCATGGCCCGCCTCACCCCCCGCTTCAGCACGAACCGCATGCTCGGCGAGTACCTGGAGCGGCTCTACCTGCCGGCCGCGGAGGGATACCGGCGGCGGGTGGCGGGCGGCGCGGCGCTCGCGCGCGAGCTCGCCGCCTGGAGCGCGGCGATGGCGGAGTCGTGGCAGGAGGTCCGCTTCGGGGAGGTGCGGGTCGCGGACGGCGAGGGCGGGCTCCGCGTCGAGGCCCAGGTGCTCGGCGGGGGAATCCCCGCCGACCGGCTGCGGGTCGAGCTCTACGCGGAGCCCCTGCGGGCCGGCGAGGCGCCGGTCCGCGTCCCGATGGAGTGGGGCGAGGAGATCCCGGGAGCGGTGAACGGCCGGATCTGCCGGGCGTCCGCCCCACCGGGCCGGCCGGCCTCGCACTACACGCCGCGCATCGTGCCGTTCCATCCCGAGGTGCGGGTGCCGATGGAGGAGGCCCACGTGGCGTGGTACGCGCGGCGGGACGGTTGAGGCGACGCGGAGAGGGCCGGCTCGCTTAACTCTTGGACCGGCCAGGGGTTCGGGGGGCGCGAGACGCTCCCCATCTGGCGCGTGGCGCCCCGCCGACGGGAGGCGTGTAATCGAGTCGCGCCGCGGACGGGGCGCGGGACGAGGGGGAGCGACGCTGGCTCCCAGGGGCGTTTGCTTTGAAGGGCATCCTCCGGGTCGCCTACAAGCTCATCGTGAACGACAGGGCCAAGTTCGCGGCCCTGCTCGTGGGGATCACCTTCGCGGTGTTCCTCATGACGATGATGACGTCGATGTTCGCCGGGGTCCTCGGCAAGGCGTCCTCGACCGTGACCAACGTCGGCGCGAAGGTCTGGGTCATGGACCCGGGCGTGAACACCGTGGCGAGCAGCATTCCCATGCCCGACTACGTGCTCGACGCGGTGCGGAGCACGAACGGCGTGCGATACGCCGTGCCGCTCTACTCCAGCGCGGCGCTCGTCAAGCTCGCCAACGGCACCTACCAGGCGGTGACCGTCATCGGGCTCGACGACGCGAGCCTGCTCGGGCGACCGAACCTGGTCGAGGGGCGCGTCGAGGACCTCTACGGCGAGAACGCCTTCGCGGTGGTGCGGGACTCGGAGTACCCGAAGCTTGGGCGCCCGAAGCTCGGGACGGAGTTCGAGCTGAACGACCACCGGGCGGTCATCACCGGGATCGCCGAGGTCGCGGTCAGCGGCCTCTTCGGCATCCCGACCCTCTACACGACCTACAGCCGGGCCATCCAGTACATCCCGTCCATGCGCTTCACGATCTCGTTCGTGCTCGTCGAGCCCACCTCCCGGGAGGCCATCCCCGGCATCCAGCGGGCCGTGAGGGCCCTGGGGTACGAGGCGCTCACCGCCGAGGAGTTCCGGGACAAGATCGCCACCTTCTACAAGTACCAGACCGGGCTCGGGACGAACGTGCTGCTCATGACGGTCATCAGCTTCATCGTCGGCCTCTCGATCTCCGGGCAGACCTTCTACACGTTCATCCTCGAGAACCTGGAGAAGTTCGGGGCGCTGAAGGCCATCGGGGCGAAGGGGAGCGTCCTCATCTCCATGATCCTCTTCCAGGCGACGTTCACGGCGCTCACGGCCTACGGCCTGGGCATCGGGCTCGCGGCGCTCACCATCCTCGCCGCCAAGGCCCGGCTGCCGAGCTACGCCGCCACCGTCACGCTCGCGAACCTGGGCACCGCCTTCGTCACCGTGGTCATCATCGCAGCCATCTCGAGCTTCATCGGCGTCCGCAAGGTGATCCGCATCGAGCCGTTCGAGATCTTCCGGGGATGAGCCCATGGCGTCGCCCGCGATCCAGGCGAGCGGTCTCAACCGGTGGTTCGGGGAGGGGGAGGCCCGGACCCACGCGGTGCGGGACGTGACCTTCGAGGCCTTCTTCGGGGAGATGCTCTACATCGAGGGGCCGAGCGGCAGCGGGAAGACCACGCTCCTCAGCATGATCTCCGGGATCCTCCGGCCGTCCGAGGGGGAGGTGAAGGTGGAGGGGCGGGACATCTGGGCGCTCTCCCCCGACGACCTCGCCGACTTCCGCCTCCACAAGATCGGGTTCGTGTTCCAGGACTACCACCTGTTCCCGCGCCTCACGACGCTCGAGAACGCCGCCATGTCGCTCGTGATGCGGAAGATGAACTGGGACGAGGCCATGGACGAGGCCCGGCGCTACCTGGACGTCGTCGGGCTCAAGGACCGCGCGGAGCTGCCCCCGGTGAAGCTGTCGGGCGGGGAGCAGCAGCGCGTGGCCATCGCCCGGGCCATCGCCGGGCACCCCGACCTGCTCGTCTTCGACGAGCCGACCGCGTCCCTCGACGGCGACACCGGCCGGCGGATCGTGGAGTTCGTGCGCAAGGAGATCCTGACCGAGGAGAGGTGCATCGTCCTCGTCACCCACGACAGCCGCATCTTCGAGTACGCCGACCGCATCATGAAGATGGAGGACGGCAGGGTGAAGGGCTTCGAGAAGGGACACGCCCGTGCGGAATAGGCTCATCTTCGCGCTCGCCTTGGCGGGCGTCGTGGCAGGCGGGATCTCGGCGTACGTCTCGGGCCAGGAGCCGAAGCTCCCGCCCCCGGCCTTCGCGCCGGCCTCGAACCCCTACCCGAAGGGCATCTACGCGAACGGGATGGTGGAGAGCTACCAGGCGAGCGGCGCCAACGTGAACGTCTTCCCGGAGGTCGCCGGCGTCGTCACCCAGGTGCTCGCCTCCGAGGGGCAGGCGGTGCAGCGCGGGGCGCCGCTCGTCGCCATCGAGGACTCGGTCCAGCGGGGCCTCGTCGAGCAGCAGCGGGCGCAGCTCGAGGCGGCACAGGCGGTGCTCGCGGAGCTGAGGGCGCAGCCGCGGCCGGAGACCCTGGAGGTGGCGAAGGCGCAGGCGGCGGCGGCCCGGGCGAGCCTGAAGACGGCCCGGGACAGCTACGAGAAGCAGCTGCGGTCCTACCAGCTCGAGCCGCGGTCGGTGAGCAAGGACACCCTCGACAGCGCGGAGAACGCGATGCGGGTCGCCGAGGCGAACCTCAAGGTGGCGGAGCGCCAGCTCGAGCTCACCCAGGCCGGCGCCTGGATCTACGACATCCGGAACCAGGAGAGCCAGGTGACGGCCCTCGCCAAGGCGCTCGCCTCGTCGACCGCGCTGCTCGCCAAGTTCACCGTCCGCGCCCCGGCGGACGGCCCGGTCCTGGCGGTGAACGTGGCGGTGGGGAGCTACGTCTCCGGCCAGGGGGCGTACGACAGCTACACCCAGGGCTACCAGCCGGTGGTGGTGATGGGGACCCCCCAGGCCTACGGGCAGGTGCGGGCCTACGTGGACGAGATCCTGGTTCACCGGCTGCCGTCGGACGGACCTACGCGGGCCACGATGTTCGTGCGCGGCACCGACAAAAGCGTGCCGCTCGAGTTCGTGCGCGTCCAGCCCTACGTGTCGCCGAAGATCGAGCTCTCGGACCAGAGGCTGGAGCGCGTCGACGTGCGCGTCCTGCCCCTCATCTTCCGCTTCAAGAAGCCGGACGGCTTCACCGTCTACCCGGGACAGCTCGTGGATGTCTACATCGCCGAAAAGTGAGCGCCGCCGGGGCGCGTCGCGGAGGGCGGGCACGCCCCTGCCCTGGCTCCTCGCGGCGGGCCACCTCGCCTCCTGCGCGGTGGGCCCGGACTTCGTGCGCCCCGAGGCCCCGAAGGTCGACCGCTACGAGGAGGGCCAGGACCCGGAGTCCACGGTGGCGGCCGAGGGGCAGGCCCAGCGCCTCGAGCGCGGCGCGAAGGTGGTGGGAGACTGGTGGAGGCTCTTCGGGTCGCCGCAGCTCGACGCCCTGATGAAGGACGCCGCCCGCGACAACCAGACCCTGCAGGCCGCGCTCGCGAGCCTGCACGCGAGCCAGGCGAACCTCCGGGCCGGCTACGGGGTGTTCTTCCCGCAGGCCGACCTGGACGCGTCCGCCACCCGGCAGAAGGCCACCTTCGTGAAGTTCGGCGAGACGGGCGCTCCGGCGAGCGTGTTCAACCTGTTCTCGCTGTCCGGGACCGTCACCTACGTCCTCGACGTCTTCGGCGGGCAGAGGCGAGCCGTCGAGAGCCTGCAGGCGCAGGCCGACTACCAGAAGGCCACGGCCGTCGCCACCTACCTGACCCTCACCGGGAACGTGGTGAACACAGTCATCGCGGCGGCGGCGTACGCGGAACAGGCCCGGGCCACCGAGGAGCTCGTCCGGGACGAGAAGGAGCAGGTGTCCATCACCGAGGCCCAGGCCGAGGCCGGGACGGTGCCTTGGGTGAACGCGCTCAGCCTCCGCAGCCAGCTCGACGCGGCCGAGGCGACCGTTCCGCCGCTGCTCCAGCGGCAGGTCCAGGCGGAGCACCTGCTCGCGACCCTCGCCGGCCACCTGCCGTCCGAGTGGACCGCGCCGCGAGTGGCCTTCTCGGACCTGAAGCTCCCCGCCTCGCTGCCGGTGAGCCTTCCCTCCGAGCTCGTGTCGCAGCGCCCCGACGTCCTCGCCGCCGAGGCGCAGCTGCACCAGGCGAGCGCCGAGATCGGCGTGGCGACCGCGGCGCTGCTCCCGAGCATCACGCTCACCGGGAGCCTGGGCGGCAACAACACCACCCTGTCCTCCATGTTCGCGCCGAACGGGACGTTCTGGAGCTTCGGGGCCGGGCTCACCGCACCGCTGTTCCACGGGGGCACCCTCCTCAACAAGCGCCAGGCAGCGGTGGACGCCCACGACCAGGCGCTCGCGAGCTACCGGCAGACGGTGCTCCAGGCCTTCACGCAGGTCGCCGACGCGCTGCGGGCGCTCGAGAACGACGCCCGGGCGCTCGCCGCCCAGGCCCGCTCCGCCGCCGACGCCGAGGAGGCGCTCCGGCTCGTCCGCGTCAACTACGAGGCAGGCACCGCGAACTACCTGCAGGTCCTCGTGGCCTTCACCCAGTACCACCAGGCGCGCATCAACTACATCCAGGCGCGCGCCCAGCGCCTGCAGGACACCGTCGCGCTGTTCGTCGCCCTCGGCGGCGGGTGGTGGGACCCGGAGGGGTCGCTGCTCGGCGCGGCGCAGCGCTCGCAGGGTCCGGCGCCGGGCGGGGCGGAGGGCCCGCCACCGGGTGCGGCGCCGGGCGCGCCCTGACCGGCTGCCGATCGAGGCGGCGCCCCGCCCCGACCCGTCGTAACATGGCGCCGATGGAAGGGGAGAGGGACCCGGCGGCGCGACGCGCGGGGGCCGGCGCGTGAGCTGGCTCCAGACGCTGCGGGTGGCCCTGCGCGCACTCGGACGCAACAAGCTGCGCTCGTTCCTCACCACCCTCGGCGTCGTCATCGGGGTCTCGGCGGTCATCGCCATGGTGGCCATCGGCGACGGGGCCAAGGCCCGGGTGGAGGAGACCTTCGCCGCGATGGGCTCGAACATGCTCATCGTGCTCCCCGGCTCGAGCACCTCCGGCGGGGCCATGGGCGGCTTCGGGACCCAGCCGACGATCACCTGGGAGGACCTGCGGGCCATCCAGACCGAGCTGCCGACCGTCCGCTACGCGGCGGCGGTCCTGCGCGCCACGGTCCAGGTGCTGAGCGAGGAGCAGAACTGGACCACCGCCGCTATCGGGACGTCCCCCGAGTACTTCCAGGTCCGCACCTGGACCGCCGCGCGGGGCGCCCTCCTCACGCAGTCGGACGTCGACGGCGGGAACAAGGTGGCCGTGCTCGGGCAGACGGTCGTCGACAAGCTCTTCGGGGCGGCCGCCGACCCGATCGGCCAGGTCGTGCGGGTGAAGAACGTCCCGTTCGTGGTGATCGGGGTCCTCGACAAGAAGGGGCAGTCGCCCTTCGGCCAGGACTACGACGACATCGTGGTCGTGCCCCAGACCACCTACCTCCAGAAGATCCAGGGCGGCCTGAAGAACTACATGAACGGGAGCCTCATCGTGGGCGCCGTCGACGCCGCCGCGACCTCCCGGGCGGAGCACCAGATCCAGGGGCTGCTCCGCGATCGCCACAAGCTCGCCGCCGGCGCGGACGACGACTTCTCGATCCGCAACCTGTCCGAGCTGCAGACCGCGTCGCAGGAGGGCACCCGGACGCTCACGATGCTGCTCGCCTCCATCGCCACCGTCTCCCTCGCCGTCGGGGGCATCGGCATCATGAACATCATGCTCGTGAGCGTGACCGAGCGGACGCGGGAGATCGGGCTGAGGATGGCGGTCGGCGCCCGTCCGAGGGACATCCGCATGCAGTTCCTCGTCGAGGCCCTCGCCCTTGCGCTCGTGGGTGGCCTTGTCGGGGTGGCGCTGGGGCTCGGCGCGGCCTGGCGGCTCGCCGACGCCTTCGGATGGCGCGTCGTCTACCGGCCGGACGTCGTGCTCGTCGCGGTCGGATTCAGTGCGCTGGTGGGCGTCGGCTTCGGCTTCTACCCGGCGCACAAGGCCTCGAAGCTCGACCCCATCCAGGCGCTGAGGTTCGAGTGACCGCGGCCGTCGCCCGGGCCGTCGCCGCGGCGCTCGCCCTGCGGGCGGCGGGCCCCGCGCCCCGGCCCTCGGAAGGCGAGGCGCGCGCCGGCGCCGAGGCGGCGGCGCGGAGCCTGCTCGCGGCCGCTGGCCGCGGCGACGCCGCCGCGATCCTCGCGCTCGTCGCGGACGAGGGGCTCCGGTGCATGGAGGCGACGGCGTCGCGGGCCGAGGTGCAGGAGCGGCTCGCGTCCCCGGGCGACGGGCTGCGCGCTGCGTTCCTCGACACCGCGCGCCTGCGCGAGCTCCACCCCCTGGCGCCGCCGGCCGTCTCGCTCTCGGAGCTCTTCCGGCGGGGCGGGCCCCGCACCCTCGAGGTCGTGTTCTGGGACCGGGTCGGCGAGGGACCGTGGGACCGCCCGTGCGTGGAGGTGCACGCCGCCCGCTATCGGTACGCCCCCGTCTTGTGCTTCGTCAGGCGAAAGGGGCGCTTTCGCCTCTGGCGGAGCCCCGAGCCGGGTTGCTAGGGGCGACCCGCCGATCCGCCCAGACCGCCCCCTCCCGCGACCGGGGGGGCGCGGCGTTCTTTGAATCGGCGCGCGTTTGGTGCAAAGTGACCCGCCAGGGAGCCGGGGGCAGCGCCGGGCCCAGATAGGGAACCTCGCGGGCGGGCGCGGGGACGTGGGTGTGACGATGACGCCGCTCGAGTGGACGCCAACGCTCTCCGTGGGCCACGACTCCATCGACGGGCAGCACCGGGAGCTCTTCGACCGGGCGGGCCAGTTCTTCGTCGCCGCGTCCTCGGGCTCCCGGGACCGCGAGCCCAACCTGACGCGGGCCTTCCTCTACCTGGACAGCTACGTGCGCTTCCACTTCGCCCAGGAGGAGGCGCTCATGTCTAGGCTCGGCTACCCCGGGCTCGCCGAGCACCGCGAGGAGCACCGCGACTACATCCGGCGGCTGGACGCCGTGAAGAGCCAATACGAGTCGGAGGGGGATTCCGCATCGGTGGTGGCGGCCGTGGACGGGCTCCTGCGCCTCTGGCTCGTCGAGCACATCGGCACGTCGGACCGCCGCGTCGGAGCCTTCGCGGCCTCGCGCGGCGACTAGGGAAAGAGGCGGCGCCCGTATGCCGGTCGGCGTGAGTTCCCGGGGCGGCGTCGCCCTGGCCCTGGCGCTGTGCGCGGCCCGCGCGGCCCCTGCGGACCTCGCGCCGCCCGTGCCCATCCGCTACGACCTGGCCGTGGACGGCGCCGTCGCCGGCGGGGCGATCGCCGCGTCGCTGCTTCTCGCGGGCTTCGAGACCCAGCTCACGCCCGCGGCGTGCCGCTGGTGCGTCCCGGGACCCGTCGACGCGAGCCTGCACGGCGCCACGCTGTGGGCCGACCCCCAGGCGGCCGACGTGACGTCCGGCGTGCTGGAGATCGCGGTCATCCCGGTCTCCATGCTCGGGTACCTGGTGCTCTCCGCGAACGCCGCCGGGGACGTCTCCGCCGGGCTCGTCGACGCGCTGCTCGTCGTCGAGGCCGTCGCGATCTCGCAGGTCCTCACGCAGGCGGTGAAGGAGATCGCGGCGCGGCAGCGCCCCTGGGCCTACTACGGCCCGAACCCGGGTGGCGAGGGGCCGGTCGCGAACCTGTCCTTCTACTCCGCACACACGTCGTTCACCTTCGCCACCGTCGCGGCCACGCTCACCGTGGCTTCGCTGCGCGGCTACCCCGGCGCCTGGATCGCCGGCGCCTCGGGGTTCGTGGTCGCCGCCTTCGTCGGCTACCTGCGCATGGCGGCCGACGCCCACTACTTCACCGACGTGCTCGTCGGCGCGGCGGCGGGGGGGCTCGTGGGCTTCGCCGTGCCCTACCTGTTCCACGGGCGGAAAAAGGCGACGGAGCCCGGCGCGATCGTGCCCGCGCCCGGCGGGCTCGCCGTGACGTTCTGGTAGGGGAGACCCCTCAGGGCCTCGCGCCGAGGTCGATGGCGAGGGTCAGCGCCGGTGCGCCGGCCGCGTCCTCGAGCAGGTCGAAGAACACCGCACGGGGACCGAGGCTCCGCTGGAGCGACGCCTGGGCGTCCCGGTCCCCGGGGTCGAGGTGGCGCGCCACCTTGGCGCATGCCGAGCGCACGCCCTCGTCGCGGAAGTAGGCGAGGCCGGACCGGTCGCGGACGAGGAGGACGTGGGCACAGGGGCGCGCAGCGAGGCCCCGCTCGGAAACGAGGCGCTCGGCGCACACGGGACAGATGAAGACCGAGGTCCCCTCCTCGACCTTCCCTGCCCCGCGCGCACGGCGCCGCCCTTGCGGGGGCCGTTCGGCCCGCATACCGCTCTCCTTGGCCCTCGCAGGCCAACCCGGTCCGGTACGAAGCTCCCGAGGAGAGTATCCCCGGACGAAGGGACGCTTCCAGCAACATTTCCGCGCGCCGCGAGGGGTGCGGGCGACCGGCCGGGACCCGCACTGGCGGCAAGTTTCACGAGAAAAGGGCCGGGCGCGCCGTGTGCCCCGAGACCCTCCCAAGAGGGGACGACAAACCCCCGTCCAGAGTCGTTTCCGGGGGCGACACGGAATGACCTCCGTCAATGCGAGGACCCCATGTGGTCCCTAGAATCACCCCCGTTCGGGGGAAGTTTTGGGGATCTTCATCGAGCACTTTGCCTCGCGGCAAGAGTTCGAGGAGTGGCTCGCGGCCGTCGGCGACCGCGTGCGCATCCGCAACGTCTCGATGGCGACGGGCCGCCCCGGAGCGGCCGGCGCGGGCACGAGCTACACCGTGACCTACGAGGCGGAGTCGCAGCTCGACCGGTCCCGTTGCGACAGGCGCTAGCGAGTCTCCACCCAGGCGCTGCACCCGCCGCAGGACCTCGCCGGTCGGCTCGCGGGCGGGCAGACCTCCTGCACGGACGCATCGCCGAGCTCGCACGGCAGGTCGTTCGGCATCCGCTCCCCGGCGACGCGGGCGGTGATCGTCTCCGACGTTCCGTCCGCGCAGGTGACCGTGCAGGTGCTCTTCCACCCCTGCGGCGGCCGCGGCTCCGGGGGCTCCCGCGCGGGTCCGCCCGCCGACCTGCAGGCGGCGAGGAGGAGGGCGGCGAGCACCGCAGCCCGGCCGGCGCGTCCTCGGTCGAACCCCGTCACGGCATGTCTCATGGCGTCGCCCGGCGGGCCGGGCAAGCTCCGGTTGGAGCCTCCTCCGCCGAACGCATACCACCGGCGCCCGGCGCCGGGGCGCGGACCCGCCGGGGTTCACGAATCTTCACACGAGGGCGGTGGCCCCGGGCCCTCCCCGATCTAGCGGCCGCGGAGGAGCGTGCGGACGCCGGCGACGAGCTGCCGGTAGCTGAACGGCTTGAAGAGGACCGGGGACGGGAACAGCGTGTCTCCCACCGCCGACGGCGCGAGCGCGGTGACGAACAGGACGGGCAGCGCGCCGAGCCCCGGGATCCGCCGCATCTCCGCGGCGAGCCCGAGCCCGCCGGAGTCGGGCAGGAGCACGTCCAGCACGGCGGCGTCCGGCCGCTCCTCGCGGACGCGCTCGAGCGCCTCGCGCCCGTCCGCGGCCACCGAGACGCGATAGCCCGCCTTGGCGAGGCCGCGCGCGACCGCCTGGCGGAGCCCCTCGTCGTCGTCGACGAGGAGCACGTGGGGCGCGGCGAGGCGCTCCGAGGGGAGCTTCCCGGGGAGGCTCCCCCGCGACAGTGACGAATCGTGAATGCGGACCGCTGCCGGAATGCTCTCCATGTTCGCCCTCCGTCTCCCTCCCGGGGATCGACGAGGCCGATGCCTCGCCGATCCCGCGGAGCAAGGCGCGTGCCGGAGCGAGCGCACCGAGGCTCGCGGGGTTCCGCGGCGCGGCTGCCCGCGCCCCGGACAAACTGTCCCGGGCCGCCCGAAGGCGGCTGACAATCTGGCAACGGGGACGGCAGCCCGTCAGTGGGCGACGGCCCGGCCGCCGCGCACGCGCCTCGTCAGGAAGACGATGGGCACCATCGCGCCGGCGAAGCAGGCCAGGACGAAGAGGACGTCCTGGTACGCGAGCGTCTGCGCCTGCTGCAGGAGCTCGCGGTACACGACCCCGTATGCGCGCCGCGCCGCCTCCACGGAGCTCGAGCCCGCGTGCTCGAGCGCGCGCGAGATCCCGGCGAGCTGGGCGGCGAGCGCGGGGCTGCCGGCGTCCAGGTGGGCGGCGAGGTTCGCCTGGTGCACCTGGGAGCGGCGCGCGATGAGCGTGGTGACGAGCGCGATGCCGATGTCCCCGCCCATGTTCCGCGCGAGGTTCACGATGCCGGCGACCTGGTTGTTCTTGGACGGGGGCACGCCGGCGTACGAGATGGTGTTGATGGGGACGAACAGGAACGCGAGCCCCACCGACTGGTAGATGCGGAGCATCATGGCCGTTCGGAAGTCGATGCCCGGGTAGATCGTGTAGGCCATGTGGAGGAGCGACAGAGACAGCACCGCGAAGCCGAAGGCGATGAGCCAGCGCGCGTCGTACTTCGACACGAGGCGCCCGACGAGCGGCAGGAGCAGAATCACGGTCAGCCCGCCCGGGGAGAGCGCCATCCCGGCCTGCTGGGCCGAGTAGCCCATCCAGATCTGCATGTACTGGGGCAGCAGCACCGTGCTGCCGAAGAGCGCCATGCCGAGAACCAGCATCATCACGGCCGACGCCGCGAAGCTGCGGAGCTTGAAGAGCTTGATGTCGACGATGGGGTAGCGCTGGCGCCACTCCCAGACGACGAAGGCGACCAGCGCCGCGGCCGAGACCACGCTGAAGGCCGTGATCGAGGAGGAGTGGAACCAGTCGTCCTCCTGGCCCCGGTCGAGCACGTACTCGAGGCACCCGAGCCCCACCGCCACGAGGCCCAGGCCGATGGTGTCGATGGGTCCGAGCCCCTTCTTCGCCTCGACGAGCCGCGGCGGGTCGACGACCACGCGGTTCGTGAGGATCAGGGAGAGGACGCCCACCGGGACGTTGATGAGGAACACCCAGCGCCAGCTGAAGTGGTCGGTGATGTAGCCCCCGAGCGTCGGCCCGATGGCCGGGGCGAGCACGACCGCCATGCCGTAGATGGCGAAGGCCATGCCCCGCTTCCGGGGCGGGAAGGTGTCGGCCAGGATCGCCTGCTCGCTCGGCTGCAGCCCCCCGCCTCCCACCCCCTGGAGGACGCGGAAGAAGATGAGGAGCCCGAGGTTCGGGGCGATGCCGCAGAGGAACGAGCTCAGCGTGAAGACGACCACGCAGCTCATGTAGAAGCGCTTGCGGCCGATGCGGGTGGAGAACCAGCCGCTCACCGGGAGGACGATGGCGTTCGACACGAGGTAGGAGGTGAGCACCCAGGTGCTCTCGTCCTGGCTCACCGAGAGGTTGCCGGCGATGTGGGGGAGCGAGACGTTCGCGATGCTCGTGTCGAGCACTTCCATGAACGTCGCGATCGTGACGGTCAGCGCCACGACCCACGGGTTGTGCCCGCCCGTGAAGCCCTGCTCCTCCGGGTGGTGGTCCGTCACCGGATCTTGACCTTCGGCTCGACCGACATCCCGGGCCGCAGCCGGTCCACCTCCGGCTGCCCCGGGTCGAGGCGGATGCGCACCGGGATGCGCTGCACGACCTTCACGTAGTTGCCCGACGCGTTCTCCGGCGGAAGCAGGCTGTAGCGGGATCCGGTGGCCCCGGCGAAGCTCTCCACCGTCCCCGTGAACGACCGCGAGAGCGCGTCGACGGAGACGTCCACGGGCTGCCCCACCCGCATGTGCTTCACCTGGGTCTCCCGGAAGTTCGCCGTCACCCAGATGTCGCCGGTCTGGGTGAGCGCGAGCAGCGCCTGCCCCGGCTGCACCCGGTCGCCGACGTTCACGGACTTGCGCCCCACGATGCCGTCGGCGGGGGCCACGACCTTGGCGTAGGAGAGGTTCAGGCGCGCCTGCCGGAGCTGCGCGCGGGCGAGCTCCAGGTTGGCGCTTCGCACCTCCACGGAGGCCTCCCGGGCCACGAGCTGGCGGGGGGCGTTCTGGCGGACCTCCTGCTGGTGCGCCACCGCCGACTCGAGCCGCGCCTTGCGCACCTCGAGCCGCTTCTGCACGGCGAGCACGGCCGCGCGGGTCACGGCGGCCGCGGCGGCGCGCTGGTCGTAGTCGGCCTGCGAGATGCTCTCTCCCTGGAGGAGCTCCCTCCCCCGCTTCAGCTGCAGCTGGGCGAGCTCGTCGTTCGCCACCGCCTGGTCGAGGTCGCGGCGCGCCGCCTCCTCCTCCCCCCGGGCCGACTCCACGTCCGCGTCGGCGGTCTCGAGCGCCGCCCGGTTGCTCGAGACGGTGATCGGGACGCTCGGGTGCTCCGCGGCGAGCTGCGCCTCGGCCTGGGCGACGGCGGCGGTGGCCTGCGCGAGCGCGACCTCGAGGTCGGTCGGGTCGAGCTCCACGAGCAGGTCGCCGGCGCGGACCACCTGGTTGTCGACCACGTGGACCGCGACGACCGTGCCGGGCACGCGCGGGCTCACCGCGCCGATGTTCCCGTCCACCTGGGCGTCGTCCGTGTCCTCGTAGCGGCGCTCGTAGAGCCACCAGGCGAAGAGACCGATCGCGGCGACGGCGATCCCGGCGGCGACCCGGATCCTCCGGGCCCGCCGGCGGGCGGGATCCTCTGCGGGCTGTGCGGGAGCCTCGGTGCGGCCGGCGGACCCGACCTTGTCGTCCATGGTGTCGTTCCCAGCGACCCGGGGGGGAAGGCGAGCGACCGTCCGGGAGCGGCCGGACCGCTAGACTCAATGCCGATCAGTTAAGGGCCAAGGGATCGGAACGAATGGGCAATTTGGCGGCGCCGCTCGCATAGTTGCCTCGCAGGTCCGTGAGATCATCATACGGCGATCGCCGGGGAGGGC
>Ga0335069_10000301_pt1 | contig 86099 bp, 75 predicted proteins | sample Lox_Sample_11_FD_206714 | JGI IMG/M metagenome (GOLD analysis project Ga0335069, IMG submission 206714) | Soil microbial communities from Loxahatchee National Wildlife Refuge, Florida, United States - Lox_Sample_1.1 | ecosystem: Environmental > Terrestrial > Soil > Wetlands | place: USA... | reverse complement strand
CGCCGTCTCGTTTTCTAGGGACATGAGACACATGGCCGAACGCGCGATCGCCACTAACCGGCCGACTGATCCACAGTCACCGCTTTTTCCACAGGGCCAGCGCGCGGGGCCTTGGCTTCGGCTCGAGCCCGTCGGTTGCTCGGAGCTCAATGGCAGCCAGAAAGAACGGTGACGTATTCACCATGCCAAGTAGCAACTGAGAAGGGATCAGCCAATGTTCGAAACCCCGCTTACCGTCGTCGGGCACATCGTCAACAACCCCGAACGCCGGCAGGTCGGCACCCAGGAGGTCATCAAGTTTCGCGTCGCCAGCAATTCCCGGCGGAGGACGGCCGACGGCGGCTGGGAGCCGGGCAACTCGCTGTTCATCAACGTCAATTGCTGGGGCAAGTTGGTCACTGGCGTGGGTGCCGCGCTGGGCAAGGGTGCACCGGTGATCGTGGTGGGCCACGTCTATACCAGCGAGTACGAGGACCGCGACGGCAATCGCCGCTCTTCGCTGGAGATGCGCGCGACGTCCGTCGGGCCCGATGTGTCCCGTGCGATTGTGCGCATCGAGAGGCCGGGCTATACCGGTCCGACCACCGGCGAGGCCACCACACCGCCCGATGCCTCCGAAGCCGCTGGTGAAGACGCCGATGCCGATGACGTCGAGTCCGCCGAAACGGGCCCGCTGCCGCTCACGGCTTAGCGGCGGGCTCGGGCCGCCGCGCGATGCCTAGGATGGTCCGCGAGACCAATCCGGATCAGAAAGGCATAACCGCGGCATGGCTGAGTTCATCTACACGATGAAGAAGGTCCGCAAGGCGCACGGCGACAAGGTGATCCTGGACGACGTCACGCTGAGCTTCTACCCGGGCGCCAAGATCGGCGTCGTTGGCCCCAACGGCGCCGGTAAGTCGAGCGTCTTGCGGATCATGGCCGGCCTGGACAAGCCGAACAACGGCGAAGCCTTCCTGGCCACCGGCGCCACCGTCGGCATCCTGCAACAGGAGCCCCCGCTCAACGAGGAGAAGACCGTTCGGGGCAACGTGGAAGAAGGCCTGGGCGACATCAAGGTCAAGCTCGACCGCTTCAACGAGGTCGCCGAATTGATGGCCACCGACTACTCCGATGAGCTCATGGAAGAAATGGGCCGCCTGCAGGAGGAGCTCGACCACGCCGACGCGTGGGACGTCGACTCGCAGCTCGAGCAGGCCATGGATGCGCTGCGCTGCCCGCCGCCTGACGAGCCGGTGACCAATTTGTCCGGCGGTGAGCGCCGCCGGGTGGCGCTGTGCAAGCTGCTGCTGTCCAAACCTGACCTGCTGTTGCTCGACGAGCCAACCAACCACCTCGACGCCGAAAGCGTGCAGTGGCTCGAACAGCACCTGGCGGTCTATCCGGGGGCGGTTCTGGCGGTGACCCACGACCGGTACTTCCTGGACAACGTCGCCCAGTGGATCCTCGAGCTCGACCGGGGCCGGGCATACCCCTACGAAGGCAACTACTCGACCTATCTGGAGAAGAAGGCCGAACGCCTCTCGGTGCAGGGCCGCAAGGACGCCAAGCTGCAAAAGCGACTGGCCGACGAGCTCGCGTGGGTGCGGTCGGGGGCCAAGGCGCGTCAAGCCAAAAGCAAAGCCCGTCTCCAGCGCTACGAGGAGATGGCCGCCGAGGCGGAGAAAACCCGCAAACTCGACTTCGAAGAGATTCAGATCCCCGTCGGCCCGCGACTGGGCAACGTGGTCGTCGAGGTCGAACACCTGGACAAGGGCTACGGCGGGCGCACCTTGATCAAGGACCTGTCCTTCACGCTGCCGCGCAACGGCATCGTCGGTGTCATCGGCCCCAACGGCGTCGGCAAGACCACATTGTTCAAAACCATCGTCGGCCTCGAACAACCCGACAGCGGCACCGTCAAGATCGGCGAGACCGTCAAGCTCAGTTATGTGGACCAGGCCCGCGCGGGCATCGATCCCAAAAAGACCGTGTGGGAAGTCGTCTCCGACGGGCTGGACTACATCGAGGTCGGGCAGAACGAAATACCGTCGCGGGCCTACGTGTCGGCGTTCGGGTTCAAGGGCCCCGACCAGCAAAAGCCGGCCGGCGTCCTCTCCGGTGGCGAGCGCAACAGGCTCAACCTGGCCCTGACGCTCAAGCAGGGCGGCAACCTCATCCTGCTCGACGAGCCGACCAACGACCTCGATATCGATACGTTGAGCTCGCTGGAGAACGCCCTGGTGAACTTCCCGGGCTGTGCCGTAGTGATTTCGCACGACCGGTGGTTCCTGGACCGCACGTGTACGCACATCCTGGCCTGGGAAGGTGACGAGGACAACGAGGCCAAGTGGTTCTGGTTCGAGGGCAACTTCGGCGCGTACGAGGAAAACAAAGTCGAGCGGCTCGGCGCCGAAGCGGCCCGGCCGCACAGAGTGACCCATCGGAAGCTGACGCGCGACTAGTGTCAGCTGTGCTCGGGCCCCGTGACGATGCGGCCGGAACGGCCGCTTAGGAGGGGGCAATCGGGCAGCGCCCCGCACGGGAGTGGGGCACCGCAGGGCAATGGCGTCCGTCTGCGAGTTGGGAGCAATCCGGTATGACGATCGACCCTGGGGCTAAGCAGGATCTCAAGCCGTGGACCGCGTTCACCAAGAGCGAAGACATTCCCGACTGGGTCGCCAACGCCTACATCCAGAGCTATCGCGGCCCTCGCGGTGACGAACCAGGAGCCGGCGAAACCGCTCCGGTGGACCCCGCGGCCATGGTGACCCCCGCAATGCTGCGCGCACACTATCGGCTCGGCCAGTGCCGACCGGCGTCGGGAAGTTGCGTGTGCGTCCACCCGGCCGACGATCCCGAAGGATTCGGACCCTCCCTGCAGGTGGTCACCCATCACGGCAGCATGCTGCTGGATTCCGTCACCGTGCTGCTGCACCGGCTCGGCGTCGGCTACGCCGGCATCATGAACCCGGTGTTCGACGTGCACCGCAGCCCCACCGGGGAGCTGCTCAGCATCGAACCCAAAGCGCCGGGCACGTCGCAACACGATGGCGAGGCCTGGATATACGTCCTGCTCTCGCCCGCGGTCGACAGCAAGCTCCTCGCCGAGGTCGAGCAGTTGCTGCCCAAGGTCCTCGCCGATGTGGAACAGGTCGCCACCGACGCCGCGACGCTGATCGCCACCCTGAGCGATCTGGCCGCGGCCGTCGACACCAATTCCGACAGCCGTTTTTCGGCGCCCGATCGCGAGGATGTCGCCGAGTTGCTGCGCTGGCTGGGCAACGGAAACTTCCTGCTGCTGGGCTACCAGCGTTGCCGGGTGGACAAGGGCCTCGTGTCCCCGGACGGGTCAACGGGTCTCGGCGTCCTGCGCACGCGCACCGGTTCCCGTCCCCGGCTGACCGACGACGACCACCTCCTGGTTCTGGCTCAGTCGGTGGTCGGCAGCTACCTGCGCTACGGCGCTTACCCGTATGCGATCGCGCTGCGCGAATACACCGGGGGCGGCGATGTCATTGAGCACCGCTTCGTCGGGCTTTTCACCGTCGCTGCCATGAACGCCGACGTCCTGGAAATTCCGATGATCTCCCGCCGGGTCCGCAAAGCACTCATCATGGCCGACAGCGACCCTATCCACCCGGGCCAGCTCCTGCTCGACGTCATCCAAACCGTTCCGCGCTCAGAACTGTTCACGCTGAGCGCCGAACGGCTTCTGGCCATGGCCAAAGCGGTGGTCGATCTCGGATCCCAACGGCACGCGTTGTTGTTCCTGCGTGCCGACCGGCTGCAGTACTTTGTGTCGTGCCTCGTATATCTACCCCGCGACCGCTACACCACGCAGGTGCGGCTGCAGATTGAGGACATCCTCGTCCGCGAATTCGGCGGGACAAGACTCGAATTCACCGCTCGGGTCAGTGAATCACCTTGGGCACTCATGCATTTCATGGTGCGGCTGCCCGAAGATGCCGAACCGGTCGACGTGTCAGAAGACAACCGGGTCCGCATCCAGGGGTTGCTGAGCGAGGCCGCCCGGACCTGGAGCGACCGGCTGATCAGCGCCGCTGCCGATGGCGCCGTCGAGCAATCCGACGCCGAGCACTACGCGGCCGCCTTCTCCGAGGTCTACAAACAAGCCTTTACCCCCGCCGAAGCCATCGAGCAAATCGCGATTATCAAAGCGCTGCAAGATGATTCGGTCAGGCTGGTGTTCTTCGAGCGCGGCGAGGACGGGGCCGCCCAACTGACATGGTTCTTGGGGGGACACACCGCGTCGTTGAGCAAGCTGCTGCCAATGCTGCAGAGCATGGGCGTCGTGGTGCTCGAGGAGCGACCGTTTGCGGTCACCCGGCCGGACGGGTTGCCGGTGTGGATCTACCAGTTCAAGATCGCCACGCACCCAACCATCTCGGCGGCCGCGACGGCCGCCGAACGCGACGCGACCGCGCAACGATTCGCCGACGCAGTCACCGCAATCTGGCAAGGCCGCCTCGAGATTGACCGGTTCAACGAACTGGTCATGCGCGCAAAGCTGACCTGGCAGCAGGTTGTGCTGCTGCGCGCCTACGCCAAATACCTACGGCAGGCTGGCTTTCCCTACAGCCAGTCCTACATCGAGTCGGTGCTCAACGAGCATCCCTCTACCGCACGATCACTGGTAGCCCTCTTTGAGGCGCTGTTCGGTCCGCGGTCGGCGGGCTCGTCAACGAGCGATGCACAGGCGGCCGCGGCCGCCGTCGCTGCCGACATCGACGCGCTGATGAGTCTGGACACCGACCGCATCCTGCGCGCGTTCGCGTCGCTGGTTCAGGCGACTTTGCGAACCAATTACTTTGTCACCCGCGACGGGTCGGCCCGTGCCCGTGATGTATTGGCGCTCAAGCTCGATGCCCAGCTGATCGGCGAGCTTCCGCTGCCGCGACCCAAATTCGAGATCTTCGTGTATTCGCCCCGGGTCGAAGGGGTGCACCTACGGTTCGGTCCGGTGGCGCGTGGCGGTCTGCGCTGGTCAGACCGCCGTGACGATTTCCGCACCGAAATCCTCGGTTTGGTTAAGGCACAAGCGGTGAAGAACGCCGTCATCGTGCCGGTCGGCGCCAAGGGCGGTTTCGTCGTCAAGCGGCCACCGCTGCCCACCGGCGACGCCGCGGCCGACCGCGACGCCACCCGCGAGGAAGGCATCGCCTGCTATCAGTTGTTCATCTCCGGACTGCTGGACGTCACCGACAACGTCAACCACGCGACCGGAAAGGTCAGTCCGCCACCCGAGGTGATACGGCGTGACGGCGACGACGCGTACTTGGTGGTGGCCGCGGACAAAGGCACCGCCACCTTCTCCGATATCGCGAACAACGTCGCCAAGTCCTACGGATTCTGGTTGGGTGACGCGTTCGCGTCCGGCGGATCGGTGGGCTACGACCACAAGGCCATGGGCATCACCGCCAAGGGTGCGTGGGAGGCCGTCAAACGACACTTCCGGGAGATGGGCGTCGACACCCAGACCGAGGATTTCACGGTGGTGGGAATCGGCGACATGAGCGGCGACGTGTTCGGGAACGGGATGCTGCTGAGCAAGCACATCAGATTGGTCGCCGCCTTCGATCACCGGCACATCTTCGTTGACCCCGATCCCGATGCCGCCGCTTCCTGGCAGGAACGCCGGCGGATGTTCGACCTGCCGCGATCCAGCTGGGACGACTACGACAAGTCGTTGATCAGCGAGGGCGGTGGGGTGTACAGCCGCGAGCAGAAAGCCATCCCCATCAGCTCCCAAGTCCGCGACGCGCTGGGCATCGACGGTGACGTCACCCAAATGACCCCACCCAATCTAATCAGGGCGATCTTGCAGGCACCGGTGGATCTGTTGTTCAACGGCGGCATCGGCACCTACATCAAGGCCGAATCCGAGTCCGACGCGGACGTCGGTGATCGCGCCAACGATCCCGTGCGGGTGAACGGAAGCCGGGTGCGCGCCAAGGTGATCGGCGAAGGCGGCAACCTCGGGGTGACGGCGTTGGGCCGCGTCGAGTTCGATCTCTCGGGCGGGCGCATCAACACCGACGCAATGGACAACTCCGCCGGCGTGGACTGTTCGGACCATGAGGTCAACATCAAGATCCTGATCGACTCGCTGGTCACCGTCGGCAAGGTTGAAGTGGGCGAGCGCAAAGAGTTGCTGGAGTCGATGACCGACGAGGTCGCGCAACTGGTGCTCACCGACAACGAAGACCAGAACGACTTGATCGGCACCAGCCGCGCCAACGCGGCCAGCCTGCTGCCGGTACACGCCAGGCAAATCCAGTACCTGGCGGACCAACGCGGACTCAACCGAGAATTGGAAGCGCTGCCGTCGGAGAAGGAGATTCATCGCCGATCGGAGGTCGGCATCGGTCTCACCTCGCCCGAGCTTTGCACCTTGATGGCGCACGTCAAGCTGGGCCTCAAAGAGGACATGCTGGGCACCGAACTCATTGAGCAGGATGTGTTCTCATCCAGGTTGCCCCAATACTTCCCGACGCCATTGCGGGAACGGTTCACTTCGGAGATCCGTACGCACCAACTGCGCCGCGAAATCGTCACCACCATGCTGATCAACGACCTGGTGGACACCGCAGGCATCAGCTATGCCTTCCGGATCACCGAAGATGTCGGTGTCGGACCGGTCGATGCGGTGCGCACCTACGTGGCCACCGACGCCATCTTCGGCGTGGGCGAGATCTGGCGACGGATCCGCGCGGCGAATATGCCTGTCGCGCTATCGGATCGGCTCACGCTCGATACCCGGCGGCTGATCGACCGCGCCGGACGGTGGCTGCTCAACTATCGTCCACAGCCGCTGGCCGTCGGCGCCGAAATTAACCGGTTCGCTTCGAAGGTCAAAGACCTGACGCCTCGGATGTCGGAGTGGCTGCGCGGTGACGACAAGGCCATCGTCGACAAGGAAGCCGCGGAATTCGCATCGCAGGGTGCGCCGGAAGACTTGGCCTACGTGGTCGCCGCCGGCCTGTACCGCTTCAGTCTGCTGGACATCATCGACATCGGCGACATCAACGACATCGACGCCGCCGAAGTGGCGGACACCTATTTCGCTCTCATGGACCGGCTGGGGACCGACAGCTTACTGACAGCGGTATCCGAGTTGCCGCGAAACGACCGCTGGCACTCCTTGGCGCGCTTGGCAATTCGTGACGACATTTACGCCTCGCTGCGGTCGCTGTGCTTCGACGTTCTTGCGGTGGGGGAGCCCGACGAAAGCGGCGAAGAGAAAATAGCCGAGTGGGAGCACCTGAGCGCATCGCGGGTGGAGCGGGCCCGCCGGACGCTCGTCGAGATCCAAGAATGTGGGGAGAAGGATCTTGCGACGCTGTCGGTGGCCGCGCGCCAGATCCGTCGCATGACCCGCACCAGCGGGAGAGGATCGTCGAGTTGAGCGTTGGATTCGTCGCGGCCGTGCCGGTGCGCTGGTCGGACATCGACATGTACCAGCACATCAACCACGCCACCATGGTCACCATTCTGGAGGAGGCCCGGGTCCCGTTCCTCAAAGAACCTTTCGGCGCCGACATCACCACCATCGGCTTGCTCATCGCCGACGTCCGGGTCACCTACAAAGACCAGTTGCGGCTCGTTGATTCGCCGCTACAAGTGACGGTTTGGACCAAACGGCTGCGGGCGGTCGACTTCACGCTCGGCTACGAAGTGCGCTCGGTCAATGCCGGTCCGCAGTCGAAGCCGGCCGTCATCGCCGAGTCGCAGCTGGCTGCGGTGCATATCGAGGAGCAGCGGCTGGTGCGACTCTCGCCACACCATCGGGGGTACTTGCAACGGTGGATCCGGTAGCCGAGCGCGGACTTTGGCTGGGTCCGGAATCCAGGGCCGCCCATCGCAGAGATTTGGCGGCGTTCGTCGATCGTGCGCTGCGGCTCGATGATACCGCGGTCGTCCGACTCCGGGCTCGATCGGCCGGGTTGCTCACGGCATGGGTCGCAACGGGTTTCGATGTGCTGGCCAGCAGGGTGGTGGTGGGCGAAGTGCGACCCGGCGATTTGTCGGTCGGCGCAGACGCGCTGGCGCGCGGGCTGGCCGCGATGGACGACTCCGGATACATTGATCCGGGCTTCCCGATGGACTCCGCGTGGCGGGGGGGATTGCCTCCGGAGTCCGGCTTTACTCACCTCGAAGACATCCCGGCTCGGGTGATGCTCGATCTAGCGCAACGCGGTGCGCGACTTGCCAAGGAGCACAGCAGCTCGCACGGTCCTCCCGTCTCGCTGCTGGACCAGGAGGTCATTCAGGTGAGCTCGGGCGACGTCACCGTGGGGTTACCCATGCGCTGTGTATTCGCTTTGACCGCAATGGGTTTCTTACCGCCGTCAGTCGACGCCGCCGATGAAATGATCCGGGTACGCGTCCTGCCGACGTGGTTGCGGGTCGACGCCCGGTTCGGCTCGGTCTACCGACGCCGCGGTGATCCCGCGCTGCTACTGCACTGACCGCACCGCCGCGCTCAGGCCAGCCAGGCCGCCGCGTCCGGCGGCAGCTTGCCGCCCGTCAACGGCGCGCTGGCCAGGATCAGCTCTCTCTTAGGCAACGCCATCGGGCTATTGCCGGCGTTCAGCGCACACACCAGGCCGCCGCGACGCCGGAAGAGCAGCGCATCACGTGGTGCTTTCAGCCAATCGATCTCGCTGCCATCGAATTCCTTGCGCTGCTTGCGCAATTCGATGACGCGCCGGAAAAACGACAGCGTCGAGTCCGGATCTGCTCGCTGCTTCTCGACGGTCAGCGTCGCCCAATCGTCCGGCATCGGTAACCAGGTGTCCGGTGACGACGAGAACCCGAATGGGGGACTGTCGCCCGACCACGGCATCGGAACCCGGCACTTGTCGCGACCGCGTTCGGTATGGCCGGAGCGTTCCCACGTCGGGTCCTGCAGCACCTCGTCAGGCAGTTCGACGTCGGGCAGGCCCAGTTCCTCGCCGTTGTATATGAACACCGCGCCCGGTAGCGCCAACATCACCATCACCATGGCCCGCGCCCGGCGCAACCCGATCTCGCCGCCGCCGTAGCGGGTGACCTCTCGGCCCACATCGTGATTCGACAGCGTCCAGGTCGGGATGGCATTTTCGATCGCCGTAGCCGCCAGCGAGTTCTGGATCGCGTCGTGGATTTGGGCCGCGTCGAAGTCGATCTTGGTCAGCCTGAAGTTGAAGCCCAGATGGAGCTCGTCGGGCCGCAGGTACTCGGCCCAGCGGATGTTGTCCATCACCCAGACCTCACCGATGGTCACTGCGCCCGGATAGTCGTCGACGATGGTGCGGATCCCGCGGTGAATCTCATGCACGCTCGGGTGGTTGAAGCGCGGGTCGTCGTCGCTGTGATGCAACACCTTGATGTTGTCCTTGGCGTCCGGCAGGCCCGGCGGCTTGGCCATCCCGTGCGCCACGTCGATGCGGAAGCCGTCGACACCGCGTTCCAGCCAGAAACGCAGCGTCTTCTCGAAGTCGTCGAAAACCTCCGGGTTGTCCCAATTCAGGTCCGGCTGCTCGGCATCGAAGAGATGCAGGTACCACTGGCCCGGCTTACCGTCCGGTTCGACCACTCGAGTCCAGGCAGGCCCGCCGAACACCGATGTCCAGTTGTTGGGCGGCAGCGCCCCGTCCGGGCCGCGCCCGTCGCGAAACAGGTAGCGATGCCGTGCATCGCTACCCGGTCCGGCGGCCAGCGCCTCCTGAAACCACGGATGCGCGGAACTGCTGTGGTTGGGCACCACGTCCATGGTGATCTTGATGCCCCGCTCGTGGGCCGCCGCGACCAGCCGCTCAAACGCTGCCATCCCACCGAACAGCGGGTCGATGTCACGCGGGTGGGCGACGTCGTAGCCGTGATCGGCCATCGGCGAGACGGTGACGGGGTTGAGCCAGATCGCGTCGACACCGAGGTATTGCAGGTGGTCCAGCCGGGCCGTCAAGCCGTCCAGGTCACCGACCCCGTCCCCGTCACTGTCGGCGAACGACCGGGGATATACCTGATAGAACACCGCGCTAGACCACCATGTCTGGGGGCTCATACTGCTCCGTTCAGCTATTCGGCATCCAAACGCTCGGCATCAAAAGACAGGTGCGTTGACCAGTGAGTGGGCAGCCATCTCCAAGTAATCGAGCAACTCGCGCCGGTGCTCGTCGTCCAAGGTCTTGGAGTCGATGGAGGCGACCGCGGTATGCATGCACCGCAGCCAGGCGTCGCGCTCGAGGGGAGTGATCCGGAACGGGGCGTGACGCATCCGCAACCGCGGATGGCCCCGCCGCTCGGAATAGGTTCGCGGGCCGCCCCAATACTGCTCGAGGAACATGCGCAGCCGTTCTTCGGCGCCGGCCAGGTCGTCAGCGGGATACAGCTGACTCAAAATCTCGTCCTCCGGGACCTGCGCATAAAAGCGCGACACGATCGCATTGAAGGTCTCGGCACCACCGACAGCATCGTAGAAGGACTGTTGCTGATCCATTGCCTCCCATTGTGGTGCATCGCCGCGGCAGCAAGCTGAGCCGCGCCTGAAGACCCACGGACCTACTCCTGCTGTTAACCGGATCGACACGGCGTTCACCAGCAATAGGCGTGCGATTGGCGGCGAATCATGGTGGACTATCCGCGGAGGATCTATGGCGCATGGCAAGAGACGCCGCAGCCACCGCAGTTCCGGTGCCGCGGCGGGGTTAACCGGGCCCCCAACCGCGTCATCCCTGCATAGCGTCGATACCCATCCCCCAACCCGCCACGAGACCGCGTCCATCTGGAGTCGCCGGCGGGTACTGCTGCTCAATTCCACCTACGAGCCGCTGACCGCGCTGCCGATGCGGCGGGCCATCGTGATGGTGATCTGCGGCAAGGCCGACGTCGTACATCACGACCCGGCCGGACCGGTCATTCACTCGGCCACCAGATCTATCGTGGTGCCCTCGGTCATCCAGCTGCGGTCGTATGTCCGTGTTCCGTACCGCGCGCGTATTCCGATGACGCGGGCGGCGCTGATGCACCGCGACCGCTTCAGCTGTGCTTACTGTGGCGCGAAGGCTGACACCGTCGATCACGTGGTGCCGCGCAGCCGTGGTGGTGACCACTCCTGGGAGAACTGTGTCGCGTGTTGCTCGACATGCAACCACCGCAAGGGCGACAAACTGCTCACCGAACTCGGCTGGACACTACGCCGGGCGCCGCTGCCACCGACGGGACAGCACTGGCGGTTGTTGTCGACGGTCAAGGAGCTCGATCCGGCGTGGGCGCGCTACCTCGGTGAAGGCGCGGCCTGAGCCCAATCTGATGTCCAAGTGTGCCGGTAGGTCATCGGGTGGGATACGGTTTGCGTCGTGAGCCTTCTCGAGATTCACCTGTACTTCATCGGAATCCCGTTGCTGCTGGTGGTCGTGCTGGCGGCGCTGATCTGGTCCCATAAGGGACCGCACCCGGCGACCTATAAGTTGGGCGAGAAGTGGACGCATCCGCCGATCCTGTGGGCCGCCGTCGACGAAGATGTCGGCGGTGCCCACGGCGGACATGGCGAACACGACACATCGGAATTCTCAGTTGGAGGTGGCGCCAGTGGCACATGGCGAAGTAGCGACGGTTGAGCCCGCCGAACTGCCTACCGGTTGGGTCATCACCAGCAGCGGACGGATCTCCGGGGTCACCGAACCCGGGGAATTGTCGGTGCAATACCCGTTCCCGACCAAGGATCTCGTCGCCATCGACGACGCGCTGAAGTACGGCTCCAGGGCATCGCAGGCCCGGTTCGCCATCTACCTCGGTGACCTCGGTAGCGACACCGCCGCACGGGCCCGCGAGATTCTGGCCAAGGTGCCGACACCGAACAATGCCGTGCTGCTCGCCGTCTCGCCCGATCAGGGGGCCATCGAGGTGGTCTACGGCTCGCAGGTGCGGGGCCGCGGCGCCGAGTCGTCCGCACCGCTGGGGGTTGCCGCCGCTGCGTCGGCATTCGAGCGGGGGGAACTGGTGGACGGGCTGGTCAGCGCGATCCGCGTACTCAGCGCCGGAATCTCCCCGGCCTAGCTTCGCTCTCCGGCGGCGTCGAACTGGCGGGCCTTCAGGGCCCGCTTCACACCGGCTTGGCCCTCGAGCACCAAACGCCGCAGCGCGGGCGGCACCTCGGAGTCGGGGGCGGATAGGAACTTGTCGGCCGCAGCGACACCGGTTTCGGTGATATCCCAGTGCGGATACAGGCCGACGACCACTGTCTGGGCAACCTCGCTGGATCGCCGGGCCCAGACCCCGGGTATCGCCTCGAAGTAGCGGGCGGTGAACGGCTTGAGCAGTTCCGCCTGCCCCGGCGGTGCGATGCCCGCGATGATCGAGCGGGCGGTGGTGTTGGGCAGCGTGTCGTCCTCGACCACCTTGGTCCAGGCTTCTTCCTTGACCTGCGGCTGTGGCCGCGCCGCCGCCGCTTGGGCGCCGTGCCGCCGGCCGGCCGCTGTGGGGTCTCGCTGCACCTCCGCGTCGATAAACGGCGTAGCGGGCCCGTCGGCGTCGACATCGCCCGATCTGGCCAGCGCGGTCACGATGCGCCAGCGCAGGTCCGTGTCGATCTCGAGGCCGGCCAACCCCAGCTCGGCGGGGTCGTGGTCGAGCAGGTCGGCCAGCGTCACGACATGGCGGGTGGACAGCACCGACGTGCATAGCGTGTTGACGAACGCCAGTTGGTGATCGGATCCGGCCTGAGCGGCGCGCGCCAATTCCAGCAGCCGGTCGGCGAACTCTGGCCATCCCTGCTCACCCGCCCAAACGGGCTCGGCGTAGGAGGCGAGCGCCGTCTGCGCCTGCATCAGCAGCCGTTGTGCCACCCCGACCTCGGTTTCGGCCTGCACCCCGCTCGAGACCAGTGCCACGAAGTCGCGTGCGCGTAGTTCGGCGTCGCGTGTCATCTCCCACGCCGCCGACCACACCAGCGTGCGCGGCAGTGGCTCGGCGATGTCGGCGATCCGCTGCAGCGCCGTCTGCAGCGACTCGGCGTCCAGTCGCAACGAGCAGTAGGTCAGGTCGTCGTCATTGACCAGAATCAACTTTCCGCGCGAAACACCAACCAGGGCAGGGACTTCCGTGACAGGCCCCCCGACGTCTAGTTCTTCGCGGCGTACCCGCACCAGCTGGCCGGCTGCACTGGAAGCGCTGTCGTCGTAGATGCCCACCGCAAGCCGGTGCACGCGGGTCTCACCGGCACCCGGCGTGGCGCCGCTTTGCGTCACCGCGAATCGGGTGAACTTGCCGTTCGAGTCCACGTCGAAGTCTGCCCGCAGCGTGTTCAGCCCGGTGGTCTTCAACCACTGCTGACCCCAGTCGGACAAATCGCGGCCCGAGGCCTTCTCCAGCGCGGCGACCAGATCGTCGAATTTGGCGTTGCCGAACGCGTGTTCACCAAAGTAGTCGCGCAGCCCGGCCAGAAAGCTTTCCAGGCCGACGTATGCGACGAGTTGTTTGAGCACCGACGCGCCTTTGGCGTAGGTGATGCCGTCGAAATTGACCTCCACCGCCGCCAGATCGGGTATGTCGGCGGCGATCGGGTGCGTCGACGGCAATTGATCCTGTCGGTGCGCCCACGACTTTTCGGAGTTGGCGAAGGTCGTCCACGCTTGGGTGAATTCGGTTGCCTCGCTTAGGCCCAGCACCGATGCGAAGGTCGCAAATGACTCATTGAGCCATAGGTCGTCCCACCAAGTCATGGTGACCAGATCGCCGAACCACATGTGCGCCATCTCGTGCAGCACCGTCTCGGCGCGCCGCTCATAGGACGCCCGGGTGACCTTGCTCCGGAAGACGTAGTCCTCCAAAAACGTCACCGCGCCGGCGTTTTCCATTGCCCCGGCGTTGAATTCGGGAACGAACAATTGATCGTATTTGCCGAACGCGTACGGTAGCCCGAAGTGCTTGTGGTAGAAGCCGAATCCCTGCTTGGTTTCAGCGAACAACCGGTCGGCGTCCATGTATTGAGCAAGCGATTCCCGACAATAGATGCCCAGCGGGATTTCGCCGTGTTCATCGATGTAGGTGTCTTTCCAACGCGCATACGGTCCGGCGATCAGGGCGACCAGATACGTGCTCATCCTCGGGGTGGTGGCAAAGGTGTGCACACCGTCCTCGACTGACGCGGTCGCGCCGTTGGAGACCACCTTCCAGTGGTGGGGCGCGACCACCCGCAGGTCGAACGTCGCCTTGAGATCAGGTTGGTCGAAGCAGGCGAACATGCGTTTGGCGTCGGCGGTTTCGAATTGGGAGTACAGGTAGACCTCGTTGTCGACCGGGTCGACGAAGCGATGCAGTCCCTCACCGGTGTTGGAGTAGCGGCAGTCGGCGTCGACGACCACGACGTTGCGCTTCTCGAGGCCGCGCAGCGGGATCCCGATCGCTTCGTCGTACCCGGAGACGTCGAGTTCTCGGCCGTTGAGCGTGGCGCCCCTGATGGTGTCGGCGGCGATGTCGATGAACGTTTCGCCACCGGCCAGTGCGTCGAACTCCACCTTGGTGATGGACCGGAAAGTCCGTTCGCCCGGACCGCCGTTGCCGTCGGTGACATCGAGATCGATCTGATAGGTGCCGACGGTGATCAGGGCGGCGCGCTCGACGGCTTGGTCGCGAGTGAGATTGGGAAGAGCCACGCCTCTAACTTACGAGCCAGGGAACAGCGGCGGGAAGCCTACGGTTGTGCTGGACGGTATTTACGACGAAAGGACTCCGCTATGCCCGAGAACGCCGCCGTGAAAGACCGAGCCGATTTCTGGTTCGACCCGCTGTGTCCGTGGTGCTGGATCACGTCGCGCTGGATCCTCGAGGTGGAGAAGGTGCGTGATATCGAGGCGCACTTCCACGTGATGAGCCTGGCGATACTGAACGAGAATCGGGAAGGCCTGCCCGACAAGTACCGGGAGATGATGAAAAAGGCCTGGGGCCCGGTGCGGGTGGCGATCGCCGCCGAGCAGGCCCACGGCGAAGGCGTTTTGGATCGGCTCTACACCGCGATGGGCACCCGCATCCACAACGAGGACAACAAGAACCTCGATGAGGTCATCAAGCTCTCGCTCGCCGACGCCGGTCTGCCCTCCGAACTGGCTGCGGCGGCCGACAGCGACGCTTACGACGACGCGTTGCGCAAGAGTCACCACGCCGGCATGGACGCGGTCGGCGACGACGTCGGCACCCCGACCATCCACGTCAACGGGGTGGCGTTCTTCGGGCCGGTGCTCTCGAAAATCCCGCGCGGGGAGGAAGCGGGCAAGCTGTGGGATGCCTCGGTGACCTTCGCGTCCTACCCCCATTTCTTCGAACTCAAGCGGACCCGCACCGAGCCGCCCCAGTTCGACTAGCTGTAGTCGCCGAAGCAAGCGCGGCGACCCGCTGCGCCCGGCTTCGCCGCGCTTGCGATCGCCGCGGTCGGTTAGGCGGCGACCCGCTGCGCCCGGCTTCGCCGCGCTTGCGATCGCCGCGGGAGCGCGTGTGGCTGTGCAAGGATGACGGGCATGCGCGTCTACCTGGGTTCTGACCACGCCGGATACGAGCTCAAGCAACAAATCACCGACCATCTCAAGGAATCCGGGCACGAGCCGATCGACTGCGGGGCGTTCAGCTACGACCCCGACGACGACTACCCGGCGTTTTGCATCGCCGCGGCAACGCGCACGGTGGCTGACCCCGACAGTCTGGGCATCGTGCTGGGTGGGTCGGGCAACGGTGAGCAAATTGCCGCTAACAAGGTCCCCGGCGCCCGCTGCGCGCTGGGGTGGAACGTGGAAACGGCGACGCTGGCGCGCCAACACAACAACGCCCAGTTGATCGGGATCGGCGGCCGCATGCACACCGTGCCCGAGGCGCTCGCCATCGTCGACGCGTTCCTGAGCACGCCGTGGTCGAAAGCCGAACGGCATCAGCGGCGGATCGACATCCTCGCGGAATACGAACGCACCCACCAAGCCCCGCCGGTACCCGGCGCCCCCAGTTAAGAGATGCCCGAGGGGCATACCCTGCACCGGCTGGCCCGGCTGCATCAACGCCGATTCGGCCGCGCACCGGTTGCGGTGTCCAGCCCGCAAGGCCGGTTCTCCAGCTCGGCGGTGGACGGGCGGGTCTTGCTGCGCACCAGCGCCTGGGGCAAGCACCTATTTCATCACTACGCCGGCGGGCCGATCGTGCACGTGCACCTCGGGCTCTACGGCGCCTTCACCGAATGGCCAGTTCCCGCGAGCCCCGACGGTGCCGTGCTCCCGGAACCCGTCGGGCAGGTGCGGATGCGGATGGTCGGCGCCGACTACGGCACCGACCTGCGCGGCCCGACCGTGTGCGAAGTCATCGACGAAGCGCAGGTGAGTGAGGTCCTGGCCCGGCTCGGTCCCGATCCTTTGCGCAACGACGCCGATCCATCCTGGGCGTGGACCCGACTCTCGAAGTCGCGCAGGCCAATCGGCGCGCTGCTGATGGACCAGACCGTCATCGCCGGCGTCGGCAACGTATACCGCAATGAGTTGTTGTTCCGCCACGGCATCGATCCGTATCGGCCGGGCCGGGGGATAACCGAGTCTGAGTTTGACGCGGCGTGGACCGATCTGGTGGCGTTGATGAAGATCGGTTTGCGTCGCGGCAAGATCTTTGTGGTGCGGCCCGAACACGACCATGGTGCGCCGTCGTATCTGCCGGAGCGGCCGCGCACGTATGTGTACCGGCGCGCCGGTGAGCCGTGCCGGGTCTGCGGTGCACCCATCCGCACGGTGGTGTTGGAAGGCCGAAACGTGTTCTGGTGCCCGACCTGCCAGAAGTGACGCATCCCAGCGTTCGTACCACGGCCGTGCGGCGGTTTAGGCGTGCGCCCGCTCGATGACGCCGAGTGCGGCGTAGACCTCGTTGCTCAGGGCGACGCTGCGGGGGTCGGCGTTGGCCTTTGTGGCGTCGAAGCGATTCGTCACGTAGGCGTAGCCGATGCGGTGTTCTAAGTCGACGAACCCGAAGGAGCCGCCGAGGCCGCCGTGGCCGAAGATGCGGGGGTTGGGTCCGTTGACACACCGTTGGTTGAGCATGTAGCCCAGACCCCAGCCGTGGTCGGCGACCCGCGGGCCCAGCACCAAATCGGTGCCGGGTCCACCTTGACATTGCCGCACCAGGTCCATGTGCTCGCGGCTGAGCAGTTTCTCCTGAGCAAGCGCGTTGTAGAAGGTGGCCAAACCCAGGGCCGAGACCTGCCCGTTGGTGCCGGGGAACTCGAGCTGCCGCCACAGACCGAGGTCGTGTGAGCCCAGTTCGTCCTCGGGTAGGAATCCCATCGCGATCGACAGGCCCGCCTTGGGGTGCTCGGCCAGGCTGGTCGGGTAGCCGGGGGCTTGCGCGTCTGCCAACAGATCTCGCGCGTGTGGCTTGTTCACTCGGTCAGCGCAGCGGCGCTGCTCGGCCAGGGACAACCCGATGTGGATGTCGGCGCCGAGCGATTCGGCGATCTCGGCGCGTAGGTACTGACCGATGGTGCGGCCGGTGACCCGGCGGAATACCTCGCCGAGGATGAAACCGAAGGTGGTCATGTGGTAGCCCTGGGCGGTGCCGGGCTCCCAGCGGGGCTCGGTTGCGGCCAGTTGTTCGCAGACAAAGTCCCAGTCGGCGACGTCTTCCCAGCTCATCCTGGTGCGCGGTCCGATCACACCCGAGCGGTGGCTGAGCACCATGGCCAGAGTGATCGATTCCTTACCGGCCTGCCCGAACTCGGGCCAGTACCGGGCCACCGGAGCCTGAAGGTCCAGCTCGCCACGATCGGCCAGTTGGTGAACACAGGTGGCCGACAGGCCTTTCGTGCCCGACAACACCGTCGTCAAAGTGTTCTGGCGCCAGGGTCGGGTACCGGCGGCGTCGGCCCAGCCGCCCCACAGGTTGACGGCCAGCGCGCCGTCCACCCACACCGCGACCGCCGCGCCAACCTCTTTGCCCAGCGCAAAGTTCCGCTCGAACGCGTCACGCACTCCGGCAAAGTCGGATGCACACGAGCCGTGGATCGCGGCGCTCCTCCCAACGTCGCTCATGGCGCCTTTCTGCCGAGCAGATACTTGCTCCCGGAGCGGGCGACGGGAATCGAACCCGCGTCGCTAGTTTGGAAGACTAGGGCTCTACCATTGAGCTACGCCCGCTTGTATTAGTCGAGCGTGACTGTAGCTGGCGGCGGAAATCAAACCTAATCGAAGTGCCTTCGTGATCGCTCTGTGAGGTCTGCCAGGTCGCTGCGAAGCCTTACCCGTCGGGCCGTAGGATCGCGAGGTCAGCGCGGGGTGTAGCGCAGCTTGGTAGCGCATCCGCTTTGGGAGCGGAAGGCCGCAGGTTCAAATCCTGTCACCCCGACCAGCATGACTGGACCCGTGCCGCCGGCACGCCCCACCGTCCGCCAGGAACGACCACCGAGGAGCACACCCGTGAAGAGCACTGTCGAGCAATTGAGCCCCACTCGCGTGCGCATCAACGTGGAGGTCCCCTTCGCAGAACTCGAGCCCGATTTCCAACGTGCCTACAAAGAGTTGGCCAGGCAGGTGCGGCTGCCCGGGTTCCGGCCCGGAAAGGCGCCTGCGAAGTTGCTCGAGGCCCGGTTTGGCCGGGAGGCAATGCTCGACCAGGTGGTCAACGAGGCGCTGCCGGCCCGGTATGGACAGGCCGTCGCGGAATCCGAAGTTCATCCGCTGGGCCAGCCCGACATCGAGGTCACCAAGAAGGAATATGGCCAGGAGTTGGCGTTCACCGCCGAGGTCGACGTCCGGCCCAAGATCACCCTTCCGAATCTGAGCACACTGACGATTTCGGTGGACCCGATCGAGGTCACCGACGAAGACGTCGACGCCGAGCTGCAATCGCTGCGTGCCCGGTTCGGCACGCTGACCGGCGTCGATCGGCCGGTGGTGACCGGTGACTTTGTCTCGATCGACTTGTCGGCCACCGTCAACGGCGAGGAGGTGCCGGGTGCCACCGCGCAGGGCTTGTCGCACGAGGTCGGCTCGGGCCGGCTGATCGACGGCCTCGACGACGCCCTGGTCGGTTTGTCCGTCGACGAGTCGCGAGAGTTCACCGCGAAGTTGGCGGCCGGCGAACGCGCGGGCCAGGACGCGCAGGTCACCGTCACCGTCAAGTCGATCAAGGAACGCGAGCTGCCCGAGCCCGACGACGAGTTCGCGCAATTGGCAAGCGAATTCGACACCATTGAGGAGCTGTGGTCCAACCTGCGCGAGCAGGTGCGCCAAGTCAAGCGCTCCCAGCAAGCCGAGCAGATCCGCAGCGCTGCGCTAGAAACGCTGCTCGAGCAGGTCCACGTGCCGTTGCCGGAGGCGATCGTCCAGGCGCAGTTCGACAGCACCATGCACAACGCCCTGCACAGCCTGGACCACGACGAAGCCAAGCTGGAGGAGGCGCTCGCCGAGCAGGGTAAGTCTCGCGAGCAGTTCGAGACCGAGGCGCGGACCGCCGCGGAGACGGACCTCAAAAGGCAGCTGTTGCTCGACGCGCTGGCCGATGAGCTGAAAGTTCAGGTCGGCCCGGACGACTTGACCCAACGACTGGTGTCGACGTCTCAGCAATACGGCATCGAGCCGCAGCAGCTGTTGGCCTACCTTCAGGAGAACAACCAGCTGCCGACCGTGTTCGCCGATGTGCGGCGGGAGAGGGCCATTGCCGCCGCCGTCCAGGCGGCCACCGTCACCGACACCGACGGCAACACCATCGACACCAGCGACTTCTTCGGCACGGCCGCCAAGACCGACGAAGAGGCCGCCGAGGAGGGGGTCGGCGAGGCTGACGCTGCCGAGCCGGTCGGCGCCACTGAACCGGGGGTCCCGGAGGACGCCGCGGAATCGCCCGAGTCATGACGCTGTGAGCGAACGCGCCATTTCAGGGTGTGCGTGGCCGCGAAACAGCCGGCCCGGTTGGTTAGGGTCGGTGCATAGGAGAACTCGAGAAAGCAGGTAACCCAGTCGTGACTGACATGCGCGCCCCTTCGCAGGGTCTCAACCTCACCGACTCGGTGTATGAGCGGTTGCTCTCCGAGCGCATCATCTTCCTGGGTTCGGAGGTCAACGACGAGGTCGCCAACCGGCTGTGCGCGCAGATTCTGCTGCTCGCCGCCGAGGACGCGGACAAGGACATTTCGTTATACATCAACTCCCCGGGTGGATCGATCAGCGCCGGCATGGCCATCTACGACACCATGGTTTTGGCGCCCTGCGACATCGCCACCTACGCCATGGGCATGGCCGCTTCCATGGGCGAGTTTCTGCTCGCGGCTGGCACCAAGGGCAAGCGCTACGCGCTGCCGCACGCGCGCGTCCTGATGCACCAGCCGCTGGGCGGGGTGACAGGTAGCGCGGCCGATATCGCCATCCAGGCCGAGCAGTTCGCCGTCATCAAGAAGGAGATGTTCCGGCTGAACGCCGAATTCACCGGACAGCCGATCGAACGCATCGAGGCGGATTCGGATCGCGACCGCTGGTTCACCGCCCAGGAAGCGCTGGAATACGGCTTCGTCGACCACATCATCACCCGCGCCGCCACCATCACCAACGGAGAAGCCCAGTGAGTACACAGCACCCCCAGATCCAGCCTCAGGCGCGGTACATCCTGCCGTCGTTCATCGAGCACTCCAGCTTCGGCATCAAGGAGTCCAACCCCTACAACAAGCTGTTCGAGGAACGCATCATCTTCCTCGGTGTCCAGGTCGACGACGCGTCGGCGAACGACATCATGGCGCAGCTGCTGGTGTTGGAGTCGTTGGACCCCGACCGCGACATCACCATGTACATCAACTCACCCGGTGGCGGATTCACCTCGCTGATGGCGATTTACGACACCATGCAGTACGTGCGTGCCGACATCCAGACGGTCTGCTTAGGCCAGGCCGCCTCCGCCGCCGCGGTGCTGCTGGCCGCCGGTACGCCGGGCAAGCGGATGGCGTTGCCCAACGCACGGGTGCTCATCCACCAGCCGTCGCTGTCGGGTGTGATCCAAGGCCAGTTCTCCGATCTGGAGATCCAGGCCGCCGAGATCGAGCGGATGCGCACCTTGATGGAGACCACGCTGGCCCGCCACACCGGCAAGGACGCCGCCACCATCCGCAAGGACACCGACCGGGACAAGATCCTGACCGCTGAAGAAGCCAAGGACTACGGGATCATCGACACCGTCCTCGAGTACCGGAAGCTCTCGGCGCAAACGGCTTAGCCGCTCAGCGCGCTCGCAACTTCGGCGATATCGGCCGGGCCTACCCGGCAGCAGCCACCGACGATGCGCGCCCCGGCCGCCACCCACTGCGCGGCGAGGGGCGCAGCGAACGTGCCTGACCCCGCCCAGCCCCGGCCGTCCCAACGCTCGCCGCTGTTCGGGTAGACGATCACCGGCTTGCCGGTGGCCGAGGCGATCTCGATGGCCGGCAGCACATCCTCGGGCGCACAGCAATTGACGCCGATCGCGACGATCTCGTCGACGCCCGCGGCCACCGCGAACGCCTCGGTGAGCGGTTGCCCGGCGCGGGTGGTGCTCCCTTCGATGGTGTAGCTCAGCCACGCCGGTACGCCGACCGAGCGAACCAGATCGACCAGCGCTTCGGCCTCGTCGACATCGGGCACGGTTTCGCAGGCGAGCACGTCCGCGCCGGCCGCGGCCAAGATCTCCAGCCGGGGTCGATGCCAGCGGGTCAGAGTCGCGACGGACAGGCCGTAACGCCCGCGGTACTCGGATCCGTCGGCCAGCGCCGCGCCGTACGGTCCGACCGAGGCAGCGATGTAGCGGCCCTGCTCACCCACTTCATCGCGCGCGATCTTGGCGAGTGCGACGCTGCGGCGCAGCAGCCCAGCGGCGTCATCCCGCTCGATTCCATGGGACGCGAAGCCGTCGAAGGAGGCCTGGTAGCTGGCCGTCGTCGCGATCGCGGCGCCGGCACGGTAAAAGGCAGCGTGCACCGCGACGATCTCCCGCGGGTCGTCCGCGAGAAGCTTCGCCGACCACAACGGGTCGGAAAGGTCATGCCCACGCGCCTCCAACTCGGTGGCCAACCCGCCGTCGCTGATCAAGACGGATTCGCTGGGCCATTTAAAGTGCGCAGCCAATTCCACTCGGCCACTGTAGGGTGAGTTCTTGGGGGTCCCGCCCAAAACCGGCACGATCGCTGGCTCTGCGACGGCACCTCCACCCGCACAGGGGTGTGTCGGCGCGCCGGCCTCGGTCGCATAACGACCGCGACACGCCAAAGACACGCAAAGCGCGTCTTTCGCGAGTGACGGGCGCCGTCTGGCTATATGTTTCATCCAGACAAAAGACATGAATACCACCGACGCGATTCGGCGTTAATGGTCGCGGCGGGCCCGATCAAGCGGGTAGCGTCGGGGAATACATGCGGCATAGCAAGACGAACGGCGAACAGGAAGTAGGCCCTCAGCACCATGGCGCGCATCGGAGACGGCGGTGACCTGCTGAAGTGTTCGTTCTGCGGGAAGAGCCAGAAGCAAGTCAAAAAGCTCATAGCTGGCCCCGGTGTGTACATCTGCGATGAATGCATCGATCTCTGCAACGAGATCATCGAAGAAGAACTCGCCGACGCCGACGACGTCAAACTCGATGAACTGCCCAAGCCGGCTGAGATCCGCGAATTCCTCGAGGGCTACGTCATCGGGCAGGACACCGCCAAACGGACCCTGGCCGTCGCGGTCTACAACCACTACAAGCGGATTCAAGCCGGTGAAAAGGGCCGTGACTCCCGGCACGAGCCGGTTGAGCTGACCAAGTCCAACATCTTGATGCTGGGACCAACCGGCTGCGGCAAGACCTACCTGGCCCAGACGCTCGCCAAGATGCTGAATGTGCCGTTCGCCATTGCCGACGCCACCGCGCTGACCGAAGCCGGATACGTCGGTGAGGACGTCGAGAACATCCTGCTCAAACTCATCCAGGCCGCCGACTACGACGTCAAGCGCGCCGAGACCGGCATCATTTACATCGACGAGGTCGACAAGATCGCCCGCAAGAGCGAGAACCCCTCGATCACCCGCGACGTCTCCGGTGAGGGCGTGCAGCAGGCCCTGCTGAAAATCCTGGAGGGCACCCAGGCGTCGGTTCCCCCGCAGGGCGGCCGCAAGCACCCGCACCAGGAGTTCATCCAGATCGACACCACCAACGTGTTGTTCATCGTCGCGGGGGCGTTCGCCGGCCTGGAGAAGATCATTTACGAGCGCGTCGGCAAGCGGGGCCTCGGCTTTGGCGCTGAGGTCCGGTCCAAAGCCGAGATCGACACCACCGATCACTTCGCCGAAGTCATGCCCGAGGATCTCATCAAGTTCGGCCTGATCCCGGAGTTCATCGGGCGACTGCCGGTGGTGGCCTCGGTCACCAACCTGGACCGGGAGTCGTTGGTCAAGATTCTCTCCGAGCCGAAGAACGCTCTGGTCAAGCAGTACACGCGGCTGTTCGAGATGGACGGCGTGGAGCTCGAGTTCACCGACGACGCGCTGGAAGCGATCGCCGATCAAGCGATCCACCGCGGCACGGGTGCCCGGGGCTTGCGGGCCATCATGGAAGAAGTCCTGCTGCCGGTGATGTACGACATCCCCAGCCGCGACGATGTCGCCAAGGTCGTGGTGACCAAGGAGACCGTGCAAGACAACGTGTTGCCGACGATTGTGCCGCGCAAGCCGTCGCGCAGCGAGCGTCGCGACAAGACTGCCTAGCACCGGGGTGCGCCGGGGGGCAACGCAATCGGGCGAGGCGGTGAATGCGCATCCCGACCGCAGCTGAAAACCGCGCTGCGTGCCGCCGCCGATCAGCGCACGCGCTCGATCTGCGCATTCCAGGCGAGGCGATCGACCATGACGTCACCCGGGGCATGGACCAACCTACCCGAGGCGCCGCACGAGACGCCGTCGCGCGGCTGACCGTACTGCTGCGCAACCGCAGGCTGATGATTTTCGCCGCGACCGTCGTCGCGTTCCATTTCGCGAATGCGGCCATGCTGCCGCTGGTCGGCCAGCTGCTTGCGTTGCACAACAAAGACGTCGGGACCGCGCTGATGGCGGGCTGCATAGTGGCTGCGCAGGTCGTCATGGTGCCGGTGGCCTACCTGGCCGCAGCGAAGGCCGATTCGTGGGGGCGCAAGCCGATCTTTATGGCCGGGTTCGCGGTCTTGGCCGCTCGTGGATTCCTCTACACGCTTTCAGACAACTCGTATTGGCTCACTTATGTGCAGCTGCTGGACGGCGTGGGAGCCGGTGTGTTCGGTGCGCTCTTGCCCTTGGTGGTTCAGGACGTGACGCACGGAAGCGGCCGGTTCAACGTCAGTCTGGGTGCGGTTACCGCGGCGACGGGCATAGGCGCCGCCGTGTCGAATCTGGTGGCCGGCTGGATCGTCGTCGCGGCCAGGAACCACGTTGCCTTCGCGACACTCGGTGCGCTGGCCGGCGCCGGCTTCGTCTTGTATTTGGTCGCGATGCCAGAAACGGCGCCTGCGAATTAAAGCCGGCAATTGCGGCGCCGACAAAGCCGGGGCGCGTGTCGGATGATCAACGTGACCAACGCCACAGCTTGGTGCGGTGTGAACCGCCGTCGCCGCGCTGACTTCGGCTTTGGTTGCATATTCGCCGCGCGTGTCTGGTATTCGACGCGCAGGGACACCGGAAAGCAGTGCCATAATCGGTACCGCCAGTGACATCAAACCGTAATGGCCAGTGAGTCGCTTCCACGGCGCGTAACCTAAAGCTACGCGGGGTGCCTGTTCGGTTAACAAATGGAGGGCGGAGACGTGGGTCCGAACGGCAGCGGAGCCGGATCGAATTCTAACAACGGGGCTTCTGCTTCTCATAACGGTAAGCGCCTAGAACAAGTCGTCATTCGGTTCGCCGGGGACTCCGGTGACGGGATGCAGCTGACCGGTGACCGGTTCACATCGGAGGCAGCGCTTTTCGGCAACGACTTGGCGACCCAGCCCAACTACCCCGCCGAAATCCGGGCGCCCGCAGGCACGCTGCCCGGAGTCTCGTCGTTCCAAATCCAAATCGCCGATTACGACATCTTGACCGCCGGCGACCGACCCGATGTTCTCGTCGCGATGAACCCGGCAGCGCTCAAGGCCAATATCGGTGACTTGCCGCGTGGCGGAATGGTCATCGCGAATTCCGACGAGTTCACCAAGCGCAACCTCACCAAGGTCGGTTACGTGACCAACCCGCTCGCGTCCGACGAGTTGTCTGACTATGTGGTGCACTCCGTCGCGATGACCACGCTGACGCTGGGGGCCGTCGAGGCGATCGGCGCGTCGAAGAAAGACGGCCAGCGCGCCAAGAACATGTTCGCGCTGGGTCTTTTGTCGTGGATGTACGGCCGGCCGATCGAAACCAGCGAACGCTTCATCCGGGAGAAGTTCGCCCGCAAGCCCGACGTCGCGGAGGCCAATGTACTGGCCCTGAAGGCCGGCTGGAACTACGGCGAAACGACCGAGGCGTTCGGCACCACCTACGAGGTGTCGCGGGCCAGCTTGCCGGCCGGCGAATACCGCCAGATCTCGGGCAATACCGCCCTGGCCTACGGAATCGTCGCGGCGGGCCAATTGGCCGGTATTCCGGTGGTGCTGGGCAGCTATCCGATTACGCCGGCCTCCGACATTTTGCACGAGCTGTCCAAACACAAGAACTTCAACGTGATCACCTTCCAGGCCGAGGACGAGATCGGCGGCATTTGTGCCGCGATCGGCGCCTCTTACGGCGGCGCCCTGGGAGTCACCAGCACATCCGGCCCGGGCATTTCGCTGAAGTCCGAAGCGATGGGACTGGCCGTGATGACCGAACTGCCGTTGATCGTCATCGACGTGCAGCGCGGCGGACCATCGACCGGCCTCCCGACCAAGACCGAACAGGCCGACTTGTTGCAGGCGCTCTACGGCCGCAACGGCGAGTCACCGGTGGCCGTGATTGCGCCGCGGTCGCCGTCCGATTGCTTCGAAACCGCGCTCGAGGCGGTCCGGATCGCGGTGTCGTATCACACCCCGGTGATCGTGCTGGGCGACGGATCCATCGCCAACGGCTCAGAGCCATGGCGGATTCCGGATGTCGAAGCGCTGCAGCCGATTACGCATGCCTTCGCGAAACCGGACGAACCCTTCCAGCCTTACAACCGCGACCCGGAAACCCTCGCGCGCCAATTCGCCGTCCCGGGCACTCCCGGCCTGGAGCATCGCATCGGCGGCCTGGAAGCGGCGAACGGCTCGGGCAACATCTCCTACGAGCCGGTCAACCACGACCTCATGGTTCGGTTGCGCCAGGCGAAGATCGACGGCATCGCCGTTCCCGACCTGGAAGTCGACGATCCGACCGGAGACGCCGAGTTGCTGCTGATCGGCTGGGGCAGCTCGTACGGGCCGATCGGCGAGGCCTGCCGGCGTGCGCGACGCAAGGGCGTCAAGGTCGCGCATGCCCACTTGCGCTACCTCAACCCGTTCCCGGCGAACCTCGGCGACGTCTTGCGGCGGTACCCGCAAGTGGTGGCGCCGGAAATGAACCTGGGCCAGCTGGCGTTGGTGCTTCGCGGCAAGTATTTGGTTGACGTGCAATCGGTCAGCAAGGTGCAGGGTGTCGCTTTCCTCGCCGATGAGATCGGGCGCGTGATTCGGGCCGCGCTTGCCGGGACATTGGCCGAGATCGAGCAAGACAAGACGATGGTCGCCAGACTGGCGGCAGCGACGGTTGGAGCGGGAGCTAGCGAATGACCGACCTGATGGGAAATCTGGCGGGCACCGATCTCGGGGTGACTCCGAGGTTGAAGAAGAACGACGGCGTTCCGACCACGGATCAGCCGCAGAAGGGCAAAGACTTCACCAGTGACCAAGAGGTCCGCTGGTGCCCCGGCTGCGGCGACTACGTCATCCTCAACACCATCCGCAACTTCCTTCCCGAGCTGGGACTGCGCCGCGAGAACATCGTGTTCATCAGCGGCATCGGCTGCTCCAGCCGCTTCCCGTACTACCTGGAGACCTACGGCTTCCACTCCATCCACGGCCGCGCGCCGGCCATCGCGACCGGTCTGGCGCTGGCCCGCGAGGACCTGTCGGTGTGGGTGGTCACCGGTGATGGGGACGCGCTGTCGATCGGCGGCAATCACCTGATCCACGCGCTGCGCCGCAACGTCAACATCACGATTCTGTTGTTCAACAACCGGATCTACGGGCTGACCAAGGGGCAGTACTCGCCCACGTCCGAGGTCGGCAAAGTCACCAAGTCGACCCCCATGGGGTCGCTGGACCACCCGTTCAACCCGGTGTCACTGGCGCTGGGCGCCGAGGCGACGTTCGTCGGCCGCGCCCTTGACTCCGACCGCAACGGCCTAACCGAGGTGCTGCGTGCCGCCGCCGAGCACCGCGGTGCCGCCCTGGTCGAAATCCTGCAGGACTGCCCAATTTTCAACGACGGCTCCTTCGACGTACTGCGCAAGGAGGGCGCCGAGGAGCGGGTGGTCAACATCCGCCACGGTGAGCCGATCACCTTCGGCGCCGAAGGCGAGTACTGCGTGGTGAAGTCGGGCTTCGGCCTCGAATTCGCCAAGACCGCCGACGTGTCCGTGGACGAGATCATGGTGCACGACGCGCACACCGACGACTCGGCCTACGCTTTCGCGCTGTCCCGGCTCTCCGACCAGAATCTCGATCACACCGTGCTCGGGATCTTCCGGGACGTCAGCTGGCCCACCTACGACGATGCGGCCCGTTCCCAGGTGCGCGCCGCGCGGGAATCCAAGCCGTTTGACGATGCGGCCCTGCAGTCGCTGCTGCGCGGCCGCGACACCTGGACCGTCGACTGACATGGGCGAAACCATGCGCGACAGATCACTGGCCGGGGTAGTGCTCGCCGGCGGAGCATCGCAACGGATGGGCCGTGACAAGGCCAGCCTCCCGGTTCCCGCATCCGCGGGCTCGGAGGCGACCACCATGGTCGAGCACGTCGTTGGCGTCCTCCAACAGCGCTGCGAGCCCGTCCTGGTGATGGCCGCCCAGGGCCAGCCGCTGCCGCCACTACAGGCGCGCGTCATGCGCGACGAACTGCGCGGGCTGGGACCACTGCCGGCCACCGGGCGGGCGTTGCGTGCGGCGGCCAACGCCGGTGCTCGGCTCGCCTTCGTCTGCGCCGTCGACATGCCGTTCCTCTCGGTCGATCTCATCGACGACCTCGCTCGCCGCGCTGTGGAGACCGGTGCCGAAGTGGTGCTGCCGTGGGACGGCCAGGACCACTACCTGGCCGCGGTGTATCGGACTGACCTGGCCGACCGCGTCGACGCGCTGGTGGCTGCCGGCGAGCGCAAAATGCGTGCCTTGGTCGACGTATCGGATGCCCAGCGCATTGTGACTTCGGATTCGCGGTCGCTGACCAACGTCAACAGCGACACCGAACTGCGTGCCCTGGCCCAGCCTCACAGCTGATAGCCATCCGACCGCCCGAGTCGAGTCGAGTCGGGCGACATGTCGCCTTCCCGGCAACCGGCCGCATTAAATATGTGAAAAAAAGGGCATGGCGAACGCGGGAATACGCGAATTCGATTTGCCCAAGGCACTTTCGGCGCAAGTGCGCTAATTGCTTGAGGCGGGTTCACCCCATGTCAAAGGCTGTAAATCGCAGCGCGACGTCGTGATCCGTTGGCGCAGCGCGGATCTCCTGCGGTGAAAATTCCGTTCTGGCTAACGCAGCCATCCGGCAGGCCCGCAATAGGCGACCGTTCCCTGAGGCCCGGGCAAATTTACGTCGGCTAAATCCCGAGGAATCCAGCGGGCGCCGCCGGGTCGCGGCGATGGTTACCTGTAACGTCGCCGACGATATTCGAAAAGTGTTGAGGGGCTGACTAATTGGATGAAAAGCGTTGTCTGGCATGGCCACTACTCGGCCTTGAGATGGTGTAGCAGGGCAACGCGGTTGGCTATTATCGAATCACGCTGTAACACAACATTATTAGACGCGAGTGCGGCGAAGTGCCGGTCCGTCTTGGCGTGGCAGGTGACTCATCATCGTGACTTCCGGTACGCTGCATCGCTCTGCGGCGGTGACGTGAGTTCATCGAAGGTATGGCCCTACGTTCGCGTCGCCCGCAAATATGGTGTGCCAGCTCACAATTTATGCGTGATTCGGGTCACGATCTGATTGGGTCGGCAATCGGCGGGCATGTTTGGAAACGGTGCATTTGACCTGCAGCAATGGCCTTGCGATTGCGGTGTAATCGGCTCGTAATCGAAACGAGATAGCCAGTTTCCGAAGATGACGAACGCAGTCACTTCTCGTATGGTCCCTGTTAGCCCGCAACGGGTTACGGAAGAGTAACTGAAAACTGAATCCACGGACCCGCGTGTGAGCGGCGCTGCGGACGGCTTAAGCCCGTCCGTGGCCGGTGGGTAACGGCCCACCGGGCGAATCCGGCCGTCGCTGTCGTGCCACAAACGAGACGGCACGTCCCAGAGCACCTATTCCGCATCAACCAAACACCTTCAGCCCACGCCCGTGGGCTTGCTTTGGCGCGCGCGCACCGCGAAAGGAACCCTGTTGAACAACGTCCGTAAAACGCTCATTCTCGCCGCGGTCACCAGCACGCTGTTGACCATCCCTTCGGCCACCGCCAGTGCGGATCCGATGGGCTTTGACCCCAACATGGCTCCCGCGGCGCCCGCTCCGGACGCGCCTCCGCCTGCGGCTCCGGATGCACCTCCGGCTCCGGATGCACCTCCGGCTCCGGATGCACCTCCGACCCCGGCTCCCGACGCAGCCGCGGCTCCGGCGCCGGACGCGCCAGCGGCTCCGGCTCCGGACGCAGCGCCGGCTCCTGGCCCGGACGCCCCGCCGCCCGGCCCGGATGTCGCGCCGCCGCCTCCGGTGAAGAAGGCGTACAGCGTGAACTGGGATGCGGTCGCGCAGTGCGAGTCAGGCGGCAACTGGGGGATCAACACGGGCAACGGTTTCTCCGGTGGCCTGCAGTTCACGTCGAGCACCTGGCACGCCAACGGCGGCAGTGGTTCCCCGGCCAGCGCGAGCCGTGAGGAGCAGATCCGGGTGGCCGAGAACGTGCTGCACTCGCAAGGCATCGGCGCCTGGCCGGTCTGCGGACGTCGCGGCTGACCCGCCGCCGCAGGCGACGGCCTGGCCGTCGTGCGGATAACTACATATAGAAGAAGTGCCGGGCCCTGCGGCCCGGCACTCCTTTATCAGGGTTCTGCGCCGGAGGTACCGATGCCGTCGGGTAGCGTCGGGCCCGTGACCGCAACGCCGCGCGAATTCGACATCGTGTTATACGGGGCGACCGGCTTCGTCGGGAAGCTGACCGCCGAATACCTGGCAAGGTCCGCGGGCGACGCTCGCATCGCGCTGGCCGGCAGGTCGACCGACCGCTTGAGAGCCATCCGCGACGGCCTGGGCGAGCCCGCGCAGTCCTGGCCCCTTGTGGCCGCCGACGCCTCCTCGCCGTCGACGCTGAATGAGATGGCGGCCCGCACCCAAGTGGTGATCACCACGGTCGGGCCCTACACCCGCTATGGGTTGCCCCTAGTGGCCGCGTGCGCCGCAGCGGGCACCGATTACGCCGACCTGACCGGCGAAGCGATGTTCGTGCGCGACAGCATCGACCAGTACCACAAGCAGGCCGCCGACACGGGCGCTCGCATCGTGCACTCGTGCGGATTTGACTCCGTCCCTTCAGATCTCACCGTCTATGCGCTGTATGAGGCGGTACGGGAGGATGGCGCGGGCGAACTGGCCGGCACCGATCTCGTGGTGCGGTCCTTCTCCGGCGGATTTTCCGGCGGCACCATCGCGTCGATGATGGAAGTGCTCGACAAGGCGTCCAGCGATCCCGACGCGCGTCGCCAAGTTGCGGACCCGTACACGCTGAGCAGCGACCGCAGCGCCGAACCGGAACTCGGCCCCCAGCCGGATCTGCCGTGGCGTCGCGGTCGTCAGATTGCCCCGGAACTGGGTGGCCTGTGGACAGCGGGATTCGTGATGGCGCCCTATAACACCCGAATTGTGCGCCGCAGCAACGCCTTAATGGACTGGGCATACGGCCGTCAATTCCGCTACACCGAAAGCATGAGCCTGGGATCGTCGCCACTCGCGCCCGTGGCATCCGCCGCGATAAGTGGGCTCACCAACGCCACCTTTGGACTGGGTAGCCGCTACTTCCGGGTCCTGCCGCGTGGACTGATCGAGCGCATCGTCCCCAAACCCGGGACCGGACCCAGTGCGGCGGCTCGGGAGCGCGGCTACTACCGAATCGAGACCTATACCACCACGACCACCGGCGCCCGTTATGTGGCGCGAATGGAGCAGCGCGGAGATCCCGGCTACAAGGCGACGTCGGCGCTGTTGGGTGAGTGTGGACTTGCGCTCGCATTCGACCGCGACGAGCTGTCAAACCTGCATGGCGTTCTCACGCCCGCGGCCGCGATGGGTGATGCATTGCTGGCGCGATTCCCGGCCGCCGGTGTGTCGCTGCGGACCGAACGGCTGGGCTGACCCGGGCTACTGCAGCGGCTTTCGCTTCAGATCTGATGGGTCTAGTGTCGTAATCGACTTGGTACTCAACGAAGGTAGACACGCCGATGGCCGGTCTCGATGATCTGTACACCCAGATTCCCACTGCTGAAATCGCGAACAAGCTTGGCGCCGACAAAGGCGACGTCGACAACGCCGTTCACAAGCTAGTGCCGGTCCTGCTCGGCGGGCTCCAGCAGAACTCACAAGATCCCGAGCACGCGAGCAGGATTGAATCCATGGCAACCAGCCACGCCGAACGCGGCCTGCTCGACGCTGGCGGCCGGAGCGACGGACACCAGGCGGTCGCGACGCTCTTCGGCGGTAATGACGCCGATCAGGTGGCCTCGGCGCTGGCCGATCGGGGGGTCGGCAACCGTGAGCTGCTCAAGCAATTGCTGCCGGTTCTGGTCCCAATCGTGCTGGCATACATCGGAAAACAGCTTGGGTCGAGCGGTGAGGGCCGTGCGCCTCAAACGCAGGAGACAGCCCGCGGCGGCGGGCTGGGTGAAGTCTTGGGCAGCATCCTTGGTGGCTCCGGCGACAAATCCCTGGGCGGGATCCTCGGCGATGTCTTGAGCGGTAAGGGCGGCGCGCTCGGTGATCTCCTCGGCGGCCTGCTGGGCGGCAAGAAGTAGCACCCATTCGAGTGTTCATCCTTGGTTTCCGGTTGGTTTCAATCTGCGTACGGAAGGGGTGCCCCGGTACAGCAAAGATCACCAGGCACCGGCAATGACATCCGGCGTAAGCCGGCCCCACCGAATAACGAGAGGGAATCCCATGTCAGACACGCTCACCGCGGGACAGAAACTCGTGCGAGGCGAATCACTCACCTCGCACAACGGTGCCTACACCCTCACCCTGCAGGACGACGGCAACCTGGTGCTGGCCGCGCGCGGTCAGGCCCTCTGGGCCACTGGGACCAACGGCCAGGGTGTGGTGCGGGCCGAGGTGCAGCCGGACGGCAATTTCGTCGTCTACACGGCGGACAAACCGGTGTGGCACACCGACACCAAGGGCAGGAAGGACGTCAAATTAGTGCTCCAGGACGATCGCAACCTGGTGCTCTACGCCGCCGACGGACCGGCTTGGTCGACCAAGACCGAAACGGACGCGCCGCCTCCGGCGCCCGAGGCCGAAACGGAAGCGGCTCCCGAAGCCGTCGAGGAACCCGTTGCGGAAGCGGCTGCTGAGCCGGCGCCGGAACCCGCCGTTCGGACGTACACCGTCGAATCCGGCGACAGCCTGTGGGCCATCGCGGAGCGCTTCTACGGTGACGGCAGCAAATACCAGGCGATCGCCGACGCCAGCGGTATCTCCAACCCGGACCTGATCCAGCCCGGCCAAGTCCTGACCATTCCCTGAGCGTTGGGGCGGCGGTAGTGGTCGATTCCGTGTGACAAGGCGGATTCGACCACTTATACGCGGGCAAACGAGTCTCCCTAGAATTGACCGGTGACCGCCAGCCGCAGCTCCGCCGCCGACCTGCCCAAGTCGTGGGATCCGGCCGCAATGGAGGGAGCGATCTACCAGAAGTGGCTGGACGCGGGCTACTTCAAGGCGGACCCGGCCAGCGCCAAGCCGGCCTACTCGATCGTGCTGCCGCCGCCGAACGTGACCGGCAGCCTGCACATGGGCCACGCGCTGGAGCACACCATGATGGACGCGCTCACCCGGCGCAAGCGCATGCAGGGTTACGAGGTGCTGTGGCAGCCGGGCATGGACCACGCCGGCATCGCGACGCAGAGCGTGGTGGAAAAGCATCTTGCGGTCGACGGTAAGACCAAAGAGGACTTCGGCCGCGAGTTGTTCATCGACAAGGTCTGGGACTGGAAGCGCGAGTCCGGCGGTGCCATCGGCGGGCAGATGCGCCGCCTCGGCGACGGCGTGGACTGGAGCCGCGACCGGTTCACCATGGACGAGGGTCTGTCGCGCGCAGTGCGAACCATCTTCAAGCGGCTCTATGACGCCGGGCTGATCTACCGGGCGGAGCGGCTGGTCAACTGGTCGCCGGCGCTGCAGACGGCGCTGTCCGACATTGAAGTCAACTATGAGGAGATCGAAGGCGAACTGGTCTCGTTCCGCTATGGGTCACTTGACGACGACGAGCCACACATCGTGGTGGCCACCACCCGGGTCGAGACCATGTTGGGCGACACCGCGATCGCCGTCCACCCCGACGACGAGCGCTACCGTCACCTGGTTGGTACCAGCCTGCCGCACCCGTTCGTGGAGCGGCGGCTCGTCATTGTCGCCGACGAGCATGTCGATTCCGAATTCGGCACCGGCGCAGTCAAAGTCACACCGGCTCACGACCCCAACGACTTCGAGATCGGGCTGCGCCACCAGCTGCCGATGATCTCGATCATGGACACCAAGGGCCGGATCGCCGACACTGGAACACAATTCGACGGCATGGATCGGTTCGAGGCCCGCGTCGCGGTGCGGGAAGCCTTGGCCGCGCAGGGCCGAATCGTCGCGGAGAAGCGGCCCTATCTGCACAGCGTCGGCCATTCCGAGCGCAGCGGCGAGCCGATCGAGCCGCGGCTGTCGCTGCAGTGGTGGGTGCGGGTGGAATCGCTGGCCAAGGCCGCGGGCGATGCAGTGCGCAACGGCGACACCGTGATTCATCCCGCCTCCCTGGAACCCCGCTGGTTCGGTTGGGTCGACGATATGCACGACTGGTGCATCTCGCGGCAGTTGTGGTGGGGTCACCGCATTCCGATCTGGTACGGCCCAGGTGGCGAACAGGTGTGCGTGGGCCCGGAGGAAACACCGCCGGAGGGCTGGGAGCAGGACCCGGACGTGCTGGATACCTGGTTCTCGTCCGCGCTGTGGCCGTTCTCCACGCTGGGCTGGCCGGACCAAACTCCGGAGCTGGAAAAGTTCTATCCCACAAGCGTTTTGGTCACCGGATACGACATCTTGTTCTTCTGGGTGGCGCGGATGATGATGTTCGGCACGTTCGTCGGCGGCGACGACGCCATCACCCTCAACGGCCGCCGCGGCCCGCAGGTGCCGTTCACCGATGTGTTCTTACACGGGCTGATCCGTGACGAATTCGGCCGCAAGATGAGCAAGTCCAAGGGTAACGTCATCGACCCGCTGGACTGGGTGGAGACGTACGGCGCCGATGCACTGCGGTTCACCCTGGCCCGTGGCGCCAGCCCCGGTGGCGACCTTTCCGTCGGCGAGGACGCCGTCCGCGCGTCCCGGAATTTCTGCACCAAGCTGTTCAACGCCACGCGCTACGCACTGCTCAATGGCGCGCAGCTAGCGCCCTTACCGGCGCAATCGGAGCTGACCGATGCGGACCGATGGATCTTGGGACGGCTGGAAGAGGTACGCGCGGAAGTTGATTCGGCATTCGACGGCTACGAGTTCAGCCGCGCGTGCGAGGCGCTCTACCACTTCGCATGGGACGAATTCTGCGACTGGTACCTCGAATTGGCCAAGACGCAGCTTGCCGACGGGAATACGCCCACCACCGCGGTACTCGCCGCGGTGCTCGACACCCTGCTGCGATTGCTGCACCCGGTGATCCCATTCCTCACCGAGGCGTTGTGGCAGGTGTTGACGGATCAGGAGTCACTGGTCATTGCCGACTGGCCGCGCCCCTCGGGTGTGGTGTTGGATCCGATTGCCGCGCAACGAATCGCAGATATGCAGAAGCTGGTCACCGAGGTCCGCCGGTTCCGCAGCGATCAAGGTCTGGCCGATCGACAGAAGGTCCCGGCCCGGCTGGGGGGTGTCGTCAGCTCAGATCTGGAGGCCCAGGTGTCCGCCGTGACATCGCTGGCATGGCTCACCGCTCCGGGCCCCGATTTTCAGCCCTCGGTCTCGTTGGAGGTCCGGCTCAGCGCGGGCACGGTTGTCGTCGAGCTCGACACCTCGGGCACCATCGATGTCGCCGCCGAGCGTCGCCGCCTGGAAAAGGACTTGGCCGCCGCGCAGAAGGAACTGGCATCGACCAGCGCAAAATTGGCCAACGCCGACTTTTTGGCCAAAGCTCCGCAAGACGTCGTCGACAAGATCCGCGACCGTCAGCGGCTGGCCCAGGAGGAGACCGAACGAATCAACGCGCGGCTGGCCGGCCTGCGATGAGCGATCGATGACTGAGCCGTCGCAGTGGCCGGAGCACCCGGAAATGACCAGCCTGGCTGCCACCCCGGACGAGATTGCGTCGCTGTTGCAGGTCGAGCATCTGCTGGATCAACGCTGGCCGGAGACCCGCATCGAGCCCAGCCTGACCCGGATCAGCGCGTTGATGGACCTGCTGGGCTCACCCCAACTGGGCTACCCGTCGATCCACATCGCCGGCACCAACGGGAAGACCTCGGTGGCGCGGATGGTCGACGCGCTGGTGACCGCGCTGGGTCGGCGCACCGGCCGAACCACCAGCCCGCATCTGCAGTCGGCGGTTGAGCGCATCGCCATCGACGGACACCCGATCAGCCCCGCCCAGTACGTGGCGACGTACCGGGAGATCGAGCCGTTCGTGCTCATGGTGGACGCACAGTCGCAGGAGGGCGGTGGCCCGGCGATGAGCAAGTTCGAGGTCCTCACCGCGATGGCGTTCGCCGCGTTCGCCGATGCCCCGGTCGACGTCGCGGTGGTCGAGGTCGGGTTGGGCGGGCGGTGGGACGCCACCAACGTCGTCAATGCCCCGGTCGCCGTCATCACGCCGATCGCCATCGACCACGTCGACTACCTGGGGGACGACATCGCCGGGATCGCCGGGGAGAAAGCCGGCATCATCACTCGAGCATTTGAGGCGGCCGATGGCCGCCCCGACACCGTCGCCGTCATCGCGCGCCAGGCCCCGGAGGCGATGCAGGTGCTGCTGGCCCAGGCGGTGCACGCGGACGCCGCGGTCGCCCGTGCAGACTCGGAGTTCGCCGTCCTGGACCGGCAAGTGGCGATCGGCGGGCAAGTGCTGCAGCTGCAAGGCCTGGGCGGGGTGTACTCCGACGTTTATCTGCCGCTGCACGGCGAACACCAGGCGCACAACGCGGCGGTGGCGTTGGCCGCGGTCGAGGCCTTTTTCGGAGCCGGTGCGCAGCGTCAGCTCGATGTGGATGCGGTGCGCGCGGGTTTCGCCGCCGTCACCAGCCCCGGCCGGCTGGAGCGGATGCGCAGTGCACCCACGGTGTTCATCGACGCCGCGCACAATCCGGCTGGTGCGGCCGCGCTGGCGCAAACTCTGACCGACGAATTCGACTTCCGATTCCTGGTGGGCGTGCTGAGCGTGCTCGCCGACAAGGACGTGGACGGCATCCTCGCGGCGTTGGAGCCGGTGTTCGATGTCGTCGTGGTGACCCAGAACGGGTCGCCGCGGGCATTGGACGTCGAATCGCTGGAGCTGGCGGCCTGGGAGCGGTTCGGCCCGGATCGGGTGACCACCGCCGCGAACCTGCGGGACGCGATCGATACCGCCACCGCGCTGGTCGACGACGCGGCGGCGGAGGGACACGCTGACGCCTTCTCCGGAACCGGGATCGTCATCACCGGCTCGGTCGTCACCGCCGGGGCGGCGCGGACACTGTTCGGTCGTGATCCGGAATGACCGACCAGCCCCCCACGCCGCCGGTTGACCCGTGGAAGAGCCTCAGTGCGGTGATGGCCGCGACACTCATTTTGGAGGCCATCGTGGTGCTGTTGGCGATTCCGGTGGTGGGGGCGGTCGGCGGTGGGCTGACCTCGGTGTCGCTGGGTTATCTCATCGGCCTGGCCGCCGTGCTCATCGTGCTGGCCGGGCTGCAGCGCAAACCCTGGGCGATCTGGGCGAACCTGTCTGCCCAAGTGCTTCTGCTCGCCGGATTCGCGGTGTACCCGGGGGTGGGATTCATCGGGGTGCTGTTCACCGGGTTGTGGGCGTTGATCGCATACTTCCGGGCGGAGGTCCGGCGCCGTCAGCAGTAAGGCGGCATTGGAAGCGATCGGCGGCCGGCCGGTTCTGTACGCTGTCGGCCGTGACCGAACGGACACTGGTATTGATCAAGCCCGACGGCGTCGAGCGGCGCCTGGTGGGGGAGATCATCAGCCGCATCGAGCGAAAAGGCCTCAGCCTCGCTGCCCTGCAGCTGCGGCACGTCAGCGAAGACCTGGCCGCGCAGCACTACGCCGAACACGAAGGCAAGCCATTCTTTCCATCGTTGCTGCAATTCATCACGTCGGGACCGGTGCTGGCGGCAATCGTCGAAGGTCCGCGGGCGATTGCGGCGTTTCGGCAGCTCGCGGGCGATACCGACCCGGTAGACAAGGCGACACCGGGCACGATTCGGGGCGACTTCGGGCTGGAGACGCAGTTCAACCTGGTGCACGGGTCGGATTCGACCGAGTCCGCCAAGCGCGAAATCGCGCTCTGGTTTCCCGATGTCTAGCACGGCGACCATCGGCCGCCGTCCCGGGCCGCTGAGCGGCTTGACCGGGCGTCTTGGATCAGGGGCGGGTGAGCCGGCGAAGTGATGTGGGATACTGACAGCGGGTGAACGTCGCCGGACCGGCTTCAGACACCCGAATGAAGACTTAGACAAGCGCGACCATCGCCACGTCGCGATGTTGCGCCGCATGTCAGGCCGACATTCAGCACGGCGCCGCGTGAGCTCTACCTGAGCCGCTCGGGGCGAGACCATCACAAGCCCGGGAGAAGTGACCCGGGCCCATAACGAAGCCCTCGCGTGGCCGCGTCGCAACGACGCGCCCGGGGGCTAAAGGAGAATACGTGGTAGACGGTGCACCACCTACAGAGCCCACCCAAGAGCCGGCCCGACACGAGGACCTGCCGGACCGCCTGAGAGTCCATCAGCTGGCACGAGCGCTGGGAAGCACCAACAAAGAGGTGCTCGAAGCGCTCACCACGCTTGACGGACAGCCACGCAGCGCGCAGTCCGGCGTGGACCGTGAGGATGCACTCCGGGTACGTGACCTGCTCTTCGCCAAGCCTTTGGAGAACATCCCGGGCCTGAACCGCACAGCTGTCACCATGGCCGAGGAAGCCGCGGTGCAGGAGACCTCGGTCGAGCGGCCGCATTACATGCCGCTGTTCGTGGCGCCTCAGCCGATAGAGACAGACGATGACGATGGGGAACCCGATGACGGTGTCGACTCCGATGACTCCGACACCGACGACGAGCAGACCGATCGACCGGCCAACCGGCGGCGGCGCCGCGGCCGTCGGGGCCGTGGCCGGGGTCGCGGTGAGCAGGGATCCGACGGCCAATCTGAGGCCGACGACGACGAGCCCGCGCACCGGGCCCAAAAGTCGGCCCAACCGGACTCCGCGGACGCTGAGGACACCGACGGTGAGGACGCCGACGATTCCGACGACTCGGATACCGATGATGACGGATCGGGCGACGGGGGCAGTCGTCGCCGCCGGCGGCGCCGGCGTCGCAAAGCGGGATCGAGCGACGACAACAGCGAGGGTCTCGCTCCCGACGACCCGCCCAACACGGTGGTGCACGAGCGGCCACCCCGGAACGGCAAGAACGGTGACGACGCCGGAAACGGCGCATCGAGCGCCGAGATCAAGGGCATCGACGGCTCGACTCGACTCGAGGCCAAGCGGCAACGGCGTCGAGATGGGCGCGATGCCGGACGGCGGCGCCCACCGGTACTGACCGAGGCCGAGTTCCTGGCGCGCCGCGAGGCGGTCGAACGGGTCATGGTGGTCCGCGACCGGGTCCGCACCGAGCCGCCGCACCAGGGCTCGCGGTATACTCAGATCGCGGTCCTCGAGGACGGCATCGTCGTCGAGCACTTCGTGACGTCGGCCGCCTCGGCGTCCCTGGTGGGCAACATCTACCTGGGAATCGTGCAAAACGTGCTGCCTTCCATGGAGGCGGCGTTCGTCGACATCGGTCGCGGCCGCAACGGCGTGCTCTACGCCGGGGAGGTCAACTGGGAAGCCGCGGGGCTGGGTGGGTCGGACCGCAAGATCGAACAGGCCCTCAAACCCGGCGACTACGTAGTCGTCCAGGTCAGCAAGGACCCCGTCGGGCACAAGGGCGCCCGCCTCACCACGCAGGTGTCGCTGGCGGGCCGGTACCTGGTTTACGTGCCGGGTGCGTCGTCGACCGGGATCAGCCGCAAGCTGCCCGACACCGAACGGCAACGGCTCAAAGAGATCCTGCGCGAAGTGGTGCCGTCTGACGCCGGGGTGATCATCCGTACCGCGTCCGAGGGCGTCAAAGAGGACGACATCCGCAACGACGTCACCCGCCTGCAGGAGCGATGGAAGCAAATCGAGGCCAAGGCAACCGAGATCAAGGAGAAGTCCGCCGGCGCCGCGGTAGCGCTCTACGAAGAGCCGGACGTGTTGGTCAAGGTCATCCGCGACCTGTTCAACGAGGACTTCGCCGGCCTGATCGTCTCCGGCGATGAGGCGTGGAACACCATCAACGAGTACGTGAATTCCGTTGCACCAGACCTAGTTTCCAAGCTGACCAAGTACGAGCCCGCTGCCGAGAACGGGCCTGATGTGTTCGCGGTGCACCGCATCGACGAGCAACTCGCCAAAGCGATGGACCGCAAGGTGTGGCTGCCGTCGGGCGGGACGCTGGTGATCGACCGGACCGAGGCGATGACGGTGATCGACGTCAACACCGGCAAATTCACCGGCTCCGGCGGCAACCTCGAACAGACGGTCACGAAGAACAACCTCGAGGCTGCGGAGGAAATCGTGCGCCAGCTGCGGCTGCGCGATATCGGCGGCATCGTGGTCATCGACTTCATCGACATGGTGCTGGAATCCAACCGCGACTTGGTGTTGCGTCGACTGACTGAGGCACTGGCCCGCGACCGCACCCGCCACCAGGTATCCGAGGTGACATCGCTGGGTTTGGTTCAACTGACCCGCAAGAAGTTGGGAACCGGACTCATCGAGGCGTTCTCGACATCGTGTCCCAGCTGCGCCGGCCGCGGGATCCTGCTGCACGCCGACCCGGTGGACTCGGGCGCGACCAACGGGCGCAAGTCCGAGTCGGGCGGTCGCCGGGGCAAGCGATCCAAGAAGAGCCGGGCCGAAGAGCCGGTGGTCGCCAAGGTGCCCGCGCACGCTCCCGGTGAACACCCCATGTTCAAGGCGATGGCCGCGGGCGCGGCTCGCGACGACGACGAACCCGGCGACTCCGGTGAGGAGATCACCGACGAGGTCGACGAGCAGACCGAACGGCAGGGCGCGGCCGGCCTGGAGGACACCGACCAGGAGGACTTCGAGGAGCCCGACGTGGACTCTGACGAAGAGGCTGAGGACTACGACGACACCGACGAGGACGAGGACGAGCTCGACGACGAGGACATCGACGACGAAGAAGACCTCGGCGACGACGACGAGGACCTCGAGCTGGACGATGACGATTTGGACGTCGAGGATTCCGACACCGACTCCGACGAGTCCGAATCCGACCGCGACACCGCCGACGGCGGTTCCGGACCCATGGAGATGGGGTCGCCTTGGCGTCCGCGTCGCCGGCGGGCGGCAGGCCGGCCGGCCGGCCCGCCGACCCACATGGACTGACCTGTTCGGCGGCACGGCAGTTTGACCCTGTAGCCGCTGGTCAAGTACCCTTGGAGAGTTGTCGCCAGGCCAACGGACACTGGCCGGCGACGAGCGGGACTCCGGGCAACCGACGCGCGGCCCGCATCCAGACCCACCACCAGCAGCGCCGGTGGCTCGCGCGCAACGCCGGGCGAGCGGCTGAGCAGAGGCTAGAAGAGAAGGCAGGAGCAACGATGGCGACCTATGCAATCGTCAAGACCGGCGGCAAGCAGTACAAGGTCGCCGTCGGAGACGTGGTCAAGGTCGAGAAGCTCGACTCCGAGCCGGGGGCGAACGTGTCGCTGCCGGTCGCCCTCGTGGTGGACGGCGCGAAGGTGACCACCGATGCCGCGGCGCTGGCCAAAGTCGCGGTGACCGGCGAGGTCCTCGAGCACACCAAAGGCCCCAAGATCCGGATCCACAAGTTCAGGAACAAGACCGGCTACCACAAGCGTCAGGGACATCGTCAGCAGCTGACCGTCCTGAAGGTCACCGGGATCAAGTAGTAAGGCACAGACATGGCACACAAGAAGGGCGCTTCCAGCTCGCGCAACGGCCGCGATTCCGCGGCGCAGCGGCTGGGTGTCAAGCGGTTCGGCGGCCAGATCGTCAAGGCCGGCGAGATCCTTGTGCGGCAGCGCGGCACCAAATTTCATCCCGGCGTCGGCGTTGGACGGGGTGGCGACGACACGTTGTTCGCCACGGAGACCGGTGCCGTGGAATTCGGGGTCAAGCGCGGACGCAAGACCATCAGCGTCGTCGCGGCCGCATCGACGACCGACTGAGCCTGCCGATGCGCGTCGCGCATCGTCGTGGGAGGACACCCGATGCCTCGGTTCGTCGATCGCGTCGTGATCCACGCGCGCGCGGGTTCCGGCGGTAACGGCTGCGCGTCGGTCCATCGCGAGAAGTTCAAACCGCTGGGCGGTCCCGATGGCGGCAACGGCGGTCGTGGCGGCAGCATCGTCTTTGTCGTCGACCCCCAAGTCCACACCCTGTTGGACTTCCACTTCCATCCGCACATCACCGCACCATCCGGCAAACAGGGGATGGGCAACAACCGCGACGGGGCCGCCGGCGAGGATTTGGAAGTGAAAGTTCCGGACGGCACCGTGGTACTGGACGAAAACGGGCGGCTGCTGGCCGATCTGGTGGGGGCGGGCACCCGCTTCGAGGCCGCCGCCGGTGGCCGCGGTGGCTTGGGCAATGCCGCACTGGCGTCACGCGCGCGCAAAGCCCCCGGCTTCGCGCTGCTCGGTGAGCCCGGGGAGTCTCGGGACCTGACTCTCGAGCTCAAAACCGTGGCCGACGTCGGGTTGATCGGATTTCCCTCGGCCGGGAAATCGTCGCTGGTGTCCGCGATTTCCGCGGCCAAGCCGAAGATCGCCGACTACCCGTTCACCACGCTGGTTCCCAACCTGGGTGTGGTCTCGGCGGGTGAGCACACCTTCACCGTCGCCGACGTGCCGGGTCTGATCCCGGGCGCGTCGGCGGGCCGCGGCCTGGGCCTGGACTTTCTCCGGCACATCGAGCGGTGCGCCGTGCTGGTGCACGTGGTGGACTGTGCCACCACCGAACCGGGCCGCGACCCGATCTCCGACATCGACGCGCTGGAAGCCGAACTCGCCGCCTACACCCCAACCCTGCAGGGGGATGCGACGTTGGGTGACCTCGCCGAGCGGCCGCGGGCGGTGGTGCTCAACAAGATCGACGTGCCCGAGGCTCATGAGCTGGCCGAATTCGTCCGCGACGAAATCGCCGAGCGCGGCTGGCCGGTGTTCCTGGTGTCGACGGTCAGCCGGGCCGGCTTGCAACCGTTGATCTTTGGGCTGTGGGAGATGATCTCGGCTTACAACGCCGCACGGCCGCAAGCCGCCCGGCGCCGGCCGGTGATTCGTCCGGTGCCGGTGGACGACAGCGGCTTCACCGTTGAGCCCGACCCGCAGCAGCCCGGCGGATTCGTCGTCACCGGCCCGCGCCCGGAACGCTGGGTTCGCCAGACCAACTTCGACAACGACGAAGCCGTCGGTTATCTCGCCGACCGATTGGCGCGTCTTGGTGTCGAAGATGAACTGTTGCGGTTAGGTGCGCAGCCCGGGTGTGCGGTGACCATCGGGGAGATGACGTTCGACTGGGAGCCGCAAACTTCTGCCGGACAACATGTTTCGATGTCAGGCCGGGGGACCGATCCGCGGCTGGAGCGCAGCGAGCGGGTGGGCGCCGCAGAGCGCAAGGCGGCCCGACGTCAGCGCCGCGAACGCGGTGACGGCCCGTGACCGAGGCGCGTGACGCCGTCAGGACCGCCAGCAGTCTGGTGGTCAAGGTCGGAACCAACGCGTTGACGACAGCGTCTGGGGTGTTTGACGCCGGTCGGCTGGCCGGGCTCGCCGACGCGATAGAAGCGCGCATGAAGGCGGGCACCGACGTCGTCATCGTGTCGTCGGGCGCCATCGCCGCCGGCATCGAGCCGCTCGGATTGTCGCGTCGTCCCAAGGATTTGGCCACCAAGCAGGCCGCGGCAAGCGTCGGCCAGGTCGCGCTGGTGAACTCGTGGAGCGCGGCGTTCGCCCGGTATGGCCGCACGGTCGGACAAGTGCTGCTGACCGCACACGACATTTCCCTGCGGGCCTCACACACCAACGCCCAGCGCACCCTGGACCGGCTGCGGGCGTTGCATGCGGTGGCGATCGTCAACGAAAACGACACGGTGGCCACCAACGAGATTCGGTTCGGCGACAACGATCGGCTTTCCGCGCTGGTGGCACACCTGGTCGGTGCCGAAGCCTTGGTACTGCTTTCCGACATTGACGGGCTCTACGATTCCGATCCGCGAAAAACCAAGGGGGCGAGGTTCATTGCGGAGGTATCCGGCGCCGCTGATCTCGCCGGGGTGGTGGCCGGCCCGGGCAGGCAGCTGGGCACTGGCGGAATGGCCTCGAAGATGTCCTCGGCGCTGCTGGCCGCCGACGCGGGGGTGCCGGTGCTGCTCGCCGCCGCCTCCGATGCCGCGGCCGCGCTCACCGACGCCTCGGTCGGCACGGTATTCGCCGCACGGCCGCAACGCATTTCGGCCCGCCGGTTCTGGGTGCGCTATGCCGCCGAGGCGGCCGGCACGTTGACGCTGGACGAGGGCGCGGTGCGCGCAGTGCTGGCCCAGCGCCGCTCGCTGCTGCCCGCCGGTATCAGCGGGGTGTCGGGCCGGTTTTACGCCGGAGATGTCGTCGAATTGCGCGGCCCGGACGCGGCCATGGTGGCCCGTGGTGTGGTGGCCTACGACGCGGTCGAGCTTGCCACCATGATCGGCCGGTCCACCTCGGAGTTGCCCGGTGAGCTGCGCAGGCCGGTCGTGCATGCCGACGACCTGGTGGCGGTAGAAGTCGGCTAGGCGAACGGGTTGCTGTTGTCCTGCCAGGCCGCCGATTCCGGGCGCGGCCCGTAACGCAGGGCGTAGTCCTCATGCATCTTGGCTTGCTTCTTGTTCTTGATCACATCGACCAGGTTCGGGTCGAGGCCGTGCTGCGCGAGCCGGTGTCGACGCCAGACCTTGTTCAAGGCAAGCGAGATCAGCAGGGCCCAGATGTAGAGCGGCACCGTCATCTCGCTATGCACATAGAGTGAGGCGGGCAGCAGCCAGAACGGCGCCAGAACCAACAGCGGTGGTATGGCCCACCGGATCATGTGCCGGCGCACGGCTCCCTTGCCCGCCAGGTCGTTGGCGACCCAGTCGCGCATCGAGTTGGGCAGGCATCGACCGTACGAGTAGGCGATGTATTGCCAAATACTGGGTTTGGTCTTGGTGCTGGTCATGGTGGCTCCTCTGGGCGGGCGGTTTCAGGACTCCAATGCGCCCGCTGCCAAGGCGGCCGCGTTGACGCGGGTGAGCACCTGATGCAGGTGCCGAAGTTCGTCCATATCGACGCCAAGACGCGCGACCACGGCGGGCGGAATCTTCAGCGCATGTCGACGTAAGGCGGTGCCGCTGGCGGTGAGTTTCACCTCAGTGGAGCGCTCATCGACGGCGCTTCGCGTACGGGTAATCAGGCCGAGTGCCTCCAGGCGCTTGAGCATCGGCGACAGCGTGGCCGAATCCATCTGCAATGTGGTCGCGATTTCCTTGACAGACAGCGGCTTCCGCTGTCCGGATGCTGACTTCTGGTGATCCCAGAGAGTCAGCATCACCAGATACTGGGGGTGGGTCAGCCCCAACGGCTCCAAGAGCGGCCGGTAGACCGCTAAGACGGCCCGGTTGGTCACGCTCAGCGCGAAACACACCTGCTGTTCCAGGGAAAGCGGGTCGATCTCCGATGCCGCCGGCGATGCCATACTCGCATCGTACCCTAATAGTTAGGGTGTGAACTATGTCGTTCTCGTCACAGCTGGCGTGACAGCCGCCGAGCCTACCGGTGCATCAGCGCACCGTGGCGGCCTTGAGATATAACGCGCCCCAGACGATTTCGGCCAGCGTGGTGGTCAGTTCCGCGTCGTAGTCGCGCGGGTTCACCGGGAGGTTCTGCTGGCACGTGCGCTCAACCATCCACGTCAACGCGCTGGCCGTGGTGGCCGCCGGCAGGTCGGGGCGGATGGACCCATCGGCCTGGCCGTCTTCGATGACGCGGGCGACCCGGCCGCTGATCGCCGTCAACAGATTTCGATAGGTCGCTCCGACGACCGGATCATAGCCGGCCATCTCGTTGAGCGCGACCAGGACCGGTTGGTGACGCCGGTAGCTTTCCACGATGCCGGCCATCGCCACGCGGACGTCGTCCGGATTGCGCCGCGCCGCGACACCCCACCAGCGGTTCGCACTGTCCGCCAGGTCGGCGAACACTTGACCGGCCAAGCGGCGCAGCAGGTGCCCCTTGTCCTCGAAGTAGATGTAGAAGCTGGCCCGCGAAATGCCGGCCTCGCTGGATAGCCGGTCGACGCTGAGCTCGGTGAAACTGGCGCCCTTGCGCATCAGCCGCTCCGTGGCGTCCAGCAGCCGGCGTTCCATCTGCTCGCGCCGCTGCTGACGGCCCTGTTCTCGGTTGGCCTGGGCCTTCCGGGTGACCGACGGCATTCGCCCAGCATAACTGAGCTCTAACACATTGACTAGACATCATGTCTAGGCATATCGTCGGTCACAGTCTGTGACGAGCGTCATAACCGAGGGAGGACCAACAATGACGGTGATGGCGGGCACGTCCGGCACCGACAAGCCTGGCCGTACCTACGACCCGATCGATCTGTCGTCACGCGCGTTCTGGTCTACGACCGCAGCGGAGCGGGAACGGTCGTTCGCGGTGTTGCGGGCAGAGCGCCCGGTGAGCTGGCACGCTCCGGCCGAAGACGCGCTGATGTCCGATCCCGACGATCCCGGCTATTGGGCGCTCACCCGGCGTGCGGACATCGTCACGGTCAGCCGCAACAACGAGGTTTTCCTATCCGGCAAAGGGGTGATCTTTGAGAACGTCCCGGTGGAACTGCTGGAAGCGTCGCAATCCTTCCTGGCGATGGACCCACCGCGACACACCAAGCTGCGCAAGCTCGTCAGCGCCGCGTTCACCCCGAGGCAGGTTCGCCGCATCGAGGACTCGATCAAGTCCAACGCCCGGACCATCGTCGAAGAGCTTCGAGCGGTCGGCAGCGGCGCCGATTTCGTCGAGCACTGCGCCAAGCAACTGCCCATCCGCACGCTGTCGGACATGGTCGGGATTCCGGAATCTGAGCGGGAGCGGGTGGCGCACGCCGCTGACGCGCTGGTGTCGTGGGCTGACCCCGTTTACCTCGCTGGTCGCAATCCGCTGGAGGTGTTGTTCGAAAACCAGGTCTATCTGCATCAAATCGCCGGCACGCTGGCCGCCGAGCGCCGCGACCATCCCGGCGACGACCTGTTCAGCAGCCTGGTGAACGCCGAAGTGGACGGCGACCGGCTCGCCGACGCGGAGGTATCCGCCTTCTTCGTGCTGCTTGCCGTGGCCGCCAATGACACCACTCGTCAGACCACCAGCCACGCAATGAAGGCGCTCACCGACTTCCCCGATCAAAGGGCCTGGCTGCTGGAGGATTTCGACAACCGGATCGGAACGGCGGTCGAGGAGTTCATCCGGTGGGCCTCACCGGTCATGACATTCCGTCGCACGGCGGCGACGGATGTCGAGCTGGGCGGCCAGACCATCCGGGCGGGGGAGAAGGTGGTCATGTTCTATCCGTCCGGCAACTGGGACACCGAGGTGTTCGAGCACCCAGAGCGTTTGGACCTGAGCCGGGATCCCAACCCGCACATCGGCTTTGGCGGCGGTGGCGTGCATTTCTGCCTCGGCGCCCATGTGGCCCGGGCGCAGCTGCGGGCCATCTTCGGCGAGCTGCTCCGCCAGTTCCCGGACATCCAAGCGGGTGAACCTACGTACGTGCCCGGCAATTTCATTCATGCCATCCGCAGCATGCCTTGCACGTTCTAACGCGTTGGCAGCGGCGATAATTCATCACCTAGCAGCGTCAGCAGCTCCGAGCAACCGCCGTCGACCTTGACGGTCGCCAGGGCGTCGCCGCGGGTCCGCCCGCGGTTGATGATGGCGATCGGCATGCCCAGGGCGGCCGCGTGCCGCACGAATCGGTAGCCGGAGAACACCGTCAGCGACGAGCCGGCGACCAGCAGCGCGTCGGCTTCGGCTACCAGTGAATATGCTTGGTCGACAACTTGTTTGACGACGCTTTCGCCGAAGTAGACGATGTCCGGCTTGAGCATGCCACCGCAGCGCGGACAGTCGAGATACCGGAACGACGTGGTGTCGGCGACGACGGCGTCGGCGTCGGGTGCCACGGCGAGACCGCCGACCGCTTCGGCGCGCTCGATGAAACCCGGGTTGAGCTCTTCCAGCCGTTCGGCTAGAGCGGCGCGGCTCATGGTGCATCCGCAGCGCAGGCAGACCACCTGCGCGTAGGTGCCGTGCAGGTTGACGACGTTTCCGCTGCCGGCCTTGGTGTGCAGCAGGTCGACGTTCTGGGTGATTACCCCGGTCACCACCGAAGCTCGCTCGAGGGCGGCCAGCGCCCGGTGGCCGGCGTTGGGCAGGGTGTCGTCCATGTGTCGCCAGCCGACGTGGTTGCGTGCCCAGTAGCGCTGCCGGAACGCCGGATCCGAGGTGAACTGGCGGATCGTCATGCGATTGCTGGGCGGTGAATCAGGCCCGCGGTAGTCGGGAATGCCGGAGTCGGTGGACAGGCCCGCGCCCGTCAGTACCGCAATCCGGCGACCGGCCAGCAGCGCGACCAGTTCCGGCGATTCTGCGCAGCGGGCGGTCACGTATTCGAGAGTACGGACCAGCTAACCCAGGCAGTCGGCCGCGGTCGTGAGTTCAGCCGACATGTTCTGCTCCATCATCTTCAGCGCTGCCGCGCCCAGCTCAGCGTCGATGTGGGCGACGGCGTCAGTCGGGATCACGACCGGGAAATGGCGTACGTAGGCGTCCAGCGCGGTGTAGAGGATGCACTACTCGGTGACCTGGCCGGCGATGATGAGCCGTTTGGTCTCCAGTCGGTTCAGCAGATACGCCAGCGCGGTCGCATAGAAGGCGCTGTGGCGCACCTTGGTCAGCACGCGGCAACCGTCCGACGGGACGATCGGCTTTACCAGATCCGGCCGCGCGCCATTGATCGCGGAGCTGACGATGTCGGAAACTGGGCGGCGAAATCACCGTAGTTGTCATTGACGTAGACCAGGTCCACGTCCTCGGATTCGCGGGCACGCCGAACCAAATCGGCCAGCGGCTCGACGATCTTGCCGACATTGGGTACTAGTTCTTCAGCATCGGGATGCTGATAGGTGTTCATCATGTCGACCACGACGACGGCAGTATCGCTCATGCTGGAGGGATACCCGGCGGCCGCGAGTTGACACCGGTCAGGCGACAATGGAAGGGCGATGGACTTTTACAACGCATACAGCCAAGGCTTTGTCCGGGTGGCGGCGTGCACGCACCACACCACGATCGGCGATCCGGCGGCCAACGCGGAGTCGATCCTGGGATTGGCCCGCGAGTGCCACGACGATGGCGTCGCCGTGGCCGTCTTCCCGGAACTGACACTGTCCGGGTACTCCATCGAGGACATCGTGATGCAAGACCTGCTGCTCGATGACGTCGAAGCCGCGGTCGAAAACATCGTCGCCTCCTCGACTGATCTCTTGCCGGTTTTGGTCGTTGGCGCTCCGTTGCGCTATCGGCACCGGATCTACAACACCGCGGTGGTCATCCACCGGGGCGCGGTGCTCGGCGTGGCACCCAAGTCCTACCTGCCCACCTATCGCGAGTTTTACGAACGCCGCCAGATCGCACCCGGTGACGACGAACGCGGCATCATCCGGATCGGCGACCCGGCCAGCCCGCTGGAGGCCCCGTTCGGCCCCGACCTGTTGTTCGCCGCATCCGACGTCCCCGGTTTCGTGCTGCACGTCGAAATCTGCGAGGACATGTTCGTGCCCATTCCGCCTAGTGCGGAGGCCGCGCTGGCGGGCGCGACGGTGCTGGCCAACCTGTCCGGCAGCCCCATCACAATCGGCCGGGCCGAGGATCGGTGCCTGTTGGCCCGTTCGGCGTCGGCGCGCTGCCTGGCCGCCTACATCTACGCCGCCGCGGGAGAGGGCGAATCGACCACCGACCTGGCCTGGGACGGGCAGACCATGGTGTGGGAGAACGGCGAGTTGCTGGTCACCTCGGAGCGCTTCCCGAAAGGCGAGCGGCGCAGCATCGCCGACGTCGACATCGAGCTGCTGCGCTCAGAACGGCTGCGCATGGGAACGTTCGACGATAACCGGCGCCACCATCGGGGGTCGGCGGAGTCGTTCCGGCGCATCGAGTTCCGGCTTGACCCGCCGGCCGGCGACATCGGACTACGCCGCGAGATCGAGCGCTTCCCGTTCGTGCCGGCCGATCCGCAACGGCTGGAACAGGATTGCTACGAGGCCTACAACATCCAGGTGTCCGGCCTCGAGCAGCGGCTGCGCGCGCTGAATTACCCGAAGGTCGTCATCGGAATCTCGGGTGGGCTGGACTCGACCCACGCGCTGATCGTCGCCGCGCGTGCGATGGATCGCGAAGAGCGGCCGCGCAGGGACATTCTGGCGTTCACGCTGCCCGGGTTTGCGACGGGAGATCGCACCAAGCGCAACGCGATCGAGTTGTGCCGCGCGCTGGGTGTCAGCTTCGCCGAGATCGACATCACCGAATCGGCAAAGCTGATGCTCAAGGAGATCGATCACCCGTTTTCGCGCGGCGAAAAGGTCTACGACGTCACCTTCGAAAACGTCCAAGCCGGACTGCGCACCGACTACCTCTTCCGGCTGGCCAACCAGCGTGGCGGCATCGTGCTGGGCACCGGTGACCTCTCGGAGCTGGGACTGGGCTGGTCAACTTACGGAGTGGGCGACCAGATGTCGCACTACAACGTCAATGGCGGGGTGCCCAAGACGCTGATCCAGCACCTGATCCGCTGGGTCATTTCGTCCGGTCAATTCGAATCCGATGTGACCGACGTGCTGCAGTCGGTGCTCGACACCGAGATCACCCCGGAGCTCGTGCCCAGCGACGAGGAGGAGGAACTGCAGAGCAGCGAAGCGAAAGTGGGACCGTATGCGCTGCAGGACTTCTCGCTGTTCCATGTGCTGCGCTATGGATTTCGTCCCTCCAAGATCGCGTTCCTGGCCTGGCATGCATGGAGCGATCCGCAGCAGGGCAACTGGCCGCCAGGATTCCCAGACGACAAGCGACCGTCCTACTCGCTGAAGGAGATTCGGCATTGGCTGGGCGTCTTCGTGCAGCGGTTCTATTCGTTCAGCCAGTTCAAGCGCTCTGCCTTGCCCAACGGCCCCAAGGTGTCGCACGGCGGTGCATTGTCCCCGCGCGGGGACTGGCGCGCACCGTCGGATATGTCCGCGCGCATCTGGCTCGACGAGATCGAACGTGAGGTTCCTGAGGAGTAGCGCGCGAACTCATCAGCCCGCCTGGGGGTGCCGAGCGGGCCTTGAGCGTTGGGGTTACAGCGTCGCGCGGCGCCAGCCCTGGAATGCACCTCCCTCAGAGACCGGCACACTCCCAGCCAGCTGCCGCCGCGGCAGTGCGTCGAGCTTACAGCAATCGACCTCACCAGCGCCGATTGAGCGGTCGTCAGCAAACACCGTCCCGAAGTGCCCCCTCGATCGCGTCGGCGTCCGGTGCACAATTTCCGGCGCCGGGCACCAGTGTCGCCAACGCACCCGCCGCGCAGGCACGTTGCAACGCGCGCAGCCGCCGCCTGGGCGAACCTGGATTGCGCGGCCAGCTGGCAGCGAGCACTCCGGCGAACACGTCGCCGGCCCCGGAGGTGTCCACCGCCGCAACCGCGGGGGCCGGTACCACGAACTCGCCGTCAGCGCCCTTATAGCGCGCGCCGCGCGCACCGAGGGTAACCACCAAATGCGTTGGGCGCCAAGGCCAACTGCTGGCCTCGGCTTCATTTGCGATCACTACCTCTGCGGCTGCTGCCAGTTCCGGCAACGCTCCTTGGTCCCGGCCGGCCGGTGAGGCGTTGACGACGACGACGGCGCCGGCCGAGCGGGCTCGTTGTGCCGCCGCCGCAGCCGTCTTCACCGGGATCTCCAACTGGGTCAACAACACATCGCAGTCGGCTATGACTCTGCGCCCGGCCGCGCCGGCTAACGTCAACTGCTCATTAGCGCCCGGCGCGACCACGATGGTGTTCTCGGCGTTGGCATCGACGACGATGATGGCCGTCCCGCTGGGCCCGGGCGCTTCGACCGTCCCGTCCAAACCAACGCCGTTGGCCAGCAGGTGAGCGCGTAGGTGTCGGGCGGCTGCGTCGTCGCCGACCGCTCCAACGAACTGGACTTGCGCGCCCGCGCGTGATGCGGCCACCGCCTGGTTATGGCCCTTGCCGCCGGGCGCATATGTCAACGACGATGCCAACACCGTTTCGCCCCGACGTGGAAGGGCCTCGACGTCGAACGACAGATCCATGTTCACGCTGCCGACTACACAGACTCGTGCCATTGAGCCGACGTTAGTCCGGCCGGATTTCACAGCGTAGGAGGACATAAGCATATTGCCGCTAACTCGCATTGCCGCAATTGCGGATATCTGCAGACGCGCGCGCTAGTGTGCTGCGGTAGCGGCGCTGTGTCGCGGGAAGGGTGCAGGCGATTGACATCGAGCGAGGTAAAAGACGCCGATCCGGCCCCTGAAACGACCTCTGAGCCAGCTCCCGCATCCGCGCCCGCGGAAAACACCATGGCGACACCCGGCGAAACTCATAAGAGTCAAAAACGTCGCCGGCGTCGGCTACTCCGGATCGGCATCCAATCCAAGCTGCTGCTGACACTGCTTGTCTGCAGCATCCTGTCGATCGGGGTGATTGGTTACATCGGGGCGTCCTCAGGCCGCAGCGCACTGCGGCAAGTCGAGTCCGAGCGATTGATCGAGTTGCGGGAGTCGCAGAAGCGGCAGGTACAGGCGCTGTTCAAAGAGGTGACGAATTCCCTGATTATCTACAGCGGCGGGTTCAGCATTGTCGAGGCCACAGCGGCATTCACCGCGGGCTTCGCCCAGCTGGGTAACGCGACGATCACTTCCGCCCAGCAGCAGGCGATCGTCAACTACTACATCAACGACATGATCAAACCGATCAAACGAATCACCGGCGAGGAACTCGACCTCAACGCAATCTTTCCCATTTCCAATGCGCAAAAGCACCTTCAGGCGTATTACACTGCACCGTTCGCGTCGACCACCGATGCGAGGAACGTTGAGGACGCCGGCGACGGCAGCGCATGGTCGGCGGCCAATGCCCGCTACAATTTCTACTTGCGCGATATCGTGACCCGCTTCCAATACCCGGATGCCCTGTTGTTGGACATGCAGGGCAACGTCGTCTACTCGGTGAACAAAGGCCCCGACCTAGGGACCAATATCCTCACCGGCCCCTACCGCGAATCCAATCTGCGGGATGTCTACCAAAAGGCCTTGCGCTCCAACGACATCAACTTCGTCTGGATCACCGACTTCCAGCCGTATCAGCCGCAGCAGGACATCCCCACGGCGTGGGCGGTGTCGCCGGTCGGAATGAACGGCAAATTCGACGGCGTAATGGCCTTACCGTTGCCGATCTCGATGATTAACAACATCATGACCGCCAACAAACAGTGGGACGCCGCCGGGATGGGCCCGGCGACCGAGACATATCTGGCCGGTGCAGACGACTTAATGCGTTCTGACTCAAGGCTTTTCCTCCAAGACCCGCAGCAATACGGGCGCGATGCCATCGCCGCCGGGACCCCGCCCGCCGTCGTTGACGAAGCGCTCCGGTTGGGCGGCACGACGCTGGTGCAGCCGGTCCCGACGGCCGGTCTGCGCGCCGCCCAGCGTGGACAGACCGGAGTCGTCAGCGCCACCGATTACCTGGGTAATCCGGAATTGGAAGCCTATGCGCCGCTGGATGTGCCAAACTCCGATCTGCACTGGTCGATTCTTGCCACCCGAGACAACTCCGACGCCTTTGCACGGCTGGGCAGGTTCAGCAAAACCCTTGTGGTGGCGGTGTCGGTGATGATTTTTATCATCTGTGTGGCGTCCATGGTTCTTGCCCAGCTGATGTTGCGGCCGATCCGCCGGTTGCAGACCGGCACCCAGAAGATCAGCTCTGGTGACTACGAGCTCAGCATCCCGGTGACCTCGCGTGACGAAATCGGTGATCTTACTGCTGCTTTCAATGAGATGAGCCGGAATCTGGCGATCAAGGAGGAGCTACTCAACGAACAGCGCCGGGAAAACGATCGCCTGTTGTTGGCGCTGATGCCTGAGTCGGTGGTGCAACGCTATCGCGAAGGTGAGGAGACCATCGCAGAGGAGCACCAGGACGTCACGATAATTTTCGCCGATATCGTAGGACTCGACGAGATTTCCGACGATATGTCCGGTGACGAGTTGGTGGGGATTGTCGACGATCTGTTCCGGCAGTTTGATTCAGCGGCCGAATCCCTTGGAGTCGAGCGGATTCGGACGTTCCACAGCGGCTATCTCGCCAGCTGTGGGATGATTACGCCCCGACTGGACAGCATCCACCGAAGCGTTGACTTCGCGGTGCAGATGCGTCACATCATCGACCGGTTCAACAGTCAAACAGGCCATGGTCTGCGCCTTCGGGTGGGCATCAACACCGGCAACGTCGTCAGTGGGCTGGTCGGCCGATCGGGACTGGTATTTGACATGTGGGGAGCCGCAGTGAGTTTGGCCTACCAGATGCAAAGTGGCTCACGCCAATCCGGCATTTATGTCACCTCGCAGGTGTACGAAGCGATGCGTGACGTCCGACAGTTCACGCCCGCCGGCACGATTTCGGTTGGCGGAACTGAACAACCGATCTACCGGTTGTCGGAGCGATCATGAACGTATTCCAGGCATCGTGGTTTTACTGGGCTATCGGCGTCGCGATCGGATTTCCGGTCGCGCTGATTCTTCTCACCGAGCTGCACCGCACGCTGGTCCGCAGAAATAGCCACCTCGCACGACAGGTAAGCCTGCTCCGCAATTACCTGCTGCCGCTGGGTGCGCTGTTACTGCTGCTCGTCAAGGCCTGGCAGGTACCGGCCGGAGACGGATCGGTGCGGATTCTCACCACGGTGTTCGGCCTGCTGGTGCTGGTATTGGTGCTATCGGCCTTGAACGCCACGGTCTTTGAAGCTGCACCCCAAGGCAGCTGGCGCAAACGGCTGCCCGCTATCTTTCTCGACGTCGCCCGCTTCGCAGTGATCGGCGTCGGCCTGGCCTTGATGTTATCCGTCATCTGGGGCGTCCGGGTCGGTGGCTTGTTCACCGCGCTGGGGGTCTCCTCGGTGGTCGTCGGGCTGATGCTGCAAAACTCCGTCGGCCAAATCGTGTCGGGCTTGTTCATGCTGTTCGAGCAGCCCTTCCGGATCGGTGATTGGCTGGACACCGGGACAGCACGTGGACGCGTTGTCGAAGTCAACTGGCGGGCCGTACACATCGACACCGGTAGCGGCATGCGGATCATGCCGAACTCGATGCTGGCCAGCACCTCGTTCACCAATCTCAGCCGCCCCTCCGGCGGGTATGACTGTTCGGTCACCACCAAATTCGGTGCCGCTGACCCACCTGACAAGGTGTGCGCCATGCTCTCGCGGGTTGCCACCGAACTGCCGCACCGCAAGCCCGGAGTCGCGCCCGTCACGGTCGCTCTCGGCGGTGCCCAGTACCGCACGACGGTCAGGCTGACCTCGCCCGCCGACGCCGAGGCCGCGGAAGCGACCTTCTTGCGCTGGGTTTGGTACGCCGCGCGGCGGGCACGCCTTCGTCTCGACGGCGCCGACGACAACTTCTCGACCAAGCAGCACGTGGAGAAAGGGTTGCGCACGGTGGTTGCGCCGGCCCTGCGGTTGAGCCTTCCCGACCAGAAGTCGCTGGTTGCATACTCGAAAATCGTCCGCTACGGCGCCGACGAGATCGTGGAGTACGCCGGTGAGGTGTCTTCTGGGATGACCTTTTTGATGGCCGGCCGGGTGCGGTTGACCGCGACGGCTGACGACGGGTCGGTGATAGGAGTCAGCACCTTGGACGCGGGCTCGTTTCTCGGGTTGACGGCCCTGACCCGCCAACCCAACCTGGCCGGTGCGTATGCGCTCGAGGAGGTGACCGCACTGCGGATAGATCGCGAGCACCTCGAGCATCTGGTGATGCGTAAGCCGTTGCTGCTGCAGGACTTAGGTCGACTGATCGACGAACGGCAGAGCAAGATACGGCAGGCAACTCGCCGGGAGCGGGTCGGATCGGTGGGCGTCGAGCCGCGAGAATCAGCGAAACCCCTGCGCTGACCGGCCGCTAGCGCTAATGTTTGCCCATTTCAACGGCAAACATGAGGAGTCGGGTTGAAATGTCTGTTTGCATTGGTGCCGCCAGATTAATCGGTGCGGCCGCCTGTAGCGGCGTCGCGGTTCTGGGCTCCGTGGCCAATGGTGCTGCGGCGCCAGCGGGCACGCTGATGGGAATACTGCCGCCGGGCTACTCCTCGACGAATTGCAAAGAGGTGACGCCGTCCAGCGGCATTCTCGAACAAGTCGACTGCGGACCAAACACCGACTCGAGCGGACCCTTGTCGGCCTCCTTCTACCTCCTTTCGAGCAAAGATGGCTTGGCAATGGCATTTCAGGCCCTCAACAGCGGAATGACGATGGCCTCGTCGTGCCCGGGCGGCCAAGCCTCGCCCGGGCCTTGGCATTACAACAGTTCCCCCGACCAGACCGCTGGTCAGGTCGCGTGCGGAACCAGCAACAGCGGCGGCACCACCGTGTCCTTCGTGGTCTGGACCGACAACGCGAAACTGACGGCCGGCCTCATCGGCGGCACGGACATGGGCAGCCTATATCAGTGGTGGAAGACCAAGTCTGGTTAACCGCACTGGGCCAGCTTTCTAAGCGGTGCCGCGCGGCCATAAAGCAGCTCGCTTGCCAATTGCGCACGGGTCTGATGCTGCCGGGAGCCGGGCCGCCGAACTTCGTCAGCTAAGGCCCGATACCCTGGTTCAATGAGTCTGCAAGCACCATCGCTGCCTGACTTGCGCCGAGAGGTACACAACGCCGCACGCCGGGCCCGAGTCGCGTCCCGCGTCTTGGCGTTATTGCCGACGGTCGCCAAAGACCAGGCGCTGCGGTCGGCGGCCGACGCGGTGGCGGCCCACACCGACTTGATCCTGTCGGCCAACGCCGAAGATCTCAAGGCTGCCCGGGCCGTCGGCACACCGGCTGCCATGCTCGACCGGTTGGCGCTCGACGCCAAGCGGGTCGCGGGAATCGCCGCCGGTCTGCGTCAGGTCGCCGGGTTGCCGGACCCGGTCGGAGAGGTGCTGCGCGGCTACACCTTGCCGAATGGCCTGCAATTGCGCCAGCAACGAGTGCCGCTCGGCGTCATCGGCATGATCTACGAGGGCCGGCCCAATGTCACCGTCGACGCCTTTGGCTTAGCGCTCAAGTCCGGCAATGCGGTGTTGTTGCGCGGAAGTTCGTCGGCGGCGCGGTCCAACCAGGCGCTCGTCCAGGTGTTGCGGACCTCCCTGGTCAGTGAGGACTTGCCCGCCGATGCGGTCCAACTCCTCTCGGCCGCCGATCGCTCGACCGTGACCCACCTGATCCAGGCCCGCGGCCTGGTTGACGTGGTGATCCCGCGCGGGGGCGCGAGCCTGATCAACGCGGTGGTGCGCGACGCGCAGGTGCCCACCATCGAGACCGGCGTCGGCAACTGTCACGTTTACGTGCACGAAGGTGCTGACCTGGACGTGGCGGAACGGATTTTGCTGAACTCCAAAACCCGTCGGCCCAGTGTCTGCAACGCCGCCGAGACGCTGCTGGTCGACGCTGCCATTGCCGGAAAGGCACTGCCCAGGCTGGTGGCGGCCCTGCAGGATGCCGGTGTGACGGTGCACGGTGGCCTGTCCGGAGACGCGGAGGAGGACGACCTGCGCCGCGAGTATCTGTCGATGGACATCGCGGTGGCGGTCGTCGACGGTATTGACGCCGCGATCGCCCATATCAACGAGTACGGCACCGGACACACCGAGGCCATTGTGACCAGCAATATGGCTGCAGCGCAGCGGTTTTCCGACGCTGTGGATGCCGCCGCGGTAATGGTCAATGCTTCAACGGCGTTCACCGACGGTGAGCAATTCGGTTTCGGGGCAGAAATCGGCATCTCCACCCAGAAGCTGCACGCACGCGGCCCGATGGGACTGCCGGAATTGACCTCGACCAAGTGGATTGCGTGGGGCGACGGGCAGACGCGTCCGGCCTGACATACGAGAAGAAGATGCTTGAGGAGAACTGAGATTGTGAGCGTGCCCGCCCGGCCCAAGCCGCTGTTCGCCGACATCGACGACGTCTTGTGCCGGTTGGCCGAGACCGGTTACCTACCCGACACCGCCACCGCTACCGCGGTGTTCCTGGCCGACCGGCTCGGTAAGCCGCTGCTGGTGGAAGGCCCCGCTGGCGTCGGCAAGACCGAGCTGGCCCGTGCCGTCGCCCAGGCCACCGGCTCGGGGTTGGTCCGCCTGCAGTGCTACGAGGGGGTCGACGAGGCGCGCGCCCTCTATGAGTGGAACCACGCCAAGCAGATACTTCGTATTCAGGCCGGCTCGGGCGACTGGGATCAAACCAAGGACGACGTGTTCAGCGAGGAATTCCTGCTGCAGCGTCCGCTGCTGACCGCCATTCGGCGCACCGAGCCGACGGTGTTGCTGATCGACGAAACGGACAAGGCCGACATCGAAATCGAAGGCCTGCTGTTGGAGGTGCTGTCCGACTTCGCGGTGACCGTCCCCGAACTGGGCACGCTCACCGCTGAACGGGCCCCATTCGTGGTGCTGACCTCCAACGCCACCCGTGAACTGTCCGAGGCGCTCAAGCGTCGGTGTCTGTTCTTACACATCGACTTTCCCAGTCCCGAGCTGGAACGTCGCATCCTGTTGTCGCGTGTCCCAGAGCTGCCCGCGCATCTCGCCGAGGAACTGGTACGCATCATCGGCGTGCTGCGCGGGATGCAACTCAAGAAAGTGCCTTCCATTGCCGAGACCATCGACTGGGGCCGCACGCTACTCGCGCTGGGCTTGGACACCATTGACGATGCGGTCATTGCCGCCACACTCGGCGTGGTCCTCAAACATCAGTCCGACCAGCAGCGCGCTGCCGGAGAACTCAGGCTGAATTGATGGTGCTCCGCTGATGGCCGCCCGCCGCATCCGTCCCACCCGGCCCCTTGCTCCGCACGGGCTCCCCGGTCACCTGGTGGCCTTTGTGGAAGCTCTTCGCGGAGCCGGGATTTCGGTGGGTCCGTCGGAGACGGTGGATGCCGGACGAGTGATGGCCGCCCTCGGTTTGGGTGATCGTGAGGTGCTCCGCGAAGGCCTGGCCTGCGCCGTGCTGCGCCGTCCCGATCACCGTGACACCTACGACGCGATGTTCGACTTGTGGTTCCCCGCTGCGTTGGGCGCACGTGCCGTGGTGCTGGACGAGGCCGACGAGGCGCCCGGCGACGACTCGTTGCCGGCTGACGACGTCGAGGCGATGCGTCAGATGCTGCTGGATCTGCTCACCGAGAATCCTGAACTCGCCGACATGGATGAGCGGCTGGTCGCGATGATCGCCCGGATCGTGGAGGCGTACGGCAAATACAGGTCCAGCCGCGGCCCGTCGTTCTCGTCGTACCAGGCGCTCAAAGCCATGGCACTGGACGAACTTGAGGGCAAGCTGCTGGCGGGGCTGCTCGCGCCGTACGGGGACGAGCCCACTCCTACCCAGGAGCAAATCGCTAAAGCACTTGCGGCGCAACGCATCTCGCAGTTGCGCAAACTGGTGGACGCCGAGACCAAACGGCGCACCGCTGAACAACTCGGTCGCGACCACGTCCAAATATACGGCATCCCACAGCTTTCGGAGAATGTCGAATTCCTCCGCGCCTCTGGAGAACAGCTGCGCCAGATGCAGCGAGTCGTGGCGCCACTGGCCCGCACCTTGGCGACTCGGCTGGCGGCCCGGCGGCGCCGCGCCCGCGCCGGATCGATCGACTTACGCAAGACGCTGCGCAAGTCTATGTCGACCGGCGGTGTCCCGATCGACGTGGTGCTGGCCAAACCCCGCCCGGCGCGGCCGGAGCTGGTGGTGCTATGCGATGTGTCTGGGTCGGTCGCCGGGTTCAGCCACTTCACCTTGCTGTTGGTACATGCGCTGCGCCAACAGTTCTCGCGTGTTCGGGTGTTCGCCTTCATCGATACCACCGACGAGGTGACCCATATGTTCGGCCCGGAAGCCGATTTGGCGGTGGCCATCCAGCGGATCGCCCGGGAGGCCGGGATATACAGCCGCGACGGCCATTCCGACTACGGCAACGCGTTTGCATCGTTCATACAGGCGTTTCCCAACGTGCTGTCGCCGCGTAGCTCGTTGCTGGTGCTCGGCGACGGGCGCACCAATTACCGCAATCCCGAGACCGAGTTGCTGGCCCACATGGTCACCGCCAGCCGCCACACACACTGGCTGAATCCCGAGCCCAAACATCTGTGGGGCAGCGGCGACTCGGCGGTGCCGCGCTACCAAGAGGTCATCACCATGCACGAATGTCGGTCGGCCAAGCAGCTGGCCGCGGTGATCGACCAGCTGCTGCCGGTGTAAATACCGGGCAGCCGCCCTTGGTCACATCGCATGTTCCCCGACGCAGGGACTGATGGGGCATTTGTGATCTCGGCGAACCGGCCAGGGTGTAGGTCGTGGGCGCTGGCTGCGGAATCGGTGTCACCCGGGCGCTCAAGTAAGCTGGCAAACCGTGCAAAAGCAGCTTCGCAGGCTAGGAGTGATGGGTGGGACGTTCGATCCCATCCATTACGGCCACCTGGTCGCCGCCAGCGAGGTTGCCGACCTGTTCGACCTAGACGAAGTCGTGTTCGTGCCCAGCGGTCAGCCGTGGCAGAAAGATCGTCAAGTCTCCGCCGCCGAGGACCGCTATCTGATGACGGTGATCGCCACCGCGTCGAACCCTCGCTTCTCGGTCAGCCGCGTCGACATCGACCGTGCCGGTCCCACCTATACCAGGGACACACTCAGAGATCTGCACGCCCTCAACCCCGACTCTCAGCTGTACTTCATCACCGGTGCCGACGCGCTGGCTTCCATTCTGTCCTGGCAGGGTTGGGAGGAGCTGTTCGAGTTGGCCCGGTTTGTCGGCGTCAGCCGACCCGGATACGAGTTGCGGCGCGAACACATCACCGGGGTGCTGGGCGAGCTGGCCGAAGACGTGTTGACCCTGGTCGAGATCCCGGCACTGGCGATCTCGTCAACCGACTGTCGCCGACGCGCCGAGCAGCGCCGGCCGCTGTGGTACCTGATGCCCGACGGCGTCGTGCAGTACGTCTCGAAGCGCCGGCTGTACCGCACGGCGGACACGATCGAGGAGACGGTGAGCCCGGCGACCTTCGCCACCGGAAACAACACATGACCGCGACCCAGGAGGCCATCGACATGGCAACGGTGGCCGCCCGCGCGGCCGCGTCCAAGCTGGCGAACGATGTCGTCGTCATCGACGTCTCCGATCAGCTGGCCATCACCGACTGCTTTGTCATCGCCTCGGCAACCAACGAGCGGCAGGTCAACGCCATCGTCGACGAGGTCGAGGAGAAGATGCGCAAGGCGGGCTACCGGCCGGCGCGGCGGGAGGGCGCCCGGGAAGGGCGCTGGACGCTGCTGGATTACCGGGACATCGTCGTGCACATCCAGCACCAGGACGACCGCGACTTCTACGCCTTGGACCGGCTGTGGGGGGACTGCCCGGTGGTACCGGTGGACGACTCGGCGGACTCAGCGAGCGCGCAATGAGAATCCGCCGGCTGGTAATGCTGCGGCACGGGCAAACCGACTTCAACCTTGGCAGTCGCATGCAGGGCCAGCTCGACACCGAACTCAGCGAACTGGGCCGGGTGCAGGCGGTCGCCGCTGCCGAGGTGTTGGGCAAACTGCAGCCGTTGCTGATCGTGTCGTCGGACCTGCGGCGCGCTTACGACACCGCGATCAAGCTGGGGGAGCGGACCGGCCTGAAGGTATGCGTGGACGATCGCTTACGGGAGACTCATCTCGGCGAGTGGCAGGGCCTGACCCACGCGCAGATCGACGCCGAGGCGCCGGGCGCCCGACTGGCCTGGCGCGAAGACGCCACGTGGGCACCCCACGGCGGGGAAAGCCGGGTCGACGTGGCCGCCCGCAGCCTGCCGCTGGTTGCGGAGCTGGTGTCGGCCGATCCGGAATGGGGCGACCCCAACCATGCGGACCGACCAGTACTGCTGGTGGCCCACGGCGGTCTGATCGCCGCGTTGTCGGCGGCGCTGCTCAAGCTTCCGGTCGCCAACTGGCCAATTCTGGGTGGCATGGGCAACGCCAGTTGGGTGCAGCTGTCCGGGCATTCCGAGGATATCGGCGCAGATTTCGACAGCATCCGCTGGCGCCTGGACGTGTGGAACGCTTCGGCACAGGTTTCCAACGATGTCCTCTGAGCCAGAGTCACGGCCCACGCTGCTGATCTTCGCCGACTCGCTGGCCTACTACGGCCCCACCGGTGGCCTGCCCGCCGATGATCCCCGCATTTGGCCTAACATCGTTGCCTCGCAATTAGGTTGGGATGTCGAGTTGATCGGTCGCATCGGCTGGACCTGCCGCGACATCTGGTGGGCGGCAACACAGGACCCGCGCGCCTGGGCGGCGCTGCCCAAAGCGGGTGCCGTCGTATTCGCCACCGGCGGAATGGATTCACTGCCGTCGGTGCTTCCTACCGCGCTACGCGAGCTGATCCGCTATGTAAGGCCGCCCTGGTTGCGGCATTGGGTCCGCGATGGCTACGCCTGGGTGCAGCCCAGGCTTTCACCGGTGGCCAGGTCCGCGTTGCCCGCCCACCTCAGCGCCGAATACCTGGAACAGACAAGGGCTGCAATTGATTTCAACCGCCCTGGCATTCCGGTCGTGGCGGCACTGCCCTCAGTCCATACCGCGGAGACATACGGCAGGGCTCACCATGGCCGTCCGGCGACAGCCGCAGCGATCACCGCATGGGCGCAAAGCCACGATGTTCCTCTGGTCGACCTCAAAGTCGCTGTGGCCGAGCATATTATGAGCGGGCGGGGCAATCCGGATGGCATTCACTGGAATTTCGAGGCCCATCAGGCGGTGGCGGAGCTGATGCTCAAGGCGCTCACGGAAGCTGGTGTGCCGACCGAGAACTCGCACGGCTGACCATGCCTGTCGTGGTGGTGACCGACGCGTCGGCGCGCTTGCCGGCCGATTTGCTGGAGAAGTGGTCAATACGCGTCGTCCCGTTGCACATTCTGCTCGACGGGGTCGATCTGCGCGACGGTGTCGACGAGATCCCCGAGGATGTTTACCAGCGGCACGCCACCAGCGCGGCCGCCACCCCAGCCGAACTCGCCGACGCCTACCAGCAGGCGTTGGCCGACAGCGACGGGGATGGCGTTGTGGCGGTGCATATTTCGTCAGCGCTGTCGGGAACTTACGGCGCCGCTGCGCGCACCGCGTCCGACCTGGACCCCAAGGTGCGTGTCGTGGACTCGAAGTCGGCTGCGATGGGCACTGGCTTTGTGGCATTGGCCGCAGCGCGGGCCGCGTCGGCAGGTGCTGACCTTGATGGCGTCGCCGCCGCTGCGAATTCGGCCGTGTCGCGCAGCCATGCGTTCATGGTGGTGCACCGGTTGGACAACCTGCGCCGCAGCGGACGGATCGGCGGGGCGCAGGCGTGGCTGGGCACCGCGCTGGCGCTCAAGCCGCTGTTGTGCATCGACGACGGCAAATTGGTTCTTGCGCAACGGGTGCGCACCGTCAGCCACGCGACCGAGGTGATGATCGACCGGGTCTGCGAGGTGGTGGGGGACGGCTCGGCCGCCCTGGCGGTGCACCACGTGGCCAACCAGGACGGCGCCGAGCAGGTGGCGGCGGCGCTGGCGCAGCGGTTACCGGCCTGCGAGCCGGCAATCATCACCCCGTTGGGCCCGGTGCTGGCGTTGCACGCGGGCGCGGGAGCCGTGGCGGTGTGTCTGCAGCTAGCTTGAGGTGGCTACCGCTCGCCGGGCGTTGTCACCACGCGGGTTCACCACTTGCGGCCACCAGAACCAGCGGCCCAGCAGCGTTGCGATCGACGGCATCAGCAGCGTGCGCACGATCAGGGTGTCGAGCAGCAGCCCGATGCAGACCGTGGACCCGAACTGCCCCAACACCCGCAAGTCGCTGCCGAGCATGGACGCCATGGTGAAGGCGAACACCAGACCCGCGGCCGTCACCACCCCACCGGTGCCAGCCATCGACCGGATGATCCCCGTCTTGAGCCCGGCATGGATCTCTTCTTTGAAGCGCGAGACCAGCAGCAGGTTGTAGTCGGATCCGACGGCCAGCAGGATGATCACGGACAGCGCCATCACGATCCAGTGGATTCTGATGCCGAACAGGTCTTGCCAAATGAGCACGGACAGGCCGAATGACGCCGCGATCGAGCTGGCCGCGGTGCCGACGATCACCAGCGCGGCCACCACGCTTCGAGTGAGCAGCAGCATGATCATGAAGATCAGCGTCAGGGCGGACACCACCGCGATCATCAGGTCGTACTTTTCACCGTCGGCCATGTCCCTGAACGTTGGGGCCGTGCCGCCGAGATAGACCCTGGCGTCCGACAGGGACGACTGCTTGAGTCCTTCCTGCGCGGCGGTGCGCTCGGCGTCGACCCGCGAAATTCCTTCTGGTGTCATCGGATCGCTCTGGTGGGTGATGAAGAATCGCGCCGACTTACCGTCCGGAGACAAGAACATGCGAAGGCCCGTCTGGAAGTCCGGGTTATCGAACGCCTCCGGCGCCAGGTAGAAGAAGTCGTCGTTTTTCGAGGCGTCGAAGCTTTGCCCCATCACGATCGCGGTGTTGCTCATCGCCTCCATCTGGTCGATCATCGCCTTGAACGTCTGATACAGGGTCAGCGTGATGCCCCTGGTGGTCTTCAGCGTGGCGATCAGCGTGGGAAACAGCGCATTCAGGTCGTGTGTGGCTTTGGCGGTGTGCTGGATATCGGCTGTCAGATAGTGGAACTGCTCGGCGAGCTGGTCGAATCCGTCGAACGTGTCGAAGAGGGACCGCAACCCGATGCACACGGGAATGTCGTAGCAGTGCCGCTCCCAGTAGAAGTAAGACCGTATCGGTCGGAAGGTGTCGTCGAAATCCGCGATGTGGTCACGCAGGGAGTCGGTGATTTGCGACGTTACCGCCGTGGTCTTTGCGCTGTCGTCTGCGGCGTTGGCCAGGTCTTGCGACACCTCGTACTGGCGCTGCGTGGTGTCGATCTGGGTCTGCAGGTCGTCGGCCATCCTGAGGATGTCGGCGATGCGCTCCTTGAGGAAGGCCATGTTCTGCATCGTCGTCTGACTTTGGACGCTGTTCTGAAACGGTATGGAGCTGTGCTGAATAGGAATGCCCAGCGGCCTGGTGATGTCCTGGACCATGGCGATGCCCAGCGTGCGCATCTCGTTCTTGGCCACCCGGTCCAGAACCAGCATGTCGGCCGGATTTCGCATGTCATGGTCGGACTCGACCATCAACATGTCGGGGTTCATCCGGGCCTGCGAGAAATGGCGGTCGGCGGCCGCTTGCCCGAGATTGGACGGGGCGGAGGTCGGTAGGTAGTAGCGGTCGTTGTAGCTCGTCTTGTAGCTCGGGAGGGCGACCATGCCGACCAACACGACGGCGGCGCTCACGGCCAAAACCGGTGCGGGCCAGCGCACCACAGCGGTGCCCACCCGCCGCCAGAGCCGCCCGCCCTTGGCCGCCCGCTTGGACTCGAAGAAGTGAAAACGACTGCCCACGAAGACAACCGCCGGGCCCAGCGTGAGTCCGGCCAGCACCACCACCAGCATGCCGATCGCGACCGGTGCGCCCATGGTGTTGAACCAGGGCAACCGGGTGAAGCTCAGGCAGTAGGTCGCCCCGGCGATGGTCAGCCCGGACCCCAGCACAACCGGGGCTACCCCTTTGAAGGTGGTGTAGTACGCGGTTTCTCGATCCTCGCCTGCGCGCAGCGCTTCTTGATAACGACCGACCAGGAAGATGCCGTAGTCGGTGCCGGCGGCGATTGCCAGCATGGTGAGGATGTTGGCGGCGAAGGTGGTAAGGCCGAATGCGTTGTGGTAGGCCAGAACCGCGACGACACCCCGCGAACAGGCCAGCGCGACAAAGGTCATGAACAGCTGGATCAGCGTGGTGACGATGGACCGGTAGACCAGCAGCAACATGATCGCGATCGCGGCCAAGGTGAACAGCGTGATCTTGGCCAGGCTGGCGTTACCGATGATGTGCATGTCGTCGGAGAGCGCCGCGGGACCGGTGACGTATGCCCTGACGCCCGGTGGTGCCTTGTTCTCGTCGATCACCTTGCGCACGGCGTCCACGGACTCGTTGGCCAGCGTGGTGCCCTGGTTTCCGGCCAGGTTGATCATGACGTAGGCGCCCTTGGCGTCGGCGCTCTGCGCGCCCGCGGCGGTCAGCCGGTCGCCCCAGAAGTCCTGGATGTGCTGGATGTGCTGGGAATCCTTGCGCAGGTCCCGAATCAGCTTGTCGTAGTACTGGTGCGCGTCCGAGCCAAGCGGTTGCTGGCCCTCCAGCACGATCATCACCGTGCTGTTGGAGTCGAATTCGCGGAAGTTGTGGCCCAGGCGCATCATCGCCTTCATCGATGGCGCGTCCAGCGGTGTCATCGGCGCCGAATGGGCCTCGCCGACTTTTTCCAGCGTGGGGACGATAACGTTCACCAGGATTGTGACGAACAGCCAGCCCAGGATGATCGGCACCGCGAAGATGCGGATCGTATGGGGAAGGTAGGGCCGGTGGCCGCGCTCGGTCTTGGCTTGGGCCGATGTCGTGATCGGTCCGGTGTCCTCGGTGTCCGCGGTGCCCAGGCGGCCCCTGCCGATGCCGTCGCTCATGCGGACTTCACCAGGCAGAAGGTCTGCGCGTTGTGGCCGTCGGAGCTCCGCTGTTCGCGGACGACGCCGTCCACGGTGATCTTGCAGCTGATCTCACTGCTGTCGCTCTGCGCCATGATGTTGGCGCTCACCGACGGCAAGGTCGTCGAGATGGTGGCCGACCACGGCAGCGGCGCCGCGTTGACCTGATGGGTGTTGGCGTTCTCGTCCCAGTAGTTGATGTTGGCGGTGGCCCCGGGCGGCCCGGTGATGTCGTAGACGACGACCTTCGGGTTGAACTGCACGATTTCGATCCCCTTGCCGGCGTTCGCGTTGAGATCCTGCGAGCCGAAAATCTTGTGCAGCCGCGACACGATCAACGCCGAAAAGGCCAGGACCACCACCAAAAGCAGCGGCATCCAAGCCTTTTTGAGCACCCGGGTTACGGAGCCGGTACGTGGACCTGAGTCTGGACTAGCCACCACCTGACCGCCTTCCGCTTATCGCCACCTGGCGCCGCCGCAAAGCTCACCGCGTCGCCGGCGACATCAATGTCTTTCCGACGATTTGCTCAGCTAAGCACTCTAAACCTTAGTGCACGCAACCGTTCCTCCGGGGGCCTTCCACATGGCGAACGCCATAGCCTCAGCGCGCCACGCGACCGGTGACCGGCGGCAGGTCGGCCAGCGTCACGATGCCCGGTGGGGCCGCCACCACGGCCGGGACTGCGTTGGTTACCGGCATCGCGGTGTAGATCATGCCCAGTCCCATGAACCCGGGCTCCGTCCAATCCTTGGGCGGCAGGCAGTGCAGGACGGTGCGCATGCTGGGCAATCCGAATACCTGAATCACGTGGCCGTGTTCGAGCGGTTTGGGCGGGACCACGTGACTGCCCATGGTCCAGTTGAATCCCACGCTGACAACGTTGCGATCGCCCTGCCAGCCGCGGTGATAGCCGTAGACGCTGCCGACCGTTCCGGCAGGAATTTTCATGAAGCCCAGATCCGAGTCGGCGGTGGCCGCGGTGAAGGTGACGTCGAAGGTCATCTTGTCGAGTTTCGCCCCGATCGCGTCGGCCATCATCGCCGCCGATTCGGCAAAGACCTCGCTTTCCCGCCGCACGGATTCGGCCAGGCCCGGGGTGTCGGGGTCCTGCGAGAAACCCATCGCCGTTTGGGTTTCCGCCGATTCGTAGGTCGAGCAGTCCACCGACTCGGTGATGCGAATCTCGTCGACGCGCTCGCACGCAGCGGACAGCACCATGCCGACCATGTTCGTCATCCCGGGATGCGCTCCGCTGCCGAAAATCGTCGAACCGCCGCGTTTACAGGCGTCCTGGATGCGTTCACGGTCCTCGGGTGTCTGCTTGCCACCGGTGATCCACGCTGCGCTGGAGCACACATTGACACCCGATTCCAGCAACCGCACCAACTCGTCAACGTTGGGCCACAACGGGTTATAGCAACACGCGTCCGCATCCAGGGCGAGCAGCGCGTCGATGTCATTCGTAGCGCGCACCCCGGTCGGCTCGGGCCAGCCGGCCAGTTCGGCAGCGTCGATCCCGACTTTGTCGGGCCCGTGAGCGTACACCCCGACCAACTCCACGTCGGGCCGGCCGATGATGGCGTGCAGCGAACGTCTCCCGATGTTCCCCGTCGTCCATTGGATTACCCGCAGCGGACGGTCTGAGTTGCTGGTACTCATCGGGGCTCCTTGGGGACGGGTCAGTTGCTGATGTCGAATCCGGTAATGACCTTGGTGGGGCGCATCCGCACCACCAGTTCGCCCGGAACGGCGTTGCGGCGCCCGAATTCCTCGGCGCGGTCAGCCCCATGTAGCGCGCACCGGTTCGGGTCGCGACGTCCAGAACGTCCTGCGAATCCGCGCTCAACGTCGTTACCCCCTGCACCTGCACGAATGAGTAAGGCGGGTGAGGGTCGTCGACACAGATCGCAGCGCGCGGATCACGGGCCAGGGCAAGGCCTTTCGATGTGTCGCGGCCGGTGGTGAATACCAGCTGGCCGTCGTCGATGATGATCCACACCGGCGCCACCAATGGCCGCCCGTCGCTCGCCAGATAACCGAGCATGCCGGTGCGCGTGCCGGCCGACAGGAACTCGACGACCCTCTCCGAAAGCTCAGCCATCCGCGCGCCTGGTCTAAAGCCGAGCCAATTCGTACTCGGCGATGTGATCGATCAGGACCTGATGGTGGTCCCGGGAGGACCCCAGGGTGTGCTCGATCGCGGTGAGCCGGGCCGCATAATGGCCGACCGGATACTCCGCCGTCATGCCGATACCGCCATGCAGCTGGATGGACTCCTGTGCGATGTGCCGGCCCGAGCGGCCGATCTGCAGCTTGGCCCGCGAGGCGATCACCGGGTCGAGGTTGCCGTCGGCGATCGACATCGCGGCATAAAAACTCATGCTGCGCGCCAACTCCAGCGAGACGTACATGTCGGCGGCGCGCTGGGTGAGGGCCTGGAATTTGTTGAGGGTGACCCCGAATTGCTTGCGGGCCTTCAGGTAATCGGTGGTCAGCCGCAACGCTTCCTCCATCGCGCCGACGGCTTCGCAGCACAACGCCGACTGCATGCGAACGATGGCGTCGCGGATCGCGGGGGAGGCGTCTCGCGCGTCATCGCCGAGCGGCTCGGCGGGTGCGGAGTCCAGTTCGATCTGGGCGCCGCGCTGACCGTCGAAGGTCGGGTACGGGTGCCTGTTCGCGGCATCCGCGTCGACCAAGAACAATCCCGTGCCGCCGTCGGGCAGGGCGGCGCTGACGACCAGCGTGTCGGCGCAGTGGCCGGCCAGCACCGGATTCTTCGTTCCGCTGACCGTCCACGAATCACCTTGTCGCGCAGCGCGAGTCGCGACCGTTGTGGTGAGTTTCCGGTGGCCGGTTTCGGAGTGGGCGAATGCGAGCAGCTTCTGACCGGCTGCCACCTCGTCTAGCAGCTGCTTTTGCGCGTCGCTGCCGCGCTCGGCGATCAGCGCACCGGGCGCCAGTGCAGAATGCAGCACCGGTTCGGGCGCCAACCGCCGGCCGATTTCGGTGAGCACCACCATGATTTCGATCTGGCCGGCCTCCCCGGGCTCGAATCCGAGGCCGAGAATCCCGGTGTCCGCGAGCTGGCTCCAGACCTCACGGCTCCAGCCGAGATCGGTGTCGATGATCTTGTTGCGGCTCTCCGGGTCGTAGCTGCGCCCCAGCAATTCGCGGGTGGTGTCGCGGAGCAGGGCCTGCTCGTCGCTCAGCTGAAAGTCCATGGCTGCCTTACAATCCCAGAATGGTGGACGCGATGATGTTGCGCTGCACTTCGTTGCTGCCGCCGTAGATCGATGTCTTGCGGTAGTTGAGGTAGCGTGGCGCACTGGACTGCGCCCATTGAGGTGACTCGATGTCGTCGCCGTCGACCGGTAGCACGTCGGGTCCGGCGACCTCGACCAGCAACTCGGTGGCGATCTGCTGCAACTGGCTGCCATGGATCTTGAGCACCGAAGACGCCGGATTGGGCTTGCCGTCCGCGGAGTCCGTGGTCACCCGCGACTGCGTGAGTTCCAATGCCAGCACTTCGTTTTCGGCCTCGGCCAGTCGCGCGGCGAACAACGGGTCATCGAGCAGGCCGGTCTCGCGGGCATGCTTTTTCACCTCGGCCAGGCGTACCTTGGTCCGGCCCACCCCGGCGATGCCGGTGCGCTCGTTGCCGAGCAGAAATTTCGCGTATGTCCAGCCCTGGTTCTCTTGTCCGACAAGCTGATTGGCGGGCACTCGAACGTCTTCGAAGAACACTTCGTTGACTTCGTGGCCACCGTCGATCAACTTGATGGGCCGCAGGGTGATACCTGGGGTGGCCATGTCGATGAGCAGAAACGAGATGCCGGCCTGGCGTTTGTGCGCCTGCGGGTCGGTGCGCACCAGGCAGAAGATCCAGTCCGCATATTGGCCCAGTGTCGTCCAGGTCTTCTGCCCATTGACGACGTAGCTGTCACCGTCGCGTACGGCGGTGGTGCGCAGCGAGGCCAGGTCGGAGCCGGCTTCGGGCTCGGAAAACCCCTGGCACCACCAGATGTCGATCGCGGCCGTCGGCGGCAGAAAGCGCTCTTTGATTTCCTGGGAGCCGAATTCGGCGATCACCGGGCCGACCATCTTGACGTTGAAGTTCAGCGGCTCGGGGACGCAGGCCAATTGCATCTCGTCGGCCCACAGCTGGTATTGGGTGGGTGTCCAGTCCTTGCCGCCCCATTCGACCGGCCAGTTCGGCACGGCGAGACCGTGGTCGTTCAGAATCTTGTGGCTGGTGACGATCTGGTCCTTGGTGACCGGCGCGCCCCTGCGCACCGCGTCGCGGAGCTCCTCGGGAATCTCGGTGGTGTAGAAGGTGTGAAGGTCGTCGCGGAATGCGGCTTCCTCGGGTGTGAGCGCCAGCTGCATGGCGGCCTCCTGTCGTCTGCGGTGAACGCGGCTGCCGGCCTCGGATGGGCGTCCCGTCCTGGTCGTGCGTTCCGCGTTCCATCTTGACCCATGCCAATTCGCCTTCGTGCACAGCCTCGGTTTAATCCACAGCCAGGGCTCGCGCGGCTGTTCGCCAGGCATTTTTGGCAGTCGGCGCGCCTACGGTCGGCCCATGCGAACAGAACTCCCCGCCCAGCGACTGCATCGACGGCTCGGGGCCGACCCGGATCCCGAGTCGCGTGCCGAGGACGGCAGCGCCGACTCAGACCAGGATGGCACCGCGGAGGACCAGCATTCGCTGCTGCCGCGCTGGCTTCCCGATGCGTCCCAGGACCGGGGCTGGGTGGCCAGGGTGCGTGCCGACCCGGGACGTGCCGGTGCCATCGCGTTGGCGATTGTGGCGGCCCTGGCCGTCCTGATCACAGTCTTCACTTTGGTGCGCGACCGTCCGGCGCCGGTGATGTCGGCCAAGCTTCCGCCGGTGGAAAGGGCCTCGACGGGCAGCCCCAAATCGTCAACCAGTCCTCAAGCCGGCCCGTCGGCCGGTCCCGACCACCCGGTGGTGGTCAGCGTGGTTGGGCTGGTGCGCACCCCTGGACTGGTCACCCTGGCGCCCGGCGCGCGCATCGCCGATGCACTGCAAGCCGCCGGAGGTCCGGTGAACGGTGCCGACACCATCGGACTGAATATGGCCCGCCCCCTTGGCGATGGTGAGCAGATCGTGGTTGGGCTCGCTCCTGGCCCCGGGCAGCCGGCCGCGCTGGGTAGCTCGGTGGCATCCGGCTCGACCCCGACATCGAAGGCACCCACACCGCGGGCGGGACAGGGATCGGCGAAGCCGAAGGCCGGTGAGGCACTCGACCTCAACACCGCGACCGTGGAAGAACTGGACGGGCTGCCCGGGGTGGGACCCGTCACCGCCGCTGCGATCGTCGCGTGGCGGCAAGCGAACGGCAAATTCACCAGCGTGGACCAGCTCGCCGATGTCGACGGCATCGGCCCGGCACGGCTGGACAAACTGCGCGCCCTGGTCCGTGTCTAACACCGGTGCACTCGTCCCGCTTCGGGGAACCGCCCTCGGCTCCCGTCGATGTGCGCCTAGTGCCGGCCGCGCTCACCTGCTGGGCGGTGACCGCCGCCGGGATCTGGTGGCCGGTGGGCCGCACCATGGCGGGCTGCTGCGTGGTGCTGGTCGCCGTCTCCGGCGCGGTGGCCTGGCGCGCGTCGCGCCGATGCGGCGGAAGTGGGCGGCTGCGTGCGATCAGCTCCGGCCTGCTGGCGGTCGGCGTGGTCGGTGCCGGCTTTGCGGTTGCCATTGCGCTGCGCGCCGACGCGGTAGCGCACCACCCGATCACCGCGGCCTACGGCACGGCCGCTCCGGTGACGGTCACTCCCACCGAGAGCCCGGTGTCGTTGGGCTCTGGTCACGACCGGCTGATGTTTCGGGCCTCGCTGGAGCGCCTGGGCGCCGCGGAGATATCTGGCCGAGTCGTTGTTTTCGCGCGCGCCTCAGACTTCGGCCCCGAAACCGGTGGGGTGATGGTGGGCCGGCCGATGCGGTTCACCGCGCGCATCAATCGCCCGAGCCGCTGCGACCTGACTGTCGCCGTGCTCAATGCGTCGGGGCGGCCAACCGTGGGCAGCCCGGGCGCGGTGCAGCGCGGCGCTTACGCTGTGCGCAGCAGATTCTCCGCCGCTGTCCTCGACACACTGCCTCCCGAGCAGGCAGCCATGCTGCCCGCCTTGGTGCTTGGCGACACCTCGGCGGTTACCACCGACACCAGCCGCGACTTTCGCGCAGCGGGGATGACGCATTTGATGGCGGTCTCGGGCGCCAACGTCACCATCGTATGTGCCGCCGTGCTGTTGTCGGCGCGGTTGATCGGTCCGCGTGCCGCCGTCGTGCTGGCCGGCCTGGCGCTGGTCGCGTTCGTCATCGTCGTACAGCCGACGGCGAGTGTGTTGCGGGCGGCGGTGATGGGGGCCATCGCGCTGGCGGGGATACTGTCGTCACGCCGGCGTAAAGCCATTCCGGCCCTCTGCGCCACGGTGTTGGTGTTGGTGGCGTTCGCTCCCCACCTGGCGGTGGACGTCGGCTTCGCCCTGTCCGCGCTGGCGACGGCCGCGCTGGTCGTCATCGCACCGGCCTGGTCGCGGCGCCTGGTTGAAAGAGGCTGCCCCAAGCCGCTGGCCGATGCCCTTGCGGTTGCCTGCGCCGCACATGCGGTGACCGCTCCGTTGGTGGCCGGCATCTCGGGTCGGGTCAGCCTGGTGGCCGTGCTGGCCAACCTCACGGTGGCACCAGTCATCGCGCCGATCACCGTGCTGGGCAGTGCGGCGGCCGCCTTGTCCGTGTTCTGGCCGTCCGGTGCGCAGTTGTTGATCCGTTTCACCGGACCCGAACTGTGGTGGGTACTGCGGGTGGCTCACTGGTCTGCCGGTGCGCCGGCGGCGACGGTGCCCGTTCCGGACGGGGTGCCCGGGGTGGTCATCGTCGGGGCGGTCACCGCGTTGCTGGTCGTGCTCGCCAAGCCACTGCTGCGCCGCCGCTGGTTTCGCCGCCCGGCTGGTCTGGCTGGTGTCACGGTGGTGATCTGCTCGCTGGCGTGGGTGCTGGCGACACTGTTGGATCCAAGAGCGGCGTAGTCGGTCCCACGTGACACCATCGTTGGGGTGAGCGAGGTTTCACCGTTGCACCTGGTGCTCGGGGACGAGGAACTGCTGGTCGAGCGCGCGGTGGCCGACCTGTTGCGGTCGGCGCGTCAGCGGACCGGCAATGACGATGTTCCGGTCAACCGAATGCGCGCGGGTGACGTCGATACGTACCAGCTCGCGGAGCTGCTGAGCCCCTCCCTGTTCGGTGACGAACGCATCGTCGTGCTGGAGGCCGCCGGGGAGGCCGGGAAGGAAGCGGCCGCCCTGATCGCTTCGGCCGCGGCCGATGTTCCGCCGGGCACGGTGCTGGTGGTGGTGCACTCCGGCGGTGGGCGAGCCAAAGCGCTGGCCAACGATCTGCAGTCACTGGGCGCCGTGGTCCATCCGTGCGCGCGAATCACCAAGCTCAGCGAACGCGTCGATTTCATCCGCAAGGAGTTTCGCGCCCTGCGGGTCAAGGCCGACGAGGAGACAGTGACCGCGCTGCTTGATGCGGTTGGCTCCGACGTGCGGGAGTTGGCATCTGCCTGCTCGCAGCTGGTCGCCGACACCGGAGGGGTTGTCGATGCCGCCGCGGTGCGCCGCTATCACAGCGGCAAAGCCGACGTGAAGGGGTTCGACATCGCAGACAAGGCGGTGGCCGGCGATCTGGAAGGAGCCGCCGAGGCGCTGCGGTGGGCGATGATGCGGGGCGAGCCGCTGGTGGTGCTGGCCGATGCGCTCGCCGAAGCCGTCCACACCATCGGCCGGGTGGGACCGCTCTCAGGCGATCCCTACCGGTTGGCGGCCCAGCTGCGGATGCCGCCGTGGCGGGTGCAGAAGGCGCAGAAGCAGGCGCGGTATTGGTCACGCGACTCGGTGGCGACCGCGATGAAGGTGGTGGCGGCGCTCAACGCCAACGTCAAAGGAGCCGCGGCGGACGCCGATTACGCGCTGGAATCGGCGGTCAGAAAAGTGGCCGAGCTGGCCGCTCACCGAAACCGGTGAGCGGGCGTCAGAGCTGGTTGAGGGCCCGCGCCAACGCCGACTTCTTGTTGGCCGCCTGATTCTTGTGGATCACACCCTTGCTGGCCGCTTTGTCCAGCTTGCGAATGGTTGTCACCAACAACTCCGCGGCCTTCTCTTTGTCGCCGGAATGGGCGGCCTCGCGGAATGCACGGACAGCGGTGCGAAGCGAAGACTTCACCGACTTATTGCGCAGTCGAGCGCGCTCGTTGGTACGGTTGCGCTTCTGCTGCGACTTGATGTTGGCCACGCTTGAGTTCCCTCTTCGATTCGACGTTTGATTGGTGCCGGAGATACACGACAGCGACTGCTCAGGTTAGCAGTCCGTTACGTTTTCTCCCAAAACGGGACCCGTGGTCTGCCGAAACGTCAATTTGAGGCAGCATCTTAAAAGTGAGCCTTACGACCCAGATTGAGGACGCCAGGCGGCGCTCGCGCGACGCTGCTCGTGCCGAGCGCATCTTCGGCGGCTACAACGCGTCCGACATCTATTCGATAGCCTTCGACGAGATGTTCGACGCCCAGGGCAACGTGCGCGGGCCCTACCGCGGCATCTACGCCGAGCTGGCACCCTCGGACGCCTCGGAGCTCAAGGCCCGCGCCGAAGCCCTCGGGCGTGCGTTCATCGACCAGGGCATCACCTTCTCGCTGTCGGGTCAGGAGCGGCCTTTTCCGCTCGACCTGGTGCCACGGGTCATTTCGGCGACCGAATGGAGCCGGTTGGAGCGCGGCATCACCCAGCGGGTCAAAGCGCTCGAGATGTATCTCGACGACATCTACGGCGATCAGAACATCCTCAATGACGACATCATCCCGCGCCGGCTGATCACTTCCTGCGAGCATTTTCACCGTCAGGCGGTGGGCATCGTCCCGCCCAACGGCGTGCGAATTCATGTCGCCGGCATCGACCTCATTCGCGACGAACGAGGCAATTTCCGTGTCCTCGAGGACAACCTGCGTTCGCCGTCGGGCGTTTCCTACGTCATGGAGAACCGGCGCACCATGGCACGGGTTTTCCCCAATCTCTTCGCCACGCATCGGGTGCGCGCCGTCGACGACTACGCGTCGCGTCTGCTGCGGGCGCTGCGCAACTCCGCGGCCACCAACGAGGCCGATCCCACCGTCGTGGTGCTGACTCCGGGGGTGTACAACTCGGCCTACTTCGAGCATTCGCTGCTGGCCCGCCAGATGGGAGTCGAGCTGGTCGAAGGGCGCGACCTGTTCTGTCGTGACAACCAGGTGTACATGCGCACCACCGAGGGCGAGCGCCAGGTCGACGTCATCTACCGGCGCATCGATGACGCTTTCTTAGACCCGCTGCAGTTCCGTGCCGACTCGGTGCTGGGCGTTGCCGGCCTGGTCAACGCCGCTCGCGCCGGGAACGTGGTCATTTCCAGCGCAATCGGCAACGGTGTGGGCGACGATAAGCTCGTTTACACCTATGTGCCCACCATGATCGAGTACTACTTGGGCGAGAAGCCGCTGCTGGCCAACGTGGACACCTTCCGCTGCTGGCTGGACGACGAACGCGAAGAGGTGCTCGACCGGATCGACGAGTTGGTCCTCAAGCCCGTCGAGGGGTCCGGCGGCTACGGGATCGTGTTCGGCCCGGAAGCCTCGGAGAAAGAGTTGGCGGCCGTCGCCAAGAAGATACGCGACGACCCGCGCAGCTGGATTGCGCAGCCGATGATGGAGCTGTCGACCGTGCCGACGCAGGTGGGAAGTACGCTGGCGCCACGGTATGTCGACCTGCGGCCGTTCGCGGTCAACGACGGCGACGACGTATGGGTGCTGCCGGGCGGTCTGACCCGGGTGGCGTTGGTCGAGGGGTCGCGGGTGGTCAACTCGAGCCAGGGCGGTGGCTCGAAGGACACCTGGGTGCTGGCGCCGCGGGCGTCGGGAAGCGACCGCGAGCTCGGCGCGGCAGAGGTGGTGCGTTCATTGCCCGACGCCATCCCGGATTCGATGCTGGACAACTCGCCACGGCCGACGCAGCGACAATTTGGGACCGAGCAGCACTTGGAAGAGCAGCTTCAGCAACAACAGCAGCAAAAGGCGTTCACCGATGTTGGCCCGTAACGCCGAGGCGCTTTTTTGGATCGGCCGCTACGTCGAGCGTGCCGACGACACCGCCCGGATTCTCGACGTGGCGCTGCACCAGTTGCTCGAAGACTCCAGCGTCGACCCGGACCAGGCGTCTCGACTGCTGCTGCGAGTGCTGGGGATCGATCCCCCGGACCATGACCTGGACGTCTGGTCGTTGACCGACCTGGTGGCCTTCGGCACCAACGTATCGGGGGGTTGTTCCATCGTCGACTCCATTACGGCAGCGCGGGAAAACGCCAAGTCGGCGCGGGAAGTCACGTCAAGCGAGATCTGGGAGTGTCTCAACACCACCTACCATGCCCTGGCGGAACGTGAGCGTGCCGCCAAACGCCTTGGCCCGCATGAGTTTCTGTCATACATCGAGGGCCGCGCGGCAATGTTCGCCGGCCTGGCCGACTCGACGCTGACCCGCGACGACGGGTACCGGTTCATCGTGCTGGGCCGCGCGATCGAACGGGTCGACATGACGGTGCGGCTGTTGCTGTCCCGGGTCGGGGACAGCGCGTCGTCGCCGGCATGGGTCACGTTGTTGCGGTCCGCCGGTGCGCACGACACCTACCTGCGCACCTATCGCGGTGTGCTGGACGCCGGCCGGGTAGTGGAATTCATGCTCCTCGACCGGCTGTTTCCGCGCTCGGTGTTCTACTCCCTGAGGCTGGCCGAACACAACCTCGACGAACTTCTGCACAATCGGCAGAGCCGGATCGGGGCCACCGCGGAGGCGCAGCGGTTACTCGGAAAGGCACGCAGCGAACTGGAATTCGTCCAACCAGGTGTGCTGCTGGAGTCGCTGGAGACCCGGTTGGCGGGCTTGCAGCGAACCTGTCGCGATGTCGGAGAAGCGTTGTCGCTGCAGTACTTTCACGTCACTCCATGGGTGGCTTGGTCGGATGCCGGTAACCGCACCCGCCTGGTCAGCAGGCAAGGCGAAGGCTGATGTGGCGGCTGCGGGTGGTGCACACCACCGGGTACGCCTACCAATCGCCGGTCACCGCCTCGTACAACGAAGCGCGGCTGACCCCGCGGTCGAACACTAGACAAAACGTCATCCTCAACCGTGTCGAAACCATCCCGGCGACCCGGTCCTACCGCTACATCGACTATTGGGGTACCGCGGTAACGGCATTCGACCTGCACGCGCCGCACACCGACCTCACGGTGACGTCGTCTTCGGTGGTCGAGACCGAGCACCCGGAATCACCGGTGAAAAACCTCGCTTGGAGCGAACTGCAATCGGAGGCGGTGATCGATCGATTCGACGAACTGCTCCGGCCCACCGAGCACACGCCGGCAAGCAAGCGGGTGGCGTCGGTGGCCAAAAAGATCGCCAAGAACCACCAGCCTGCCGAAGCCGTCGTCGCGGCGGCCCATCGGGTGCGCAGCGAACTGGACTACCTGCCCGGCACCACCAGCGTGCACTCCTCTGGGCTGGATGCGTTGAACGAGGGTAAGGGCGTCTGTCAGGACTTCGTGCACTTGTCGCTGATGTTGTTGCGCAGCATGGGTATTCCCGCGCGCTACGTGTCAGGATACCTGCATCCCAAACGCAACGCCGTCGTCGGGGACACCGTAGACGGGCGAAGCCACGCCTGGATTCAGGCGTGGACCGGCGGGTGGTGGAGCTATGACCCCACCAACGAGACCGAGATCTGCGAACAGTACGTCAGCGTGGGCGTCGGACGTGACTACACCGACGTCGCTCCGCTGAAAGGTATCTATTCCGGGCAGGGGGCGACCGATCTGGACGTTGTTGTGGAGGTCACCCGACTGGCCTAGCCGGACGCCTTGCGCACGGGAATAGCGTTCATGGCATGAACGATTCATCGACCACCGGGCGCCGCGACGCGTCGTTGGTCCTGCCTTCCGGGCTCTGTGTCGGATTGCTCTTCGGTGGACTGGCCATAGGAGTCACCCTGGGTGGCATCATGCCGCTGCCGTACGGGCCGGTGTCCGCCGTTGCGGCCTACGTGCGCGCCCAGCCGGTCGCCATCCACGTCATCGCCGTCGCCACCTTCGCGTCGTCGGTGCCGTTGGCGATCTACGCGGCGGCCGCCAGTACCCGGCTGCGGCAGCTGGGCGTGACCACGCCCGCAGCCACCGTCGCACTCACCGGTGGCACCCTGGCGGCCGGCGCGCTGGCTTTGGCCGGATTATTCGCCTGGACGCTGTCGCGACCGGAAGTCAGCACCGATACGACGCTGATTCGGGCGGTCTACCTGCTGGTGTTTCTGGTTGGCGGCCCCGGGCACATCGTCGCCTTGGGGCTGCTGGTCGCCGGGATGGCGGTGCCCAGTCTCATCCTGGGATTGACGCCGAGGGTCCTCGCCTGGGCCGGTCTGGCGATTGCGGGCCTGGCCGAGTTGACGACTTCGGTGTTGATCTGGTCGGACTTGGGCGTGATCCTGCCGGTCGCGCGGGTCTTGGCATTGGGCTGGCTCGTCGTCGCTGGCGCATCATTACCGTTGCAGCGCAACGATATTCGGCAGAAGACGGCTACAGCTGCGGGTTGACCTCCACACGCAGCAGATCATCGCCGAGTTCGATTCGCCCGCCGAACTCTTTGGCCGCCAGTGCCCGCCACTGTTCTTCCTGGCCCGGCACCAGCGACGGCACGTAGTGCGTCATGACGAGGGTGCCGACACCGGCGCGGGCCGCGGTGGCGGCCGCTTCTTCCACTGACGAGTGGTAATCGCAGATATCCTGCAGCCGCTGTTGCGGGATGTTGACGACGATGTCCTTGCGGATCACGGTGTGAACCAGCGCTCCGGCGCCGGTTGCCAGTTCGTCGAGGGTGGCGCACGGCACGGTATCGCCGGCGAGCACCACCGACGCCTGCCCGTATTCGATGCGGAACCCGATGGTGGGCGTCACCGGTCGGTGGTCGGTCGGTGCCACGCGGATCGAAACGCCGTCGCGGTCCCGTATCGGGCCTTCGGTGTATTCGTAAACCTCGACCGCCGGCGGCGCGTTCAGATCGGCGTGATGAGCGATCCGGTATCCGATGTCATGTCCCAACGCCTTCAGCGTCGTCTCGACCGTCTCGGCGGTGCCGGGGGGTCCGATGATCGGCAACGGGGTGGGGTCCGGGGTGAAGGTGCTGATCCACCGAGCGATGAGCAGGTCGCCGAGGTCGCCGATGTGGTCGCTGTGCAGGTGGGTAAGCAGCAGCGCCGACAACCCGGCGGCGCCGACGCCGACTGCCGCCGCGCGCTGCAGCACGCCGCGCCCGCAGTCCACCAAGAACACCTGACCGCCGGCCCGGACCAGGGTCGACGGTCCGGCGCGGTTTGGGTCGGGGATGGGACTTCCGGTGCCCAGCAGCGTGATCTCGATCATGGCCCTATCCTGCAACCCGCACCGGGGTCCAGCGACCTAACCGACGGATCTCTGTGCACCGGGACGGGTCATGTCGGCGCGCCGCGCCGGTCGATTGATCCGCCGACATCACGGTATGGACAGGATCGTGAGGCGGTTCTCGTGATGGCTTTCCCGCCGCGCAAGTTAGCCGTAGCCTGGTGTGAATCGGATCACAACCGACTGGAGGCCTTGATGCGGATTGCGGACGTCTTGCGGAATAAGGGCGCGGCGGTGGTGACCATCAACCCCGAGGCGACGGTCAAGGAGCTGCTCGCCGGGCTCGCCGAGCAGAACATCGGCGCCATGGTGGTGGTTGGCGACGAGGGTGTCGTCGGCATCGTGTCGGAGCGCGACGTGGTGCGCCAGCTGCACGCTCATGGCGCCAGCGTGCTGTCTCGCCCGATTTCCAAGATCATGACCTCAACGGTGGCCACGTGCACAAAAATGGACACCGTCGACTCCCTCAGCGTGCTGATGACCAAGAACCGGGTGCGCCACGTGCCAGTGCTCGACGGCAAGAAGCTGATCGGCATCGTCAGCATCGGTGACGTGGTGAAGACCCGAATGGAAGAACTCGAGGCCGAGCACCAGCAGCTGCAGTCTTACATTACGCAGGGCTGATTGCCGGCTCGCCCCCTCGCCGCTTCGCGGCTGGGGGTGCGCCCACCTCAGGCCGTTAGACGGCCTGCATCGTCGTCCGGGCAGGGCTAGCGCCAGGAGTATTCGGCGCGCAACCGCGCCGCCACCACGTCGAAGATCTCGCGATCCAGGATCGCGCCCTCGCGGCGAATGCTCTCCTCGGGTACGTCGAGCACCCGGTCCAGCCGGACCCAGCTTTCCCTGCCCTCGTAATCCCAAGCGCCACAACCGATCCCGACCCAGTCCCGGTCCGCAGCATGGCGTTCCTGGCTGGACACCATCAACCCCAGCAGGACGTTTCGGTCCCGCCCCACAACGAGCACCGGCCGGTCTTTGCCGCGGGTGGGATCGTCTTCGTAAACCACCCACGTCCAGACGATCTCTCCCGGATCGGCCCGACCATCGAGGTTGGGTGCGTAGACCAGCTTGCGGGCCCGCTGCGCGGTGGGGAAGCTGGTGCTGGTCACCGGCCGGCCCGCGGTGACCGCCCCGGACGGTTGCGGCGCGGCGGCGGCAATGACGTCCGCGGTGACCCTCACGGCGCGCTCGAGTTCACGCGCGACCACCTGGGCGGTCTGCGCGTAGATCACCACATTGCGGGCGAAGCGCTGCAACGTCTTCCAGCGAGACTTCCGGCCGGACGCCATATTCGGAGCATAGACGCGGGCGCAGCGGCCGTGATGTATCCAAGTAGCTCCCGGCGACCCTGCACAGATACGCTGGACCTACCCGCGAACCGCCGCTCAAGCGGCCCCCAGCAGGCCCAGACCAGGAGATTCCCATCAGCAGTTTCGCCGACAAGACCTTCACCGCGCCGGCGCAGATCAGGAATTTCTGCATCATCGCTCACATCGACCACGGCAAGTCGACGCTGGCCGACCGGATGCTTCAACTCACCGGCGTCGTCGACGAGCGCTCGATGCGCGCCCAGTACCTGGACCGAATGGACATCGAGCGGGAACGCGGCATCACCATCAAGGCGCAGAACGTGCGGCTGCCCTGGAAAGTCGACGACACCGAGTACGTCCTGCACCTGATCGATACCCCGGGACACGTCGACTTCACCTACGAGGTGTCACGCGCGCTGGAGGCTTGTGAAGGCGCGGTGCTGCTGGTCGACGCCGCCCAGGGCATCGAGGCGCAGACGCTGGCCAACCTCTACCTGGCGCTGGACCGCGACCTGCACATCATCCCGGTGCTCAACAAGATCGACCTGCCGGCCGCCGATCCGGACCGCTACGCGGGCGAGATCGCCCACATCATCGGCTGCGAGCCCGACGACGTGCTGCGGGTGTCGGGCAAGACGGGCGAGGGCGTGGCCGACCTGCTCGACCACGTGGTGCGTCAGGTGCCTCCGCCGCAGGGCGATGCCGACGCCCCACTGCGCGCCATGATCTTCGATTCCGTCTACGACATCTACCGCGGCGTGGTGACCTACGTCCGCGTGGTGGACGGCAAAATCACCCCGCGAGAACGCATCGCAATGATGTCCACCGGCGCCACGCACGAACTGCTCGAGGTCGGCATCGTCTCGCCTGAACCGAAGGCCAGCGAAGGCTTGGGCGTCGGGGAGGTGGGCTACCTGATCACCGGCGTCAAGGATGTCCGCCAATCCAAGGTCGGTGACACCGTGACGACGGCCCGCCACGGCGCCAAGGAGGCGCTGACGGGCTACCGCGAACCCAAGCCGATGGTGTACTCGGGTCTCTACCCCATGGACGGCTCCGATTACCCGGATCTGCGCGACGCTTTGGACAAGCTGCAACTCAACGACGCGGCACTGACCTACGAGCCCGAGACGTCGGTAGCGCTTGGCTTTGGGTTCCGGTGTGGTTTCCTGGGCCTGCTGCACATGGAGATCACTCGCGAGCGCCTGGAGCGCGAGTTCGACCTGGACCTGATCTCGACGTCGCCGAACGTCGTCTACCGGGTGATCAAGGAGGATGGCACCGAGATCCGAGTGACCAACCCGTCGGACTGGCCGGAGGGCAAGATTCGCACGGTGTACGAGCCTGTGGTCAAGACCACCATCATCGCGCCCAGCGAATTCATCGGCACCATCATGGAACTGTGTCAGTCACGCCGCGGCGAGCTCGGCGGCATGGACTACCTGTCGCCCGAGCGAGTTGAGCTGCGCTACACCATGCCGCTCGGCGAGATCATCTTCGACTTTTTCGACTCACTGAAGTCGCGCACCCGCGGCTATGCCAGCCTCGACTACGAGGAAGCCGGCGAGCAGGAAGCCCAACTGGTCAAGGTCGACATCCTGCTGCAGGGCGAGCCGGTCGACGCGTTCAGCGCCATCGTCCATAAGGATTCGGCGTTCGCCTACGGCAACAAAATGACCACCAAACTGAAAGAACTGATCCCGCGCCAGCAGTTCGAGGTCCCGGTGCAGGCGGCCATCGGATCGAAAATCATTGCGCGCGAGAACATCCGCGCCATCCGTAAGGACGTGTTGTCGAAGTGCTACGGCGGTGACATCACCCGCAAACGCAAGCTTCTGGAAAAACAGAAGGAAGGCAAGAAGCGGATGAAGACCATCGGGCGAGTGGACGTGCCGCAGGAGGCCTTCGTCGCGGCCCTGTCGACGGACGCCGCGGGGGACAAGGGCAAGAAGTAGCCGTGCGCGCATGAGAAGCTGCGGGTGCCTGGTGGTCTGGCTGTTGGTGTCCGTGCTGGCCAGTGCCTGCACCTCCGTCGTCGCCGGCACCGCGGCGCCCTCGGCCGGCCTGAAGCCGCGACCGGTCACCGGGCAAACCGTCAAGCAGGTGCTGCTGGACGATGCTGAGCTGTCGAAGCTGCTCGGCCAGCCCCTCACCGGCAAGCCCCGAATCCCGCCCCGCTTCGGCGGGCCCGAGATGCTACAGCCGGCCATCGGAGTGGTCTCGCCCGTCGACTGCGCCGGGGTCACCACGATGCTGGAGCAAAGCGCCTACCGGCCCGGCCGAGTGACAAACGCGGCGCGCGAGACGTGGTGGAACATTCGCGGGACCGCAAAAGCGATCAGCGTGGCGGAGGGCATCGTCGCTTTGCCCACGGCCGCCGAAGCCGGCGCGCTGTTTGAGAATTTTTCGCAGCAATGGCTCAAATGTGATGGCACGACCGTGACCATCGAGCGGACCAGCATTGTCATCGGCCGGCCCGAGATCAGTCTCTCGGACACGATATCCGACGTGCGCGTCGCCGATTCCGTACTGGCGGCGGCCCTTTCGATTGAAACGCGGCTATCCGGCGCTCCGCCAAGTGGACCCAGGCCGGACGGGCGGGCCATCGGTGTCCGGGGCAATTGCCTCGTCGAAGTCGATGTTGCTTTTTTCGGTGCCCAAACTCCGACGAACCAAGCGGCAGGCGAAATGAACACAAATGCCATCGACATCGCGCACGCCATGATGGCCAAGGTCAGCGCCCTGAGCTGACGGCGGCTACGCAGCAGCTGTGACGTGGCTGCTTTTCCACTGTGGCTTCGGTGTGGCGACGGCGAATACCCCGGCCATGAAGGTAAACTGCGGATGAACAAAAACCTAACGGAAGAAGTCGATGAAGAGCGTCTGGCGGTTCGGTGCCTCGCCGCAGGCGTCGGTCCCCGCGCTGGTCAACGCATGCCGCAGCAGCAACTGGCGCATTGCGGCGCTGCTCACGGTCACCATGTTGGCCGCGGGCTGTGCTGTGGCTGTCGGTGGCGCAGCGCGCCCGGCACCGAACCTGGCGCCGCGATCGCTCAGCGGGCGGACCATCGAGCGGGTGCTGCTCGGTGATAGCGCCCTGTCGCGAATTGTTAAGCAGCCGTTGAACATTGATCCTCTTTTCCCGCCGATTTTTGGCGGGCCGGAGACCTTGCGGGGCGGTCCAGCGGCTTGGCCCGCCGACTGCGTCGGCGTCCTCCTGATGATGCAGCAAAGCGCATACCAATCCAGCAACGTCAAAAACGTCGCTCTTCAGACGTGGCGGCCAGAAGCCATGTCTGCAGCTGTCACCAGGGTGAAGGAGGGTGTAGTCAGCCTTCCCACGGCCGCTGACGCGGACGCGCTGTTCGCCAACTTCTCCCGCCAGTGGCAAACATGCGACGGCAAGACGATACCCATGTCCGAGGGGATGTTCGGGCTCAAGGTAAAAGTCACTGACGTACAAGCATCCAGTTCCGTTGTAGCGGCGACCATTTCGATCGGGCCAAGCTTGCCCGTCCCACATTCGCCATCCATTCCGGCGGGGCGGGCCATCGGGGTGCAGGGAAACTGCCTCGTCGAGGTCGAGGTGGATTTCTCCAATGGGCCAAAGTCGTCCCCAGGATCGGGAGATATCAACGCCACCGCGCTCGACATCGCGCAAATCATGCGAGACAAGGTGACCGCGCTGAGCTGACGCAGGGCCGCCGGCTATACCTGCTTGTTCGCGATGAGATCTCCGGATGCGGCGTCGATCGTGACTTGGTGTCCGACGAGATTAGGTGTCCCAGACGTCGGCTTCCCAAGCGGTGCTGCCGTTGCTGTCGGCCAGGCTCAGCTCGGTGATGGATCCGTTGGGCACCGCGGCCAGCAACTTGTCCACCGCGGCACGGTAGTCCAAATGGGCCGCCTGCACACGGAAGCGGTTATTGGCCTTGTCGGCGTCACTTTCGCCCTTTGGGGTGGGTCCGACCAGCACGGTGCCACCATCGGACGCCGCGTCCATCGCTTGCTCCGTCCCGGCCGGGGTGACCACAAAGACCTTCCAGGCGCCGCCTTGTTCGGTTCTGATGAAGGTCAGCATGCTATTCGGCACTGCCGCAACGACAGTACCTGCGGCGTGCTCCAATGTCCGCGGGTCAGGGGGAGCGGACGGCCGAGACCACGTAGCGCGCGGGGTGGTGCCGGTGGCCGACGTCGCAGCCGAGTTGCCGCTATGACCGCATCCGGTCAGCGCCACCATCGCAACGAATACCAACGTGTCCCGAACCCGGGACGACGTCTCACCGCAGTCACCGGCGCATGTTAACGCGTCCGCCGTGGTTCTTCTTGGCTTCTCCTAGCCCGGTCGGGGCCGCAGCGAATCGCATTGTCGCAACCCAACTTCGGCTATGCACGGGTCGCCCGCCCAGCGTTCGGGTTGCCTGCGACTACATTGGCGCGTTGGCGGGCTGGAACATCCCGGAGCCGTCGGCTTCCTCCTCGGCACGGATGACATGCACGACGGCGTTGATCAACGCCAGGTGGGTGAACGCCTGCGGGAAGTTGCCCAGGTGCCGCCCGGTGCGCGGCTCGATCTCCTCGGCGTAGAGGTGCAATGGGCTGGCGTAGGACAGCAGCCGCTCGCACAATCGCTTGGCGCGA
>Ga0335069_10000300_pt1 | contig 86119 bp, 57 predicted proteins | sample Lox_Sample_11_FD_206714 | JGI IMG/M metagenome (GOLD analysis project Ga0335069, IMG submission 206714) | Soil microbial communities from Loxahatchee National Wildlife Refuge, Florida, United States - Lox_Sample_1.1 | ecosystem: Environmental > Terrestrial > Soil > Wetlands | place: USA... | reverse complement strand
TGGGAACTATGAGTTGCAGGTTCACATTGCCGATGTGGCGCAGTATGTGACGACGGATTCGGCGCTGGATGGCGAGGCTCGGCTGCGCGGGACCAGCGTTTACTTTCCCGACCGCGCCGTGCCGATGCTGCCGCTCGAGCTTTCTACCGATATTTGCAGTTTGCGCCCGCAGGTGGATCGGCTGGTGGTGTCTTGCACGATGGAGATCGACCATCGCGGAGAGATTGCCGGCTACGAGATTAACGAGGGCGTGATCCGGTCGGCGGAGCGGATGACTTATACCGCGGTGAATGCGGTGCTGGAGGGCGATTCTGAGGCTCGTACGCGATATGCGGTGCTGGTCGGGCACTTTGAGCTGATGCGCGACCTGGCGCAGATTCTGAATCGCAAGCGGGAGCGGCGCGGCTCGATCGATTTCGATCTGCCCGAGCCGGTGATTGAGTTTGACGAATTTGGACTGATGAAGAGCATTACGCGCTCGGAGCGCAACATCGCGCACCGGCTGATTGAAGAGTTCATGCTCTCGGCGAACGAGTGCGTGGCGCACTATCTCGAGAACAAGCGCATCGCGTCGCTCTACCGCATTCACGAAAAGCCGGACGCCAAGCGCGTTTACGACTTCGAGGTGATTGCGGCGACGTTTGGATATTCGCTGGGCGTGGGTGCGTTGCCGATCGAGCGCATGCAGATGAAAGGCGACCGGCGCGCAGCGCACGGGACGGGCAAGCGCGTGCGCGAGATCGAGGTGCCGAAGGAAGTGCACATCACGCCGCGGATGTATCAGAAGCTGACCGCGAAAATTGCGGGGAAGCCGGAGGAGCGGATTCTGAGTTTTCTGATGCTGCGGTCATTGCGGCAGGCGCGGTATTCGGAGGAGAATGCCGGGCACTTTGCCCTGGCGGCGACGACTTATACGCACTTCACTTCGCCGATCCGGAGGTATCCGGATTTGATTGTGCACCGGATATTGAAGAGCGTGTTGAGGGAGTCGGCGGAGAAGATGGAGGGGGAGGTTCCGGTGGGAGTTTCCGGCGCGGCATCCAATTCCCAAACGCCCTCAGGGGCTAAAGCCCCTTTTGAGAGGCAGGGTAACGCGGCCCTGAAGGGCCCCTCTTCCACGATGGGGGACGCGTCTGCGGCTGGTGTCCCTGGCGAGTCGCCTGCATTACGGTCGGGGGACGGGACTCCGCGGACAGGAGTGTCCCCGCTACGGGAGACGCCGTCGCCATGGTCCAAGCGCCGCGATCACGACGCGCATCGCTCATCCCACGCGCCCTTGGGTGGGCCGATTTCTGTTGAGGAGCTTCATGCCATTGCCGAGGAGTCCAGCCAATCCGAGCGGCGGGCTGACGAGGCTGAGCGCGAGTTGATGGAATGGAAGAAAGTGAAGTTCATGGAGCGGCGCGTTGGCGAAGATTTTGACGGGCTAATTATCAGCGTGACCAAGTTTGGATTCTTTGTTGAACTTACCGATTTGTTTGTGGAGGGATTGGTGCCGCTGCAAACGCTGGACGACGACCACTACACGTATCACGAGAACACGCGGCAGATTATCGGGCAGCGGTCGCGGAAGAGTTACAGCCTCGGGGATCGGGTGAGAGTGCTGGTGGATCGGATCGATCCGGTGGAGAAGAAGATACAGTTTGCGGTGATTGAGGAAGAACAGGTTGGCGCGAAGCGGCGGAAGCGGTGAATGAATGGTATTAAGTTAGTGGTTCTTCAAGGCGGGTCTAGCGACAGGTAAGGCAGTCTGTGTTCACGGTGGGAGTTTAGTTCTTACACGTCGAATACTTTCGAGACAGCGCGTCAGCCAATGTCTTGCCTCGCTCATTCCAATCCTTGTGAAACTGAAATACGTCGGGAACGACAGGCCGTTCTCCGTCGGTAATCTGAGAAGGCGCCCCGCAGTCGGTAAGGCACTCAGCTAGAGGCGAACACGGCAAAAGTATTTCCAACGATGTTTGAAGGGGACGCCACAGCTTCCCCGGCCAATGTTTCTCCAAGGGCGGATGCCACGGCTCTTCTTCCTCAGTCTTGTTTTTTCTCCATTCTTCTTCCGTAGGGAAGTAGCTCGCTACGATTTTAACTTGTCCGCGAGTCTCGATCTGCCTTCGGGTTTTCGCCGGTTGGCTAACGACCGCGAATGTTTCGGGCAAGCAGAAGTGATCGGTGGTCTCCGAGCCTGCTCCTAGCTGGTGGGCGTCGAAAGTGACAATATCACTTAGGCCGTAGAACGGCAGCCAGAAATTCCTATCCTTTCCGCTGTAATCGTTGCGGATTAGTTTCGTGGACAGGAAAAAGACGACCCCTTCCCATTCGGGAAGATAAATCGTCTGCTTGGAGATATTAACCCGTTTCACCGTCAGGTCGAGACACTGATTCATCCACTTAGGGGAATCGACGTGAACCTCTAGCATCGGTGCAGCAGCAAGCTGCGCAGTTAGGCATTGGCATAGCCCGAGGAGAATCAAAATCGCGAATGCAACTGGTCGAACCATTTTCGAACTCCCAGCCTTGCGAAATGCCTACCATCTGAGATGCAGCTCAACAAGAGATCGCGATCGCGTTATCGTCCATTCGCCATTTGCTTGATCTCTCGGCTACGGCACCTCCGTTCATCCTGAGTGCCTGATGTGCATCACATCCCCGTCCTGCACGATGTAGTCTTTGCCTTCGAGTCTCAGGGTGCCTTTGGCGCGGGCGTTGGCTTCGGAGCCGGCTTCCAGCAACTGATCCCAGCGGATGGTTTCGGCTCGGATGAAGTGCTTTTCTAAATCGGAGTGGATGGCTCCGGCGGCGGCCTGCGCTCGGCTGTGGGCGGGAATGGTCCAGGCGCGGCACTCGTCTTCGCCCGCGGTGAAAAATGAGATCAGGCCGAGCAGGTGATAGCTTTTGCGGATGAGCCGCGACAGTCCGCTATCCTTCAATCCATAACTCGACAAAAATTCCGCCGCGTCCTCATCGGTCATTTCGGCCAGCTCGGCTTCGACTTTGCCGCAGATTGCGCTGGCTCCCGCGTTCGGGCGCGCAGCGACTTCAGTCAGCTTATGTTTAGCAACCGCGTCTTCGAGGTCCTTGCCGAGTTCGGTGCTCTCGCCGATGTTGAGGACGTAGAGCATCGGCTTTTCGCTTAAGAACATGAAGCCGCGGATGCGCTTCTTGTCTTCGGGAGACATTTCCATTTCGCGCAGCGGCTTTTCGGTTTCGAGGTGGGCTTTGGCTTTGATGAGCAGCTCGTTTTCTTTTTCGAGGTCGGGCGTCTTCATCTTCTTCAGATCTTTTTCCAGGCGCTCGAGGCGTTTTTCGATCTGGCCGAGGTCGCTGACCATGAGATCGAATTCGACGTTCTTGATGTCGCGCAGCGGGTCGATCGGCCCGACGTGCGGAATCTCATCGCTCTCAAACGCCCGGAGCACGTGAATGAGCGCGTCAACCTGGCGCAGATGGCCGATGTAGGCGGTCTCTTTGAGCGCTTCCTGTCCGATGGCGCCGACGTCGACGTAATCGACGGAGGCGTGCGTGAGCTTCTTCGGGTGGTAGAGCGCGGCGAGCTTGTCGAGACGGTCGTCGGGGACCTTGGCGACTCCGATGTGGGCTTCGCGCGGGTTGGAGAATGCTTGCTCGGAGAGATGGAGCTTGGTGAGAATGCCGAACAGCGACGTTTTGCCTACCTGCGGTAGGCCGATGATGCCGGATTTCATGAAGAGGGTCTCAGGTATTAGGTGTTAGGTCTCAGGAAAAACAAAGCTGACTGAATAGGATAAATGATTTTGGATGGCGGCTTACGGTTGACCGCTTACCGCTTACGGCTTCTGCGGTCAACGGTTGGCGGTCAGCCGTGAGCGGCCCGCGCGTTGAATCACTTCAGCTCTTGTGCGGTGCGGAAGGTTGCGATCAGTCCTAGGAGCAGCACTGCTTCTTCAAATTTTTCCGACCAGACGTGAAGACGGTTGAACTCAGCGCGGATCGGGTCGGTCGGAGCTAGGTTGTCGATTATTACTGCTTGCGCTCGGAGGGCGTGCATTTTTGGCGAGATCGTGAATTGCGAGATTGCGGTGAGGACCAACATTAGCGCGATCAGGAGATTGCGCATTGCGAGCGGCTTCGCTCGACCTGCGGTCATGCGGTAGTACGCCATCGAGGCGATCAGGAAGACTATGCCGGAGATGAGGCCCATCCAGTGGAGGACGTCTAGCGAGTGGCCAACGATGGAGCCGGCCATGTGACGCGTTGGGAGCAGGCCGGGATGGAAGGCGGTGGGAGCTTCGACGAAAACCAGGAACATGATTCCGCCGATCCAGACAATGAGAGCGAGAAGCATTAGAAAACGTAAGAATGACATGCGGGCAATTATAGTCGCGAGCCACGAGTGTCGAGTCTTGAGTCACGTGCAAGTCCCGACATACCGACAAGGCCACAATTGCTCGCGGCTCGAGACTCGCTGCTTGGTTATCCACAGCGGAACCATTGCCGTCACTTGGTCGGGCTCACGACAAAATTTAATCTCGTGTCTTCCCCGATCAGTCTGAAGGGATCACTCACATGCAAGGTACGCTGACAGCATTCGACGTGAACTTTGTGTCGCTGCCCACGGCGGTGTTTTGCGTGCAGTGTGAAATGATCAGCGCAAACAACACGCCGTGCTGCCTGGCTTGCGGAAGCAAGGCGGTGCTGAGCTTGTCGCGGGTGCTGGGCGGGTCGATACGCGGACAGCGGGCGCGGCTGATTGAGGATGCGGAGTTGGACCGGTTGGTGCGGTCGCTGCTCTATACGGTTCCACAGAATGTGGAGATGTCGGAAGAGCTCGCGGAGGCGGAGGAAGTTGGGCCGCCGGTGTTTGCGGCGCGGCATCATCTGCGTGTGCGGCATCATGGGCCGAATGGTGGGCGACCGGCTTGGGTGAATCCGAATCCGGGGGAACTTGATCTTGAGCCGGGGATCAGCATCATTGCGGAGAAGGCGCAGGCTCTGACGGGCGCAACCGGCGCGGCAATTGCTTTGCGCAAGGGCGACGAGATTATCTGCCGGGCGCGGGCGGGACGAACCGCGCCGGATCTCGGAGTGCGGTTGCAGACGGATCGCGGGTTGTCGGCGGATTGCGTGCGGACTGGCGAGGTGTTGATGTGCAACGACGCGGAGTCGAATCCGCGGGTGGACTCGGCAACTTGCCGGCGGCTGGGAGTGCGGTCGATTCTGGTGGCTCCGTTGCGGCACTACAGGCGCACGCTGGGAGTGTTTGAGGTTTTGTCGTCTACCCCGCAGGCGTTCGATCACAACGATGTCGCGACTATGCAGTTCCTTTCCGGAATGATGGTGGCCGCGATCTCTCGGCTGTCTGGGGCTACTCCTTCTACTGATAAATAGCTGCTTCCTGCTTTGTCCCCCACAAGTCACCGTCTACCCGCTGGCGTCTATACTGATTTCATGCCTGTGACAGATCCAACGCCCCGGCTGGCTAACGATCCTAAAGGTGTCAAAGTGCATTTGAGCACTGGGGCCGGCCTGGAGATTGACTGGAAAGACGGACATCATTCGTCGTATACGTTCAAGTTTTTGCGCGATGCTTGTCCTTGCGCACTGTGTGAGGACGAACGGACAAAGGCGCGGCGCATGCCTGGAGAGCCGGAAAAACCTGCGCCGGGGACGCTGCCAATGTTCAAACCGGCGGTAAAGGCTTTGGCGGCCGAAGCTGTGGGGAAATACGCGCTGAAGTTTTCATGGAATGATAATCACGATCTGGGGCTTTATTCGTGGGCTTATTTGCGAGAGATCTGCCCGTGTGGAAAGTGTGGAGAGGTCAGAGGTTAGAGGTCAGAGGTCAGAGGCACAAACCCCAGCGGTTCACGACTTTTTCTCTTGTTGCGCTGGGAACGTCAAAATCCCTGAGCGACATAGGGTTCTCGCATCGCGCAGTGCATACGCGGGTGAAACTTTTTCCTGCTGATCCGCGTCCTATCCTTTAGGAAGGTCTCGTGTGGGGGCCATCCAGATCCTATTTTCGCGCGTACTTGATTGGGGTGAGGGATGTTGGTTCGGAAGGAATCTGTCGTGCCGTGGTCGGAGGTTACGCCTAAGGAGACATATCTGAATCGGCGGAAGTTTCTGGCTGGGGCGGCTTTGACTGGAGCGGCGGCCCTGACTGGCGTGGCTTTTCGCGAGGTGGTTGATCCTTCTTTGATCGTTCGGGCCAACGACAAGATTAGTAATTTACAGAAGAGTTCTTTTTCGACGACTGAAAAAGAGACGCCTTATAAAGATGTCACCAACTACAACAACTTCTACGAATTTTCGACGGACAAGTATGAACCGGCATCACTGGCCAAGAATTTCAAGACGCGTCCGTGGAAGGTGACGATTGACGGACATGTGGCGAAGAAGCTGGAGTTGGATGTCGACGAGATGATCAAGTGGGCTCCGGCGGAGGAGCGGATTTACCGGCACCGGTGCGTTGAGGGGTGGTCGATTGTCGTGCCCTGGATTGGATTTTCGTTTAACGAAGTGATCAAGAAGGCGCAGCCTACCAGCAAGGCGAAGTATGTGGAGTTTACGACACTTTGGGATCCGAAGCAGATGCCCGGGCAGCGCGTTGATGTATTGAAATGGCCGTATGTGGAAGGCTTGCGGATGGATGAGGCGCAGCATCCCCTGGCGCTTTTGTGCTTTGGCATGTATGGCGAGACCTTGCCCAACCAGGATGGCGCGCCCTTGCGGATGGTGATTCCGTGGAAGTATGGATTTAAAAGCGCGAAGTCGATTGTGAAGATCAGCTTTGTTGGAGACCAGCCGATGAACAGCTGGCAACTGGCGAATCCGCATGAGTATGGGTTTTACTCGAACGTGAATCCGAATGTGGACCATCCGCGCTGGAGCCAGGCGAAAGAGCGGCGGCTGGGAGAGTTTTTCAAGCGGCCGACGCTGATGTTTAATGGATATGACCAAGTGGCTAGCTTGTATTCGGGGATGGACCTCAGGAAGAATTTCTAATTTGTGATTTGAAATTTGCAATTTAACCCCCCCAAGCTCACCCGGCGCGGTTCCAGCTCTCAAGCGTGCATATTTGGATTTCAATTAGGAACTAGCAATCACAAATTACAAATTATGAAGTTGCGCGTCCTCAAATTCATCGTGTTCCCTGCGGCACTGGTACCGCTCGCCCGGCTGGCTTGGAAGGGATTTCATGATGGGTTGGGGGCGAATCCTATCGAGGTCATCACGCACTCGACTGGGGATTGGACGCTGATCTTTATTCTGGCCACTTTGGCTATCACTCCTCTGCGGCAGATTACCCGGCAGTATTGGCTGATTGGTGTGCGGCGGATGGTTGGGTTGTTCGCATTCTTCTATGCGTTTCTGCACTTCCTTACTTATATCTGGCTGGACAAGTTTTTTGATCTGCACGAAATTTTGAAGGATGTTGCGAAGCGGCGGTTTATTACGGTGGGCTTTGCGGCTTTTGTGCTGCTGATTCCACTGGCCGTGACTTCGACGAAGTGGTCGATCCGGAAGCTGGGCGGGAAGAACTGGCAGCGGCTGCACCGGCTGGTTTATGCGACCGGGATTCTCGGCGTGGTGCACTACCTTTGGCTGGTGAAGGCGGACAAGCGGAAGCCGCTGGAATATGGGTTTGCGCTCGGTCTGCTGCTCTTGTATCGGGTGGTGGTTTGGGCGCGGGAGCGGTGGGCTTCGGGTCCGGTTGCGGGATTGCAGAGGGTAGAAGTCAGGTTGCAGAAGTAGCTTCGAACTCGCCTTTTCATTACAGGTTACACAGGAAAACCCCCGCCACGGAGTCACGGAGAATGGCGGAGCTCAAATCCTCAGTTTCGAACTGGCGGTAAGCGCCGCTTCGGCGGCTTCAATCCGCGGCCTATAACACCTTCTGAAACACCTGGTTAACAATCCCTTCGGGCGAATCTTGGCGATTACGTTTCGTTACAGAAACTTTTCTATAAGATGCGGGTTTAGGGCATCTTAACAATCAGTGCACTCCGGAAAAGTGCGCGTTGAAGCGTGCTAAGCTGAGTGCACTTCCCAACATAAAACCCAAACCATCTCCAGGAGATGCCATGTCGCTAGCGAACCGGTTTACCCTCCCTCTCGCGGTTTTGAGCCTTGCGCTACTTGCGGGCTGCGGCAGTAGTAACAACGTGAATCCGAACAACAACGGGTTCAGCAACAGCGATTTCAGCGGTACCTACGTGTTCTCTTTCTCCGGCACGGATGTCAGTTTTTCGAATGCGACCACCTCTTTCTTCGCCATTGCGGGCACTATCACTGCGGACGGCAAGGGCAACATTACGGGCGGAACGGTGGACATCAATGACGGCGACTTGGGCGGCGTTTTTCCGGCGCAAGCGCTCTCAGCCAGCACTTACAGCGTTGGATCGGACGGACGGGGCACGGGTTCTCTGGTTACGCCTGAGGGAACTTTTAACGTCGACTTTGTCCTGATCTCCGATAGCGGGGGACTCATCAGCCGGTTCGACGATAGCAATGCGGAGGCGGGCAGCGGCAGCGGGACTTTCAGTCTCCAGGGCAGCGCCACGCAAGGGCAGTTAACGAATATGGCCTTTACGATGTTTGGCTCAGACCCCGGTTTCAACAATGTCGGTACTGTGGGCGGATTTTCACTGAACGGCTCCGGCACGATTACGAGTGGCGTCGAGGACTTCAATGACAATACCGTAGGGATCGCCAATCAGGTGCTCACCGGGTCGGTGGTATTGAATTCGTCGACGACGGGAACCGCGACACTGAATACGAGTTTTGCTCCCGGCCTGACCTTTGACGTATGGGTCGTCGACTCTACTCACCTTAAGCTGATCGAAACCGATTCCACGTCCGGGTTGGCGATGGCGGGCGATGCATTCCAGCAACAGTCCACGTTTACGAGTGGACAGCTGGTCTTTTCGATGGCGGGCGGAGACTCCAATTCAGCCGTTGTAGCGGGTGGCTTTGCTACAACCGATGCCAATGGCAACCTCACCAACGGGACCGAGGATTTCAACGACACTGGCAATACCGAGACCATTACGGGCTTCAGCGCCAGTTGCAACGCGACCGCGCCATTCCCGAATGACCGCTGCCAGTTGGTGACAAGTCTCTTCTCGAACGGTGCAGTGACCAACGTGTCGTTTGCGGCATATCCGACGACAGCGGGCGTACTGCTACTGGAAGATGACAATTTGGGATATCTTCAGGGCGCGGCTTATGCGCAGTCGGCAACGGCGTTTAGCGCCCCGGCGAACTACGCGCTTAACCTCACCGGGTTTAACCTGATTAGCAATGGGGGTTGGCCTCCGGAGGTAGACGACATTGCCCAGTTCAACGCTACCAGCACAGGCGTAACCGGAGTGCTCGACGAGAACGATGTCGGCTCTGCGCTTATCACGGCGAAACTAACGGGCAGCTATACACCAGATCCTCAAGCGGACGGCCGCGGTTCGATGGGTGTCACTGCCAATGGAACTTTCAATGGTGTATTGGGCCTTGAGTATTACGTGATTGATTCTTCGACCGCGGTTTTCATCGAGGGGGATCTAGATCAGTGGACATTTGGACTGTTCGCCGCGCAGAGCACTCCTTCAGGTTCGGTGGCGCAGTCGGCGAAGTCCCGCGCGCACGCATCCGCAGTGCCTAGTTTGATTTCGCTGGTTCATCCGCTGGGAAAATCACATACGACGTTCAAACATCCCAAGAATTGAGGGGCTTTCGCTAGAAACTTATGTCCCCGTTCAGGCTTGCCTGGGCGGGGATTTTATTTGTTGGCTATCTATCGCGACTTTGATCCTTGCGGCTGCTGTTCAGGGGTAAAAGCGCGGGCAGGAACTCCCGCGCCACACGAGCTAACGCTACACAACGCTACGCTATGCCTTCGGCGGCGATCTTCTCCGTGATGAAGGCTTCGATTACATCGCCTACCTTTATGTCCCCGTAATTGGCGATGGAGATGCCACATTCCATGCCGCTGCGGACTTCGGATGCGTCATCCTTGAAGCGGCGCAGAGAACCGATCTTGCCTTTGAAGACGACTACGTTGTCGCGAAGCAGGCGGACTTCGTTGTCGCGCTTGATGTGGCCGTCGCTGACGCGGCAGCCGGCGACGGTGCCAACCTTCGGGATGCGGAAGGTTTCGAGAACTTCGGCGCGGCCCTGATAGGTTTCCTTGATCGTCGGCTCGAGCAGGCCGGTCATGGCGCGCTTGATCTCGTCTTGCAGCTCGTAAATGATCGAGTGCAGGCGGATGTCGACTTTTTCCTGTTCGGCGAGTTCTTGCGCCTTGCGCTCGGGGCGGACGTTGAAGCCGATGATGATGGCATTCGAAGCCGAGGCGAGGAGCACGTCGGTTTCGGTGATGGCGCCAATGCCGGAGCGGAGGAGCTTGAGGCGGACTTTGTCGTTCGAAAGGCGAGTAAGCAGATCGCCGAGAACTTCGACGGAGCCCTGCACGTCGGCCTTGAGAATGACATTGAGTTCTTTCATGCCGGCAGTCTTCATCTGCTCGGCGAGGCCTTCGAGCGAGACGCGGGAACTCTTGGCCAGCGCGGCTTCGCGGGCTTTTTGTTCGCGGTATTCGGAGATGTCGCGGGCGCGTTCGCGGTCGGTGACGACCGTGAACTGATCGCCAGCTTGCGGCAGGCTTTCGAGTCCGAGGATTTCTACCGGAGTCGAGGGCGGAGCTTCCTGCAACGAATTGCCGCGATCGTCGAACATGGCGCGGACTTTGCCGTAGGCGTTGCCGACTACGAAGTTGTCCCCGGCTTTCAAAGTTCCGTTCTGCACGAGGATGGTGGCGACGGGGCCGCGTCCGCGATCAAGCTTCGCTTCGAGCACAACACCGCTGGCGGCGCGACCGGGGACCGCCTTCAGCTCTTGCAGATCAGCGGTAAGGCAAATCATTTCGAGCAGCAGGTTGAGATTGGTCTTCTTTTTTGCCGAGACATCGACGAAGACGGTCTTGCCGCCCCAATCTTCAGGCAACAGGCCGCGATCGGCGAGTTGTTTTTTGACGCGGTCCGGCATAGCCTCGGGCTTATCGATCTTGTTGACCGCGACGATGATGGGCACTTCCGCGGCGTGCGCGTGGTCGATGGCTTCGATGGTCTGCGGCATGACGCCGTCGTCGGCGGCGGTGACAAGCACAACGATGTCGGTGGCTTTCGCTCCTCGCGAACGCATACGGGTGAAGGCTTCGTGACCGGGTGTATCGAGGAAGACGATCTCGCGCCCAAAAGCTGGCGAGGCGGTGTCGGCGATGCGAACTTTGTAGGCGCCGATGTGCTGCGTGATGCCTCCGGCTTCGCCGCCGGCTACGTCGGTAGATCGAATGGAATCGAGCAGCGTGGTTTTGCCGTGATCGACGTGGCCCATGATGGTGACGACGGGCGGACGGGAGACGGATTCCGCGCCTTCTTCGCTGGCCTCGGTGGCTTCGGCAGTTTCTTTGGCGGCCTGCTCTTCGAAGCTGATGACTTCGGTATCGGCGCCGAAGAAGCGGGCCATCTCGCTGGCGAGTTCGGCGTCGAGGGTCTGATTGATGGTGGCGAAGACACCGCGCATGACGAGGCGCGCGATGAGATCCTTGGCGCGAATGTCGAGCTTCTCGGCGAGATCCTTGACCGAAATGCCTTCGGTGATGGTGATGTTGCGCGTGATGGGCAGCGGCTCATTGCTGACGACCATGCGCGGCGGCGGGGTGTAGCCCTTCATCGGGCCTTCCTTCACACCACGGGGAACGTAGCGCTGGCCGGGACGGCGCGCAGGGCCGCCGGGACGGCTGCCGGGACGAGTTGGTCCGGGAGGCGCGCCGATAGGAGCGCCGGGACCGACGCCGAGCGGACGGGAACCTGTGGGAGCAACGCGCGTCGGATGCATGGGACGGCGCTCTCCGGGACGAAGAGGAGGACGCGAGCCGGGAGGTCCTCCGGCGGGACGCGGCGTGCGCTGAAAAATTGGCTGGCCGGGAACGGGGCGGCCGGGCATGGAACGAATCGGCTGCCCGGGTTTGGGCGGCGGAGCTTTATAAACGGGACGCGGGCCGGTCTGCGGCATGATCATGCGCGGGCCGGGAGTTGCGGGAACTGGAGGCTTGGGCGGAGGCGCAGGTGTGGCGCTCTGGGCGCTGATGCTTGGAGCCGCGGGCTGCTGCGCGGGCGGCACCACGGTGGCGGCGGGCGGCGTGGCAATTGGCGCACGCGGCGGAATTGCAACCGCAGGTGGAGTCACCTGAACTGGTGGAGGCGCCGGAGTTGTTGAAGCTACAGGAGGTGGTGGCGGAGTGGGCGGAGTTTTCGGCGGAATTACGACGACCGCGGGCGGCCGCATCGCAGCGACCGAGGCTGGCGTAACAAGACGTGGCGCGGGAGCAGGCGGCTCGGAGGGCTTCGGCGGAGCGGCGGGCTTCGTGATGGCCGCGGGAGCTTCCTCTTTGTGTTCGACTACTGGCGTAGGAGCTGGTGGCTTCGCGACAGGAGGCTTGGCTACTGGGCGCGTGGCGGCATGTTCGGCGGCTTCCTGTTTCTCTCGGATGGCGCGCAAGACGTCGCCGGGACGGGAGATATGCGAGAGGTCGATCTTGGTCTTGATTTCGGGCTCGCCATGAGTCGAGTGGGCAGGCTTGTGAGCGGCGGAGGACTCGCCGCCGTGGGAGCGAAGACGCTTGCGGACCAAGTCGGCTTCGTGTTCTTCGAGCGAACTGGAATGCGTTTTCTTCTCGGTAACGCCCACTTCCGTCAGAACGTCAAGAATTTCCTTGCTCTTGACTTCCAGCTCACGGGCCAGATCATTGATTCGAATCTTCATCCGCTCTCGTCTCTTCCTTTTCGTACTGCCCAGTTCGAACTCTAGGTTCGCATATCGGCCTCAGGTTAGTTGCTAGTTACTCGTTGTTAGTTCCGAGTTGTTCGTCGTTGGTCGTTCGTCCCTGGTCGTTCGGGACACCTTGCTGACAATCGACTGAAAACCCTGCTTGCACAAATCCGGCGTTGAGGCTTTGCAAAAATAGCCTCTGGCCATTTCTTACAGAATCAGCTTTGCTTGTCTTCGCTGCCGCTTGTTTGGGAAGCTTCTTCACCCGCTGTTTCTACTGGCTCCGCGGGCGCTTCGGCATTTTCCGCTTCCCTGTCCGCGGGGGCCTCAGCCTGCATGGCCTCGGTTTCTTCTGCTGCTGCCTGTTCACCGGGAGACATCTCGGCGGCTTCCGGAGTTCCGGCTTCCGCAGCGGCTTCCTGGGTTTCAGCGGTGGCTTCCTGCTCGCCTTCGGCGGCGACCACTTCTCCGCCTTCCAGGCTGGCGAAGTAATTATTGACTGCGATACTGATTTTTTCCACCGTCTTGGGACCGACGCCTTCGATGGCTTCGAGCTGTTCGGGCGTCATGTCGGCGAGGGCTTCGACGGTGTCGACACCTGCCGCTTTGAGTTTCTCCACCAGGCCTTCGCCGAGACCGGTGACATTTTCGAGCGGCGTAGTGGTCTGGGTAACGAGCGCGGACATCTGCTGCTCGACTTCCTGACGCTTCTCTTCCTCGCTCTTGATGTCGATCTTCCAGCCGAGGAGTTTGGCGGCGAGGCGAACGTTCTGGCCCTTCTTGCCGATGGCGAGCGAGAGCTGCGTGTCGTCGACGACGACCTCGAGGTGCTTTTCGCCCGCATCGACAATCGTTACGCGGCTGACTTTGGCCGGCTGGAGAGCCTTTTCGGCGAAAGTGACCGCGTCTTCGTGATATTCGATGATGTCGATCTTCTCGCCGCGCAGTTCGCGGATGATCGACTGGACGCGCATGCCTTTCATGCCTACGCAGGCGCCGACCGCGTCGACGTCTTTATCTTTCGACATAACGGCGATTTTGGTGCGCTCGCCGGCTTCGCGCGCAATGGCGCGGATGACAACCGTGCCGTCATAGATTTCAGGGACTTCGGTCTGGAAGAGATTCTGGACGAGTTCCGGCGCGGCGCGCGAGACGACCACGCCCGGCCCCTTGACCGCTTTTTCGACGCGCGAGATGACGACGCGAATGCGTTCGCCGACGGCGAACGATTCCAGACGTGACTGTTCTTTGCGGCCCATGCGGGCTTCGGCCTTGCCGATATCGACGACAACATCGGGGCCTTCGATGCGCTTGACGGTGGCGTTTACGATCTCGCCGACGTGGCCGATGTACTCGTTGTAAACGGTGTCCCGCTCAGCTTCCCGGACTTTTTGGAAGATCACCTGCTTCGCGAGCTGCGCAGCAATGCGTCCGAGAATTCCCTCAGTTTCTTTCGGAATCAGAAGTTCGCCGCCGGCTTCAGCGCTGGGATCGAGCTTGCGAGCCTGTTCGACCGTGACCTGAAGGTTCGGATCCTCGACCTGCTCGGGGCCTTCGACGATCGACTTCACCGCATAGGCGTTGATCTTGCCGCTGTCCTTGTCGAGCACGGCGCGCAGATTTTCCTGCGTCTTGTAATACTTGCGCGTGGCGACAACGATGGCATCCTCGACGGCAGAGACGACGATCTGCGGATCGATACCCTTCTCACGGCTCACGCCTTCGATGATGTTGTAAAGCTCGCTTGGCATATAAAAACCGATTTCGTAATTGTGGAATTTGGTAATTGAGTAATTTGAAAACCTGACCTGACGCGATTTTCAATTACCCAATTACCAAATTTCCCAATTACTCAATTCCTCTAAATCTCCGGTACCAGATTCGCCTTCTCTATATTTCCGATCTCAATCTCTACTGACTGTGTGCCGTCCTTTGCACGGGCCTTACGTCTTGCTGCGCTTAGATCTAAGTGCAGCTTTCCGTTCTCTACCTGCTCCAATCGGCCTTCGTAGTGCCGGTTGTTGTTTACCGGTTCCCGCGTCGTCAGTTTCACGCGATGCCCGCGAAAACGCTCGAAATCTGCCAGCTTCGACAACTTGCGATCGAGACCTGGTGACGAAACTTCGAGCACATACGATCCGCCGGGCATCACATCTTCTACATCGATGATGGTGCCAAACTCGCGACTGAAAGCCGTGCAATCTTCATGCGTCACGCCGTCGGGGTGATTCGCCGAAGGCGTCGCGCCCGGGCGGTCGATGAAGACGCGCAGCATACGATGCTTGCCGGAGCCGAGCAGATCGAGATCGACGATCTCGAGGCCGCTGGAGCCCGCTACGCGCTCCGCGATTTCGCGGAGCTTGTCCTTATCAACAGCCATGTTTTCAGCAACTTAATTGAAAGCCGCCGCGCTGAACCTGTCCCCAACTAAAAAGTGGGCTTTCGCCCACTGGTGTGCTTCGCCGATTCCGACACAACTACACAACAGTTTCCAAAACCAACTATACGCTCCGATTAGGGAAAAAACAAACCGGGGGCCACTTTAGGAAGCGACACACTGCATAGGAAAGAATAACCGCGGAGGGCACAAAGGAACACGAAGGAGGGCCTTGGGTTTGCGCAGTCCGCGGAGGTGCGATGTAAGAGAAAAGAATGCGGAGCGCGGGCTTCCCTTGACCGCGCCCCGCCCACCGGAACCAGGAGACTAGTTCCCGGTGAAGTCGTGAACTTGCAGACCACCTCCCCGTGGGCTGCGTCTCCTAAGACCTGTTGGCCGAGGTCGCGCGGAACTGCATAGCGCGCACTTCGGTCAACTTTTTTGTGTGGTTATTTGCCGGTGCCGGTTAGTTGCACGGTTTGTGTGCCTACGCCGTCCTTGACGCTTAGAGTCGCGCTACGCGCTCCTGTGGCGGCCGGCGTGAAGGTCACTGTGATCGAGCAATCCCAGCCCGCATTCAGCGACGACTTGCACGCGGACTTCGCACTGAAGTCACTCGGGTCGGTTCCGCCTACCGTCACGCTGTTGATCGCCAGCGACGAAGTCTGATCGTTGGTGACAACCACCGTTTGCGCCTTGCTCTTGCTGCCCACCGCCTGCGCTTTGAAGGTCATGCTCAGCGGCGAGACGCTTACCGGCTGCGTGGCATTCAGCATGATGCTGACGTAGCCGCCGTTGGCTACGTTCAGTGCCGCAATGTCGGGCATGCCATCGCCATTGAAGTCGGCAACGCCGAGGGACACAACAGCGTAGCCGGGATAGTACAACTGGTTCTCGGTGAAGGTGCCATTGCCGTTGCCCTGAAGGATGGCAACGCCGTTGTACTGCTGATTGCGTCCGTAGGGAATCACCACATCCAGCTTTCCGTCGGCATTCAGATCAACGGCTACGGGTGCGCCGGCAGCGCTATAGAATGTGCAGTTCTGCGAGCCCACGGCAAACGTGCCGTCGCCATTGCCTTTCAGGTACACGTACGCCGACTGCGCCCCCGTCAGCGAACATCCGTTGCTGGTGGTGGTGACGAGGAGGTCCTGCTTCCCGTCTTTGTTGAAATCGCCGGCGACCACAGACTCCAGGTAATAGCCGGTGAGCGTCGTGATCGGTGCGCCAAATGTGCCGTTGCCATTGCCCGGCAGCACATAGACCGCTTGATCGTTGGTCCTGGCCGGATTGGCGGCTACTCCGATGTCCATCTTGCCATCGCCATTGAAATCGGCGAAAGTGAGCTGGTCGTCTTCCTGAGTCAAGGTATCCAGGCTGGTGATGAGGACGGGCGCTGCAAAAGTTCCATTGCCCTTGTTCACCAGTACGCTGATGCTGCCGTCGCTATTGGAGATTACGATGTCGAGTTTGCCATCGCCGGTTACATCCACTAGATAGACCTGCATCTCCTGCGCGCCGGTTGCTGCGCCGGTGGGATAAAGAGCGGCCTTCTTGAATTTGCCCGTGCCGAGACCCAGCGAAACCGCGGCCATGTGGTCGCAAGTGCCAGACGCGCCGCCGTAGACAGACACGACGTCAGCCTTACCGTCGCCGTTCACATCGCCAGCGGCGACACCATAGGTAAATGTATTGGTACAGACTGTGGTGACGGTTGTCTTGGTCCCAAGTGTTCCGTTCGGGCCGCCGAGGACAACAGCGATCGTTCCAGCGGTCGAACCTTGCGCGACCACGTCGGGAATGCCGTCACCATTGAAATCCGCGACGGCAATGTTTTGGTACTGGCCTTCGACTGCAAAAGGATAAAGCTGTGCCGTCTGGAAGCTGCCGTCACCTCGGCCAAGAGACACGGAATTGGTCGTATTGTTGGACGTGTCAAGAAGGTCGAGCGCGCCGTCGCCATTGAAATCACCGACGGCTACGAGGTTATTTCCCGAGCCGTAAACTGCCAGCGAGTAAGCGGGCCCAGTCGTGAACTTGCCTTTGCCATTGCCGAAGTACGTGTAGACGTTGCCGAACATGTCTTCGAGGACAATGTCCAGCTTCTTGTCATTGTTGAGGTCGGCCAGCGCGAGGTTGTCGGTCGATCCCATGAATGCGCCGTTGATCGTGCCACTCTCGGCGAACACGCCAGCGCCCTTATTGGTGAAAATAATCGCGCCAAAATTTTCGTTGGTGATGACGACGTCCGGTTTCTTGTCTCCGTTCACGTCGCCGATGGCGATGCCGTCGCCGGGGGACGAGCCTGCAACTCCGGAAGCGTAGTAGGTGGCTGTGCCGAACGTTCCGCTGCCGGCATTCAAAAGAATCGTGACGCCGTCGTTTTCGGCAATAGCGAGATCGGCTTTGCCGTCCGCGTTCAGATCGCCGACCGCGAGCGCCGCACAGCATCCAGACGTGCGTGCGGTCGCATAGTTGACCGGAGCCTTGAACGTGCCGTCGCCGTTGCCGAGGAACACAAACACGCCATTCTCATAGGTAAGACTTATTAAGTCGAGCTTGCCGTCGCCGTTCACGTCGGCAGCGACAATGGTTTGCGGCCCGGCATTGAAGTTGTTGCTGTTCGGGGCGGCGTAAGTCTTGCCCTCCGTAAACGTCCCGTTTCCATTCCCGAGGAAGATTTGCACCGCGTGGTTCGAGTTGGGGAAGCCTGCGCCCCAGACGGCAACATCGAGGATATGGTCCCCGTTGAAGTCACCCACGGCGATGGCCTCGCTGCTCGAGATGGAGCCTAAGGCGTAGACGTAAAGGCTGACCGGCAACTGAAACGTTCCATCGCCGTTGCCCAACGACGCGTTGAGATAGAGGTCGCTGTCGAGGTTCACGACGTCGAGCTTGCCGTCTCCGTTGAGATCGCCAGTCGCAACAGCAGTGGTCGTCGGACAAAACTGGCATCCATTGTCGACGGTCGCATAAAACGTCGTCGGCGCAGGGAAGTTGATGTTAAAGGTCTGAGCCTGTGCCGCGGCTGCGGCAACTATAAGAATCGCGAATATACCGAGCGTTCCGACGCCCGTGGTCAGTGTGCTCCCTTGCCGATTAATGGAATTCATGAGTTGTCTCCTGAAAGTTGAAAAGCGGCTACCGTCCGCTTCGTTAGCCCTAAGTTCGCAATGTTTCTTGCCCCAATTCCGCGAAACTCGGCAATCTACTCAGACAGCGAGAAGCTGGGCGAAAGTGCCTCAAGTTTTTTCCCGGAGTTTTTGTTTGAAGGCAGAAAGACGGCGAAAGACGGTGCCTATGCTGGGGTTGGCCTGTGGTAAGCTGGAGGCCCCAAATTCAGGCGGATCCCCCGCGCGCCACCGGAGTCGGTTTCTTGGAGCCATCCAAGGGCGAGATCACCCTACTTCTAGCGAAATGGAGAGACGGCGAGCCCTCCGCTTTCGAGGAGTTGATGCCGCTGGTCTACCCTCACCTGCGGGAAGTAGCTGCCGCTTATGTAGGCAGGGAACGAAATCCCGATGTTCTTCAAGCCACGTCGCTGGTCCACGAACTCTATCTTCGCCTTCTGAACCAAAAGAAGGCGGGATGGGAAGACCGTCGGCATTTCTACACCTTCGCAGCCAAGGTGATGCGCATGATTCTCATCGATCACGCGCGTGGGAACCAGACACAAATGCGCGGGGGCGGCAGCGAGCACGTCCCACTGAGTGATGATATTCCGTGGATCGAAGTAGGAAGCGCGGAGCTGCTCGACTTAAACCGGGCGCTCGATGAGCTGGGCATCATGGATCCTTACAAGGTGCAATTGGTTGAGCTGCGATACTTTCTCGGGTGCACAGCGGAAGAGACCGCCGACCTGGTACAAGTTTCCAAAGCCACCGTCGACCGCGATTTGAAGTTCATCAAGAGCTGGCTCTACCGGCGCATCCATCCTCCTGGCGATGGAGAAAAAGCAAACATCTGATTTACTTTGACGGCATTTCTCGCAATCCTCTTAGGGCAACTGCGGATAGAGTCGTGGCTTAAATGAATCACTCGACCGAGACCTTGCTGCGCATCGAGGCTATCTTTCACGAGGCGCTCGGAGTCGCCGAGGCAGACCGGCCGGCGCTGATTGAGGCCCGCTGCGGTGGCGACGCGGCTCTTGCAGCGGAGGTGCGTTCGCTGGTTGCTGCGTGCAAAGCCGAGGAATCAGCGACCACGTCAAGCCGAGCAAACCAGGTTACCGGCCTCGGCCGCGCCCCCGATCGAAAGCGAATCGGGCCATATGAGATTGACCGGCTGCTTGGGCGCGGGGGTATGGGAGCCGTCTATCTGGCGCATCGCGCCGATGGACAATTCGAGCAGCAGGTTGCCATCAAGCTCATCGACTTGCCTCTGGCTACGGACATCTTGCGTGAGCGATTTCGCCAGGAACGGCAGATTCTGGCCGGACTGCAACATCCGTTCATCGCCCGGTTGCTCGATGGCGGCGTCAGCGCTGAAGGCCAGCTGTATCTGGCCATGGAATACGTGGCCGGGATCCCCATCCATCGCTTCTGTGAAGCGCAGGGTCTTTCCGAGTCCCAACGGCTCACTCTATTCGTGAAGGTTTGCGAGGCGGTGCAGTTCGCTCACCAGAATCTCGTCGTGCATCGCGACTTGAAGCCGGACAACATCCTGGTAGCGGAAGACGGCACGCCCCGTTTGCTGGACTTTGGCACCGCCAAGCTGTTGTCTCCGTCCGTTGGCAAGCCGGGAAGTGAACTTACACGGGAGGGATTCCAGTCCTTCACTCCACAATATGCGAGTCCCGAGCAGGTCCTCGGAAGCCCCGTCACAACCGCATCGGACACTTATTCGCTGGGCGTACTTCTGTATCTCTTGCTGACCGGGGTCCTGCCGTACGAGCTCAAAGAACTGACTACGGCGGAGATGTTGCGCGTGATCTGTAATGAGCCTCCGCGCAGTCCCGCCGAAGCTGCAGGACCGGATCGGCGGCTCAACCTGGATTTGCAATCGATTCTTTTCAAGGCATTGCGCAAGGAGCCGGCGGAACGATACCTGACTGCGGAACAGTTCGCTTCCGATGTTCAGGCCTATCTGGATGGACGGACGGTCGCAGCCCGCCAGGGCACGATTCGTTATCGAGTTGAAAAATTTACGCACCGCCATAAGGTTGCCGTCGCAGGCGGGTCGCTGCTCGCCGTCACCTTGATGGCGGGCGTTGCCGGAGTCTTGTGGCAGTCGCGGGTGGCGAATCTTGAACGACGAAAAGCTGAGACTCGCGCCGAAGACCTGCGAAAACTAAGCGATAGCTTGCTTTCGGAAATTGACGACGCCATTCAAAAACTTCCGGGTTCGACCGCAGCTCAACAACTGCTGGTGAGCACAGTCCTGGAACACCTGGATCGCACCGCCAAAGATTCCGCTCAAGACCCCCAGTTGCTCTTGGACGCGGCCAACGGCTACATCCGTCTCGGGAATGTCCAGGGAAATATCTTCACCGAGCATACAGGCGACACGCAAGGAGCGCTGACAAGCCTGGAGAAGGCCATCTCGATTACCAGCTCGCTCATGAAACGGGAGCCTGACAATGCTGCGGTGAAGCGCGCATACGCCTGGGCCCTCGAGTCGCGCAGTGAGGTTTTGTTCGGGATTGATCGGACACAAGAAGCCGTGCCGGCAATACGCTCGGCGATCGCAGTCTACGATGATCTCGCCACTCAACCGGCTGCGGGTGTGGACGCATTGCTGGACGCGGCGGGCGCCCACAACACGCTCGGCTATGAACTGGGAATTCCCTATTGGCCAAGCCTGAGTGACTTCCAGGGGGCGTTGGGGGAATTTCTAAAAGCTCGCGAACTGTACCAACGCGCTCTGGTCACAGACCCCGGCGACGTTCGCATCTTACAAGCGCTTGCCAATAATCACAGGCTGGTAGGGGCGGTGGAGATGCAAACCGATCCCGCCGGTGCGTTGCCGGAATTGCGCGCGGCCATCGATGGCATTAATTCGCTGCACGACCAAGCCAAACAAGTGATGGGCATCCGGCGCATGCAAGCGGGCACCCTCGGACCGTATGCAGGGGCGTTGATCGAGGTCGGCCGTTATCGCGAGGCGCTCGCAGCCCTTCAACAGGGTGAGACGATCTCCCGCGAACTCCTCGCCGCGGATCGAAAAAACATACGCGCAGTCCAGGATCTGCAAGCCGCGTTGAGCCGGGAATCGGAATCCTATGAGGATCGTGCAGCGGGCATTTTCCCAGAAATGGGGGCCGACCGCACGGCGGACGCGGAAAACGCTTTGAAGACACTATCCGAACAACGCTCGCTTCTTGAAGAGATTCTGCTCATCGAACCGCACAATGGGAACTGGGAGTCGAAGTTGGGCATGGTGCTGATCGATATGAGCCGGCAGCAACATGCACTGCATAGGCCTAAAGAATCGATGGAGCTAGCTCAAAAGGGCCTCGCCATATTAAAAGAGGTTGCGAGCCGTCCGGACGCGCAAGCTTATCAACTTTTCGACGCTGCAACCGGCCTGATCACCGTGGAACCCGTGGAGTTGCGTGAACCGGATTTGGCAGTGAAGTATGCGGAGCACATCGTCGATGCAACCTCACGTCGCAACCCTGAATTTCTGTTGACCTTGGCCGAAGCCTACCGTAGCGCCGGGCAATCTGACAAAGCCCGGGCCGCGGCGAAAGAGGGACTATCGCTGCTCCCGCCAGAGACGCCAACAACGGTAATGTCCCGAGTGCGAAAACTGCTGCATTCACAGATGGACAACTAACCCACTCCTTCGTCGTGGACGTTGCCACGTTGCGGCAGCGTCGGCAGCATTTTGAAGATGCCGCCATGTGAGATCGAGCGTCCTTTCTATGCAAGCCGGCTGGGCACGTCCTGGGAGATGGCCGCCGGTTGGCGAACCGAGACGACGGTTGCCGTGTAACGGTCTCCGCGCAACAACGAGACGCTGTACTCGATGGCAATTTGCTGTTCGTCGTATGTTGTTTCTTTGATAATGAGGAGCGGACTGCCGGGCGTAGTCTCGAGGATGGTAGCCTCTTCTTCGCCGGCGTTGACCGCGCCGATTACCTCTTCCGCCCATTGCAGCTTGCGCTGATAGGTGCGTTCGAAGATCTGATAGAGAGATTGCTTCTCGAGGTCCTGGCGATCGATGCCGGCAAAGATGCGCGCCGGAAGATGGCTGGTAACCAACGCGACCGGCTCGCCATTCACAAAGCGCAGGCGCTTCACCTTATATATGCGCTCGCCGGGAGTGAGCTTCAGGGCCTGAGCGACTTCGAGATCGGGCTCCTCGATTTCGAGGCTGAGCAGGCGGGCGGAGGGGATAAGGCCGCGACGGCGCATTTCCTCGCTGAAACCGCGAAGGCGCTGGAAATTCCAGGGCACCCGGCCGGAACCGATGATTGGACGCTTGCCTTTGGCGACGATGAGCAGTCCTTCCGAACGCAGTTTCTGGAATGCCTGGCGAACGGGCATCTTGCTGATGGCGAGGGTGCGCGCGATCTCGCCTTCGGAATAAAAGGTCTGACCGGTTTTGAGCTTGTTCTTTTTAATCAGGCCGCGGACCTGATCGACGATTTGCTGGTAATAGGGGACAAAGCTCGCGCTATCGATGGTCAGATCGAGGATGTCGGCGGACATGGCAAAATCTCCCAAGAAACCCAATCGAGAACATATCATATAATCATTGTATATTATGTATATATCATGCGCGATACATTGGAGCCATTCAGTGGATCCATTATTGCAATTGATGTTAACATGTCTATCATCAAAAGATTACAAAGCGCGGTGGCTCCTACGTAGCATTCGCGAGTAAATTCTTCTTGACAACATATAACTATATGATGTCTACACGCTGGTGAGAATCGGCGTGGTAACGAAGGGTGACATAGCTACCTCGCCGCGAGGAAGCTGCCATTCCTTTGCACGCAAAGACGGCCGATGCGGCGAGCCCCGTGAGGGCTGTTCGGGAATTCCGGTGGTTTAGACCCTGCTTTCTTCTCATTCTCCTTTTCGAATTCACTCTGCTGGCGGTAGCTGGAAACAAAGACTGCCGCCGTCCCGCGCTGCACGGCTCGTTTCTGCAACCAGCGTTAGGTGACGAGTGGACTATTCGGGAATGGCGCAAAGAATTTCAATTTATGCAGGACGCGGGCGTGCGGCAGATGTTGATCCAGTGGACCGCGGATAGCAGGGAGAAGACCACGATCTTTCCGTCATCGCTCGCGGGCTACAAGCAGAGCACGCGCCATGACGTGGTAGAGCGCGCGCTGAAGACAGCGGACGCGAGCGGAGCGCAGGTTTTTCTTGGGTTGCAGGTGAATGACGACTGGTGGACGGTGTATATCAGCGATAGTGCATGGCTGAAGAACGAAGCGAAGATTGCCAACACACTGGGCGACGATCTGTGGAGGAAATACAAGAGCCATCCATCGCTGGCGGGGTGGTATCTGCCCTTTGAAGTCGACAATGTCGAAAGCGATTCGACGCAATGGGACAACCTCATTTCTTTCTATCGCACGGTTGGGAATCACCTGCATCAGTTGACGCCGGGAAAACCGATCATCATTTCGCCGTTCTACGAAGCGCACGACGGGATGACCGCTTCCGAATGGCAGACGATGTGGGAATACGTTCTGAAGAAGAGCCCGATTGATGTTTTAGCTTTGCAGGATGGAGTGGGAGTGGCGCATGCCTCGCGCGCGGAATTGCCGACGTGGTTTGCGGCGGTTCGCGACGCGGTTGAACATGCGCGACCATCGACCAAGTTCTGGGTTGATACCGAAACTTTCGTTCACGAATACGCGACGATGCCGATCCGCTCGATAGTGGACGACATGTGCGCGGTTGAGCCGTACGTCAGCGACTACGTCAGCTTCAGCTTCAATCACTTTCTCAGCCCGCAACAAGTAAACCCGCTCTACTACCGCGAGTATATGGATTACCTCGCCGAGGGAAAGGTAGAGAGCGAGGCGCCGACCACTCCAGCGAATCTGAACGCGACCGCGATTGACTCGACAACCATCCGGCTAACGTGGAGCGCGTCCACAGATAACGTTGGAGTGGCCGGCTACAAACTGTTCCGCGACAGCGATCATGTTGTCACGCTCTACAACTCCGACACGGCATATGACGATTCGGGGCTTGATGCAGGAACTACGTATTCGTATCAGGTGAGAGCGTTCGACGCAGCGGGGAATCAGTCGCCGTGGAGCGCGGAGAGCGGCGCGACGACACCCGCGCCTCATCTTTATCCAAGCAACATTGCGCTCGGTCGAACTTACGTGGCAACCATGCCAGCGGATTCGAGTTATCCCGACAGCGGCGGAGTCGAGTTGACGGACGGGATTCTCGCGTCGACATCATTCGCGGATCCGGCGTGGCAAGGGCGCGCGACCACGAAGGCATACACATTCACGGTTGACCTGGGCGGCTCGCAGGTGATCCGAGAGGTGCGCAGCGACTGGTTGCAGGACTTGCAATCGGGGATCCTGCTGCCGCGGAAGATCACCTACTCCGTATCTGACGACAACAAGGAGTTTTTTCCGATTGGCGAAGTGCGGAAACCGATGGCGGTGAGCGGAACCGAGGATTGGTGGTACACGCTGACGGACCTGGCGAGCGTAAGCGGACGGTTTGTGCAGGTACGGGTGGCGCCGGGATCGAATGCGGAATGGACGTTCATCGATGAGATCGAGGTGCGGCAATGAGGCTGGCGCTCGTGGAGCAGGAGGTTGGCAAATGAGTTTGAAATGGAATCGGCGTTTTGACCGCATTGTTATTGGTGTTTGCGTCTCCGCGCTTTCACTGTCGCTATTCGCAGTTGGCCAGCCGTCGAGCACGCAGGGTTCCTCCAGCGCCGCTGCAAAGTTGCCCGCAGTTCACATCGATGGTCAATATTTCGTGCGCGACGGCAAGCGGTTCGTGCCAGTGGGGGCGCACTGGGTTCCGGCGAAAGCGGCGATGCAATGGCCGGTGGAGTGGGATCCGAAAGACATTGAAGCCGATTTTGCGAAGATGCACGAGCTTGGCTATAGCATCGTGCGCTTCGACATGGTGTGGCCGTGGTTCGAGCCGCGACCGGGCGACTACAATCCGGCGGCCTTTGAACAACTCGATTACTTCGTTTCGCTCGCACACAGATATCAGATCTATCTGCACCCGTCGCTTTTCATCGGCGGCGAAGTTGGCGAGGCGTATTGGGATGTGCCATGGCGGCATGGACGGAATCCGCACACCGACCCTGAAATGCTGCGCCTGGAGACGAACCTGGCGGAGGAATTCGGCCGGCGATATGCGAACGAGACCGCGATCATCGGGTGGGATCTGACGGATGAGCCGCCGTTCTGGATTGTGGCGGGGAGCACGACTGACGCGGCCGCGATTAACTGGACGCGGCTGATTGTCGCGGGGATTCGGCGCTACGACAAGATGCACCCAATCGTTGTTGGGACCAGTGGAGAAGAAGTCGGCCACGGGCCTTTTCGCGCCGACAACGTGGCGCGCGAAGTGGATTTCTTCAGCGTACATCCTTTCACGATTTACCTGCAGGATCTGTTCCCCGATCCGATGCTTTCGGAGCGCGGAACGTACGGGGCAGCCTTCGAGATTTCTTTGTCGAAGGCGGCGGGACGGCCCGCGATGATCCACGAAATGGGCGGGTCGACCGCTCAGTATTCGTCGGAGCGCGTCGCGTTGTATGACCGGCTTCAGATTTACTCGGGGCTGGCATCGGGATCGGCAGGCGTGGATTTGTGGTGCTATACGGACGCGTCGCCGCAGCAGTATCACAAGGCGCCGTATCTGCGGACCCCACAGGAAACGCAGTGGGGCATGACGACGTGGGATCGGCAGGATAAGCCGCTGGCGACGGAGTTCAAGAAGATCTCGAAGATCGTTGCGCAACTGGATTTGGAGAGGGTCTCGGCTGCGCCGGCGGAGATCGCCATCGTCATTCCGGATGAGTGGGCAAAGCCGCATGGAGATTTCTCGCGCTTCGGATTGACCGGGCCGGAAGTGACTCCGTACGTCTCGATCTTCGATGGCGACGCGATTCCCGGACAGGCGTCGCCGAGCACGAGCGCCGACAACCAGTGGCTGATGGGCTCGGCGCTGAATGCGTTTGTACTTGCGCACCGGGCCGCATTGAAGGCGGAGTTCCCGCGTGAGTACGGCGGCTGGAACAAGTATCCGATGCTCTTTATGCCGTCGCCGCTGACGAGCACGGCGAGCAACATCGTGCACGTGCATTCGGACTTTTACGAGAAGGCGAAGAAATATGTCGAGGGCGGCGGATTTCTGTATGCCTCCGTCGCTGCGGACGCGGGTATTCCGAACATGGAGCAACTGTTCGGTGCCCGGCTGGTCGACACCGCAGTCGTTTCGGAAGTCACACTGAAGTTCGTCGAACCGCTTGGCAATGTAAAGGCCGGCGAGACCTTTCATTTTAATGTGCCGGGCGCAAGCCCGAAGTTCTGGGGATCGCTGCTTGAAGTGAAAGGCGGCAAAGTTGTCGCAGTCGATCAGGAAGGGCGTCCCGCGCTGGTGGCTAATACGCTGGGCGCTGGAAAGACGCTTTTGTCGGCTTACCCGATCGAGACTTACCTCGCGAACGCTCCTGCCGCATTTGAAAAACCTGAGAGCACGCACCGGATTTACCAGGCGTTTCGCGAGTGGACTGGCGTGAAGCCTGTTTTTATCAGCGACCAGCCGTCGGTCGAAGTGACTGCGCTGCAAGGCGACCATCGTGGGTATGCGTTCGTGATCAACCACAGCGGACAGGCTTACAAGACAACAGTTACGTCGTCGCTGCCGTTGAAATCGGCGCGGCAGTTGACGGAAGGAAATTCGAAAGCGCTGGCGCTTGAAAGCTCCGGCTGGATGATGGAACTGCAGCCGTACGAAGCCGCGATTGTGGAGTGGAAATAAAGTTCGAGAGCACAGATTCGAGAGCGGAAGATGATTGCAGGAATTGACATTGGCGGAACAAAGATTGCGGTCGGCATGGTGAGCGACGAGGGGCGCGTGCTCTCGCACACGGAATGCCCGACGTATCCCGAACGCGGCTATCAAGAAGCGCTGATGCGGATACGGGAGATGTTGAACCAGGCCTCCCATGCGGCCGGCGCAAAGATCACGGGAATTGGAATTGGCAGCACGGGCCCAGTGAATCCGTTCACCGGTGAGTTCGAAGAAGTTAATTTCTTTCCGACATGGCGCGGCGGAAAGATCGTGGACGACCTCTCAGCCATTTTCAAAGTTTCGGCGGCGATGGAGAACGACGCTGACGCTTCAGCGCTAGGGGAAGCGGGTTGGGGGGCGGGACGGAATCGAAAGCGGCTGATTTACGTGACCGTCGGTACGGGCATCGGCGCCGGCGTGATTCTGGATGGCCAGCTCTATCGCGGCGTGGATGGCGCGCATCCGGAAATCGGCCATTGCCTGATTGATGCGTCTGGGCCTGCGTGTTCGTGCGGATTTCACGGTTGTTGGGAATCGCTCGCAGCGGGACCGGCGATGGTGAGTTGGATGGAGAGCGCGATACCGCCGGATTATCCGCATCGAGCCGATCTGACGGCCAAGCGAATTTGCGAACTTGCGCAAGAGGGGGACTCGCTGGCCCGGCAAGCGGTGGATCGCGAGGCGCGTTACCTCGGGTTGGGGCTGGCGAATCTGATCACGCTTTTCACGCCGGACGCGATCGTCCTCGGCGGCAGCGTAATGAAGAGCGCCGTGCTTTTTCTCGACGGGATTCGCGCGACGATCTGCCGCTCCTGCCGTTATGTGCCTTACGAGAAAACGGAACTGGCGCTCGCCTCTCTCGGCGAGGACGCAAATCTGATTGGAGCGGCGCGCGTGTGGCATCACCGGTTTGATTTGCAGGGAGGAAGTCGTGGCTGAGAGTTTGGCTGTGATCGAAAGCGAATATCTTCGCGACATTTTGCATCAGCCACAAGCGTTGGAAGACACATTTGCGGCGCTGGAAGTTTCCAGCGAGTTGCTGGATATTGCCGGGCTTCTGAATAAAGGACGATTCCAGCGAATCGTTCTGACTGGAATGGGATCGTCGTTTCATGCGCTTCATCCGTTGAATCTCGATCTGGTCGGCCAGGGACACACCGCCGTGATGGTGGAGACGTCGGAGCTCATTCATTACAAGCGGCGGTTCTTCGATCCGAAGACTCTGATTGTGGCCGTGTCGCAGTCGGGGCAAAGTGCAGAGATGGTGCGGCTGGCGCAGATCAATCACGGGCGCTCGACCGTGATCGCGGTGACAAATACTCCCGGCAGCGCGTTGGCAAAAAGCGCAGACATTTCTCTGTTCACGCAGGCGGGCAATGAATTTTCTGTCTCGTGCAAAACCTACGTGAGCGCATTGATGGTGCTGAAGTGGTTGGGTGACGTTCTGTGTGAAAGGGATTTGCGCCGCTCACGGCGCGAACTGAAGCAAGCCAGTCCTACTGTCGCTTCGTATCTGGCCGATTGGAAAGATTACGTTTCCAGTTTGGCGGAGGCGCTGGAGGCGATTCGGCATCTCTTTGCGGTCGGGCGCGGAGCGTCGCAGGCGAGCGCTGGAACCGGCGCCCTGATCGTGAAAGAGGCGGCGCAGTTCCATGCGGAAGGCATGAGCAGCGCAGCTTTTCGGCATGGTCCGTTTGAGATGTTGAGCAGGGAGACGTTTGTTCTCGTCTTTGCCGGTGACGCAAAAACCCGCGACCTGAACCAGAGGCTCGTCACGGACGTTCGCGAGCAGGATGGCTGTGCGGAAATTGTCGATCATGACGCGGCGCTGCCCGCGTTGCGGATTGCGGATTATGGCGCGGCCATCCGGCAAATTCTGGAGATTCTGCCCGTGCAGATGATCACGCTGGCACTGGCAGCGAAAGCGGGACGCGAACCAGGCCGCTTTGAGTTGGCTACAAAAATTACGACGACGGAGTAGAGCGCAGAGAAGGAAACGATGGCACGAAACCGCAGCATGGTCGGGTTGGTCTTCCTCACGTTCTTCGTGATGTCGCTGCTGACCAATATTCTGGGGCCGATCGTTCCCGACATCATCAGCAGCTTCGGCGTGAGCCTCGCCGCCGCTGCATTTCTGCCCTTCTCTTTCTTTATTGCATACGGAGTGATGTCGATTCCCGCCGGCTTCTGGGTTGAACGCTTCACGGAAAAGCCGGTGATGGTTGCGGCTTTTCTTGCGGGAACGGTCGGGTCGCTGAGTTTCGCGCTTTATCCGAGCTATCACGTTGCGGTTGGATCGTTGTTCGTGATGGGTGCGGGAATGGCTGTGCTGCAGGTGGCCATCAATCCGCTGTTGCGCGTGGCAGGCGGCGAGGAACATTTCGCGTTCAACTCGGCGTTTGCGCAGCTCATCTTTGGGACTGCGTCGTTCATCAGCCCGCGCATTTATTCGTATCTGGTCGAGAATCTGGCCAAGCGATCGGGCGACGGCAATCTGCTGCTGCACGTTTTGGGAAGACTGACGCCGCCCGCTCTTCCGTGGGCGTCGATGTATTGGATCTTCGCTGTCTTTACCGTTCTGATGATCGCGCTGCTCGGCTTTCTGCGTTTCCCCAAAGTCGAGCACACGGCGGACGAGTCGGCGGGTTCGGTCGAGATGTACCGGAGCCTGCTGCGCAAGCCAATGGTGTGGGCGTTCTTCTTGTGCGTGTTCGCTTACGTCGGATGTGAGCAGGGCACAGCGGACTGGATCTCGAAATTTCTCGCGCAGTATCACGGCTACGATCCGCATACCACGGGCGCAACGGCGGTTTCGTGGTTTTGGGGAATGCTGACGGCCGGCTGCTTTGTGGGCATGGGACTGCTGAAGCTGTTCGACAGCCGCAAGGTTTTGATTGGTTTTAGTTGCGGGGCTTTGCTATGTCTGACGGCGGCTCTGTTCGGTCCCGCGCACGTTTCTGTAATCGCGTTTCCGGCGATTGGCCTTTTCGCGTCGATCATGTGGCCAGTGCTGGTTTCGCTGGCTCTGAACTCCGTTTCTGAACATCACGGCCCGTTCGCCGGAATTTTGAGTACGGGAATCATGGGCGGAGCGGTGGTGCCAGTCATCATCGGGCGTATCGGCGACGTGGCTGGTTTGCGCGCCGGCGTCTCTTTTCTCTACGTGACATTTGGATGTGTGTTGAGCGTCGGCTTCTGGGCGCGGCCGATTATCGCGAACGCCACGATCTTGAATCGCGCGGAGACGGACGCGCACGGGCCGAGGAAAAACTGACGAGCCTTAAGACGTCGTCGCTGACGAATGAATTTTGAAGTCAGGTCAAGGAGAACGCATGTTGAACCAGAAGTTGGCTGTTCGTAATCTTCGCACTCTTATTGCTCTTTTATTGTGTGCCTTCTTTGCTGCGGGAGTTGTGCTAGCGCAGCAGGATGCAGGCAAACCGCTTTCGTATCTCAGGCTTACCACGCCTCGGCACGTGCTGCCCGATGCGCAGAAGTGGGAGAAGAACGAGTTTCCACACACGATGACGGTGTTGGAGATGAAGCGCGGCGGATTCCGCTATTGGGGATGGTATGGCCTCAATGAAGGCGAAGGCATTGGCCTGGCCCGCAGCAACGATCTGGTGAACTGGACGAAATACGACCAGAATCCGCTGTGGACGAATGCGCGCTGGCCATCGGTGCTGGCCAAGGCCGATCCGAAGCACAAAGATGTTCTCTACTTCGCGGTCACGCGCGAGTACGACACCCCGAGCAGCCACATTGTGCTGGCAAGTTCGCGCGATGGGATTCATCTGACGGAAGAGAAGGTGCTGGTGGCAGGCGTTCCGAACCAGCGCAACCAGAATCCGAATCTGTTTCGCGATCCGCGCAGTCGCCGCTTTTACCTGACTTTTTACCGCGGCAACGACAAAGACCACTTCGAGATCATCAGCAAGAGCGCCGCGTCCATCTTCGATCTCGACAAAGCGCCGGAGAAACTGCTGCTAAAGACGGAAACGACGGTGGCCGCGCCGACACTTCTTTATCTCAAGAATGCGCCCGGCCCGAAGGGCCACAAAGGCGTGTATTACCTGGCGACGGAGATCTATCCGCATCGCTATACCGACGATCCGGAAGGCGAGTGGCAGGTAAAGGTGTTCGCTTCAGACGCGCCGGATCGAGATTTTCAGCCAGTAGATGGCAATCCCGTGATGAAAGGACAGCGGGCTTGCCTCTTCCAGAATGTGTTCAACGACCGATTTTATGGGTATGACTGCCATATGGATTCGCCCGAGCATTGGGTGCTTGAGGAAGTGGAAGCGCCTCTGCCGTAAAGCTGTGCCTCGTCTTCTTCGCGTGCGAGCGGGAAGCGAGAGTGAGGGATTGAAGGAGACCCCAGGAGATCTGCCATGACTTATAGCGACTTATTTCATACTTCCCCAGAGGTATGCGTTGAATCGAAGACCGGCGCGCGGCTTGGAACCGCATTTGTATGTCTTTGCTTCTTCCTCATGCTGTTTGCCGTCGCCCCGCCCGCGAATGCTCAGCTCTATGCGGGTTCGGTGACCGGCGTCGTCAACGATCCGAGCGGGGCCGTGGTGGCCGCTGCGGAGGTTACATTAACCGATATCGAAAAAGGCTTCACCTTCAAAGCCAAGACCGACGGAAACGGCCGCTATTTGTTTCGATCGATTCCGCCTGGCGTCTACAACCTCTCGGTAAACGCATGGGGGTTCAAAGAGCAGACGAAGAGCGCGGTTAAGCTCGACGTCAACCAGAATGTGAGTGCCGATTTCTCGATGGTTATGGTCGGGACTATCGAGACCGTAAATGTTTCGACGGAAGCGCCGATTCTGGCAAGCCAGGATGCGGTCACCGGACAGGTTGTCGATCGCAAGTTCATCAATGATCTGCCAACCAATGGACGCAATGTCTGGGATCTAGCCTTTCTTGCTCCTGGAGTCACCGAAGTGGATGCCGCGTGCGCGGGATGCACGGCCAACAATTTCATCTCCAATGGCACGCGCAATGCAACCGCCGACATCCTGATGGATGGTGTGACTACCACCAACTACGAGCAGAACAGCGGCATTCGCGTTGACACCTATACGCCCTCGATTGACGCCGTCGAAGAATTCAAGGTGCAGGAGACGAACTTCAGCGCGGAATTTGGTTTCACTGGCGCGACCATCCTCAACATGGTGACGCGCTCGGGCACCAACAGCTTTCATGGGAGCGCGTACGAGTTCCTGCGGCATTACAAACTCGACGCCAATAACTGGTTCAACGACAACCAGGGCATCCCAATTCCGGCCCTGCGAAAAAACAATTTCGGCGGCACGATCGGCGGGCCGATCTTCAAGAACAAGACGTTCTTTTTTTTCGATTATGAAGGCTTACGAGACACGTCGCAGGCCGGGCCGTACTTCTACGGCGTGCCCAGCGCGGCGGAGCGTAGTGGCGATTTCAGCGAACTTTGCGGATATGCCGGCGGGACATTTGACGAAAATGGCTTGTGTTCGAGCCCAGCGGGCCAGCTATGGGATCCCTATGCTGGAACCTATGACCCGAACATTCCGGGAGCGCGGCGCGATCAGACAGCATTCATCCCCAACAACAACCTGGCAGCATACGACAGCACCGTGGACGATCACCATCCAGGGAACGAAATATTGGCTGAAGATCCGGCAGCCGCGCCGTACCGGTTACCGCTCGGACCGGGAAATTTGATCGATCCGGTGGCGCAAAAACTGATGAGCTATTTCCCGCTGCCCAACTACCGCGTTGGCACTCCCGGCTACAGCCAATACATCAATCGGGTCGATTCCGGATCACAGAAAGGCCGGAACGATCAGTGGGACTTAAAGATCGATCACCGCTTTAGTGAGAAGAACCTGCTGAGCGGGAAATATTCGCATGAATCCAGCAGAACGGACCCGTTCAACTGTTTTGGAAACTTCGCCGATCCCTGCAGCTACGGGGTGATCCTGGGCGGGGCGCACATGCTGGCAATCAATGATGCGCACACATTTAACCCTACGACGCTACTAACGGTTTCTTATGGCCTATCGCGAGGAACGAACTCCTACGCGGGCGCGGCGAGCGAATTCAAGAACATTTCTCCTGTGGACGAACTCGGTGAGCCATCGTATATGAAAGATTCGGGCTACAACTGGGCGCCGGCGGTGAGCATTGCCGGCGGATATGGCGTTGCTGGAGCTTACAGCATCGGCGCGAATCCCTGGGGTTACGCTAGGTTGGGTCAGGAGACTCATCAACTGATCGGCACATTCAGCCTCGTCAGGGGCAAGCACGACCTCAAGTTCGGCGCGGAAGGCCGTTTGCACAGGCTGAATTACACGCAGCCAAACTACGCACCGAGCGGAACTTACTACTTCGATCAAACTGGCACATCGAACTACGATCCCGCTTGCGATCCGTCAGATCCAGACAATCCGTGCGTGCCACTCGGAGGCGACGGCATGGCAAGCTTCCTGATCGGCGTGCAGCCCAATTCGTGGGGACAGTACGAGATCCCGAACACGGTTGCCTCACAGAACTTCGAAGCTGCCGGATTCGTTCAGGACAACTGGAAAGTTTCCGAGAAGCTCACTCTGAATCTCGGCATGCGCTACGAAGTTGTCATGCCCCGCACGGAACGGAACAACGAACTGAACTGGCTCGATCCGAACGCCGAATCGCCAATCACGCTCGACGGCGCCCACTTGAAGGGTGGCGAGCGGTTTGCAAGTTCCAGCGATCGTTATTCGTATTCTCCGGACTACAAGAACTTCCAGCCCCGTGTTGGGATGGCGTTTCGGCCGTTCCATAACACCGTTTTTCGCGGCGGATACGGTATCTATTTCTCGGCATGGAGAGGGGCAGTGGCCGGAACATCCGGCGTCGGGCAGCAAGGTTTCGACCAGGTCACGCAACTACGAACATCGCACTGGGGCGACACGGTCACGCCGGCGGCCCGCATGAGTAATCCATATCCCAACGGACCGATCAAGCCGCCGGGCAGCAGCCTTGGATTGATGAATGACGTGGGCTACGGCGCGTATGGCCCCATCCGCAATATCAGCGACAAGGTGCCCTACGAGCAGAGCTGGAGCTTCGGTATTCAGCAGGAGACTCGTTGGAACATGGTGATTGACCTCAACTACATCGGCAAGAAAGGCACGCATCTGTATTTTGCCAATGCAGGGAACTATAGCCATTTGGGCTCGTGGGTCGAGAGCATACCAATCACTAGTCCCGATCCGAACGATCCCTGCGCGACGATGACGATTGAATGCCTGAATACGTACATCGACAGTCCGTTCGCCGATCCTACCCGGTCGAACTTCTTGTCGATTAACCAGGACCCCGACAATCCGTTGCAGTGGGGCATGCCGTATTACCAGATGCTGATGGATCATCCGCAGTTCTACGGGTTCGCTGGAGACGAGCCGCCGATCGCTGACTCGATCTATAACGCGCTGCAGGTTCGCGCAGAAAAGCGCTTCTCGCATGGCCTGGAATTTCTCGCGACGTACACGTGGTCTAAGTCGATCGATGACGCGTCCTTAACCAGCACCAACAATGTGTGGCTGGGCAGCTTCGCCAGCTTGCAGAACCCGAATAACCCGGGCTTGGAGCGAAGCTTATCGACCTTTGATATTCCGCAGGTGCTGCAGTTTTCTTACACACATGAGTTGCCGGTGGGCCGCGGAAAAGCGCTGGCGGGAAACATTAGCCCGGTTATGAACGGTTTCATTGGCGGCTGGCGCACGAATGGAATCTGGCGCTTCAACAGTGGCAGGCCGATCCAGCCAGGCTTGTATACAGGCACGAGTTTGCCGACATACGGTCCACAGCGGCCGAATCTTATCGGTACGCCGCACCGTGCTGGCGGCAAAGACTCGGATTGGATCCAGCACTATTTCACCACCACCGACGGCAGCGATTTTCTCGCCCAGCCTGCGCCCTACACGGTTGGCAATGCGCCGCGCATGTTGGGCAAGGTGCGCGACCCAGGGGCGAACAACGCAGATCTGTCGATCTTCAAGGAATTTGGGTTGAGCAAAATTCGCGAAGCAATGAGACTCGAATATCGCTTGGAGAGCTTCAATACCTTCAACCATCCTCAGTTCTGTCCGCCAGACGTGACGTTTGTAGATCCTTCACTGGGTATAGATCCCGCGAACACGAACTTCGGGAAGATCTACTACACCTGTAATGCTCCGCGGCAGGTGCAGATGGCGCTGAAGTTCTATTGGTAGGCGAACGGGCGCACCTGTTCGCCTTACATCGAAAACCATGCAGGGGATCGACGAAAGCATGCAGTCGATCCCTGATGGAATCCGGTCGGTGAGCGTGCCACTACGCCATGGCCATGGTCGTCAGCCGTTTCGGGCCGGCTTCGAGAATGTGCTCGGGACACTCCGACATCATCAGTTTGAAATTCTCGATGAACCGAGCGGCCAGCGCGTCATATTTCTGAAAATACTCTTCGCGGCTCGGCCACGTGCTCGCCGGGTCAAGAATTTGCGGCGCAACGCCTTCGCACTGCTCCGGCACCTCGAAGCCGAACACCGGATCTTTCTTGTATCGCACTCTCAGCAATGAGCCGCTGAGCGCGGCATTCAGCAGCGCTCGCGTGTGGTGAATGCTGATGCGCTTGCCGACTCCGAACGGTCCGCCGGTCCAGCCCGTGTTTACGAGCCAGACACTGGCATCGTGCTTTTGGATCTTCTTCTTTAGCAGCTCCGCATAAGCGAGAGGATTGTGCACCATGAATGGCCCGCCGAAGCAGGCACTGAAGGTGATTTCCGGTTCGACGCCGAGGCCGATTTCAGTTCCGGCGATCTTGCTGGTGTAGCCGGAGATGAAGTGGTAGATGGCCTGGTCGGGCGTTAGGCGGGCGATCGGTGGCATGACTCCGGAGGCATCGCAGGTTAAGAAGACTACGTTTTTCGGATGCCCTGCGCGCTTTTCCGGCAGGTGATTCTTGATGTAGGAAAGAGGATAGGCAGCGCGCGTGTTTTCGGTGACGGAGTAATCGTTCAGGTCGAGATGGCGCGAGACATTGTCGAAGGTGACATTCTCCAGCACCGTGCCGAAGCGTCTGGTGCATTCGTAAATCTGGGGCTCGGCTTCGGGTGATAAGCGGATTACCTTGGCGTAGCAGCCGTCTTCGAAGTTGAAGACACCGGCATCGCTCCAGCCGTGCTCATCGTCGCCGATTAGATAGCGCTTTGGGTCGGCGGAGAGCGTCGTTTTGCCCGTCCCGGAAAGGCCGAAGAAGATGGCTACGTCCCCATCCGTGCCGACGTTGGCCGAGCAGTGCATCGACAGGATGCCTTGCAGCGGAAGGAGAAAATTCAACACGGTGAAGATTGTCTTCTTTATCTCGCCGGCGTAGCTGGTACCGCCGATGATGGCGAGTCGCTCGCGGAAATTAATGATGATGAAGGTTTCTGTGCGCGTGCCATCGACCATGGGCGATGCCTGGAAGCCGGGCGCGGCAATCACGGTGAATTCCGGAACGTGGCGGCGAAGGCCATCCTGATTGCGGACTTTCAGAAGCATGGTGCGGGCGAATAGGCTGTGCCACGCTTTTTGCGTGATGATGCGCACGGGCAGGCTGTGCTCAGGATCCGCGCCGGCAAAGCAATCCTGAACGAAGACGTCGCGGCCCTGAAGATAGCCTTGCAGCCGCGTGAGCAGCGCGCTGAAACTCTCGCCGGTGAACGGACGGTTGTATTGACCCCACCAAATTTTGTCTTCGGTCGAGTGCTCGTGGACCACGAACTTGTCGGCTGCGGCACGCGCCGTATGCTTGCCGGTGTTGACGACCAGCGGGCCGAGGTGCGAGATGTATCCCTCGGAGCGGAAGATGCTCTCTTCATAGAGTGCGGGCGTGGGCAGGTTCCAATAAACGCGACGCAGGTTTACGAGGCCGTGGTTTTCGAGGCCATAGACGCTGGCGAGTTTGCCGGCTTCCTTGGCTGCGGGGGATTGGACGTCGAGATAGATGTTCATAGCCACTCCCTGACCAGTTTGCGCTCGCCGAGATAAAGTTCGTTGGCGGAGTTCGGATCCAACGCCCACTTGATTCGATCGAGGCCTTCGGTGATGTCGCGGATGGCGCCGCAATAGCTGAGGCGGAGATGGCCTTCGAAGCCGAATTCTTTTCCCGGGACCGTTACAACGCGAACCTTGTCGAGCAGGAATTGAGACAGCTTTTGAGAATTCTTCTCATAGGCGCTGAAATCGGGGAAGCAATAGAAGGTGCCATCGGGCTTGGTCACCTTGACGCCCGTGAAGGCCCGGAGGCGATCCATCATGACGTTGCGGTTGTTTTCAAGCGTAACGCGCAGGCTCTGCACGCAAGACTGCACGCCATTGAGAGCTCCGACTGCGGCCCATTGCGACGGAGACGCTGGACCCGAAGTCTGCTGCGACTGAATAGTAGACATCGCTTCAATGAGTTGTTTGTTTCCGACGGCCCAACCGATGCGGAAACCGGTCATTGCGTAGGATTTTGAAACGCCGTTAATGACTACTAACTTCGATTCTTCGATCGGCGCCTTGGCGAACTCGTAGCAGATTGGCGCGCTCCTGCCGTCGAAGACGAGCCGATTGTAGATGTCATCCATGATGAGATAGAGGCTCTTCTTTTCGCAGAATTCGACGATCTCGCGGATGAAGTCTTCGGAGTACATCGCGCCGGAAGGATTGTTCGGGCTATTAAGGATGATCGCTTTCGTATAAGAGCCGACCGCGTCGGTGATCTCTTTAACTGTGGGGCAAAAGGTGCCGTCTTCCGCGGTGATGGGTACGGGAACGCCGCCAGCCAGTTTGATCATCTCGGGATAACTTACCCAGTAGGGCGCGGGAAAGATGACCTCTTCTTTCGGGTCGAGGATGGCGTGCAGCAGCACCATCAGGGCCTGCTTGGCGCCGCCGGAAGCAATGATGTTCTGCGCCGAAACCAGCTTCTGGTAGTGTTCTTCGGTGTAGCGAACGATTGCCTTCTTGAGAGCGCCGATGCCATCGGGCGGCGTGTAGCGGATCTCGCCCGTATTAAGAACGGAGGAGCAGTTGATGACCGCGTCGATCGGAGTTTTGCTCTTTGGCTCGCCTCCACCAAGGTGAATGACCGGCTCTCCCTTGTCGCGAAGCAACGCCGCGGTTTCGTTCAGCTTAAGGGTAGCCGACTCCTTCAATGATCTGGCTAGTTGGCTAAGACTCATACTCTTTGTTCCCCCTTCTGCAACTTGTGGCTTTCTCGGCACGACTTTTTTCTTCTGCTTGCGGGTCGGCATATAGGGCTCAGCAGGACCACGTCACTTCTTCGGACACGCCAACTCCATGCGGTTCGAGCGGAGGAAGGTCGCGCTCCCCGCGTCCGGTGTAGACCTGCGTGGGCTGTGCGATCTTGTGCTCCGGGTCGCTCAACATCTCCTGCCAGTGGGCGAGCCACCCAACCGTGCGCGGAATCGCCTGGAGCACCGTGACCATCTCCGGACGGAATCCCATCGCCTGATAAATGATTGCCGTGTAGAACTCCAGGTTCGGATGCAGCCTGCGCGTGACGAAGAAATCGTCCTCGCGGGCAATGCGCTCCAGTTCAAGAGCAGCTTCGAGCCTGCGATTCTTCCCTGTAACCTCGAAGACCTGGTCCGCCAGTCGCCGGGTAATTTTTGTGCGCGGATCGCTATCCCTCGATCCGCTCTCGTCGAAACCTACGAGCTTTCTGCGGCCTTCCTTGAGGTCCTTGATGAAGGCGGGCACGTTCTGCGGGGAACGGATGGCATTCAGCATCCGGAATATTCTTTCGATCATGCCGCCATGAAGCGGCCCGGCGAGAGCGGCGGCGGCAGCGGCCGTCGAAAGATAAGGATCCGTATCCGCGCTTCCGACGCAGCGCACCGTCGTGGCGCTGCAGTTCTGCCCGTCATCGGCGTGGAGGATGAAGAGTACATCGAAGGCGTGAGCCAGCACCATGTTCGCGAGGTACTTGGGCTCAACCATCTTCCACAGCATGTTCATGAAGTTTTCGGTGTAGCTGAGATCGTTATCCGGATAAACATAGGGATAACCGAGGTTGTGCCGGTAAGACATCGCCGCAATCGAGGGCACTTTGGCGACAATGCGCTTGATCTGCAGAAGACGGTTTTCAAGATCGTGCACATCGCGGGCTTCGGGATAGATCGTCGAGAATGCCGCCAGCGTGCTCACCAGCATGCCCATGGGGTGGGCGCTGCGCAGAAAACCTTCCATAAAGGTCTTGCTGGTCTCGTGCAGCATGGTGTGGTGCGTGATTTCGCTTTTCCAGAGCTCGCGCTCGGCTTCATGCGGCAGTTCGCCGAACAGCAGCAAATAGGCCACTTCGAGGAAGCTGTAGTTCTCGGCGAGGAGTTCGATCGGATAGCCGCGATAATGATGAATGCCATGATCGACGAAGCTGATCGAACTGCGGCAGCAGGCGGTATTGCGCAGCGCTGGATCGTAGATAGCGAGACCGTTGTCGCCAGCGCCAGTCGTGATCTTGCGAACGTCGGTTGCGCGGATGGTTCCGTGCTCGATCGGGAGGACGTAAGTTTGGCCGGTACGATTGTCGGTAACCGTGAGTGTGTCCTGCGACATAAGGAGGTCCTCGCTCGCTGCCCTGAGCTTCGGGATCGTGCCAGAAAGAACATTCGGCGTCTCTCGTTGTCCGCGGAGGAGAGATAATGCTCCACGGGCGAGGCACAACCCTCAACTCGAATGTTGAGGACCTAAGTCATGATTCGCAGTGAGAAGAGTCACAATCGCAGGTGAGGCAAGCCCGTTGCGCATGTGATCCCGGTGAGTCTCGACCCGGCGGTGGAGCGTCAAAGAAAAACGAATCCATTCCTGTTGCTCGAAAACCCGCTGAACGCAAAAAAAGCTGGGAATCACCCCTCCACGCGCATTCTTGCTAATGCTAAGAGGATGTAATAACAAATGGTTTACGATCGGACGGTACAACATTTCGGGATTATCAGAAAGATGGCGAGAGTCCGTCGGTGGAATGGGCAAACTGAGTTAGGCTCTGGAATCCTCCGAGCGGTCTCCGCATCAATTAGCCTGTTTACGAGCCGAAATTCCCGGAGATCTCATGAACTTCCCGAGCCGCCTGTTTTACTTGCTCTTCCTCTGTTCATTCGCTGCCGCGGACACCGAATATTACCGGCACGTCATTTTCGATAATAGTTTGGAGTCGGATGCCTACTTCTATAGCGAAGGCCGAGTCTCCACGCCTTCGGCCCTGGAACTCGTTAATAAAAAGCTGCCCGTCAGCCACGACGCGTTTCTCACTCCCCCCAACGCCCTGCGGTTGAAGTGGCGCTCCGAAAAAGATGGCGGATGGGAGGCCGGTATCCGGATTGTCGATTTCAGAAATCGCGTCCCGGGCTTAACTGGAGACACGCTTTTTTTCTGGCTCTATTCCGAAGAAAAAATTCCCGGCGCGGCTTTACCGCAAATTTACCTGCTCGATTCATCGCGAAATTTTTCCGCACCGCGTGATCTCGGCGATTTCGTCACACAGATTCCAGCCCGCGAATGGATTCAGATCGCAATTCCGCTGCGCGAATTCAAAACTGGCTCGATCCACCCTTTTCATGCGAACAAAACCGTAAAGATCATTTTGAGCCAAAATGCTGCCGACGAAAAAGATCACTCGCTGATCATCGACGAAATCAAGATTGACGATTTATCGGACGCGGCGGGCTCCGCGCTTAACCAGGATTCAACATTGCCTGTCCCGCCAAACGTCGAGGCCAAAGCTTACGAGCGCCACATCGACATCAAGTGGAATCCGGTCGAATCTTCTAGAGTTCAGCGCTACCTGATCTATCGCGCCATCGGCGCTGCTCCCCGCGACAACGACTATAAGTTAGCCGGAATGCAGGTTCCAGGCATCAGCCGCTACACCGACTTCCTCGGCGAACCCGGCAAAACCGCATACTATAAAGTAGTCGCATCCGATCGCGCCTATCGCACATCGGCATTCTCGAACGTCGCCAGCGCCACAACTAAAGCGATGACCGACGACGAGCTGCTGACGATGCTGCAGGAAGCCTCCTTCCGCTACTACTTTGAAGCAGCGCATCCAGTTGCCGGAACGACCCTGGAGAACATTCCAGGCGACGATCGCATCGTCGCAACTGGAGCGAGCGGCTTCGGCATCATGGCCCTGATCGTCGGAGTCAATCGCGGTTTCATAACGCGCGAGCAGGGCCTCGAGAGAATGACAAAGATTGTCGGCTTCCTGGAGAAAGCTCCGCGCTACCACGGAGTCTGGTCGCACTTCATGGATGGATCGACAGGCCAATCGCTTCCAGTCTTCGATATGTTCGATAACGCAGGAGACTTGGTTGAAACAGCATTTCTGATGGAGGGTCTGCTCGCTGCGCGCCAGTACTTTCACGGCACGAGTGATCGCGAGCGCGATCTCTACGCGCGCATCTCGCATCTTTGGGAAACGGTCGAATGGGATTGGTATCGCCGCTCGCCCGAAAGCGACGCGCTCTATTGGCATTGGTCGCCAGAATGGTCTTGGTACATCAACCATCGCCTTACAGGTTTTAACGAAGCGATGATTGTCTATCTGCTCGCAGTCGCCTCGCCAACGCACGCTGTTCCCGCCGAACTCTACTATTCAGGTTGGGCGAATCAGGGCGAAGCTGGCGCAAAGTATCGTCAAGGTTGGTCAGGATCGAGAGCGGGCGAGAAATATACAAATGGTAATGAGTATTACGGAATTCGCCTCGATGTCGGAGTCGGCTCTGGAGGTCCGCTCTTCTTTGCACACTATTCGTACATGGGCTTCGATCCACGAGGGATTCACGATCGCTTTACCGACTACTTCGAGAACAACCGCGAAATGGCCCGCATCAACCTCGCCTATTGCGAGCACAATCCCGGACATTACAAAGGCTATGGAAAAGATTTCTGGGGTTTGACCGCAAGCGACGGAGCAGATGGCTACTTGCCCCACGAGCCGACTCTGAGCGACGACGATGGCACAATGACTCCTACGGGAGCGCTTTCATCATTTCCATATACGCCCGAAGCATCCATGGCGATGCTGAAGCACGTCTATCGTGACCTGGGCAGCGAAGCTTGGGGAGAATATGGACCGCGCGATGCAATCAACCTCAGCAAAGACTGGATCTCGCCGATCTTCATGGGCCTGAATCAAGCGCCGATCACGGTGATGGTCGAAAACTACAGAACGGGACTCATCTGGAAGCTGTTTATGTCGAACCCGGAGATTCAGCCGATGCTCGACAAAATTGGATTCAAGCCCGACGCAAAGGGCGAAGCAAAACGAAAGCATCGAGTGGAAATTCGCTAATGAAATTCCGGCACACTGGAAGCTTGTCATCCCGAACGAAGCGAGGGATCCGCTTTTTGCGGCGGTGAAGGCGAAGTGGCGATTCGATGGCTAAGCCTGCGTGCGATCCAGAAATTCCGAGTGCCATGCCATCTGAATGGCCTCGAGCTTAGCTTCGTTCGATTTCGCGGGATCGTCCTTGAAGTCCGGCAATTCGGTTACGTATTTGTGCAGATCGGTAAACCGCACCGAAAGCGGATCGACTTCGGGATGCGCTTCCGACAGAAGAATTCCAATGTCTTCCGCGTCGCTCCAGGTAATTTCTTTTGGCATGACAGCGCTCCTAAGAAGTTCTAGTGCTCTTCGGACACATAATTGCGATTCCAAGCCGGAATCTCGACGACAACTTTGCCCGGCTTTTTGATGACGGCCTGACAACCGAGCCGCGAGTTTAGCTGGAGATCGGCGGCCATGTCGAGCTTGTCGGCTTCGTCGTCTTCCATCTCCGAGATGAGTTCAGCGCCTTCCTTCACCCAAACGTGACAGGTTGTGCAGGCGCAGTTTCCGCCGCAGGCGTGATCAAGATGCACGCCGTAGTTGAGCGCGACATCGAGAATCGATTCTTCCTTGCCATGATCTTTGTAGGGAAGCTTGCCATGCTCGAACGTCACGGTTTTGCCCTCGGGCAGAAAGGTGATTTCGACCAAGTTCTCGCCCGGCGACTCCACAGTCGCGGTTGCGCTGGATTGATTCTTTTCGTCCGACATAATGCTCCAAATCTCTCGTGTTTTCGACTACTATTTAAATTCCGCTTTCGCCACTGGATGCCCTGCAGCAGGACCCTCTTCAAGGTCCGTTTCATCCATCGCCTTGCCTTTGAGCGCCGCGGAAACCGCAGTATCCATCATTAGTTCGGCAAGCCGCATTGTTCCCGCATTCAGTTCGTCGATCGCTTTGCGGATCGCCGAATAATCATCGCCATCTTTCGCCGCGATCAACGCCTGTTCAAGCTTCTCTGTATTCCGGCGTTCTTCGACCGTCAATTCCTGCCATGCGGGATTCTTCTTGCCCTTGGTGAGCGCAGCCAGAATTGTGTCAGTCTCGCGCCGCGCCTCGATCACCTGCCGCTGACGAAAATCCTCCTCGGCATAGTCAAACGATTCGAGCAGCATGTTCTCGACCTGCTCGTCGGTCAGTCCGTAGCTTGGCTGAACGTCGATCTCGGCTTCTTTGCCGCTGCGCTGCTCGCGTGCGGAAACGTGCAGAATGCCGTTCGCGTCGATCAGGAACTTCACCTCGACACGCGGCATTCCTGCAACCATTGGAGGAACGCCCTTCAAGTCGAAACGCGCCAGCGAGCGGCAATCCCGCGCCAGTTCGCGCTCGCCTTGCAACACGTGAATCGCGACGCTCGTCTGTCCATCGACCTGCGTTGTGTAGTACTGCGTCGCGGACGCGGGAATCGTCGAGTTGCGCAGGATGATTTTGTCGGTCACTCCGCCCGCCACTTCGATGCCGAGCGAGAGCGGAGTCACGTCGAGCAGCAGCATCTCTTTGGTCGCTTCCGATCCGCCGCCGAGAATGTTTGCCTGCACCGCCGCTCCAAGAGCAACGACTTCGTCGGGATTCAGATCGGTATGCGGAACACGTCCGAATAGATCCTGCACGAGCTGTCGCACCCTGGGAATGCGTGTCGATCCGCCAACCAGCACGACTTCGTCAATCTGATTCGGCTTCAGTCCCGCATCTTTTAGCGCCTGCCTGGTTGGACCGACGGTGCGATCGATGATCGGCTGAATCAGCCCTTCGAACATTTCGCGCGACATCTCACGTTGATACCGCTTGCCGCCGGGAAGTTCGACGTCCAGCGGGGTCGATGGCTGTGAAGAAAGCGCGATCTTTGCCTCGATCACAGCTTTGCGAATCTGCTGGACGGCTTCGCCGTTGCGCCGCAGATCGAGTCCGAGATCGCCGCGAATGTCATCGAGAGCAATCGTAATGAGCAGGTTGTCGATATCGTCGCCGCCGAGGTGCGTGTCGCCATTCGTCGCGACTACTTCGAAAATTCCGTCGTGCAGCTTGAGGATCGAGATGTCGAACGTGCCGCCGCCCAGATCGTAGACGGCCACAATTCCGTTCTGCCTTTTGTCGAGCCCGTAGGCGAGCGCCGCCGCGGTGGGTTCGTTCACCAGCCGAAGAACATCGAGACCCGCAATACGGCCGGCGTCCTTTGTCGCTTGCCGCTGCGCGTCATTGAAGTACGCCGGAACGGTGATGACAGCCTTCGTGACTGTACCGCCGAAAAACCGTTCCGCATTGCGCTTGAGCTGCCGCAGAATGAGCGCCGAGATTTCAGGCGGCGTGTAAGTGCGCTCGCCTACTTTAATGCGGAGAACTTCTCCGGGCTGCAGATCTTCGGCTACGCGAAAGGGAAAGAGCTTCAGTTCATCCTGAATGTCTTCCACACCGCGTCCCATGAGGCGTTTGACGGAGTACACGGCATGATCGGCGGTTTCGATCAGAAACTTGCGCGCGGCATTGCCGACGATGACCTGATTCTTCTCGTCGAGCGCGACGACAGAAGGAACGAGGTTCAGTCCGTCTTCGCCGGGAATGACGGCGGGAGAGTCTCCCTGCATGTAGGCGACGAGAGAGTTCGTGGTGCCGAGATCGATGCCGACGATGTTGTCAGTTGCCATTTCGTAATTTGTAATTTGTGATTGGTAATTGAAAATCGCGGCAGCCGCGGATTCAAATTGCAAATTAGAAATTACCAATTACAAATTATTCCAGCGCTTCGTTCACGTCCCGCACCAGATTCCGAATATAGTTCCGCCGGTTCAGCACGTCGACCATGCGGTCGCGAATCTGCTTTAGCTCTTCTTCGGTACCGCTATCGACGGCCTTGTCCCACTTCTTCCATTCGTCCTGCAGTTCGCTGAAGAGCGCGTCGTACTTTTCTTCCAGCGACAACTTCGCTTTGCCAATCTCTTCGAGCAGAGCAGGATCGTCCTCGCCCGTCTTCTTGGCCATGCGCAGCTCTTCGAGGTGCATGTTGAGCTCAAATACCTCTTCAAGCAGGTCGGCTGGAACTACCTGCTTCTTCAACTCTCCAGTTGCGCGGGCCTTTTCCGTTGCCTGCTTGGATTGCTCTTCGAGTTCCACGCCTTCGAGTCGCAGGAGATATTGCGTTCGCTTGATTGGGTCCCGCAACGTGCGATAGGCGTCGTTGAGCATGGAGCTTTGCTCCAGGCTCCATTCCCGTTCCTGCGAGTCCGCCTGCGCAAAAACGTCTGGATGCAACCGCCGGCTCAGTGCGTAGAACTCACGCTCCAGTACGGCTGTATCGAGGTTGAGCTTGCGCGGAAGCCCAAAGAACATGAAGTAATCGACCGGTGCGGCGGGCTGAACTTTGCCGCAGGCGCTGCAAAAGTGCTCGGCGCGCATGGTGCCGCACGACCAGCAACTCTGCGTCGCCTCTCCGGGCATGATCATCGACGATTTGGATTCTGTATTTGCCATAACACGTTTGGGCTACATTGAGCTTCGATTTACGAGCCACGAGCCTCGGTGATCTCTCTAAAAAAATTTCGGACTGAAAGATTATTCGTAGTCCAGACTGACAACTCGAAGCTGGTCTTTCCCGCAGCTCGCGTCTCGTGACTCGCAGCTCACTACGCCGAGAACGAGCTGCCGCAGCCGCAGGACTTGGTCGAATTCGGATTCACGAATACGAATCCCTGCTGCATCAGCGTCTCCTGATAATCGAGCGTCATGCCGTGCAGGTAGATGAACGACTTCGGGTCTACAAACACTCGCACATCGCCGTACTGGAAGATGCGGTCGCGCTCGCGCGGTTGCGTATCAAAACGGATGTTATAGCTAAGACCCGAGCACCCTCCGCCCTGCACGCCGAGACGCAATCCACCCTGTTCCGGGCTGATACCTTCTTTGGCCATTGCCGAACGAATCTTCGCGATGGCTTTGTCGGTCACCTGCAGGCCCTTGGCTGGAGCCGCAGGCGCCGACGCACCAGCTTCTTTTTCGCTCGAAGCTTCCGGTTCCTTGATGTCGTTGACTACCTGGTCCATGGTCCGATCTTATACCTGCCTAGACACTGCCCGCCGTGACCCAGCGCATTTACCGCCCCACGCAGGAGACGGGCCAAGCAGCGTCTCTACGATAAATCGTTACGCCGTCTTCACTTCTTCTGGCTTTGCGGAGCCCTGCTTCTTCTTCCAGTCGCCGATGGCGGCGCGGATCGCGTCTTCCGCCAGCACCGAACAGTGAATCTTGACCGGCGGCAGCGCCAGCTCTTTCACGATCTCGGTGTTCTTGATGGCGAGAGCTTCGTCAATCGTCTTGCCCTTCACCCATTCGGTGGCGAGCGAAGAAGAGGCGATGGCCGAGCCGCAGCCGAACGTCTTGAACTTCGCGTCTTCGATGACGTTGGTCTCGGGATTCACCTTGATCTGCAACTTCATCACGTCGCCGCACTCGGGAGCGCCGACCAGGCCGGTGCCCACATCGGCGCTGGACTTATCCATCGAACCAACGTTGCGCGGATTGTTGTAGTGGTCGATTACTTTATCGCTGTATGCCATTTACCTTGCTCCTCACTTCTTTTCCTTCCGCGGAATTCCGCGGAGGTTAAAGCCCCACATCGTTAGCTTCGAGCCGCGAGCTTCGAGAAACCAAAATCGATCGCCAAAATCGCAGCCGACTTGCTCGTTCGAGACTCGTGACTCAAGACTCGTGACTCTTAGTGCGCTTCAGCCGCCCACTTCACGCTCTTCAGGTCCACGCCCTCTTTCGCCATCTCGTAGAGCGGCGAAAGTTCGCGCAGACGGCTTACCGTATCGACCACGCGATCTGCGACATAATCCACTTCAGCCTGCGTGTTGAAGCGGCCGATGCCGAAGCGAATCGAGCTGTGCGCCAGATCGTCACCCGTGCCGAGAGCCTTTAATACATAAGATGGCTCAAGCGTCGCGGAGGTGCAGGCCGAACCGCTCGAAACCGCGATATCGTTGATGCCCATCAGCAGCGACTCGCCTTCGACGTAGGCAAAACTGATGTTCAGGTTGCCGGGTAGACGATGTTCTGTAGAGCCGTTGATGTAGACCTCGTCGAGGCGGCTCATGATGCTGTCTCTCAAGCGGTCGCGCAGAGCGGCGAGTTTCACGGCTTCCCGCGCCATGTCTTCGGTCGCGATGGCGCACGCTTTGCCAAGCCCGACAATTCCGGGGACATTCAACGTGCCGCTTCTCATGCCGCGCTCGTGGCCGCCGCCGTCGATGATCGGAACTAGCTGCACGCGCGGGTTCTTGCGCCGCACGTAAAGCGCGCCAACACCCTTCGGGCCATAGATTTTGTGCCCGCTGATCGAGGCGAGGTCGATGTTCATCTTGTTCACATCGACGGGCACCTTGCCCACGGCCTGCACCGCATCGGTGTGGAAGACGATACCGCGCTCACGGCAGAGCTTCCCGATTTCAGCCACCGGCTGGATCACGCCAATTTCGTTGTTCGCGGCCATGATGGTGACGAGTATCGTCTTGTCATCCATGGCGCGCTTCAGATCTTCGAGATCGACGAGGCCATCCTTCTGCACGGGCAAATATGTCACGCGGAAGCCATACTTCTCGAGGTGCTTGCAGGTATCGAGCACGGCTTTGTGTTCGGTGACCGCGGTGATGATGTGGTTGCCCTTCTCGCGGTACATTTCGGCGACTCCCTTGATCGCAAGGTTGTCGCTCTCAGTTGCGCCCGAAGTAAAGATGATCTCCTTGGCCGTCGCGCCGATCAGTTTGGCAATGCGCTCACGCGAGAGTTCGACCGCTTCCTCGGCGACCCATCCAAATGGATGGTTGCGGCTGGCCGCGTTGCCGAACTTCTCCATGAAATAAGGCAGCATTTCTTCGAGCACCCGCGGGTCCACGGGCGTGGTCGCGTGGTTATCCATATAAATGGGGAGCTTGATGCCGTCGGGCGCATGATGTCCGTTACCGCTTAGGGTCGCCGTCTTTCCTTCGCTGCTCATGATTCCAGTTCTCCTTCATAAAACTGTGTTGCAGAAACCTTTGTTTGTCATTAAGCGAGTGTCACTAAATTCACCGGCTTCGCGATCTCGATCGTCTCCGGCTCTTCTTTCATCTGCGAGATTTTGATGTTCCTCAATACCTGCTCGATGCTCTCATTCACCTTGCGCAGCGGTTCGCGGATCGTGCAGCGATCGCTTTGGCCGCACTCGCCGCGCACCGTGACGCACGCAGTAATAAAGAGAGGACCGTCGATCGCCTTGATGACCTCAAAAGCCGAGATCGTCCGTGGATCGCGCGCCAGCGTATACCCGCCGTTGATGCCCTGCTGCGAATGGACAAGCCCAACTTTGGCAAGCCGCTGCAAAATCTTGGCCAGAGCCTCCTGCGGAATGCCGTAGGCGTCGGCAACATCCTTTGCACTGCAAGCGCCCCGGTCGATGTGCTCGGCCAGATGCTTCATCGCCATAAGTCCGTAATCGGCTTTCTTGGTCAGCTTGAGCATTGGAAACGGCGACCAATCAAGTCGGATAAAACTACGACTTTTTAGGTCGCCTTTATTTTAACCATGGGAGCGGCTTCCTGGCAAGGCGAGGCAGGCAGCGGTCCAAAAAAGGCCGCGAATGGTAAGTTTATTAGGCTGAATGGGTTATATCTGGCAACCCGGAGATCGGTCCATATATAAGGAGCGGGCCGGAACGGCCTGACAGCTCACTTCGGTACTCCTGCCCGTCTCCCCGCTGGGGACTTGACTTTCTCCAAGGACCGTCACAAAATACCCGAAATTCCGACAAACCCGTGAGTCCCCTCTCGAAACACCTCCGTACGAAACCTGTATGACACCGAGCCAGCCTGTGCAGCCAGCGAAGCAGAAGATCTCTCCCGACCAGTGCAAACATCCGCAAGTGCAGATCGTCTCGCGCGACGAGGATTCGGAGTACGTCGAGTGCAAGGAGTGCGGGGAGATCTTCGAGTCGAGTGAGTTCAAGGACATGACGATCGAAGAGACGAAGCTGCGCGAGGAAGAGTAGGGGGCTCGCTTCGATTCAATTCTCCTTATTGTTTCTGGGAGTCTGAATCTGTCGATGCCTTCCCTTTGTCCGTCTTGGCTTTCTTCACCGCCATGGTTTTGTCGACCCAATCATCAGCAGTTGCCAAATCGATCTCACGAGCCTTGGGATCATCACATTGCACATCGGCACGTTCGCGATACATAAGGTTCATGTAGGCCATCGCGTCATCGTGGTCGGGACGGAGCTGTATCGCTTTATTCAGGTTGTTGATTCCATCTTCAATGTTGGCCCAATTCTTTTCGCGAATTGCCGCACAGGTCTTCTTATCTTTTGCAGAAAGGGACGCATCGGGCTTGAGGTTCAACTTTGCCCGCGCTTCCATCCGCGGCGTATAGGTCAACGTCCAGTCAATGACTCCGATGGAGTAATAGGCCTCGGGGTCGTTGGGATCCAATTCAGCCGCCCGTAGGTAAAAGCTCTTTGCGTCATCGAAGTTCTTCATCTGTAAGTACAGATAGGCAATTCCCTTCACAGCATCAATTCTGCCTTCAGGGGACAAATCGAGATTGACTGCCGCCTTGTACTGCTCGATGGCGCGGTCAGCGTAGCTCTTGTTGCTCGTCTCTTCGACGCCAGGTATGTATTGCTGCGAGTAGACGGTAGCCAAATAGAGGTGAGCAACTGCTTTATCGGGATCCAGTTCGACCGCTTTAGCGAAATGTTGTTCCGCTTCGGCGTATTTGGATTGTCTGTAAGCTTGCACGCCAAGATTCAATTCCGCACCCCCGGCGGACTGTGCTGTGAGGTTGGCCGTGAGAAGCGGGATAACTACGGCGAGGACCCAGGCGCTGCGACGAAATTGGGACATGAACGCTCCTGAGAACGGCGGAACTCTAGTTCATTTGACACCAACGAATGGATTCTTTCCTCTCTAAATATCGGAATGTTGACTAGCGCGATTCGATGATGAGATTTCCAATCCTGTCCACCCAGAATTGTTTTTGGCGTGGAATGACCGTGGTGGCGCTGTATTCAGTGATCACTGCCGGCCCTTTTAATACCTTGCCAGCTCCAATGTCCGATCGCTCGTAAATGACAGTGGAGGTTCTTCGCCCGGCAAAATTCACAGAAGCACGCTCGACGGGGACCGTGTGAGTCCGCCGCGTACGCGGCTCCGCCACAGCCAGTCTAGTTCGAGGCGTAGGTAGCACAGCCCGCAACCGCACCGTGACAATCTCCAACTCTCGTTCGGCATGGTGATATCCGTAGCGCCGCTGATGTTCCTCGTGAAAGTGTGCGATGGCATCTGCCCCGGCGGGAATATTGAGTTCATATCCCTGCCCGCGATAGCGCAAGTCCAGGCTCCTCTCGTGATGCGGCTTGCCGGTCCAGCCTTCGGCCTTGAATTCCTTCTGCGCGGAGGCTTCAAGTTTTCGAAATTCTCCTTCTAGCTCCGTTCGCGGCAACTTAGCCGCCACGCGCCACAGGACGGTTCGCGAGAAATCTTTCACCACGTCGCTTTCAAGGATTCCGATTGCCGAAAGCGCACCTGGCATCGCTGGAACAATCACGGTCGGGATCGACAACGCCTCCGCCAGTTCGCAGGCGTGGAGACCGCCTGCGCCGCCAAACGCGACAAGCGCGAAGTCGCGCGGATCGTAGCCGCGTTCGATCGAGACCACGCGGAGCGCCCGCTCCATGTTTGCGTTGACCACCCGCACAACTCCGGCAGCGAACTGTTCGAGACTGAGTTGCGATCCCTGTTTCTTCAGCCACTCTTCAGTAACTCGGCGTGCGCGGTCGACATCGAGCGTGAAATCTCCACCCAGGAATCGAGTCGGTCGCAGCCTCCCCATCAGCAGGTTCGCATCGGTGACGGTAGGCTGAGTCCCGCGGCCGTAGCAGATCGGGCCAGGATCGGCTCCGGCAGATTCCGGCCCGACGCGCAGCAGGCCGCCGGCATCGAAGCGTGCCAGCGAACCTCCGCCCGCGCCCACGGTGTGAATCTCGAGCATGGGAATTCCGACGGGCACACCAGCCACCTCTGACTGGCTGCCAGTGTGGATGGCGCCCTGAATGGCGGCGACGTCGGTCGACGTCCCGCCCATGTCGAAAGTCAGAATTTTGTTGAAGCCGCTACGAGCCGCGCTCGCCGCCGCGCCGACCAATCCGCCCGCGGGTCCAGAAAGCACAGTGCGAACCGGCTCACGGGCCGCCGCCTCGATCGCGGTGATCCCGCCGCTCGATTGCATAACAAAAATGCGGGGCTTGGAGCGAGTCCTCACGCGCGCTCCGTTGCCCCGGAGCTCCCCGACGCGCTCCGAGAGCTTCTCCATATAACTTTGCATCAACGGCTGGAGGTAGGCATTCACAACGACCGTACTCGTGCGTTCATACTCGCGAAATTCCGGCAAGATTTCGTACGAAACGGAGAGCGGTACGCCGAACCCGCGCAGCGCGCCAGCGACCTGTGCCTCGTTCGCAGAATTCGCGAATGAAAAGAGCAACGAAATCGCGATGGCTTCTGGGCGCGCACTCGATACAGCGTCGCGCAGCCGTGTCAGCTCCTCAGGCGTGGGAGCCTCCAGCACGCTGCCGTCTGCGGCGACTCGCTCCCGCACTCCAAAGCGCATCTCGCGTTCAACGAGAGGCGGAATGCGGTCGAAGAAAAAGTCGTAGAGCCGAGCCCGCGCCTGTCGCCCGATCTCGATCACATCTTCGAAGCCCACAGTCGTGACCAGTGCAACCCGCGCGCCCTTCCGTTGCAGCAGAGCGTTCGTGCCCACGGTCGTGCCATGGAGCAGCGTGATCTCGGCGTCCGCCCCGATCTTTTTCAGTGCATCGGCAATGGCACGCGAGGGATCGTCAGGAGTCGAGAAGACCTTCAGCGTTCTCAGCCGCCCGCCTTCCACCCACACGCAGTCAGTGAAGGTACCACCGGTATCGATGGCAATGCGCAGGTTGGACCGCCGGGCCACAGCCATAAACAATGAAGACTAGCACGTAACCCGGCGCATCACTCCTCGGTTTGCTCGCCTGCCGGTGCCGGAAGCATCACCGTTGTCTCCCTCCGCTCTGCCGTATGCTTTAAAGAGCGATCCGAGGCGCTAGGTGAACGGAAAAGCCTGGAAAACGTGGCTGGTGCCGGGCGGGATTTTGCTGGCCCTCGTGGCAACGCTCGTGAACACTCCCATCTTCGCGCAAGTGTCCTCCTCGGTGGGCTTCTATTACTTTGCCGTTTTTGCGGCCGGCCTTTTTCTTTCCTGGCGATTCCATTCCAGCCGGATTCTGTTTTCGCTCCTGACTCTCCTTCTCGCGCATCGCTCCGTTGATTTTTTTGCCAATGGCCGCGCCGGCAGCGGACCCGGGCGCATGGCAGTTTTGCTCGTCTCCGTGCTCGTTCCACTCAACTTTGCCGTCCTCACATTAATCCGCGAACGTGGTCTGATCATCGCCGGAATTGCCCCGCGAGCTGCACTGTTGTTCGTGGAGTCAGTTGTTGTAGCGGTAGCGTGCCGGCCCGAAAACAGCAGGCCCGCTCCCCACCCGCCATCAGCCTCCGGACTTCCGGGCTGGCTACTCCTCCCATTTGCCGCATCCCTGGCGGTTTTCGTGTGGCGCTTCCTGCAAACGCGTCGGCCTACCGAACCGGGCCTCGCATGGTCAACGGCCACCGTTTGCCTGTGGCTCGAATTCGCTCCCGCTGGAAAAGTCGCCGACGCCTATGTCGCCACCGCCGCGCTGATCCTAGCCGCATCCCTGATCGAGACGTCCTATGTCCTCGCATATCACGACGAACTCACCGGCATTCGCGGAAGGCGCGCATTCAACGATGCGTTGCTCTCCCTCGATCAGCAATATGCCATCGCCATCGTCGATATCGATCACTTCAAAAGGTTCAACGACACCTACGGGCACGACACTGGCGACCAGGTCCTCTGCATGGTTGCCTCGCGCCTCTCGGAGGTGAGCGGCGGCGGACAGGCTTTCCGCTGTGGAGGAGAGGAGTTCGCCATCATCTTCCGCGACGTTTCGGCGAGAGATGCGCTGGATCACCTGGACGCGCTGCGCCTGACAATCGAGCGATCGCAATTCAAAGTGCGCGGTGTCGAACGCCGCACCATCTCGCGGCCAGGCGAGGCAGACCGCAGAAAGCCGTCCAGGAAGAAGGCCGTGACGATCACCCCTCCGCCGGATGGGCGTCTTTCCGTAACCGTCAGCATCGGTGTGGCCGAACCGAGCACGCGCAACCGTCAGCCGGAGCAGGTGATCCAGGCCGCCGATCAGGCCCTGTATCGCGCAAAGGAGAGAGGCCGCAATCGCGTTGAGCTAGCGACGGCCGCTCCGCTCCCTCTGGAGAAAGCGCGTCGCGCAAAAGCGTCGCGTTCGTGACTTGCCGCGTGGCCGAGAACGCGCATCGTCATCGCTACCACTCGCGCAGGTGAATGACAAATAAAGTGACAGTCGCGGCCAGCGGCAGCGCGAGTCCGGCGCGCAAGCTTCCCGTGGATTGCGACGTGATGCCGACAAGCCAGGGAATCATGGCAGGCCCAATCGAAGCGAGCGAGAACATTATCGCCCCAATGCTGCGCGCGGTCACGCCGAAATGCTGCGACAGCCGCGCCACAGTGATCGGATAGAGGGTAGCGTAGCTCAGTCCCGTGATCAAAGCTCCGACAATGACGCCCGTAAGTGAGGAGGACCATAGCATCAAGGCGATCCCGGCCGAGCCCGCTCCGAAGCCCGCGCGCAGCACGCGATGCTCGGGCACGAGCGAAAGAAAGAAAGTCCCCACTCCCCGGCCAAAAGTCAATGCCGCCCAAAAGAACGCGGGCACAAGCGAGGCGATTTCGGCACCGCGCGGACCGAGTCGCGACACGTAAGAGCCAATCCATCCGCCCACCGCCGTTTCGGCGCCCGGATAAAGAAAGAAGACGGCGGCGAACAGCCAGATGATCGGCGAGGCCAGCATGTCACGCCACGGAGGAAGTCGAGCTTTGGAAGTCTCCGCCGGAGGAAACGTCAGCCCCCACATTCCGCCCGCCAGAACCACAAGAAACAAAGAAACCGATCCCAGAAAGAATGGCAACGCGCGATGCGGCAGTGCCCATACAATCAGCGAGCAGAGCACCGCCCCGCATCCCCAGAAAAAATTCAGCAGGCTCACGGCACCGCTGCGCGATGCCCCGCCGATCTCGGCGATAAGCAGATTGTCCGTTGGAACAATCAGCCCAAGTCCAAGGCCATATATCGCGACAGATGCCATCCCCAGCCCGGCCCCACCCATATAGAGCGTCGTCGTCCCGCAAGCCATCAACAGCAAACCAAGCAAGAATGACGGACGAAACCCGAGCCGCGAGAGCAGAACCCCAGATACCTGGACTCCGACAAGCGATGACAAGAACTGTACAAGGAACAAATTCCCTGCCTGCGTATCAGTCAATGACCATCGCGCAATCAGGATCGGCAGCATGGGGCCAAGCAGCGTAGTCAGGATGCCGGTCGGCAGGAACGCGAGCTGAGCAGCAACGATCAGCCTGGTGTTCGACGAAGCCTGCTGATGATCGAGAGAAGTATTCGCCATGCGGTCGCGATCTCAGTGCAAGGTGAAACTCAGGATAATGCATGGAGAGTGCGCGACTTGGAAAGGGGATGAAAATTAATCCAGGACTGAAGCTCGCAGGATACGCGCTCGCGTTATGGCTGCAGCAAGCTTCATCAGCTCGCGCTCGTCTAAACGGAGCCAAATTCAGGCCGTAAGGTTACCTGAGGCAGGTGGGACATCCCCGGCTGCGTGGTAAACTGTAAGAAATCCGCTGCGGAGAGATGGCCGAGAGGCTGAAGGCGGCGGTTTGCTAAACCGTTATACGGGCTAAAACCTGTATCGAGGGTTCGAATCCCTCTCTCTCCGCCATCTAGTCTGACGTGCACAGAATTCTTCCTGGCATTCTTCAAAGACCTCGCGAAAGTATCTCGGGTTTCTCTACAATTCCCGAGGGTCCCTGTTGTTTGTCTTGTTGTTTGCGGCAGGGAACGCAAGGAGCGCTGCTGCTGGACTTAAGATAGCAACCACCTTCTCCGCGAACTCGATAAATCATGATTCTGAAGCGTCCCAGGCAACGCGTTAAATGCTGCTCGCGTTCGCCCAGAACCTAATCAGAAATCCATTGGTTGTACTGGAGAACTCGCCCGGAGTGCTTAACGCTTGCGCCGCACCGCGGCTTTGTTTGGATGGAGTGTCCGCTCGCGTAGGGTCATGCCGGGTTTTTGCGCGCGCGAGGGCGCCCGCGCTACACAGGCTTCTTCCCCTCTGGCTTCGGTTCTTGACACTCCTGTTATCGCTTCCTAGAATCGCTGTGGGAGCTGTTTGCCTTGTTTGGCGGAAATGGATCCCAAAGCTAAGCCTCTGCATCTAAAGAATTTATGGAGTAGATTCTCCTCTTTTTAGCGGGAGCCAAGTTCCCCCCTTCGTCGCAACTTGCGCGATGTAAGGACGCGGCACCCTCTGAACGGGGCTCGCGGTGTTTTTGGGCGCCGCGGGAGGCTGCTCCTTATTAGTATTAGTGTTGCTATGCCACCAGGACCTGCGGGCGGTCGGGAACGTGAGATTCTGACCGCTATTGTCGAGACGTTTATTGCCAGCGGCGAGCCGGTGGGGTCGCGCACGATTGCGCGCGCCAGCCGGGAAGGGCTGAGTGCGGCTACGATCCGGAATGTGATGGCGGATTTGACCGACGCCGGGTTTCTGGAGCAGCCGCATACTTCGGCGGGGCGCGTGCCTACTCCGGAGGCTTACCGGTATTACGTCGAGCAGTTGAGCGGCGAGGCTCATATCTCTCCGGCGAATGAGGGGATGATTACCGACACGCTGGCCGGGGTGAGCGATGTGCAGGAGTTCATGGAGCGGACTTCACATGTGCTGTCGCTGATTTCGCATGGCGTGGGCGTGACGGTGGCGGGGGCTGGTCTGGCGGGTCCGCGGAATGCGCTGGACCATGTTTACTTTTCGCGGCTTGGAGATCAGAAGGTTCTGGCGGTGGTGGTGACGCGGTCGGGCGTGGTGCGAGATCGCGTATTGCGGTTGGATATGGGGCAGCCGGAGCTGGATTTGGCGGCCCGGTATTTGAACGAGAATTTCCGCGGCTGGACGATGGAAGACATGCGCGGCGAGCTGGAGCGGCGCATCGAATCGGAGCGCGGAGAGTATCGGGAGCTGATGCGATCGATTGAGCGGCTGTATCAGCAGGGGGCGCTGGAGACGCAAGGGAACACGGATACGGTGTTTGTGGAAGGCGCGGCGAATCTGATTTCGTCGGGGCAGGTCGGGAGCGAGAAGGATCAGCAGCGATTGCAGGAGTTGCTGCGGACGCTGGAAGAGAAAGAAAAAATCGTGCGGCTGCTGGGCGCGTATCTGGACACGCGGCAGGAGGCGGTGCGGGTGGTGATTGGGCTGGATGAGGCTCTGCCGTCGTCGTCTTCAAATCTGGCTTCGGCGTTGCATAACTTTGTGCTGATTGGCGCGCCGGCGCGAGTGGGTGGCGAAGTGCGCGGGTCGCTGGCGGTGATTGGGCCGACGCGGCTGGATTATCAGCATACGATGTCGGCCGTGTCGTATATCGCGCGGCTGTTTGACAAACTTTTGAATGAATCGGAGTAGAGAGTTGTATGGGTAAGGGAAACGGAAAGACGGAAGTGAAGAATCTGGATCTGGAGCACGAACTGCCGGCGGCGGAGGCGGGAGAGGAGAATCCTGCTTCTTCTGCGAAAGTTGTCGATATCAGCGTGGGGTCCGAAGTCGAGAAGCTGAAGGCGGAGCGCGATGCTTTGCTCGACCGGCTGGCTCGTCAGCAGGCGGAGTTCGATAATGCGCGCAAGCGGGCGGCTCGGGAGCAGGCGGAATTTCGGGATTTTGCGGCGGCGGAAGTGATCAAGGTCTTGCTGCCGGCTTTGGATAGTTTTGAGCGGGCGCTGAAGTTGAGTGGGGCACCCTCCGGATCCTCGGATGGCGGTGAGTTTCGCAATGGAGTCGAGCTGATCTACCGGCAGCTGCTGGATGCTTTGCAGAAAGCTGGCGTGGTGCCGATTAATGCTCTAGGGGCGGAGTTCGATCCGAAGCTGCATGAGGCGATCGAGATGGTGGATTCGGCGGAGGTGCCGGATCATCATGTACTCGATGAATTGCAGCGCGGGTATAAGTATAAGGATCGGCTGCTGAGGCCGGCGATGGTGCGGGTGGCGCGGAATCCGGGCAAATAGGGCGATCGCAGATTGTAGATTTCAGGTTGCAGAGGTCGGACCCTCTTGGATGCCGCTTCGTAGGAATCTGCGAAAAGCCCTTGACCGCCGAGAGCGCTGAGGACGTCCGCAGAGTTCGCTGAGGAACCACTCGCTGCTTGAGAGACGACATCTGCTGAGAGAAAGGTAATTTTCTGGCGACGAATACCAAACGAGATTATTACGAGGTGCTGGGCGTGGTGCGCACGGCTACCGAGGTTGAGATCAAGAGCGCTTACCGGAAGCTGGCGCTGACTTACCATCCGGACCGGAATCCAAATAATCCTGACGCGGAAGAGAAGTTTAAGGAGATTACTGAGGCGTACGCGATTTTGGCGGACGCGGAGAAGCGGTCGCTCTATGACCGGTTTGGACATGCGGGAGTAGGTGGCATGGGGGCCGGTGCGGCGGCGGGGTTCGATCCGGCGATCTTCCAGGATTTCGGCGACATCTTTGGCGAAATCTTTGGCATGGGAGATTTGTTTGGCCAAGGCCGGCGGCGGACGCGGGCTCAGCGCGGAGCGGATCTCCGCGAAGATTTGCATTTGGAATTTGAAGAGGCGGTGTTCGGCGTCGAGAAGAAAGTGAATGTGCGGCGCAACGAGGCTTGCGATGGGTGCCGCGGGTCGGGAGCTGCGCCGGGGAAGGCTCCGGTGACTTGCCGGACCTGCAATGGTCAGGGGCAGGTTCGGTATCAGCAGGGATTCTTCAGCATTGCGCGGACTTGCTCGACTTGTCAGGGAGCGGGGTCGGTGATCACGGATCCTTGTCCGAAGTGCCGCGGCGAGGCACGCGTGGTGCGCGAGCGTGTGGTTGAGGCGAAGGTGCCCGCGGGCGTGGAGGACGGAACGCGCATTCGGTTCAGCGGGTACGGAGAGGCGGGCGCATTCGGCGGGCCCGCGGGCGATTTGTATGTTGTATTGCATGTGAAGGAGCACCCATTCTTCGAGCGCGAAGGGAACGATTTGCAGTGCGTTGTGCCGATTTCGTTTTCGCAGGCGGCGCTGGGGACCGAGATCGTGGTGCCGACGCTTGAGGGGGAGCACAAGCTGAAAGTGCCGGAGGGGACGCAATCCGGAACGTCGTTTCGCGTGCGCGGTAAAGGTGTGCCAGTGCTGAATGGGCATGGCAAGGGCGATCTTTATATTGAGGTGCGGATTCAGACGCCTGGGAAGCTGAGCAAGAGGCAGCGCGAGTTGCTGGCCGAGTTTGGAGACTTGACGCCTGTCGAGAATAAGCCGCAGCGCCGGTCGCTGCTGGGACGGGTGAAGGATATGTTCGTTTGAAACCAGTTCTCAGTTGTCAGGTCTTGGTTCTCAGTTTTTTCTTGCCAATGGCGACGTTCCTGGCGAACCGGAAACTTCATCTGCGCTTCTTACCTTGTAGACCTGCTCTGGTTTTTGCTGAGAACTGACAACCGAGAACTGAGAACTCTTCCTTGACCCGCCGACGTTGGATTGCCGATGAAGCTTCTGCGAATACTGCCGCTTTGATTGGCGATCATGCGGCTCATCTTGCTCGCGTCCTGCGGGCACAGGTTGGACAGGAATTTGACATTGCTGTTGCGGACGGCGTTCGACGGGGGACGGTTCTTTCGATTTCTCCCGAGCGCGTGGAATTTGCATTGGGCGAAGAGGTATCGGGAGTTTTGCGCTCGGTTGAGCTGACGCTTGTCCTTGCCATCTTCAAGTTCGATCGCATGGAGTGGGCGATTGAGAAGTGTACGGAGATTGGAGTGGCTCGGATAGTTCCGTTGATCGCGCGTCGGACAGATGCTCATCTGGCTGCGGCCGCGATGAAGCGACGGCAACGGTGGGAACGGGTAGCTCTGTCAGCTGCGGAACAGTCCCGCCGCGCCGCGCCGCCGGAAATTTTGGCGCCCCTCCCGCTAAGGGACTTTTTGATATCCTCGCAATCGTGGCCGGCGGCCCGCATCGTTCTCTCGGAATCGGAAGAAGAAGTCAGGCTTCGCGATGTAACTCTTGGGACGCGGGATGGAGCCGCGCTGGCCGTGGGTCCCGAGGGCGGTTGGACATCTGACGAACTTGCCGGATTTCGCGATGCTGGCTGGAAAACGGTTTCCCTTGGGCCTACGATCATGCGGGCCGAGACTGCGGCAATCGTTGGCGCCGCTATTGCGCTCGATATTCTTCGTTAGAGCTCGCGCTTAATACCTATTTGGCTGAAACGAGGGCGGGTCGCCCTCCTGACTACGGGCGGTCGCCGGCGCTACCTTCCTCTTTTCTCTGTTATCCTCCGACCAATGAGTACTGCTGTTACTACTCCAAAAAAGATATCTCCCGATGCGCGGCAGCTTGATGCCATCGAGCACCTTTCCGGGCCGATGGTTGTCATTGCGGGCGCTGGGACTGGCAAGACTACCGTTCTGATTCAGCGGATTGCGCGGCTGATTCGCGAAGGGCACGCGCGGCCGGATGAAATTCTTGCTCTTACCTACACCGAGAATGCGGCGGCTGAGATGCAGTCGCGCGTCCGGCGTGAACTTGACGGCGTGAATATTGCCGGGCTGCGTGCTTGTACCTTTCATTACTGGTGCCTCGATCTCCTGCAGCGGCATGGGCGCGGGTTTAACGTCCTTGATGACAAGGAACTCTGGGTTTATCTCCGGCGGCGAATTCGCGAGTTGAAGCTGAAATACTTTGTGCGCGCCGCGAATGTCAGCCAGTTCTTCGATGACTTGCTCGATTTCATGCGGCGCTGCCAGGACGAACTGGTGGGGCCGGAAGAGTACGCGGGATATGTCGCCCTACTAGAGCAGGGAAAAATCCCGTTGCCGCGAGTTGCGAAGTCGAAGAAGCAGGCTGAACTCGATGACGCCGAGATTCTTGACCGTTGCCGCGAGATTGCGCGGGCGTTCGCGACCGTCGAGGGAATGCTGGGCGAGAAGAACCTCGGAACGTTCGGGCACATGATTACCGGAGCGCACGATCTGTTGAAGAACAACCCCGCCGTGCTGGAACTAGAGCGCAAGAAAATCAAGTTTCTGCTGGTGGATGAGTTCCAGGATGCGAATTTTGCGCAGGTGGAGATTTTGGCCATGCTTGCCGGGGCAGAGGCCAACATTTTCATCGTGGGCGACCCGGACCAGGCGATTTACCAGTTTCGCGGAGCGTCGAGCGAGGCATTCATGTTGTTCGTCCGCCATTTTCCGCAGGCCAAAATGGTCGCGCTGGAGAAGAACCGGCGGTCGCTCTCGCCGATTCTGCAATGTGCGTTTGGGATTGTGAATGAGAACCCCGCGGTTTTTGCCGATAAGGGAAGCGCCATCCGATATCAGCGGTCACCGCTGGAATCGTGGCGAGAGAGCGTGCCGAATGAGAACGGCAGCCTGTGCGCGAAAGGCGGAGCCGTCGAGATTGTGATTTGGGGCGACCGGGATGTTGAAGCTGCCGACATTGCCCGCCGGATTCAGAGAAAGCGAAAAGAGCTTCGCTGTGAGTGGCGGCGCTTTGCGGTGCTCTACCGGCAGCACATCCACCGCGAAGAGTTGGTTCAGGAACTGGCGGAGCGTGGAATTCCGTTTTCGATCGAGGGCCTGGACGTCCTGAATACGCCCGAGGTGCGCGATGTGCTCGCCTGCATGAGCGCGGCTGTAAATCCAAGAGATGCCGCAAACCTGTTTCGAGTGGCGGCGTTGCCGCAGTACTGTATCAATCCGCGCGAACTGAAGGCCGCGATGCGCGCGGTAAAGCGCGATGAACTCGACCTGCCGAAGGTAATGGAGAAATTGCCGGGCGGGGCGGCGGTGCTGGCGGATATTGAAAAAGCGCGTGTGGAGGTAGAACGCGAGGAAACAACGGCGCAGAACACCGCGAAGCTTGTGATCCGGCAGTTTGCCTTGCGGCGAAATCCTGCGGTCAACACGTTTGTCGAGTTCATCGAGCGTTGGCAGAAGAACGTGACGACCGAGACGGGGCGGACACCGGAGTTTCTCGAATACCTCGGATACTTTCGGCAGGCCAAAGGAAGCTCCATCGCAATGCCTCCGAACAAAGAAGATGGCGTGCGGCTGATGAGCGTGCACGCGGCCAAGGGACTGGAATTCGGACATGTCGCTATCCTGAGGGGATCGTCGACCTCATTTCCGTGCGCGTACCGGGAGCCGCTGGTGGAATTTCCGCAAGAACTTCGGAGGTCGCCCTCGACCGTCGATGACAAGACACTGCATGAGCAGGAGGAACGGCGGCTTTACTACGTCGCCATGACGCGCGCCGAGGACTCGCTGACCATTCTGGCGAAGGAAGGCGCGGGTAAGACCGACAAACGGCCTGGCAAGTTTTTGCGCGAGTTCATTGGCGACCCGCGTTTCAAGAAATTCTGGCAGATGCATTCGGCGGCGGCGGTGCAGGATCAACTTTTCGCCGCGGAAGAGGAAGAGCGCGTCGCCATCGAGCGCTCGAACGTTGCCGCATGGCTCCTGGGGGACACTACAGGGGATTTCGTTAAAGGCTTGAGCGCGAGCGCCATCGATACCTACCAGCAATGCCCGCTGCGCTTCAAGCTCGAACGCGACTGGAACCTGCCTCGCGATGTACCGGCAGCGCTGCACTATGGAGCGGCGATGCACCGCGTGCTGCTGACTTTCTATCAGGCGCAACAAATGGGGCGGGAGATCGCGAACGAACAGTTGCTGGAGAATTTTCGGGAAGACCTGGCGGCGGCCGGAATCGCCGACCGCTACCAGTACGAGTTGTATCTTCGCCAGGGCAAGGAACAGTTGACGCAGTTCATCGAGTGGGCGCGGGCAGGAGTCCCGGCGGAAGTTCTAGAGACCGAGCGGAAGTTCGACGTAATGATTGAGGGTACCCGCGTGAGCGGGCGGGTAGATCGCGTGGATCGGGTCGGAACGGATGGGGTGGCGATCGTCGATTACAAGACCGGGAAGCCGAAGACGCAAAAGGATGCGGATGAGAGTTTGCAGCTTTCGTTGTATGCGCTGGCCGCGCAGGAGGCCTGGGGGATGCGGGCCGACCGGCTTGTCTTTCATAACCTCGAGGACAATACGGCCGTGGTGACGACGCGGGATCGGCGGACGCTGGATGCGGCGAAGGCACAGGTGCGCGAAACGGCGGAGGATATTGCGGCGGGAAACTTTACCGCGAAACCCGGCTACCATTGCAGCTTTTGCCCGTACAGGAATTTGTGTCCGGCCACGGAGAAGACGATTGCCTTTGCGCAGAAGGCGCGGCGCGCGAATTGAGTGTGGCGCTACCGGTGTCTGACCCGAGCCATTGAAAAGGCGGGATCCACGGAGGGCGCAGAGGTCCACGGAGTGGACTTCATTTCATCGCCAAAAAACTTTGGGGACGCTCATCGCGTCCCCACGGTTGCCTTACTGCAACTGACTTAGTGCTTCTTGCTGCTTTTCTTCTTTGCTTTCTTCTTGGTTGCCATGGATCTATTCTCCCTTTCCATTTTTCATGGATGGTTGCAACGATGAATTGTTGCAACTAGTTGAATGTATAGAGTCAATGCGAAACGAAGTCAAGAAAAAAATGAGCGTGATCGACGTGCGCGCGAGTGCACCAAAGTCACTTCATTGTGCGTGCGAGAAAAAATTGCGCGGGCGTGAAGCAACTTCGTCGTTGGTTCACCTCATCCCCGCCCTTGCATGCGAAGCGTGGAGAGATTTCTTGTTTGCGCTATCGACAATTGCCCTACGAATTCCCGGCGCGTCGGATTCTGCGGCTGGAGCATCCTTACTTCGGCTCCGCCATCTATAATGTTTGACGGTTTTGAAGCAACAGATCATGTGAAGGAGCGCATTTATGCCGGGTTCTAACGATGTTGTGATCATTTCGGGATGCCGTACACCGATCGGAAAATTTCAGGGAAGTTTGAGCGACATGAGGGCGCCGGAGATCGGCGCGGTTGTTGTGCGCGAGGCCGTGAAGCGCGCGGGCATCGACGCAAAGCTCGTCGATGAGTGCATCATGGGCAACGTGGTGTCGGCGGGCCTGGGACAAAATCCCGCGCGGCAGGCGGCGATCTTCGGCGGACTCGCTCCCGAAGTAGGTGCCATGACGATAAACAAGGTGTGCGGCTCGGGATTGAAATCTGTGGCGCTCGCGGCGCAGGCGATCGAGACGGGCAACAGTTCGATCGTGGTCGCGGGCGGAATGGAGTCGATGACGAACGCTCCTTATCTGTTGCCGAATGCGCGCAAGGGATATCGCTTGGGCAATGGACAGCTGGTCGATTCGATGGTGAACGATGGGCTCTGGGATATTTACAACGACTACCACATGGGAATCACCGGCGAGAACGTGGCGGAGAAGTATGGGATCACGCGCGAGGAGCAGGACGAGTTTGCAGTGAAGTCGCATCGCAAGGCGATTGCGGCACAGAACGAATGCCGGTTCAAGGCGCAGATTGTGCCGGTGGAGTTGCCGGCGAAGAAGAAAGGTGCGGCGCCGGTGATCTTTGATAAGGATGAGGGTCCACGCGGGGACACGACGGTTGAGACATTGCGCGCGCTGAAGCCGGCATTCAAGAAAGATGGGACCGTGACGGCGGGGAACGCTCCGGGGGTAAATGACGGGGCGGCGGCGGTGGTGGTGACGAGCGCATCGCGGGCGGCTCAGTTGGGCGCGAAGCCGATGGTTCGCATCGTCGCGCAGGCAACCAGCGGCGTTGAGCCGAAGTGGGTAATGATGGCGCCGGTGGGCGCGGTGCGGAAGATCTGGGAGAAGACTGGGTGGAAGAAAGATGAGGTTGACCTCTACGAATTGAATGAGGCGTTCTCGGTGCAGGCGTTGGGCGTGATGCGCGAGTTGGGGCTGGATATGGATCGGGTGAACGTGAATGGCGGCGCGGTGGCGCTCGGGCATCCGATTGGGGCGAGCGGTGCGCGTGTGCTCGTGACGCTGATCTACGAAATGATCCGGCGCGATGTGCATCGCGGGATTGCGGCGCTTTGCTTGGGTGGCGGGAATGCCGTGGCTATGGCGGTGGAGAGGTAGGGGAATCGCCTTTCCCTTGGTCGAGTTGGAGCGAAGAGACTAGTAAAGACTACTGTCGAAACTGGAGTCCCTACCCTGCCGCCACGCCGATGCCCGTGGTGAGCGGCAGCGTGATGGTGAACACCGCACCTCCGCCGGGGGCGGAACTGGCTTCGATGTTGCCTCCGTGCTCGCGGAGGACTGTTTTGCAGATGCTCAGGCCGAGGCCTGTGCCGCGTCCGGGGCGTTTTGTCGTGAAGAATGGGTCGAAGATGTGGGCTAGATTCTCGGGAGCGATGCCGGGGCCGTCGTCTTGAAAGACAATCCAGACCTGATCTGCGTTGCGGCCGAGGCGCACGCGAACGGTGCCTTTGTCGCGCGTCTCGCGAATGGCTTGTTCGGCATTAAGCAGAAGATTCAGAAAGACCTGCATCAGCTGGTTGGGATCGCCTTCGACCGTGGGCAGAGTGGCCTCCGGCAGAAAATCAACCGTGATGTTACTTTTGCGCAACGGATAAGCCTGCATTTGCAGGATGCGCTGCACGAGTTCGTTGAGATCGACCGGGCTGCGGCCGGGAGCGGGCGGACGGGCGAAGTATTGGAGGTTCTGGACAATTTCGGCGGCGCGGCGGGCTTGCTGATGGAGGATCGTTAACTGCTTGCGGGCGCCTTCGGTGACGGAGCCGTCTTGCAGCAGTTCGGCCATGCCCAGAATGCTGGTGAGCGGATTGTTCAGTTCGTGCGCGAACCCGCCGATCATCTGGCCCATGGCCGCTAACCGCTCGCTTTGAATGATCTGACGCTCCAGCTTCTTTTCTGTCGTTACGTCGCGGACAGAGATGATGACGCCCGCGGGTTTACCGTCGGTATCGAGCAGGGGGCTCGCCATGCCGAGCATCGTGCGCTCCTCGCCGTTCTGGTGCCGCGCAGCGTACTCGCACGAGGCCCGCGTGTTTTCTCCCGTCGCGACTGTCTGAAAAAGGTTCGCTAGTTCGGGCCAGTTGTGGGTGGCGTCGTCGACGTTCTTACCCATGAGTTGCTCGGGACCGTAGCCGAGCAGCTCACGAATTCGCGGGCTGACAAACGTGTATTGACCTTTCAGGTCAAAAACGAGTATCAGATCCGGGAAACTTTCCAGCAGATGCAGGCGGAAGTCTTCCTGGCGGCGCAGTTTCTTTTCCATGGCGCGCTTTTCGGTGATGTCGACGAGCGTGCCCTGATAGCGGACGATTCGGCCTTCTTCGACCACCCCGGTGGAGATGTCCTGGCAAACGGCGACTCCGCCGTCTTTTCTCTTGAGCTTGACTTCACGTGTGCGAGTGCGGCCGCTTTGGCTGCCGGCGCGGCCGAGGACCGGGTCAGGACCGGGATCAACCTTCAGCGCGTCGGGCGGAAGTTGCAGCAGTTCTTCTTTGCTTTCGTATCCAAGGATGGCGACCAGCGCCGGATTCACTTCGAGCAGTTGGCCATCGGGCGTGCACATGTAGACGCCTTCGCGCAGGCTTTCGAAAAGCTGCGTGAAACGCTGTTCTTTGTCGCGCTGCTCGGTGATGTTGCGGGCGAGTACGCTTGCCCCGCTGACATCGTCGCCCTTGACGATGGCGTTGACCATGCAGTCGTAATAGAGGCGCTTGAAACCTTTCTTCGGCTGGATGGCGACGATCCCGTTCCATGTGCGCTTCTCGAGAAAGCGCGCCAGGTCGAACGATGATTCGGTCACGGGAGGCGCATCGAGAAAATCGACCAGCTTATTGCCCACCAACACAGAGTATGGGTGGCCGAGAATTTCCGTAACGCGGCGATTGACGGTGCGGAGGGTGCCGTCAAGGGAGACGGCGAGGGCTACGTCGTCGAGAGAGTCGATGAGTTCCTTGAAGTTGCGTTGGGAACGCGAGATGAGCTGCCCGAGATGGTCGAGCTGTTCTTCAGTGGGAGTTGCCCCGGTGCGCTCCTCGAGACCTTTCAGGATTGTCTTTAGCTCGGAGACTTCTTTCTTGCGGCCAAAGGCGTAAGCGGCGAATAAGACTGACAGTACGAAGAGTCCCGCAGGAATTGCCCAAAGCCGGTACGGCAGATTTTGCAGCTGCTGCCAGGAAAAATACGCTACCGCAGCCGCCAGAAGAAGGATAAGGCCAAGGGCCCATCGCCAAAGCTGACCCTCTTCGCGTTCCAGGCGGCCGGGGGGCGGAGTTTTTGGCATTTCTACTGGCATTCAATTCACCGCAACGGAAAACCGGTCGGCGGGGAATCCTCGGCTTTCCCGCTATTTTTCTTTAGCGTAGCACCGAACGGGCCGGTTGACCGCTTACATTCGTGTGACGGAAGTTCCATCACGGTAACGGGGTGACGACGGTCACAGCGCGGCGGTCTGTCCGCATGTATTTTGGCTGCCAGCGATCTCCCATCCGCTTCGCCCTCCTGGTGTGTCCGAGTACCAAGGCATAGAGAAATCGCGGCTGTGCCATGCCGCTTTCACATCGAGGGCTAACCCATGCTCTATAAGACCCTGAGCGCCGCTGTTTATGGCGTGAACGCCAATATCATCGAGGTCGAAGTCGACATTTCTACAGTCAAACTCGACCAGGATTGTTTCCACACGGTCGGCTTGCCAGACGCGGCGGTGCGCGAAAGCCGGGATCGGGTGCGCGCGGCGCTGAAAAACTGCGGCTACGACATCCCGCCCACCCAAATCACCATCAACCTTGCGCCCGCCGATATACGCAAGGAAGGTTCCGGCTTCGATCTGCCAATGGCTCTGGGGATTCTTGGCGCGTACGGTGGACTGAACAAGAAAGAAATCAATGACGCGCTTTTTGTCGGCGAACTCTCTCTGGATGGGAGCCTTCGCGGCGTGCGCGGGGCATTGCCGATTGCGATTGAGGCTCGTTCGCGCAAGGTGAAACGTCTGATTGTGCCCGAGATCAACGCCCGGGAAGCAGCGATGGTCGGCGATGTGGAGGTATATCCGCTTAAATCGCTCACCGACGTCATTCACTACATCAACTCCGGCAACGGCGTGCCACGCGTGCAGGTGGATCGCGACCGCCTGCTGAGCGAAGCGCAAAATTTCTATCTCGATTTCAAGGACGTGCGCGGACAACAAACTGCCAAGCGGGCACTGGAAGTCGCCTGCGCTGGAAGTCACAACATTCTCATGATCGGACCGCCCGGTTCGGGCAAGACAATGCTGGCGAAGCGCATGCCGACGATCCTGCCGCCGCTGACATTCGAAGAGGCGCTGGAGACGACGCGGATTCATAGCGTGGCCGGCGTCCTCGATGCGCGGGCTGGAATTGTAGGGGTGCGGCCATTTCGCGCGCCACATCACACCATTTCCGATGCGGGACTGATTGGCGGCGGCGCCATCCCGCGTCCCGGCGAGGTTTCCCTGGCGCATAACGGGGTGCTGTTTCTGGACGAGCTTCCTGAGTTCCCCCGCGCCGTTCTGGAGGTGATGCGGCAGCCGCTGGAAGATGGGACCGTCTGCATTGCTCGTGCCGCCATGTCGTTGAGCTTTCCCGCGCGATTCATGCTGACCGCAGCAATGAATCCCTGCCCATGCGGATTCCACAACGACGCCACGCGCGAATGCACCTGTACGCCACCGATGATCCAGCGCTACATTTCGAAAATTTCCGGCCCGCTCCTGGACCGCATCGACATCCATATTGACGTGCCCGCCGTGAATTACAAAGAGATGCGCAGCACCAGTGAACCGGAAGGATCGGCGAAGATCCTCGAGCGCGTGGTGCGGGCGCGCCAGCTCCAACTCGAGAGGTTTTCTGCCGGCAAAGAGAGGATTTACTGCAACTCGCAAATGTCCTCGCAGCACATTCGCAGGTTCTGCGGGCTCTCCGGAGACTGCGAGCGGCTGCTGGAGCGCGCCATGACTCAGCAAGGGCTGAGCGCGCGGGCGCATGACCGAATCCTGAAAGTGGCGCGCACGATCGCCGATCTGCAGCCGGTAGCGCAGATCGAGCCCAAACACATTGCGGAGGCAATTCAGTACCGGACCTTAGACCGGACATATTGGGCGTGACCAATTGCAGACATCAAGTGCCCCTCCTCGAGACCAGGGGTGGGAGGGCGCCGGGACTGTACTGCGCCAACATGCGCCATTCCGCCTCCGGCCCCCGTCTGATCCTTGAAGGACGTCCTCTCTTGGCGTAGTATTCCCGCAATCTTCCAGAAAGTCCCTTCTGGTTCTACCGTGCGGTCCCGATTGTGAGGGTAAAGAAAAGCTGCAAACATCTGGCGGCAAGGTGGCGTGGGGCCACAACTGTTCCTTTTATTTCGTAGCGCACTGATTGGAGTTCGAATATGCGCTTCCTTGCCCGGCTGTTTCTCTTCACCGTTCTGCTCGCGTCCGTCTCCTGGTGTGCCGATAAACACTCCGATTTTGCGCGCTTGCTCAAGCGGGCGCAGAAAGGCGATGTAGACGCTGAGTTCCTCCTCGGCCTTGCCTACGAGAAAGGCCGCGGCGTCTCGCAGGACTACCGGGAAGCGGCACGCTGGTATCGCAAAGCCGGAGACTCCGGAAGTGCTGGCGCGCAGGACAATCTTGGCAATCTCTACCTTCAGGGTAGGGGGGTGGAGCGGGATGATGAGGCCGCACTGAAGTGGTATATGCGGGCGGCAGTTCAAGGACTGCCGGCGGCTGAAACGAACGTTGGGGCCCTGTATTTCAAGGGGCAGGCGGGGGTGAAGCAGGACGATGCCGAGGCCGCGCGCTGGTTCGAAAAGGCTGCCGCGCAACAGGACGCTCAGGCTGAGACAAATCTTGCCTTGCTTTATGTGAAGGGCCTGGGAGTGCAACGCGATCCAGAGAAGGGCGCCCGACTATACCTGGCGGCTGCCAGGCAGGGGAACATGCATGCGCAATTCTCGATCGCCTGGATGTATGAACGAGGATATGGAGTTCCCTTGAATGCCTCGGAGGCGGTGAGTTGGTACGTGAAGGCGGGCGACCAGGGCTATGCGCCTGCTCTCAACAATCTAGGTTACATGCACGAACATGGCGAGGGGATCGCCCAGGATACGGGGAAAGCGATCGGCTTTTACCGGCGTGCGGCCGAGCTTGGGTTGGCCGAGGCGCAAAGGAACGTGGATATTCTTGCCCGGGACCGCGAGTTCGCGTTGGATAGGACGGCAGATCCCGAACAGAACGACAAGCAGTCTACGCGAACCACCACCACCGCGCCGCCCGGAGCCGGCACCACGGACATTCAAGGCTCCTCTCCCGAAAACAAACTATAAGAATCGACCTGCGACCGCTCTTCGGCATTCTACCTACGAAAGTCCCCTTGACTTAGCTGCGAGAACGCGCAACATAAGGAAAGGCACACAAGGTGCCGAGCTAGATCTGCTCTTTCATAGCCCAAGGGTGCGGTCCAATAGCGCGTGTCGGAGACGTACCGGCAAAATCGGAAGCTAACTTCCATGTTCTCAAGACTTTGCCTATAACTCCTTATTCCGGAATACTTTGGAAGGAAATTCTCCCTAAACCTATGATTCCAATAGACAGGGGGGAGGGGGGGAGGGGGGTACCTCCCGAATTGTTTTCCCGACTCGGTACTTCACCTCCGGATACGCTCGGCTAAACAGGAACCATAACCCGGCCATTAGCACGAAGAGTAGATAGCTCGCCTCCGGTCCGACTGTGCCGCCGGTCAGCCAGTCCGGGCCGTGCAGGGACGATTTCAGTAGATGGCCGACCGTGGTGGTGCCGCTGTCCGGGACGGAATAGAGGAAGCTCTCGCCCCAGTCCCAGGCCATGTGGAATCCGACGGCGAACCAGAGCGTGCCGGTGCGGCGCAGCGTCAGGCAGAAGAAGAAGCCGATCATAACTACGGCTGCGATTCCGATCTTGGCTTCGCCGGGATTCATCAGGTGCAGCAGCCCGAAGAGAATTGAGAGCAGCGCTGCCGCCGGCCAGAAGTGCATCCCTCGCGCAAGCACCCACTGCGAGTAGCCGCGCATTAAGAAATCTTCGAACATTCCCGTAATAAGAAAAAACACTGCGTAGTAGATCGCGAATTTGAAGATGCGTGTGCCATGCACGTTGAGCGATCCGAACGAGTACGCGCGCGTTGCGGCCAGCGCGAGGATTAACACAGTGAGCGATCCGATTCCCCAGAGCGAACCGGCCCAGAAGTCGCGCCCAAAGGCTCGTTTGGCAGGAAGGCCAAAGTCGCCGAATGCGCGCCCTTCCATGCGTGCCATGACGAAGGCAGGCAGAATTACCGCGAGCATCATGCGTGCTTCGGCTACCATCGTCCACCAGAGCGGAATCGGTTCAGGACGCAGGCCGCTAGTGAGGAAGTCGAGCAGAACGTAGGTTGCGTAACACATCGCGAGATAGACGAGCCAGCGCGCGCCGGGATGAAGGCCATTTGCGCCGGCGAAGATCTCGGCGAAGGGTGAGAGCGCGGATTCGCGGCGCATCTCGGAAGAAAGAGAGGCGGAGATCGGCTCCGAGTTCGGAACCGGCGCGGACAGCGGCCAGCCCGTCGTTGACGCGTTCTGCTCGTCGCGCGCGGACTCGGCCTGCAATGCCGAACCGCTGCGAGTTTCCTCGACGCGGCCAGTCGGTGACGCTGGAGTTCTATCCATGAGCGTACTCGACATGGTAAAACACTCCGTTTGGGCTTAATACACCGAATTCTGCACACCGATAAGGTCGGTCGTCCGCAGTGGATTGCGGGCGCGCTGCTGCTCGTCTATGCGCTCCAGTGCATGTGGCTGATTCGTGTGCAGACGCTGCACGGATTTCTGCCCGCGTCCGATCACGCGCTCTGCATTTACGACGGATTGGCGCAGTGGAAGACTGGTGCGATTGCCGCTACTCCAGAGACGCTGCGCACGGAAGCCGTGACTGGCTTGGGATCTGCAGGACGCGCTGGACGTCTGCGGGTGCGCGACGGATACGACGTTGACCGCTCGCCTTATTACTACCTGACTGCAGCCGCGCCAGTGCTCGTGCAGCCGCGCGAGTTGCCTCCGGACTCGACTGCCGGACAGATTTGGATTGCTGCTCCATATCTGTTCTTCGGCGTAATGATGGGCGCGTCGCTCTGGTACGTCGCGCGGCGCCTTTACGGGAACTTTGGCGGATACATCGCGCTCACGCTTTACTGCTTCTCTCCGGGAATCATTCTCGCGACTGTGGGAACGCAGAGTCTTGGCGAGATGAGCGGAACATGGGGAACATTCGGCGTCGTCTTCACGGGCATCGCGGTCGCGCACACGCTCTACGCGCCTCGCGAAGTCGTGCTGTGGAATGCACGGCGGATTCTGCTGCTTGGATTGTCGGTCGCGCTGGCGGTCGGAACACAGTATTCGCTGATCGCCGTACTGATCGCGATCCTGCCGATCATGCTTTGGGTAGCACCGGTTCGTCCGCGAGCGGTGCTGGCGATTTGGGGCGCGGCAGTTGCGGTTGGAATTGTATTGCTCGCGGCATCTTACTTCTTCCACTTTGGGCTGTTCTGGGAAGCGATGCGGCGAGCTCGTTGGATTGATATCGAACCCCGGGCGTTTGCAATGATGGCGTCATATGCCCAGACGTTGAAAGCGCTGGCGGCGCAATGTCCGGCATTGATTCTTGCGTTGCCAGCGGCGTTGGTTGCCTACTTCGGATGGCGGCGCGCAAGGTACTTTGGGAATACGGCTCCGCTGTTGATGGCTGGATTGCTGTTTGTTCTCGCGCTTGCCTCGCCGGATTTCTCTGGGCAAGGGTTCCGCTTGGCGATGCTGACGTTTCTCTTCGTATTTGTGGCGGGCGTGATGGCGGATTTGGTGGAGACTGCGTACGGGTCTCTTGTCATGGCTGGGATCGCAAGCCTGGTTGGCGCCGCGGGACTTTGGAATGTTGTGCAGCTGTGCCGGATAAGGTGAGGTCAGAGTTTTGAGGTAAGAGGGAAAGGCAATAGGCTAGGGGCTCTAATCTATCTTCCCCCTCTGGGTTTAAACGGTTGCACACCGAATTCCAGACGCGCTGTTGCAGTCGGCTCGGCTTTCATTGGTATGCTTGGAAGAGTGGTTATGAACGAAACTTCAGATAAGACTATTTATGTGACGCGGAGCGGGTTGCCGGTCAGCTTCAAGTTCGACTGGCCCTTCCGGCATGCGACTTCGGGAGCGGATTTCGACGTGCTGCACGCCGAGATCACCCTGGAAAATGCGGAGAACCTGCGGGCGCTGGTCGCTGTAAATCTCTCGGCGACACTGCGTGAGGTGCTGCCTTCGCTGGACCCGAAGGACACGGAAGCTGCGGTGATCAACGCACTGCGCAAGGACATCGACAGCCAGCAGATTGAATTCGCCAAGTCGGCGAAGCTGGTGCCGCTTCCGTTCTCCAGCCGGCACTATGACTTCAAGCGCGGCCAGTGGATTTTCGGGAAGGCTACCGACGAAGAAATTGAGCGTCTCATCGAGCGCAAAGTGTATTGGCAGACGCGCCTTGTGGGCGGGGACGTGTGGCTCGGCGACGCTGCCGACGGGATGTATGTACAGAGTACGACCGATCACGTGGCGGAGGTGGCGGCAGGATTGGCCGAGCGGGGACTGTTTACGATGGCACGGAGATATGCGACGGCAATGCCCCTGCTGATGGATCAGCGGCAGCGGTTCGAGACAGAGATGCGGGCAGCAGCAAAGGAACTGGAAGCGAAGCACGCGTTTGAGCGGGGATGAAGTAGCGGACTTCTACCAAAAAAGAAGTCGAGCGCGGCCGCGAATGTCCGCGCCACATGGGGGTGCTTCTAGATCCGTCAATCTACCAGACTCGGCAGGGGCTTTCGCGGACCATTGGCTGGCCTGCTTTGCAGTGGAAGGCCTCGCGAAATTCGGGCATATTTGAGACTACTCCGTTGGTGCGATATTTCTCCGGCGAATGCGGATCGATAGTCGCGCGTAGGCGTTTGTCCTCGTCCCGTTCGTTGGCGCACCAGCTCTGGCCGTAGGCCACGAAGAAGCGCTGCTCGGGCGTCAGTTCCTCGATTGGTTCGAGTTTCTGGCCTGCCGTGTCTTGCTTCCACGCTAAATAGGCCAGGAGAGTGCCGCCGAGATCGGCGAGGTCTTCGCCATTCGTCAACTTTCCGTTGATTTTGATGTCGTCGATTATTGTGTAGCCCGAATATTGGTCGACGACACAGTGGGCGCGCTTTTCGAACTCCTTGCGGTCGGCGTCGGTCCACCAATTGCGCAGATTGCCAGTGGCATCGAACTGGCTGCCTTCATCGTCGAAGGCATGGGTAAGCTCATGCCCCATGGTGGCGCCGGTGTCGCCATAGTTCGGCGCGGCATCGGAGAGCGCGCTAAAAAGCGGTGGCTGCAAGATTCCGGCGGGAAAGTTGATGTCGTTTTTTTGACCGTCATAGTAGGCATTGACGGTTGGCGGCGTCATGCCCCACTCACTGCGATCGACGGGCTTGCCTATCTTCCCGAGCCAGCGGCGAAACTCGAACCAGGAAGCTCGCTCGGAGTTGCCGATATGGTCTCCGCGAACGACTTCAAGGGCACTATAGTCGCGCCATTTATCGGGGTAACCAATCTTGTTGGCGATGGCATGGAGCTTGGTGAGAGCTTGCTCCTTAGTCGCAGCGCCCATCCACGGGAGGGTCTGGATCTCTCCCTGCATGGCGCTTTCGATTTCCCGTACCATCTTCAGAGCTGCTTGCTTGGCGTCGGAACTGAAATACTTGGCGACATAGGCTTGGCCGAGGGCTTCGCCGAGATCATCGTCGACACCTTCGGTGCAACGCTTCCAGCGCGGCGGGAGCGCCTGGCGGCCACGGAGAGTCTTGCCATAAAAAGCGAATGTCTCGTTAACGAACGCGGAAGAAAGATCGTTTGAGGCATTGTGAATGGCGTGCCAACGGAGATAGGTCTTCCAGTCGGCGAGTTTCTCCTTCTTGATTTCAGAATTTAGTGTGCGGAAATACTCCGGGGCGACGACATTAAGCGATGTGAGGCCGGGGACGCCAGTCTTGGCGAAGTAGGTGTTCCATGCAAAAGCGGGCGCGAGATGCTGCAACTCCCTGGCCGTCATCTTGTGGTAAAGATTCGGCGGGTCGCGGCGCTCGACGCGGGTCATTTGGCTCTTGGCGAGGACTGTTTCCATGCGGAGAACCGTCTCCGCTTCCCGTGCGGCGGTTGTAGCTGGATCACCAATCAACTCAAACATTTTTTGGACATGGGTGACATAGGCCGTGCGAAGATCGACGGACTTCGCATCGTCTTTGGTGTAGTAATCGCGGTCGGGAAGACCGAGGCCGCCTTGGTCAACTTCGGCGATCACTCGAGTGGAGTCCTTAAAATCCTGGTCGGAACGGAAAGTGAAAAGGACGCCGCCGCCATAGAGCGATGGCGGATATTGCGTCGTGGAGAGATACTCCGCGAAGTCCTTTTGGGATCTGAGACGCGCGATGCGGTCAAGCTCTGGCTGAAGGGGTTTCGCGCCCAGCTTTTCAACGGCGGGCTCATCCATACATGAGGCGTAGTAGTCGCCGATCTTTTGATCGATCGAGGTGCGGCTGGGTGAAGCCTGCGCGGCTTGTTCCAGAATTGTGCGCAACTCGGCGCGGTTCTCGTCCTCGATCTTGGTATACGTGTTCCAATTAGACTGATCCGGAGGGATTGGATTGCTCTTCATCCATCCACCGCATGAATAAGCGTAGAAATCGAAACAAGGGTCGGCTGTCTTGTCCATAAAGGAGGGGTCAAGAACGGGTTCGGTTGCGGAGCGCTGTGCCGGGGAAGGCTGGACGATGAGGAACAGGCAGATGGCGAGGAGCGATAGCTCTAATTTCATAAAATTCTTGGACGTCCGACGACCAGAGAGATTAGCGCGTCATTAGAAAGTTATCAAGTGAGCTGGGACTGTCGAATGCGGAAGGATCTCATGGGACGACCAGAACGGGACTAATCGCCAGCGATGATTAGTGTAGCAGCGCGACAAAATACTTGACTGAGATTTGAATCGAGCCATAATCGGTAATTATACCCTTCTGCAGCGTAGGAACTTATCCAGCAGAGAAAAGAGCTATCATAATGGCAAAAGAAGACTGCAATTATCCACAGGACGGCTGCTTCGCGGAGTTTCGGAGAAAGATACAGTTGTCAGAAGTTCTCTCCGCTTCCATCGAGCAGTTAGTGCGCGTGCTCCACTTCACCGGACGCGTATGTGTCATCATACAGAATGGACGTGTGCTCAAGTCTGGATACGAAGAATCGTACTTCAGGCAGGGGCCACCGACCTTAAGCGCGATACGGTGAAGTAAGTAGATCAACGAATTAAATACCACTAAACAGGTCATCGCAAGAGAAACGAGCCCTGAACCGGGAAACCGGTGCCAGGGCTTTTTTGCTCTTCTGCGGCACTTATTCTTTCAATGAGAGGGCTTATGGAATTCATAACCTATGTTATGGCGACAGAAGAAAATGTGGAACTCAAGTATTGCGAGAGTTGCGGCGGCCTATTCCTGCGCAAGCCGGCAACGCTGACGGTCTATTGCCCAGGATGCTCGCAGCGCCTGTCCACCCCCCCGGATTTTATCGGATTGGCGAAGTCTATCCGTAGGCGCCATCGTCCCGCGCGCCTGATTAAAGGCCCAAAAGAAGCGGGCCAAGAGCTTCTCGGCAAAGCGCATATCAGTTCCCTGAGGGCGGTTGCGATGATGGAGTTTGAGCTATGATGGCCCTACAGTTACCAGGCCTAATAACATATCTATCCGCTCAGGCAAACAGATCACTATCAGATGCTTGTGGCGAGGAGACATCTGACCTTTGGTTATATCGCTCTCAAACAATTGCTTTGCTGAGGCGTTATAGCCGAACTTCGGTCGAACTCGGCCGTTTACCGTCGATCCTCGGGCGCGAGTTCTTCCGGTCTCGAGTAACTTCGAGAGCGATGAGTAGCTTCGAAAATGTCGTAGTTTTCGTGACCGACATGGAACATACCCTGGAAGAACTACCCTTGGCCTCCCGCCAGATGTTAGCTCTATATGTCCTTGACGAATATTCACCCGCGGAGATCGCCGGACGGCTAGGTTGCTCCGAAAGGACCGCCGAACGCCTGGTGCACGAGTCCATAGACCGTTTCACCCACGGACTACTTACTAAGGGGTTGATGGGGAGATTTGGTAGTTAGATCGTGTCAAGGGGATGGAAAAGCGAAAGTGATTGTAAGGTGCTCAAAATAAGGTGGAAATAAAACTGTAAAATCTGTCGGGTTAGCCCGCCGGATGTGGTATCCTAGACTTAAGAGGTCAAGAAAACGGGATCTCTGAAGGGCGCGACTCATAAATCGCGCCCTTTTTCTATTGATGTAGAATCGGGAGGCAGGCGGCGCCGAAACAGCATGGACATGACATGGGTGACCGACCAGGTCGCACTGGGTGGGGGAATCTGGAATGCGCGGAACATGGAGGAAGTGGCGCAATCCGGGATTACGCACATCCTGAACATGCAGATCGAATTTGACGACCGCCCCCTGGCAGCGGCGCACGGCGTGCAGGTGTTTTGGAACCCGACCGACGACGACTTCCTGCCGAAGCCGCCAGAATTGCTGAGGCGGGGAGTGGACTTCGCGATTGGGGCATTGGACGATCCGCAGTCGAAACTGTATGTACACTGCGCGGCGGGCGTGCATCGAGCTCCGATGATGACGCTGGCGGTATTGTGCGCGCTGGATTGGGACTTCGGCGAGGCGATGGATCTGATCGAGGCACGGCGGCCGGTGGCTGACTTCGCGGAGGTTTATGTGGAGAGCGTAAAGAGATTTCTGGAATCACGCGCACAGTCAGGGAAGTCAAAATCCTAGAACGCAGGGTGCGCTGAGGGATCGCGGAGAACGCAGAGGACTTCGGCGATGGTGGACCTAACAATCTGAGAAGAACGTGGAAGCGACGCCGCTCATTGGAGCGGCTTTTTTGTTTGGTTCGATGGTCACGAGGAGTAGACGAGATGCAACGAAATGTCGCGGCAAGCCGCAAGCGGTATCCCGGAGCGGGAAGCTTTGTAAGCGTGGCGCTGATCGTGTTGTGGACGGTGCTGATGACCCCGATGGCGGGGAGAGCACAGGGTCCGGCACTTACAACGGTGAGCGATACCGTATACCGGGCGGACGGAACCGCGGCGGAGGGAACGGTATTGATTTCGTGGCCCTCGTTCCAAACCGCCGCGGGGAATGTGGTTGCGGCAGGAAAGCAGAGCATCACGATCGGTCCGGGAGGGGCGTTTTCGGCGCAACTAGCCGCGAATGCCGGAGCAAATCCGCAGGGCACTTACTACGTGGTTATTTACCAACTCGACGACGGAACGGTGAGGACAGAATACTGGTCGGTGCCTACGAACTCCCCTGTAACGATCGCAGCGGTGCGGACGACGCCGGGAACAGGACTTGCGAACACGGTGGCGACGAGGGCATATGTGGATCAGGCAGTGGCGAATGTCGGGTCAGGCTCTTACGTATCGAAGGCGGGCGATACGATGACTGGACCTCTGACACTTCCAGGTCCACCTACGGCACCGGCGCAAGCTGCGGATCGGCAGTATGTCGATACCGGACTGGCGGCAAAAGCTGACTTAGTGAATGGGATGGTGCCGCCGGGGGAACTAGGGGCGGGAATTGCCAGCTCGGCGACGTGCCTAACAGGAAATTCGACCTGGGGACCGTGTGGAGGGGGAGCGCCGGCCGGGATCACTTATGCGACGACGGCCCTGAACTGGACGCAAAGTCTTTCCACGGCGCTGATTGGGGGAACGCCGGTAACGGTCACACTTAGTCCCTGTCCGGCCGGGATCGATACAACGAGTGGGGCGGGATACCAGGTGCTGATCGCGGGCGGAGGGAACAGCGAGGCAGTCAACGTGGCGGCGGCGCCGGGAAGCTGCACCCCGGGTGCGGCATCGGGGACGATCCAGTTCACGCCGTTCTACTCCTATCCAGCGGGATCGACAGTCGGATCCGCGTCTTCCGGCATACAAGAAACCTTAAACGCGGCGTGCGGGAGCGACCCAACCTCCTCGAAAAACGCGCAATGCAATATCACAATTCCCGCAAATGGCCCCGGATATCCAACCCACTTACTCAATACTTATAATGTTGCAGGAACCATCTATCTCCACGCGAACCAGAGCATCCTGAGCGGCTACGGCGTCTCCTTGAATTGCATGGGACGGGGACCGTGCCTCCAGATCGGCGACCTAGTGTCGTCCAGCGACTATACGAGCAATACTGTAGCGGGACTCAGCTTCCGTACTCCCACCAATTTGGGAAGTAGCGCAGCATTCGCCGGAGTTGCGATCGCACAGACCCAACGAGCGTCACAAGTGGTGACGATTACCACGGCAACGGCACACGGTTTCCGCCCGGGAGACATGGTAACAATCCTGTTTACCGATAACAACGCATACTGGGGCGACGCGATTGTGACCGGCGTGCCGAATTCAACCACATTTCAGTACACGCACACGGGTGGCGATATCGCCGCCCAGAGCACGCCGGGAGTGGTGGCGCTCGCGTATACGGCGGTTCTTGACGACGCCCTGAACACTCATCTCATCGACATCTCGTACGACAAGGACGGCGAGAACGGGGCGTTCAACAATTTCTTCGATTTGTGGGACGACGAAAACGCCAGCATCGACCACTTCAATAACAATGCGATTGCGCTTAATAACAACGCGAACTGGACCGGCTCGTTCGTCTTTTCGGGCGGCAATCAGGGAGCATCGCACCAGCTTGCCCCGGTTATAACCCTCCGCGACTCAACGATCACGGCGAACTATTCAAACGGACTCACTGTATATAACTCAAACGGACTCTACATCGAGAATACGGTGTTGCAGGCGACCGGCCCGTGGCAGGTGTACTCGTCGAACTCGACGGGCAATTATCAAGGCGCCTATCTGAAGAATATCTACTCGGAAAGCGGGCCGCAGATGAACCCGCTTACGCCAGCGCATTCTCCGTTTGCAGGAACAGGTGTGGCAGGGTTAATTGCAGGGCCATCGAGCGGCGCCGCCACATTCGCGGTGGCAGGCAACGGCGGCCCACAGGGGTGGTTCGCGACAGGGGGAAGCGGGTCGGTCAATTATTCGTATTTCGTAGTGGCAAGGGATACGACGGCGGGGACGCAGACGTCCCCCCTGCAGGTGATGAACTACAGCTCCACAGGAAGCGACGCGATCACGGTACGATGGCCAAGAGTTGCAAATGGAACAGATGTCATCAAGTATGATCTACTCCGGATCGCGACCCCGAGCGGAGTAGGTGGGATCTATCCTTACAATGGAGGTTGCAGCGGCGGCTCGGCCAGTGCCTGCGGCTCGATTGCAACGAGCCTTGTCCAATGCAGCGGGTTGGTATGTACTTATACGGACAATGGAGCCAACGTCACCAACAGTTATTCGGTGCCGCAGGGAACTTATGGCGGCAATCTAACGTTCTGGCCCGGGTCGATTGTAACCGAGAACAAAAGCGTCCTGATCGATGCGGAAGTGGGAAGTGCAGTAGGGGTAGGCTTGGCGGGAAATCCGGCGCAAGTGGCAAACCAGTGTTCGCTTTGGGGCTCCGCGTCGCCTGGAGGATATACCGAGTGCTTTGCGAGCATGACTTCGGCCAACAATGGGGTACCTAACCAGACCGCGACGCTGATGACGGATGGCGGGGCTACGGGTGGCGGAATGTTTCTCTCAAAGGGACGCCTGAATTTTTCGACGAGCCCGAGCGCAACCCTGCAACCACACCACATTATCACACTCATCGACTCTCAGCCCGGACTTACAAGGTCAACATGGGGCTACAGGCCCCTGGCGAGCGCGAGCGATACCTGGATTGGAACGGACGTCACGAGCAATGGGGTAGGGCTTAACCTTGGCCAGCTCGCGTTCGGCGCTCCAGTTGCCATCAGTAACTATATTAGCGCGAGTGGCGACGGCATACATGCAAACTGGCTAGAACGACTTACCTCGACACTAAAGGAGCTTAACGTTCCCGTTAAGTTCGACCAAAGCGTAAGTATGTCGAGCTTGCCCGACGGTTGCTTGAATGTCGTGAGCGGCCTTATCAGTTCGACGGGCGCGCCTTGTGGGTCGGGCGGCGGTGGCGGTTCGGTTAGTTCCGTGTTCGGGCGAACGGGCGCCGTCGTTGCCGCTACTGGCGACTATACGGTCACACAAGTCACGGGGGCCGCTGCCGATTCGACGGTCGTGCATAACACGGGCAATGAAACCATTAACGGAACTAAGACATTCAGCACCGGCGCAACAGTCAACGGCAACTTAGTTGTGCCACAAGGAGCAGGGTATGTTCCGGTGGCGGGTGGACTTGGGCTAGACACGAGGGCTGGCTTACCCGTCGTGAACATGAACGGCACGGTTCAGCAAGTCGCATTCACAAGCTCAAATATTAGCGGCCAGGCGGGGACGGCACTGGCTCTGGCCTCGGTGCCAACGCAGTGCAGCGGGGCGTTCGCGACTGGCATCCAAGCGAACGGTAATGCCAATTGCACGACACCGAACGTAATCCAACTGGCGGAGACGGCGCAACCGGCGGGCATTCCGAACTGGGGTGTTTTCTGGTTCGACGCGGCGACGCATACGCCGCGAGTGATCGACAATAACGGGTCGCCAATCCAGCTGGGACTTACTAATCTGTTCAATTCCGACCCGAATGGCGATCCCGCCGACAACCTGGAAGAGCGCAACGGAGCGGTTGCCCAGAATTTCAGAGTTTATACGACTTACTCCGGAACTAACTCGTGGGACCGTATCTCGTTGGGTTCCGAGGTGGCAAGCGGTACAAACTATAACGTGCTGAGGAGTGAGGATGCGACGAGCGGAAACGCGCCCAGCATCGGAATCCACATCGGATCGACGATCAAATGGTTCTTTGGAGCGGATGGGATGCTGAAACCCAACTCCGACAACAGTTATGACATTGGGACGGATTCCGGACAAGGCATGAGGAGCGTGTTCGCAAAAACCTCGTTCAATATGTATACGAGCGGGCGGCAGGACTTCGAGTATCCGAACGACGGGACTGCCGGCACTGGCGCGAACCTACTTGCGGTCTATAACAGCGCAGGGACAGGTCTGCAGACGGCGTCGACGGGCAACATCGATGGAGTAGTCGGGGTGGTAAGCGCCGGCGCCGGGACGACCGGGAAGGCTGTTGTGACATGGGCGGGATATGCGGCGTGTAACTTCGACGCGGCAAATCCGTTAGCCGGCGACTATGTTGTCGCGAGTACGACACAGGCCGGTAAGTGCCATGATACGGGCTCGGCTAGCCGCCCGACCACGGTGCAGGTGATCGGAAGGATTGAGGCAGGCGGCGGCGTCCGGGTTAGTCTCGGACCGCCCGCGGGCGGCGGTGGCGGCGGAGCGGTCAGTTCCGTATTCGGGCGGACCGGAGCAGTTAGTGCGCAAAGCGGTGACTATACTGTGGGGCAGGTTACTGGCGCGGCACCGCTTTCCTCGCCGACATTTACCGGGGTACTTACTCATCCGGATGGGACGATGATTAGTTCGTCAGGGTGGGCGGGGAGCCCTACGTTCCTGAATAATGTTACGATCAACGGCAACTTAAGCGTCGCGGGAACTATAAGTCAGACGAGCACTAATCCAACGCAATGGTCGGGTAAGGAGTGGGCGGGAACGACCGTCACAGTGCCGAGCGGAATGGACTACTCGCTGGGCGTGGGGTCGGATAATGCGCTGCATTGCCAACTGGCGACCGGGGCATCGTGTCTGGCATCCGGCGGCGGAGCTGTTTCAAGCGTGTTCGGACGGACGGGCGCGGTGGCGGCACAGACCGGCGACTACACAGCCGCACAAGTTACAGGGGCCGTGACGAATACGACTACGGTGAACGGGCATGCGCTGTCTGCAAATGTAGTGGTCAGTGCGAGCGACATTTCTACGGGGACTTTGCCGCACGCACAGTTACCGGCACTGGTAAGTGGCGATATTCCGAATAACGCAGCTAATACGACTGGCACTGCCGGCGGTCTAACTGGAACTCCGGGCTTGCCAAACGGGACAACTGGGAGCACGCAGAGCGCGAAGGATGGAAGTACGAAAGTGGCGACGGACGCCTATGCCGACGCCGAGGTGCCTGGTACGGCTGTGCAGTATGTCGTATTTGTGGGATATAACTCGGCGAGCCAGGCGGTGTTTCCTACGGTGGCGAATACCGCGGCGGTGTATAGCTTTGAGCTGCCATTTGCAGTGACCACAAGTAAGGTGGCATATCGAACGGGAGCGACGGCGGATAATACGGCGAATACTTATGAGGTGGGAATTTATAACGCGAGTGGAGCACTGGTGTTGTCGTATCAGGCGGCGGGGACATCGTTTGCGCCGGCTACGAGCACGTGGTTTCGGCAAAGCTGGTCGCAGGGAGCGACGACACTGGCGCCTGGCAGATATTACGAGGCAATCACGACTAACTGCGCGTCGTCTTGTGCGACGTTCTGGGGATCGGCGAGCACGACGGCGGCTTACTACTCGAATAGTGCACTGGGGGTGACGGCGGGCGGGACACTGCCGGCATCGATTACGGCGCCCGGGAGCGGGTTCGAGAGCTTTGGCGCGAATACGCTGTCGATTATTCTAGAGTAACAGTGCGTCACCACACTTAGACGGTGCAATAACTGGACGATAACGATGAAATGGATGGCTTTGCTCCTGGTATTCGGGGTGCGGGTGGCGTGTGCCTCGGACTATTATGTTGACTGTAACAACGGCTCGAATGGGAATGCGGGGACGTCACCACAGGCGGCCTGGCGGAGTTTGTTACAAGTCGGTATATTTCCACAGCAGAATGGCGGGGTGGGATATCAGCCGGGCGACACTATCAATCTGAGGAGAGACTGCACGTGGAATGAGACGCTGACGCCGCCGTCCAGCGGGACGGACCCCGGGGCGGGCGGGGCGGTGATCAAGATTGACAGTTATGGGAGTGGGAGGCCGCCGCATTTGACCGGGTATATGCCGGTGGCAGATCAGTATTGGCAGGCTACCGGCAATCCGAATGTGTGGGCGACGACACTTTACTCGGCGACTTCTTCGGGATTGGGAACGGTGGTGCAATGCGGGGGGCGCGGGTTTTATTGCCTGACGCAGCCGCCGACACAGTTACAGTATGTGCGGTTCGGGATGGTGTGGGGAGTGGGGCAGGCGAATGTCTCGGCTCTTAGCCGGGACCGGGACTGGTGGTATGACTCGACTAACTATGTGCTGTATGTGTATTCGGCTGTCGGCAAGCCAGAGGCTCACTATGGGTCGGTCGTGCCGATTGTTCTGAGCGGGCAGAGCTTGCTGAATATCAACGGCCAGTCCTGGCTGGAGATACAGCATCTGCAGATTGACTGGTTCGATGGGTATGGGGTGCAGGTTCAGGCGGCCGCGCCGGCGGTCAGCGATCACATATGGCTGGCGAATATTGCGGCGAACAGCGAGGTGGAGAATGGGGCGGTGCCGCTTGGGTTCTATGTGCATCCCGGCGGGGCGCCTACGGATATTCATCTTTATAACACTGACGCGAATATGAATTACTCGGGATACCGGTTTGATGGGTGCTCCGGGGGCGGGTGTGCGTTCGAGATCAAGAATTGCCGGGCTTATGGGAACCGGGCTTATGGGATAGTGGATAACGTGGGCGGGGCGGTCAGTTACGACTACTGCCATCTTTATGCGAACAACCTGGCTACGGCGCTGACTGTGGACACCGGGGGGACGCCGGGGCCTACGGCGGGAACGCATAATGTTCCGGCGGAGACTGCGCCCTGGGTGCGGGAATGGCGGCGGTGGCCAGCGTACACTTCGGTTACTTATGACGATCCGGGGCTAGTGCAGTACAGCGACACTTATATAAGCTCGCTGCTGCCGATGATTGGACAGAAGGGCGTGCCGTTATCGATTGCGGTGGTTACTGGTGGGAGTTACTCGCAGTCGATTATTGGCGAGGTGCAGGGGTGGATTAATGGCGGGTGGGATGTGGATGCTCACTCGATTTCCCATGAGTATTGGGAACCTCCGGCTACCAGTTGCGGGACGGTTGGGGTGTCGGTGGTGCCGTGCCATGCGTTTGAGTTTTTGCAGTATACGGGGGCGGTGGCCTCCAGCGTGAAGCTGACGATATCGCACTCGCAGAGCGTGTGTGGGGTGGGGAAGCTGGCTTGTCTGATGGTGACGACGTCGCCGGACGATCCGGCGGCGGATATTTCGTGGGATCTGACGCCGGCCGCGCCTGGACAGCCGGCGACGGGGCTGGATACGTTGGGCGGGATTCTATTTACGCTCGAGCAGCGCGGGGTTTTTTCGGTGATTCTGGACGGGAATGCGAAGAGCACGGCGCGGAGTATCTCGCTCGGCGACGTGACGAATCTGGATATTGCGAGCAGCCCGCAGAATCTGGATCTGGATGAGACGCAACTGGAGACGGAGGAAATGAGTTGGGCTCAGGCCTGGATGAATTTGAATCTGACCGGGCTGCCTGCGACGCGTGTGTATGTGATGCCGGGGAGCTATGAGGATACGGTCACCGAAGGGATAGCGGCTTCGCTCGGATATGTAGGGGTGCGCGGGACTGGGAGTTTGAAGCCTTGTTGCGGGGCGAGTACGACTCTGGCGTCGGGGTATGACGTGCTGAACATTCTTAGCCAGGGAGCTGTGCCCAATTATCAAGGGCTGAGTTATCAGGCGATGCGGAGCCGGATTGGGCAGGACCTGTTCAAGAATGCGCTTTGGGGTAGGCCGATTGGGTATTTCTGGCATGTGAATGAGCTGAGACCGGATGAAGTGGCGAACATGATGGATGCGCTGGTGCAGGGCGGGGCGGCGCTGAAATCGAATACTGCGCTGGTGAACTTCTTGCTGGGGTGCTCGGCGAACGATTTGGTGCCGGCGGGGTATGTGGCGGGGAGCTACTTCGTTTGTCCGTCTTCGGGGGTGGAGGCGGATTTTCGGCCTACGGCGAATTCGCCGGTGCGGGATGCGGGGATGAACCTGGGGACGGAGTTTCAGTTTGATCTGATGGGGATTAATCAGAATTTGTTTGGGAGCGGGTGGGAGATTGGGGCCTACACTTATGTGCCGGAGAGCTTGAGGGCGGAGTGAGAGTTCAGCCGTCAGCCGTCAGCTGTCAGGAAAGTCAAAAGCTACGAGCTTCAGCAGAGGGGTGCGCGGTTGCGCAGCGCCGGCAAGAGTCGACCACCGGGGCTGAAGCCCCTTATACCTTTGCGGCGGTTTACGCGGCCCTGAAGGGCCGCTCCTCCACGGTGGCGCATGCAGGGTGGATGTTTCCTGGCGCTGGTCGCTTCGGAT
>Ga0335069_10000298_pt1 | contig 86159 bp, 68 predicted proteins | sample Lox_Sample_11_FD_206714 | JGI IMG/M metagenome (GOLD analysis project Ga0335069, IMG submission 206714) | Soil microbial communities from Loxahatchee National Wildlife Refuge, Florida, United States - Lox_Sample_1.1 | ecosystem: Environmental > Terrestrial > Soil > Wetlands | place: USA... | reverse complement strand
GTTGGTCAGATATTCCGTCTTCTCTTTTGGATGCTTGGAGCGCTGATAAGCAAGATGGTGGGACAAGGAAGTGCACCACAATCTACTGACTCATCACGGCTCGGCAGGAGCTTCGCCGACCCCGACTCTGATGAATGACGAAAGACCTGAAGCCATCTCGCCGAAAAGCAATCTAGGTGCTTTCGAAGCGAACGTCCATCGCGACTCTCTAATGCTGGATGCTATTTGCAATTGTGGCGCCCGTAGCTGAATTGCGTAAAATGGATTCCCATCTGCGGGGTAGCTTTCGAGGCCCCATTTGGCCGCTGAAACATTGAATGGTGAATGCGGAGATCTCTGTGAACACAAGTAATGTCCCACAAATGCTCGTGCGGCGTAATGCTTCCGCGGAGATCAAGATCGACGCGGCAAATCCGAACAATCACACTGGGATAAGCCTTCAGGCCAATACTTCATATCTTCTGGAGGTTGTTGGCGTCCAAGATTGGCGCGATTGGTATATCACCACCGATCCTCGTGGCTACATGAAGTGGTATTTGCGTCCCACCGCGCCGTTCCTGCGGGTGCCGAATCAGCCTTATTTCGCGCTTATGGGTTACCTCGCCCCCGAGCCAAGCAAGCCATTCTTTATCGGAATGAGTCTTCCTCTTACTCCCAGCAAGGGTGGCGAACTGATCTGCTTCGCCAATGACGTACCTTGTATGTATTGGAATAATTCTGGTGTTTTGACCTTGAAGATTACGTGTCAGGGTTAATTCACTTTAGAATCTTTCTTGCCACCGCATCCTTAGCCGGGAACAATGGTGTAAACCGCCGGACTTGGTACCCTTAACAGTTGCACGTCAACGATTGTTGTCCGATGCGCTTGGATAAAATCGGCAAGATCGTCTGGGGTGAGTGGAATTCTTATCGGAAGATACAAGACAGACGGCGAATCCGGATTCGTTCGGGGATCAATCGCTGTGATCTCGAAAGCAAAATTTCCCACCTTGCCGAGCTGATACTCCCAATCTGGCGGACTGCTTGCTGGATTAAAGCTGCCGACTCGCAAATAGAACGTCATGCAGTTATCAGTTAAATCATTAACCACAGTATCTTCGATCAAACTTTGGACTGGAAGCGCACCTTGGGTTTGCTGATCCGAAACGAAAAAGATATCTGCATTGGCAATTGGAACTGGCTGGTCATCCTGATCTCGCAAGCGGAAGATGATTTGTGCGTGAGGATCGTATTGACGTCTGGGCTCTGTCAGATATTTAAAGATTCCCGGATTGGCGAGTGTTCTGGCGCTGTTGTACGTATTTGTCGTTTCGTTATGAAAGTCGTTGACGTGAGCTGCCCACAACGCAGGACTCGAGCGGGGCGTATTTAATGCCATTTGGATCAACCGTTGAACTTGGGCCTTGGGCTGCGTGCCGGCGACGATCCCGCGCGTATCACCGCTATGCGCGCACTCGAATGGAATCGCGAAGGGTATTTCGGCACGATCGTAGTACGGACGGGATAGTCGGCCTATTTTGTAGTACGACGGAAACGCGGCTCTCTGTGAAGCATTCGCCACTGCCAGCTGAACTTCCTGCCACCGCAGGCTTTGCGGGTCAATATTCGGCACGATGCTCAAATAGTTGAAATTAAGATTGCCGCCGGAGACGCGCACTGTCCCATCCGATCCGTCCTCCTTAGCATAGCGAATCGGAAACTCAAACCAAGAAGGATCGGCTTGCGTTCCAATAATCACGTATTCCTGAACGCCGTAATCTTCCAGCATTCGAGAGCCCACTTGGGTCAGCTGTAAATGCAGATCGATTGTATCGCTCGAACCCAGTTCCAAAGCCTGTAGGACCTTCACTCCGCGTTGCGCTCCATCTTGGAAAACGAACCGACCCCACCGGGCGATCTGGCCTTGCCCAATCGACGCCCAACCACTGCCAAAATTTGCGCCAGCAAGGTGTATCAAATTGATAATCGGCGAAGGTTTTGGGCTAAACAGGCGAACCCAGTTGCGGATAACCAAGGCCCCAGTGCTGTGAATAATGACATTAAAACCAGTCTGCAAAAGGCTGGGATAATCTTGTCGGAGCGCTCGGTCCAATGCTCGCGAGATGTCGTTGAGCGAAACTGAGTCGTTGAGGCTAATGTAGCGGCTAAGATCGATTTCGACCACTTGGTAGATTTGGCGCAGATCGTCAGGCAAATTCGTGTTCGTGCTTTGATTTGCGTAGATGCCTTTGACGGAAGCTGGATCTGCATTTGGGCTTTCGGCACTGTATCCGTGTATCAAAAGTATGGGGTTCATTGAGCACTCCTTTGTAAGGGCATCCGTCTTAATGCCATTGATTTCTATCGTCCGAACGAACCCTTCAAGTGCCGCCCATCCGCAGTCAGAAACGAGCGAGCCGAACGGCGATTATGGCAACACGCGAACAATCAGTCCGTTGGACGCCAATTCGGTCAACCCATCTAAAGCGTCCAGCGAAGCACTCTGGATGGGAGGCAGCCCACGCAGGTTCCAGAAAGCCTGACTGTGATCCCAGGCGGCTTGTCGCGCTGCATCGACGCTCCACATCGCCAATATATCTTCCAACGGCGCAAAGTCTCCGCCACTTGCAAGTGGCGTTCCCACGAGGAGCGTCTCCCGGACTTGTCCCTCTACCTGCGAAAGCAGTTGATTCACTTTGGTAAAGTCCTGGTAATGAACACTGTCATTGCCAGGTGCCTGTCCGTCAACGGTGTAAATAGCCAACAGCGCGAGGACCAGATCGCGGTTGATATGCGCATTCATTCCCGCTAACGCGAACTGGATGCGGGCGATTTTTGGCGTCATGCGATTGGCCAACAACGGCCGCCATGCTCTTGGTGCTGCATTGGGTCCGCCTTGCCCGCCTTGTGTAAGCGTTGCGAAATAGAGATTGGCAAAAACCACATCTAGGCGATCGATCCAGGCACGATCGCCGAAAAAGAGCGCTCCCGCCGCCAACTGATCCTGCACGGTTTGTGTCACCGCCAAATACAGGTAGTTGAACCACTTCAAGCCATCCCCGTCGGGGAGGACCGCGTCGATATCCTGCATCCTTTGAATCACATCGGCGACGGTTGCAGCCGGCGTAGGCAATAGTGGATTCGGCATTGTCAAATCCTTTGAATGAGCCAGCAGCTAGGCTGCAGGTGGCGGACTCTCCGGGCCGGCTGGCGAAGCAACGGAACGAAAGATGGACTGTATGGCCGAAACGACCTGCGGGTCGTTTTGAATGTGGGTGTGCTTGTCGACTGGCAGCAGGGACGCAAAGAGTGCGTCACAATTGAAGTTGCCCCAACGCGTATTGGCGGGCAAGGCATCTCCAAAGTTCGCCCAGGCGTTTCCTCCGTTCTGGATCGGCTCGCTGGCGGGAATCGCATCCACTTGGAAGCACCTACCAAGCTGGACAAACGCCGGCAATTGCCAGAGATCCGTATAAAATTGTCCCATCCAAAAATCGGGCACGCCCGCTACCACGACCAACAGCTGGTGTATCTTTCCGTTGGGCCAATCCTTTGCCAGATCATGGACCAAATTGATGTAGCTGGCCATCCCATAGGAATAGCACACCACGGCATCGGCCCAAATGATGTCGTCGGATGTGACGGGCGCCGCCTTTCCCGTTTGATCGCATTCCCGCAAACGGGTGACGTTCCCATTAATTGCCAGCGTTTCGCCCAACGTCCAGTACACCTCGCCGTCGCCTATGGCCATGCCAAAACCGCCGACGATTAGAACCTTCATAGACTCATACTCCATTCAATGGACGCCCGGTAAGCCACCATCAAGACGATGGATTCTCGTTTCAATCCCGCCATTCAAGCCGTCGGCTTAAGGCTCGGATCCAAGATATTCTTCACGTAAGCATCGTATTTGGCATTCAGCGCCGCTGCCTCAGGAGTACCAGGCGTTACCTTCGTGAGTTGTTCCTTGATTTGCAGCGCCTGCTGGCGGAAGGCGACGTCGTTCACGACCTTCATAGCGCTAATGAGCGCATCGGCGGGAGCGGTCTGTCCATCGCCTATATTGTAAAACCGATCCAGGATCGCGGCCGAGGCGGCAGTGGGCGCGAAGTTCTTGTAGTCGTCGACTTCGCGACCGTCCAAGTACAAGATGACGTACGGCTCGTCGCCGTCGTACGGTGTGTTGCCCGAAATTGAGATCAACGATCCGCTGTCGTTAATTTTATAGTCGTTCAATATTGTGGGATCGGCATTGTCACGCGTGAGGAGTGCAAACTTCGCTACCGGGGCATTAGTCCCAGGAGTGATGAAGTTGATAGGCTCCGTCTGACGCAATACCGGAGTCCCGTTCGCGAGTGCTTTGCCGACTGAACCAATCAGCTTCGTTACGGTACCAGCCGCCAAAAGGTAGGTGCTTGCCGCGGCAAAGAGTGGAATCCCTCCAGCTCCAGTAAATAAGCCGCCGATTGCATCAAACTCGTCCTTAGGGAAGCCTTCAAACATCATTTCGATTGTCACAACGCTCGCCAGAGAGGTAAGGGCAGGCGTATAGAACACGATGGGAGTGCCCTGTGTGACCGCGTCGACCTCCCGAATGCGCCGCTGCGGATTGGAAATCTGCTGAAGGTAATTCACCGCCCGGGGTGCAGCTGCAAAGGAGCTATTCGACTTCATCGCCGAGGCCAACAACATTCCACGCGGACCGATGAAGAAGCCGTGCGGATTGTTGCCGGTGTAAATCTCGCGGATTCCGACCGTCAGCGGCTTCCCCATGCCAATAGGGACAAGGTCATTCGGTGCGTTTCCGGCAGCGACATTGTCCTCAGCCGGCGGTGCGGGGGAAACGAGGTCGGACGCCAGCAGAAAGCCATTCGAGAGTTGGAGCTTGTCGGTCTTCGCACCTTTCCGAAGGGCCGCAAACTGACCGAGCTGTTCGCGTTCGGAAATCTCGTCATGCGTTACTAACGCCGTACCGAGCGAGTAGGTGATCATGGTTTCTCCGTGTGCTCTTGTTGGGTCAATTGTCCTACGCGCACGGTGCGCGTTGGCGACATTGATAAAGAAACATCACCACCGCCGTTTCATCGATGCCGCGGCAATGAGCCGCCTACCGATCCAAACTCCTCACGTATCTTCGCGCTGAATTCCTGAACTCGTGTGACCGAAACAATTGCCCGTTAAGCATTGAGCACTGGTTTGGCAACTTCGCGCAATTTTATGAACTGTCTCCCGAGATCTGTCGCGCGGACATAAGCAGACAGCTCTGGCATATCTTTGTTCGACGGAATTCCGTCTAAACCACCTTGAATAAACTCGATATATCCGAGGTGCGAGAGAAAGGCCAGTTCCCGGGCAAACGAAGATCCCAAATAGAATGACCCGAATCGCCCCTTGGCTATCTTGGTGAGGTTTCCGTAGATTTCTTCGGACATCGAGAGAACCACAAGTTTGTCGAGAGTGAGATTCGCCTGTTCGACCTTGTATTCGAGCTTAGCCACCAGGCCGCTCTTTCCGACGTTCAGTTCCCGGATGTTGAATAGTAACGGCGCCAAAAGCATCGCGCCGACGCCGACCGCTATCCCGATCGGTAAACCAGACGGCGGATTAGGGAGAAACAGCCGCACGACCAGGGCCGCATCAAAGACGAACCCGCTGCAAGCGATCAAGATTGACCAATCCGAAGCGCTCAATCCTGTTGATCGTTCTTCCATTTCCAACACTCCATGGCATATGCGCCCTTGGTCTCCCCGTCAATTGAGTACGCTGTGATTTGTGCATCTAAAGGTTTCTTGAAGTGCCGACCGCAGCAGTCCAATTCGGCTCGCAACTTCAAAAAAGACCAATAATGCACTCGAAGGAATATACGTGAGCTACGTAAAGATTCTGCGCAACACCGGATGAATACCGCGTCATTTCAAATCGATAGGTAGTGGCGGCGGTAGGCGATTCTCGAAATCGCCTAACCCCATACAAGTGTTCAACTAACGTACGAGCTCCAATAGATCCGGTGTAACATCTGCAGAAAATACTTATCGGCGTGTAACCAGTTCTTAACAGTTGTGGAACGCTTGGAAAGCTGCGCAAAGCCTAGCCGGTATCTGCATCGGCCGAATTTGGCCAGAGAGGAGCGTAACCGTGGTACGGATTTTCAGTGATGGACCTGAGCCCCCGAGCCGGTTCAATCCCTATAACCCGCTCGGGGAAGAAATCGCATTGATCAGAAACGCGATCCTGATCACGCGGGTCGCGATGTTGCCGGTCATGCTGGCGTTTTACCTCATTGGAATTGGATGGATTCTCGGGTTACTGTTCAGATCCTTGGATGCCATGGGGGGCAAGATGATCGGGTCCCGCTCTCCACCCGCAACGGACTTACAACGGCGCTCCAAGGGATGCCGGCAATTGTTCGACAGAGAACGTTAAATGGGCTGGGTAAGGGGATTATGAGCCCCGAGCTCTGCCGCTGAGCTACCCCCGGATCCTCCGAGGATTTTCGTTTATTTCGTTGAGGACGTAATCTCATAAGGCGTATTGATGACTATCCGAAAGATGGCGACCGATGCTCACGCGATACTCGGGAGATTGGCCGTTCAACGGGCGATAAACGCCTGATTTCCTGGCCAATACCGAGTAGTTACCTCTGTATAGCCGGGACCTGAAGTGTTTGCTTCGGATGCGGGGATCATTGTTCCCATGGGTACCCAGTAATCCGGATTTGACGCTTGCAGTCCGTTCATATTCTCCACGTGTCCATCGAAGAAGCCCATGTTCATCGACATTGAAGCGTAGGGGGCACCTTTGCGCCGGGTGGTTCCGTGTCTCATCGCTTGGGGCCGGCCGTCGATGGCGGCGCTTTGATAGCAATACGATCGAGCATTTTGCCAGCCTTCCCAGGGACCGTAGTCCGCGTCCATGCCGCCGGGGGAGGTCGTTTGCAACGTCAGGGTCGTAGTCACACCGCCCGAGCCATTCCACCAGCGGCCGCCGTCAGCAATGAATACCTTGGCGGAGGGGTTGCCTACCTGCGTGATCTTGTTGCGGAAGTCGCGCGGAAGGTTGATATAGCTGATATTGAATTGCGCTGCTCCAGCGCCGCTCGAGTTTCCGCCCGTTCTGTATTGGAAGCCGAGGGCTTCGACGTAGGAGATCATGGGATGCGGGTTCGCATAACTTGGTTGATATGCGGTGGCGATGACGTCGTTTTCGGGGCATCGAAATGCCTTGAATCCGGAATAAGTCGCGCCGGTTTTGCTTGAGAAGCCACCCTCAAGTTGTACGAAACGGGTGGCGCGTGAAGGCAGATCCGTACCCTGATCGAAGACGACACCCATCTCCTTGGCCGTGGCGGACATCCAGTCGATGGTCTGGATAATCCCCTGTGGCACGTTTGTGTCCGTCGCGGAGAAAGAAGGATTGTCCGAAGATGGATTGGTTACAATTGCGCAATTGGAGGTCCGCCCGTTGCCCAAAATGGCGTTTTCCCATTCGGCGCCGTAAGAATTCATTGCCTGCGAAATGGATCGCAGGTTGGAAGCACATACAGCGGTTCGTGCGATTCGTCGGGCAGCGCCGAGTGAGGGCAACAAGATTGCCATCAAGAGTGCGATTATGGAGATGACCACAAGGAGTTCGATGAGGGTGAATGCCGGGCGGGAACGATGCGACGATGAAAGCACGCGAATCTCTCCGAAATCAGTTTTGGTGACAAATATATTCACGGCAGGAGCGATCAAGGCGCCGTTGCCGCGTGATGATGCACCGCTTGGTATTCCGCTTTCGTAGGGGGCGGGGGACTGCCGGGAGTCGGGGCTGGGTTTCGGCCAACCACGAGGCGGCCGCAATCGGGACAGAAGGTGGGGGATGGGTCGCCGATGTATTCATTTAGCAGCACCGGCGTCGGTGTGTCCTTGGTTTTTCCTTCCGCAGTCCAATAGCACAATTCGGCCGGCTCGCCCGTATTTTTGCCACTGAAAGGAGAGGGTGCCGGAATTTCACGGACGCTGGTCAGATCGAGTTGATAGGCCTTGCGTGTTTCGGTGCAGACAAACCATCGACGGTTCAACTCGCTCGTTCCGTCGTTGGGGCGAATCATGGCATACAACTGGTAGCCGACAAGCCCGAGGGCGGCGATCGCCAGAGCAAACAGGAGTGCCTTCCCGCTCCGTGTGTGGAAGAATTGCATCACAGTTCCTCGAATGAACATATTGTCAGGGAGCGGTGCCTTCAGGGGAGACGCGTCCGTCTCTTGTAGCAGGCGATCGGAATGGTGGCGAGGAGGAGGAGCCCTGTCGCAGGTTCCGGCGCGCCGATGGGCGATATTCCGACGACATCATAATCGGCGACGATTGGCAGGTGATCGGAGGCCTCGGTGAGATCGAAGAGCAGTGCGGAACGCTGGGTGGTCGAGAAGCTGGGAAGCGCTCCGATATTGGAGGAGCTGTTGACGGAATTTCCGGGAAGAGATGTAGAACCGCCGTTTCCAAAGACATTGAAAGATCCGGCGTCGTACTGGAGTCCGGGAAATGCCGAGCTGCTGTTGGCGGCGCTGGTAACAAATTGAATATCGTCCCGGTAGCGGACGCCTGTCGCCGATTCGGAGAGGAGGTTTGAAATCTGTTTGCGAGTGGTGGAGGAGGAGTCATCCCAGACACCGGAGGGCACAGCGGGATCGTCGAAGCCTGTGCGAAGGGTTTGATAGGTGGGTTCGCTGCTGCCACTGGTAATGTTGAAGTCGCCGAGGGCAATGACGTGGGAATTGGCGGGGAGCGAGTGGAGGCTGTTGACGATGGTGGTCGCTTCGATGTTGCGTCGCGAGGCACTTGTGCTGTCGGTTCCTGATTTCGCGTGGCTGACATCGACATAGAAAGCGGCGGAGCTGCTGTAGCCGACAGGCTGAAGCGTGTACTGAATGGGTGCGCGCGGTGCCCCGCTGCCGGAAGCTATCCCCAAAGTAATTGCGGAGACGAATTGGACAGTTTTTGTATTGTAGATGAGGCCGTTGGGACCGTTTCCTGTGGTACCGGCATCGGTAGGGTCGGGCGTGGTAATGAAAGCGTACGTGCCGGCGCCATAGGACGCGTTGAGTTGGTTGACAAGGGTTTGGAGAGAAGGAGAAGGATTGTTTCCCGAAGGCCGGGCCAATTCCTGTAGCGCCAGGATGTCGATGGGTTGGGAGTGCGACGTTCCATTGTCATTCAGAGGCATCTGGCCGATTCCCTCGAGCACCGCCTCGAGAGCCGGCAGTTGGCCGGAGCCGCCGAAGCCCGTATCCAAGTTCACGTTGTAACTTGCCACGCGGAGGGTGGTCGCGCCGGCGGCTTGCAGAGCGGACGTAAGGAGGAGACCAAGTCCCATCGCGATTGGGTTGTAAGACTTCATGTTTACTCCGGGATGCGGAAATTACCGCAGTGGTGACGTTGGGAAAGCAGGAACATGGAAGGGCTGGAGCGCTGAACAGATGCGCTCCAGCCCCCCAATACAAAGACAGCGACGCATTAAGCGCGGCGGCGACGGGAAACAAGTCCACCGATTCCGGCGACGCCGAGCACTGCGAGCGAAGCGGGTTCCGGGGTGGCAACCGTGTTCACAGTGATGACGGCGTCGGGAGTGGTTCCGGTGGCGCCAACGGTGGAGCCGGTGCCGGTCACGAGCACCAGATCGGAAGGGTCGCCGAAGCCAACGGAAGAGGAGCCGCCGACGACGCCGAACTTCTGCTGCCCAAGCTTGAGGCTGAGGTCATAGACGGACGACCCGGTGACGGGGGCGACGATGCTGTAGTCGAGTTCGAACAAGCGGTAGTCGCCAGCGCCGAAATCGGGCGTGCTCGCGGCGTAGTTGGAATCGAACGCGCCGGCGTTGGCGCCGCTGCCAAACAACGCGCCCTGGGTGTTGTTCGAGAAGAGATTCCCGCTGGAATTCAGCGTGGGGGCAAAGTTGAAGTCAAAGCGGGAAGAGGCGTCGGGATTGACATTGTTCTGGGTGATCTTGGTGGCGGTGATGGAACCGGTCCCCTGCACTTGGGTGGCGGCGCCGCTCAGGGAGAAGCCGGTGTAGCCTTCGGTGGTGGGGTTGAGGGCGACCCACGCGAAGAGGGAGCCGGTGATGGTCTGGCCGGGGTTGGCGTTCAGAACGATGTTCTGTGCGTCGGTAAGGGTCGGGGTGGTGGAGCTGGTGCTGAAGAAGACAACCGAAGCCTGGGACGCCGAGGCGAATCCGCAGGTGGCCAGCGCCGCGACGGTGATGATGGTCTTAAGATTCATGAAAGTCTCCAGAAAAAAAAGGTCAAGATTGCATGGGGAAGAGGGAGGCGGCGACAGTGCCGCCTCCCGTTGTAAAAGACAATTTGTGTGGCTTAGGTGCCGGCCAGGGCGCTGCGGAACGCGGCGAGATCGCCGAAGTCCACATTGCCGTCGTGATTCAGATCCGCCGCGGCGTAGTTCCACGTCGGATGCTGGGCGGCGAAGGTGGCTTGGTCGAGGGTCAGCGCAGTGCGGAAGGCGGCAAGATCGCCGAGGTCGACGTTGCCGTCATTGTTAACGTCGCCGTAGAGCGTCGAGGCGGTGCTATTGATGGTGACGACCGCCGAGGTCTGCGACCCGAGGACCGCGTAGGGACTCGGATTGCTGAGCGACAGGCTGAAGTCCTTGGAACCGGCGACGCCCAAGTTGGCGACCGGGATGGTGAAAGTCGCGGTGGCCTGGCCGTCAGCGAAGTTGAGAGTGCCGGCGGTGGCGGTGTAGTCGGTTCCCGCGATTGCGGTGCCGTCGGCCGTGGAGAAAGCGATGGAGACCGGACCGACAAGAGAACCGGTGCGGTTGACGGTCACGGTGGCGATGCCGTCGGCGGCGTTGACGGTGTAAGTAGGCGCGCTAAGAGAGACCTGGGCGGCCTTGGTCACATTGAACGTGAGTTCGGGGGCTTCATAGGTGCCACCGAACGTGTACTGGCCCTCGAAGCTGCCTTCGACGCTGCTGTTTTCGGGCACCACGACAACCCGGAACTTGGTGCCGGTGTTCAGATCATGCACGATTTCGTTGGCGGTTGCCTGGTCGTACCCGGTGAGGGTGAACTGTGTGAAGACATCGGTGGGGAGATTCGAATCGTAAGCAAAGGTGCCAAGCAGATGCTTCACGCCGAGTTGGCTGCCCACGCCTTCGCCCGTGGAATCCGTCCGATCGAAGATGAGCGGGCTGGATCCATCGGCGGTGATGTCGGTCGTGGTGTCCTCAACGAGGTAGGCCGCCATCGGACCGGTCGTGTTGAACGAGGAGGGGGGATACCCCTGGGTAAGACCAAGCGTGATGCTGTTGACCGCCGCGATGGGCGTTGCATTGCTAAAGGTGAACGCGGTGGAGGAATCATTGAAATCGAGGGCACCGAAGGAAGCGCTGTTGCCGGCGTCGGATCCCGCCACATTGAAGTAGGTGATGCCGCTCGTCCCGGCGCGAGGGCCGCCAACTTGAACGGTGGAGTTGTTGCTGCTGCTCTGCGTCAAATTGAGCGTGTTACCGGCGGTGGCATAGAGGTCGGTGACGGTCAGTGACGCCGCCGGTTGCGCGATGATGAGGGTGACGTTGCTGCCGGTCGAAGTCACGTTGCTCAGCGCCAAGTTGAGAACCTTATTGCCGCCCTGGTTGAGAACGTCGGTGACCGGAACGGTAAACGTGGCCGAGGTCTGGCCCACGGCGAAGTTCAGCGTGCCGTTGGTCGCGGTGTAATTGGTACCTGCGAGAGCGGTCGCATCACTGGTGGCGTATTGGATCGAGGCGGAATCGGCCGTCGATCCGGAGCGGTTCACGGTCACGGTCGCGGTGCCGGCGGTCTCGCTGACGCTGTAGGCGCTGGTGCTGAAAGCGAACTGTTCAACCGTGGAGACGGCCGACTGATCGACCGTCAGCGACAGCATCGGATCGCGCCCGCCGAAGTGCCCTTCGAAATCCGCGGCAACGGTGGTGGAGTCCGGGGTGATCGCGACGCGGAATTCCGAATGACCGTTGAGCGCGTTGATGAGAAGCTGCTTGGCCGAATCGCTCGCGAAGTTGGTCAGTTGCGTGGTGAAGGATCCAACGGGAATCGAGCCGCTGGTGAACGGAATTGATCCGAGCAGCGTCGCGCTCGAGCTGCCGGCCTGGCCGTTGAGGCCGTGCACGTCACTCGCCTGGAATGTGAGGGAACTTGTTGCGGCGTTGTTGTCCGGAAGGAGGTAAACGCTGAAGCTGCCCGGGTGGGCAGCGTAGCCTGACGTTCCTTCGCCCGCAGTGTTGTAAAGAGTCAGCGACATGTCGCTGATGTCATTCACCTGGGTGCCAGCGGCCGGATAGACCGAGTTGCCCGGTTGATAGTCGAGGAGGGCAAAGACCTGGTAGAAGCTCTGCTGGCGCGAACCGGACACCGGCATGTATCCCGACGACGCGTATGGGCCGGTTGTTTCAATTCCGGTGTAGGAGGTTTGCGCACCTGCGAGGGTCGCCGTGCTGAAGAGTACGCGCGGTTCCACGGCTTCCATAAGAGCTCCGCGAGGAATGCGGCGCACAGACTGCGTGCGACGTTTGCGCGACAATGAGGGGAAGACATCAAGCATGAGAAGTTCTCCGTCTCTGATGCTCGGCAGGCAAGATGCATCTCGGGGCGATGAACATACATCGCCTGTTGCCATCAAAACTCCGAGCGAACTGTTCTATTGATCTCCTGGCCGGCGGCAGAAAACCCGCTCTCCCCATACGACCTCACGCAGCGTCCAACGAGCCGCCTCGGCTCTTGATCAACAACCTCCGTGCCGTGCTGCGGCGTCTGCCGATATCACAAGTTCACAAGAGAAAGGATACCCCCCAATATCCTGCTTTGGGTCGAATCTTCGTTAAGAGTTCGCGATGTTCGTGTGCTTGCTGCTTTAAGGCTGGTGCTAAATCAGTTCCATCATCAGGGAACGATGTAGGCGCTGGTGCGGCTCACGGGGTCAAAATGAGTGTTGGCGGAATTCAGCATTCTGGTTAGCGGCGGGAAATATAGTTCAACATGTGTGAAGTCCACGCCCTTGCGAAACTCGACGTGGTTGTCGAAAAACGCGAGATTCATTCCCACTTCCGAGGAGCCGCTGCGATGACGGGCTCCGAAGGTCCCGATCAACGGTGCCGACGTGATGCTCGGGTTCGCGGTGACAGGGCGCATGTCCCACGGCGTATTGGCGAAGGGCTCCGTCGGCGGGCCGATCATCAATCCGCCGCCCTGAATCTGGTATCGTGCGAAATTGATGGAGGCATACGATGGCTGCGTCACATCCACGTACCGGGAACCCTCCACGATAAATGCTTTCTGCGAGGGATTGCCAATCTTGTCCAGCCGCGGCACGTAGTCCGCCGGGAGACGCTCGCTGAAGCCCGTTGTGGTGGCGATTGTCGGATTGAATCCTCCGATCTCTTTCGCCGGCCATGATGCCCATGAAACCGCCGCTCCGTAGCTGGGAAAGTAAATGTTCTGATTCGGCGGCGGCGATCCACTGAAGAAATCATTCGACAGAACAAAGTTGCTTGGACAGCGCAATTTCGAGTTGTAAATCGCAAACGCCCGATCTTGGTCTTTATCCGGAAGCGTCATCGATTCACCAAGCGTCGGCGAAACCCAATCCTCGTTCTGAAATGGGAACGACCGGCCGTGATTTGATGTCGCGTCGACGCTGTCCGTTGGGCTTGTGAGAATGTTTCCCGGTCCTTTGTAATTCCACATCGTCCCGCTGGTGAAGGGGCCTGGAATCCAGTTGTTGTACTCGGTCATGTAAGTCGTAACACCAAGCATGGCGCCTCGCATGTGGGCGCCGCACACGCTCTTTCGCGCGGCCTCTCTCGATGCGGACAGACTCGGCAACAACACCGCCATGAGCAAGGCGATAATCGAAACAACGACGAGTAATTCTATTAAAGTGAAGCCACGTCTCCCCCACGCAATACCGTATCGCTCCATAGTCTCTCCACGTTCCGTTCATATTCGCAAGCGGTCAATGTCGCAATTCGAGGACCGTTACGGTACGAACCTTGCGTCGCAGCTTCGTCACATCACGGACAAATCCGTGTTAACGGCGAGACGAATCCCGGTCTTCGTGCAACGCGGCGTGGCGCATCAGACGTCTCGCGAATAGAGCGATCTGCCGGCTCATACCGCTTCCGTCAGGGAATACCCCACTCCCCGAACGGAGTGTATCAACGCTCCGTATTCCCCCAGTTTTTTGCGTAGCCGGAACATAATATTATCGACGGCCCGATCGCTGAGATCGTGTTCATGCTGGACGCAGGCCAGCGCGATGTCGCGGCGGCTCGCGACCCGGGAAGGATTTGCAACGAGATAGCACAGAATTCGGAACTCCCGCACGCTTAGCGCGATCGTCCGATTATCGACAAACGCCGAATAGCGGGAGGGATAGAGCAAGATGGGGCCGTGCCGCAGCACCACTTCGTGAGAACGCCGAGTCGGGCTGGTCGGGCGCCGATGGCGCGTTATTCGGCGGAGACGCGCAGCCATGACGTCCATGTCGAGATGCATGCCGGTGATGACGTCGGCGGCACCGCACGAAAAACCCTCGACAATGTCCTTCGGCGAGGCGGAGTAGGAAATCAGCACTACTTCAACAAATGACGTAGCGGAAACGATGCTGCTGCAAATATGGAACGCATTTCTCGCCGTCATGTTCATATCGATGACGCAGATGTCGAAGGCGTTCGCCAACAGTTTCGTCCGCACATCCTCGAAAGATTCTGAGAACGTCACGGAAAAGTAGGAATACTTCAACTTTGATGCCATCTCGGTGCGGAGACGATGGTTCGTTGTGATCACCAGGACGTGGATGATATCGGAGTCGCGTTCTTCAGAGCTCTTCGGAGATTCGCACAAAAGCATTCCAAGTGTCTCCATGTCCAAAAGGCAACACGGGATCCCAACAAGGCTGATTACCTGTCTCCACGACCGCGTGATTATGTATGGCTCTCCACTCGACTACGTCGCTGTTTAGTTAAAGTTGCATTCAGCTGGCGTATTTGGTTAGGCCGGCATCATGATCAAGGCAGTAATGCCTATGCTTTTGTGGATGCCGGTCTTGCTGATCCTTTCATACAACAAAATTGGCCAGCGCCGGAGCGCTGGCCAATTTGCATTTCTGTGCTTTGAATAGCTATGTGGGATGATTAGATTTTACGGAAGCGGCGAGCCAGAAGCGCCGTGCCTGCGAATGCAGCGATGCTCAGAGATGCCGGCTCCGGCGTCGCGACGGTGACCGCTGTACCGTTGAGCGCGATGGTTGGGCTGATGATGCGGTAGGTGCCACTGCTGCCGATCGACCCGCCGCTGTTTGAAGTGCCATCCGTTGTCTTGATCTCGAATGTATAAGTTGTCGCGGGCGATAGCGTAACGGCGGAAATTGTCGGATCTTCCTGCTGAGTGCCTGCACCGGCCGCATCGCTCCAGATGGCTATGGGTGACGCGAAGTTGTTTCCGCTGTAGTACAAGCCAAGATCACGCGGCCCCGTCCCGGAAGCGCGATCCTGAATTTGGAAATCGGTAAGATCGTAGGAACCGGTAGAAGTCGTCGTCAGCGCGAATGTAAGGAAATTCGTCGTAACATTGAAACCGGCGGAATTGAACGAGCCTCCGCCGGCATTTCCGGACAATCCGCTGCGCGTGATTGCGCCGCCAGAAGCCGCAACACCGCTGCCGTAAGCGGCGACGCCGAGAGAGGTTTCGGTGCCTGCGAATCCGGCCGTGCTGTTCCACGACAAAATCACATCCGCCTGAGCGCATTTAATTCCGACGGCGCCGGTGATCGCGGCCACTGCGAACGTTACTATTTTCTTACCCATCCAACCATTCATGGAGCATCCTTTCAAGAGCGTGCAAAGCACCGCGAAATACATTCCACGATTGGCAGGAGTCCCGGACAATCCGGGACATCAATACAGCTGTTCCGCAGAACGATTTCGATCCGGACACGATGTGCTGCAGAAAGCTCACCGGAATGTGCGCACGATAATGCTTGTATGAAGATTGCGTTTGCGATTGCGGCGTAGGTATCGGACCGCCGACGCTCTGTGCCACGATCGTCATCGGAGCAAAGCAAAAAGGTCGCTAGGAAAAGTAGCAGCGGTAGGCCCGCGGCTAATGCTCGGCGTCACGCTCTTTGCTGACCCTTAGGAACTCTGGCTTGGAGCGGGCGGCGGCGATCCCGGGTGCAATGCCCTTGGGGCGTAGGTCTCGCGGAAGTGGACCAATTGCCAGTCCGATTGCTGCGTACATATGAGGGAAGTGTCCAGGAGAGGTTTACAGAGGCGGGTGCCAAGTCGCTGCTACCGGTGCAATCACAAACCGCGCGTGGCGGAAAGGTTGTTTTGCCCAGCGAAGTTTGCCACAGAGCCGTGTACATGCGCCTACAATGGCTTACCCTTATAAATGGCGAATCGGCTATTGGGTAAAAGTACAAAAACCTCATTATTCTGCTGATTCAGCGATTTAGCCCATCCGCGAATACGATTATGAGCCCCGCCCTCTGCCGCTGAGCTATACCCCGAAGTACAGGGGATTCTGAAGGATTCAGCAGTCACAACAAGCGCTCGCCCAAGAAATCCAAGTCAAACGTCCCATGCGTTCAGACGCCCGCTTCACTCCGGATTGTCCGTGCGAATTCCCCGTGCCATTCATTTCGCACTCGAATGTTCCGCCGTGGGTTCTGATGCCTGGCCCTTGACCTTCTTCAACTCGGCTTTCACTTTCGCAATTTCTCCTTGGAATCGGTCATCTGCCAATCCCGATCTGGCGAGCGCGGTGCCGAGATACCGCCCGGCTATGACGTCGCTCGGGTAGTGCTCGCCTCCGATCACGCGGTCCCATCCTATTTCTTCGCCACGGGCGATCAGTTTGCTTTTCAGTTCGGGCATCAGGTCGGAGAGGATCAGCGCGTACATCATGCCGCGCGTTGAATGTCCGCTGGGATAACTGCCGTCCTTTTCGTGGCTGAGTGCCACGAGCTCAGGGTCGGTAACAAATGGCCGCGGGCGAGGATAAATATGTTTCGCCGGCCTGACGAAGGCGTCGCTGTCCTTCTCAAGCTGCCGGAAAAATGCGTCTAGTTCGGGGAGATTCTTTGCGGTAAACCACGGCCCTACGACGGAGGTGAACGCCTCCATCGTGAGGTGCCCCTCGGATTTCGCGCGAGCAGCCTCGTCTGCCGTTCGATTCTGCGTCGCATTTCGCACAACTGCCAGCTCCGCCAGCTCTTCCGCCGATCCGGCCACAGGCGGAGGAAAGAGGCTGGCTGGATCCACCGCATTCGGAGGAAGATAAACCGGCGTCGCGATGGGCGCTCCGATCGCGGCTTGGAGAGGTATTGCGGCGAGAAGAATTACGAACCATCGAGGTTTGAAGCGTTTCAACGACCCATCCTTTTTATAACTGACCGCCAAGGAAACCAGTCTGGTCTATCCGGCGCCAGAGGCTGCACCGGATCAGCGGACGCCTTCCTCTGGCGGAAAGAGGCTTATAGGAATGAAAGATGAAGATTGGGTGTGCGTGCGATTAGGCAACTGTAAAGAACGGGTGTTTTTCAGGCGTTGGCAATCGATTCAACTTGCCGTTGGTGGAGGTGCCGTGATAGCTTTCAAACCACGCGCGCTTGTCTAGTGGTATACCAGACTGGATCGGGCATAACTTGGTGAATCAGTCCAATTCCGCCCTGTTTCTATCGAATGACGAAGGATCGCCGTCCAAGGTCGACATGGTTCGGCAGATGCTGGAGCGCCGCATCGTTCACGGCGTTTACATGGGCCGCGAGTTGCCTTCCGAACGGGAATTGGCGGAAGACATGCAGGTTTCGCGCATGACGGCGCGAAAGGGCCTGCAGCAACTTGTCGACCAGGGAAGACTGGAGCGTCAGGAGAACGGCCGAATCGTGGTGGCTCGCAGCCGCTCGCAGCTCATCCAGATCGTGCTGCTGGTTCCGTCCGTGGCATCCACGGAAATTGAGCGGTTCCGCCTGGCCCTGGAAAGGGTTGCCCGCGCACGGAATGCGATCCTCATCACCCGGCTTTATCTCCATTGGGAAGATCCGGTGATCACCGAATCGCTCGCCGCCGGCGGTGGTGTGTTTCTCGTGGCAAGTTGCGAGCCCCTTCCTCCGCGGCTCGTGCAGCGATTCCGGCAGGATTGCCTCCGCATGGTGTCGTGGGGATTCGACCTTTCCCCCCATGGAATTCCCTCGGTCGACCTCCTGCCGCCGCATGCGTTACACCGATTGCTTGATCACCTCGCGGGCCTCGGGCATCGCAGCATCGACTGCTTCAACGTGCAGACCGTCGATCCCATCATCGATGCGCGAATCCAGCAGTGGAAGCTGTGGCTATCGGCCCATCGGCTGCAGGGACGACTGCTCAACTTTCCGATTGTGGCGTACGACACGCCACTCTCCCACGCGTTCGAAGAAATGACGCAAATCCTCGCGAGAGGTGAATTCCAGTCCAGCGCGTTATTCTGCACAACAGCTCCGGCGGCCATCGGCGCCATGCGCGCGATGAAGAACGTGGGAATCGACCCGGGCAGGGATAAGTCGATCGTCGCGTTCACCGATGAACATATCGGCCGCTACGTGATCCCGGCCGTTGCATCGCTCCGATCCCCATCGGTCGAACCATACCTGGAAATGTGTTTGGACTGGATGCAAGGAAAAGACGCGGCTTGGATCGGTCCGCTGCTTGTCCGTGAGGCGGAGCATGTCGTGGATGGGGGTGAATCGATTTGCGCCGTGGCTCCCGTTTCTGAAATGGGATAGCGATATCGCCAGGGATGAGGGTTGATGGAAGTTTCCAGCACATTTCCGAGCCGATATGGCTTGCTTCGCGCGATCGCAGGGCTGGTCTGTGCGATCATGATCTGCGGCGCCACCGCATGCGCTGATACCGGCGTTCCGACGAACAACAATACTGCTAACGCGCCGACTTCCGACGTTTGCGATCGTGTGCACATCTTCTACTACGACTGGTACGGCGCTCCTCCGCAGCAGTCAGGATACATTCATTGGCCGCAGAATGGACACCGACCGCCAGAGGATATTGCGTCCAATTACTATCCACTGTTGGGCCCTTACAGTTCTTCCGATCCGCGAGTGTTGCGGCAGCACATGGCGTGGATTCGGAGCGCGCATATTGGCGTGATCACGGTCACTTGGTGGGGACAGGGAAGCTACGAAGATCAGCGCACGCCGGCCGTTCTCGATGCAGCCGGAATAGCGGGGCTCAAGGTGAATTTCCACCTGGAACCCTATCCCGGCCAGACGCCAAAAACTGTCATGGCGGATGTGGCGTACATCCTCGAACACTACGGCAAAAATCCCGCGTTTTACCGGCCTGCGTTCCTCCACGAACGTCCCATGTTCTACCTTTTCGAAACGCTTCGGCACCCCGCTGCGGAGTGGCGGTCGGCAACCGATGAACTGCACCGCGGCGCGGAACCCGTTCTTCTCATCGCACAAACGACCGATTTGAAATTCATCACTGCCGGCGGATTTGATGGAGGTTACACCTATGACGTTCTCACCCCCTTCAAGAATGCCCGGTTCGTAGCGCAATGGAACGATCACGTGGCGGCGGATTTTGCCGCGGCCGGAAAGCTGTTCATTCCGTCCGTCGGTCCGGGCTACTGGGATGACCGGGCGGTTGCGAATGGCGGGGCGGTGGAATTAGAGATGGCCCGAACGCGCGATCATGATGCAGCCACCACTTACGACTTGGAATGGAACGCCGCCATAAGGGCAAAGTGTCCCTTTGTCACGATCACTTCGTTCAATGAATGGCACGAAGGAACGCAAATCGAACCTGCCACTAGCCAGAGCACCAGCGGCGATACCTACCGCGCTTATTCCGGCGGCCCGATGATGTACCTGGAAAGCACGGCGGCGAACGTGCGAAAATACGCGGCGAGCATCGCCGAACAACACCCCACCGCCCCGCCGAAATAGCCGCAGCGAACGTGCCATTGTGTCACGCCAACTCCCCATCATTTCGACCAGCATCACTGCTGGAGAGCAATACAGCCGGTAAGTGATCCACTTCATAAAGACCATTTTGGTTCATTAATAGACCATCGAACATGACCTTTGTTGCCAGCGCGTCACCCTCCACGGCGCGCGGCACAACGGCACTTCTCACCTCTTTCGGCGGAAATTCCTCTCCAATACTTAACAAGGCAGATACAGGAACCACATATCACGGTGCTAAAAACTCTCCGTCACAGTCGGGTTTCGATAGACCACCGTGGTTCAGGGCCGTTTGTGGCCGTGGGGACATCCTGTTGGGCTTGTGTTTAAACAACAGGCGTCCTTCCCAAATTCCCCAAGCGAGAGAGAAGCATGTCTGTCGCTAAAGATGATACCAGTGCCCGACTCAGAACGACTCGACCCGCTTTCACCCTCATCGAACTCCTGGTCGTCGTCTCCATCATCGCGCTTCTGATCGCGATCATGATTCCATCTCTCAGCCGCGCCCGAATGCGTGCGCGCACCGTTGTCTGCGGCAACAATCTGCGAGCTATCGCCACGGGCCTGATCGTCTACGCCAACGAGAACAACCAAAGCCTGCCGCCGCGCTCTCAATATCAGCCCGGCGCCACGCTTCCCAACGGCACCTCCTCCTCCGATCCCCGCAAGGGCGGCGGCGACGCTTGGTACGCCTTCCTCAGCCAAAGCAACATCATTCCCGATGGCACGCAGACCATTGGTGGAATGCCCGATCCTTCCTACGCAGGCTTCACGACCAAGGTATGGCATTGCCCGGAAGTCACGAACGCCCAGATGCTCGTCAACGGCTCCTACGGCTGGGGCGGCGGCTACGGCATCAATGAATCCACCAAGGGCGTCGACCTGTGGGGATACGCCATCCTCAAAACCGGCGCCCCCGGACCCGGCAGCAAAAAGCTGTCGCAAGTGCAATCCCCCAATCTGCGCTGGATGGTCGGTGACACCGGCCGTTACATCCCCAACCTCGGCTACGCCACCTGGGGCGGCACCAACGAACCCAATGCCACCAACAAGAACTTCGATCGCACCGGCGCGGTTGCAGCTTCGAGTTCCGATCAACCCGGCTGCTATCACACCGACGACACGGCCAATGTCGGCTCGTTTGACGGACACGTCGAGGGGATGAAGTACAATGATCTTCGCCAGAACGTCAGCGACGTTTTCTATCAGACCACCCCCTGACAATCTCGAACAGCCATCAAGCCCTGCATACAAGGACTGAACCCCATGTGCTCCCGCACCTATTCTCGACGCACTTTCCTGCAAACAACGGCGTTCGGTGCAGCCGCCGCGGTGCTGGGACAATTGCCGTCAAGGCGGACTTTCGCCGAAAGCCCCGCCACCCAGCCTGCCGAGAAACCCCTCTACCGCTTCGTTCTTCTCGGCGATACCCACTACGATCTTCCGCAGCACCATGACATGGACTGGGTGAACGTCAAATACCCCAAAGACTTGAATCAGATCAAAGGCTACATTGAAACATCGCAGCAGCACACGCCGGCGCTCCTGCAGCGCGTCAAGGAAATCATCACGACCAGCGACATCCCCGTGCCGTTCGTTCTCCATGTCGGCGACCTCGTTGAAGGCCTTTGCGGCAGCTATGAACTGGCATCGAGGCAATTCGGCGATGCGCTCCAGCTCATCGAAAAGACAAACTTTGGCGTCCCCTTCCTGATGTGCAAGGGCAACCACGACATCACCGGCCCGGGGGCTGCCGCCGCCTATGAGAAAATCCTGCTTCCGTGGCTGAGTAAGCAAGTCGATTCGCCGATCACCCGCGCCGCGTTCTCGCGCCGCAACAACGACGACCTGTTCGTTTTCTTTGATTCCTACCAGCCGGATCTTGACTGGCTGGAAGCGGAATTCAAGAAGCACGCCAATGCTCGGCACACATTTTTCGTCATTCATCAGCCGGTCGTTCCCTACAACGATCGCGTGGATTGGATCGTGTACGCCAAGGACGATGTTTCCGCACAACGCCAGCGCCTACTGAATTTGCTTGGCCAGCGCAACGCTATCGTGCTCAGCGGGCACCTTCACAAGTACAGCCTTCTCGAACGCCACACCCCCGCCGGCCCATTCTCGCAACTGGCCGTTTGCAGCGTACTGCGCTCTGACCATCCCCAGGCGCACGAAGAACGAAATGGCCTGCAAGCCTATTCTGCGGACCTCCTCGATCTCGAGCCCAAATTCGAGCCGGCCACACGGGAAGCGCGCAGGTCCTGCCTCCAGGACGAGCGCCCGCAGATCCGGCGGTTTGAGTATGCCGATCTTCCCGGCCTCGCCGTCGTCAACGTCTATGCAAAGGATGTGCGTTGTGACGTTTTCCCCGGCATTGATGAAAAACCGTATCGGACCGAGTCGCTGATTGTCAGGCCGGTCACTTAACGTCACGTGGAACCTTTTCAGGAGTGGAGAGCATGAATTTTGAAGTGAATCGTGGAATCATCGCCGGCATCGTTGCCGCTACGGCGGTGTTGGCCGGCTCGCGCATGACGCGCGCCGATGTCATCGCCCAGTGGACGTTCGAAACCAGCCAGCCGACCAGCGCGGGACCTGTGTCGCCGGAAGTCGGCGCCGGGACCGCCACCGCCACGCACAGCGGCACGGCGACCTACTCCGACGTGACGAACAATACCGCTGCCTCCGGCAACGGCTCCAGCTTCTGCTGGGGCTCGACCGGTTGGAATGTGAATGACACCAATTTCTGGCAGTTCCAGGTGTCGACCGTCGGCTACAACGCCATCCAGCTCGGATACGACCAGGTCAGCAGCAACACCGGCCCCAACGCGTTCGTCCTCGAATACAGCACCGACGGCACCAATTTCACATCGTTTGGAAGCGCTTACACCGCCAATCCCAATTCCACCTTCAATGGGACCAACTACGCATGGTCCAGCACCGCAGCAAATGCCAACGATCACTATTCCTTTGATCTCTCGTCGATTCCCGGTCTGAGCGATGCCTCCTCCGTCGATTTCCGCGTCGCTGTCGAAGCGACCGGCCAGGCCAGCAACAGCACGAAAGCCGTTTCGGGCAGCGGATTGAATTTCATCGACAACGTGACCGTCTCTGGAACCCCCGACGGTGCCTCGGCCCCCGAACCGGCTTCTCTTGGAATCATGGCTCTGGGTGCTGCCTCGCTGCTGAACCGGCGGCAGAAACACTGACTAAGCGACCGATTTCGTCGCTGATTGATTTCTCTACGGGGATACCGATACGGAAAAAGGAAATCCGTTGAGCTGACTGCTCAAGAAAAATCCTGGAGTCGATGCGACTCAAGCGACGCGTTATGCGGACAACCTCCGCAAGTAACGGCCTTGGCACCAAGCGCCAAGGCCGATTTCTTTGATTAAAGGCGTTACGAACCACCGACTTCTGTTGCATTGACCGCCGAGCCAGCTCGTGCGTGTCATCAAAGAGGAGTGCTGAGCGACGGATTCGCATCTCCGTCGTGGAGTAGCCGCTTGTGGGACTATGGGGACACGCCGACGTGCGCCAGCTTTTGCACCTCAGATGGTTGGAATTGCAGCCTTCGTCTATGACCCAGGCCATGACCATGCGGCAAAACCCCGAGGAATCCCCAGAAAGCTTCCGCCGATCCGCCAGGTTTCAAATGCACGAACCGATCGAAAAACTCGGCCCGGTCACTCGAATGCCGCCCCTCGCCAAACTTCTCAAATATGCCGGCTTGTTGCACCATGTCTTCAAAAAACTTGACTGGAACCCATCCGAATTTGACGCCTACCGTGTCCGTATCCAATACCCTGTTCTCCATACCGAACTACAATTCTGCGCTTCGAGTGAAGTAAAGGAAGGGCCGCACGCGCCCCGGACCTGACGCCCGAACGAATCCGTTCGTCTCAAAGTTCGTAGGCGTCGGAGCCGAAGGAATTGATGTTTTTGCTCGGGCGATTTGCACAAAGGTCGCCGTAGAGAGGACATTCGCATCGGAAATGAGCCCGATCGCCCGGAGACCCAAAGACGGGGAAAAGCCTTCTTGGCCGACGATCTGAACAAGTGACAGATGCCACGGAACGGCGGGAGCGTTTCCTACAAGCGCCTACAAGCGCTTACCCTTATAAATAGCGAATCTGGCGATTTCGGTGGGGGCAAAAACCTCATTATTTCGCTGATTTCAGCGATTCCGCCCATCCACGAATACGATTATGAGTCCCCGGCTCTAACCGCTGAGCTACCCCCGGGATTGTAAAGGATTCTCGCTGCCTTGGCCGGGAAGTACAAGCGCAGCGAGGGATTGCATTTTGTGATCGCAACAATTGCGGAGGGAATGTCACGGGCGAAATGCCACAGGGGCGCGCCGCCAGAGAGACGTTTGAGCGGTGTACGGGGGAATTCCCGGGCCGGGTTCAGGATGGCGGTCGCAGTTGGTCAACCAGCGTATCCACTTTCGTCCAGAGCGAAATGGACTGACTGCGTTCTTCCGGTGGAAGTGTCTTGAGGGCGGCGGCGTCACGGATGCTTGCGAGTTGGGAATCAGATTTCCATTTCGACAAGAGTATTCGTGCGTTGGCGCGATCGGCCTTGGGCGCACTCTGCAACGTCGCAGCCCAGGCTTCCAGGTCGGAGCGGAGCCAGCGGCGAGCCTGTTCGCGCCAGCGGGCACGATCCTGCTCGCTGAGAGTGGCTCCGTCCGAGCTGCCTCCGCCGCCGGCGACGGCGGCTGAACAGGCGGCGTTGTAGAGGAGTCCGTCCTGGTGATTGTCGGTTAGTTTCGGGTCGGCGTCGAAAGCGGCAGCATAGAGGCCGGCCTCGGCGCTGCGAAGGTCTTTGAATTGGCAAACCCCCAGCAGGGCCAGGCGCTCGTCATTGTCGCGTGGCTGATACGTTCCATTGAGAAACGCCGGCAAGTTCGGCAGAATCATCGCCTCGGCCTCCCGTCGGAGCACGTGAGCAATCCAGGGATCTATGCTGACGGCGTTCACGGGGCGCCAGTCGTAAGACAAGACCGCCGTCGCGAGAGTGTGGCGAGCCTGGTCTTTCTGACCGCTGCGGTATTGCGCCATGGCCACGACAAGTCCGGGACAGGGTCCCAAGACTTTGGCGGTTTCGCCTTGCATGAGCGCGATCGCGCGATCGAAGTGATTCAGGCGAAATTCCGCCAGGCCCTTGGCAAATTGGAAATAGGGAATTGCCCATTCGTATTTTGGCTCCCGCGCAGCCAGGGCACGGTCGATGATCGCGACCGCGCGTCGCAATTCCTCGTCGGATGCGGGCAGCAACAGGCAGGATCGCGCTGTTCGCTCTGCAATGTCGGAGTCGGCGCTGTCGCCGAAGAGAGCGAGCATTTGTCGGCAGGCGTTGTGGTATTCGGCTTCGTCGCCGAGAAAGAGGCACAGCTCGGCGTAGCCGAACCACGCGGTGTGCTGCGACAGATTGGCCGCGATGTTCTTCTGCCAGGATCGCCGCACCTCGTTGCCTCGGCCCAGCGCGACCTTTAGCCCCTGTATTTCCTGAGGCAATGAGCGGTTCCTGGGATCGAGGCGGAGCGCCCGCTGATATTCCTCCAAGGCCTGGTCAAGGTAGCCCTCCTCCTTCAGGGTGTCGCCAAGGGCGTAGTGCGCATCCGCGTCTTTGGGGTTTAAGCGGACGATCTCCCGAAATTCAGTGAGTGCCTCGTTGAGGCGGCCCACTCTGAGCAGGGTGGCGCCGAGGTTGTAATGGGCGACGGAATTGTCGGGGTCGATGCGCAATGCCGCCCGATCCTGCTCGATGGCGGCGTCGAACTGCCCCTTATCAATCAGAGCCAGGGCCAAATTGAGTTGGATAAACGGGCTCTCCGTGTCGAAACGAAGCGCCACGCGCAAATGGGAGATGGCATCATCTGTCCGACCCATCCTTCTTAATGCCATGCCCCACCGTGCGTGGTTCCAACCATAAGTGGGGTTCAGCGCGTTGGTTCGCTGGAAATAAGATATGGCCTCGGCGACTTGGCCTTGTTCCAGTAGTGCATTGCCGAGTGCGCAGCTGGCGTTGGCGGCATCCGGTCGCAGAGCCACGGCCGCTCGCAAGAAGCCCGTTGCCTCCGGAAGTTTCCCCGTTGCCACCAAGGCGCTGCCAAGCATGATATTGGGGTAGTAATCGGTGGGGTAAGCCTGCTGCAAGCGGTGCAAGTAGGGCAGCGCGGCGACGTCATTATTATTATTCTGCAACTGATGTCCCAGCGCGACCAGTAGTTGCAATGGCTGCCTGGCGAGAGGTACGTCGGCAACCAGTTGGTCGAGTTTTGCGCGGTCCGTCCACGCGCTGGGGGCGCGCACCTGGTCGCGCCAAGGATCCGGGTCGGCCAGCCGGGCCACAGTGAGCAACCAGTTCAGGCGCTGCGCGTCGGATGTGCAGGCCGCCCAGTCGTCCAGAGCCGCGACGAGGGCGCCGCTTACCGGTGAAGCAATCACGCGTGCCTTGACATCACTGGGGTTATCACGAAGCGGTATCCCCAGCCCGGCGTTTTTGAAAACCTCCTCATATTTCCGATCGGACAGCGCCAGCCGGATATATCTGTTGATTAAAGCAGTCCGGTCCAGACGGAGGGCATCGAGGTGCGTGGCGAGATCCAAATTGCGTTCAGCCTCATTCAGCTCGTGCTGAAGGGGGCCCGATTGGTAAGCGCCCAAACGCCCCTTTGCGCGCTCGAGGGCGGTTCTGGCGCCTGCAAGGTCTGATTTCTGCTCAAGTCGGGTCACCTCCTGCAGGTCCTGCTCTGCCGCTCGCTGGGCGGCAGCATGTTGACCGCTGATTCGCAGCCAACCGCCAAGCAACGCCAGCGCGAGGATCAGCGACATCAGCAAGGCGCCGCCCAGTGCAGCAGCCGTCGGACGGCGTCGTGCCCACCGGAAGCTTCGTTCCAGAGGGCCCACGGGGCGCGCGCGGATGGGTTCGTCGGCAAGAAACCGCTGAAGATCGGCGACCAGGTCACCGGCGGTCGAATATCGCTTGGCGGGATCCTTCTCAAGGCATTTGAGGCAGATGGTTTCAAGGTCTCGCGGCACCTTGGCATTGAGTCGGGAAGGAGGAGCAGGCTCGTTTTCGATCACCTGGCGCTCCGTTTCCGAGACGGTCTCGGCGCGAAATGGAGGGCGGCCGGTCAGGAGTTCGTAGAGAATGGCCCCCAAAGAGTAAATGTCGGTCGGCGGGCCACTCAAGTCACCACGTGCCTGCTCAGGCGACATGTAACTGGGAGTTCCCAGGGCGGTCCCGGGAATGGTCAGCCCATCGTCTGCGCTCATGCGTCGGGCCAGTCCGAAATCAGTGATTTTGGGGATGCCGTCAGAGGTGAGAAGGACGTTTGCGGGTTTCAAGTCACGGTGAACGATTCCATTCTGGTGCGCGGTTTGAATCGCCTCGCCAAGGGTTACCACCAGCGAGGCGGCTTGACGGGCTGCCTGGGGTGTACCGGCGAGTTTCTGGGAGAGGCTTCCGCCGTTGACGAATTCCATGGTGAAATACGGCATCCCGTCGTGATCGCCAATGTCGTGAACCTGAACGATATTGGGATGCTGGAGTCCCGCGATGGCTTCAGCTTCCCGGTGAAAGCGCTCAAGGTCGTGGTGTTGCGCATAGTTACCCGAGAGAAGCATTTTGATGGCAACAGCACGGCTGAGCCGCAGATGCCACGCCTTGTAGACGATACCAACTCCCCCCCGCCCCAGAATCGCCTCCATTTTATAACCAGGAATGCGGGGAAAACTTGCTCCGGCCTCAATGGAGGTGGCGTCGGAGGCAGCGCGTTTCGATGGCGGGAAAAACGAATCAACCTGCGATTCGAGTTTGCGAAATCGCTCGAGATGCAGACGCACCGTGCTGAGCAATTCCGGGCAATGGCTACAGACGTCCTCGGCATTGCGCCCGGATTCCAGGATTTCGTCGAGCAGATGTTGCACCCGCGGATCGACGGCCATGGGAGTGGTGCTCCTTGCGCTTGTGTCTAGGGCTGCTGAAGTGCGTCGGCATCCGGCCGAAGATCTTCCAGCGATTCTGCGAGGGACTGCAGGCTGCGGTTCAGTCGCCGCTGCACCGTCTTGATGGAAACGTCGAGGACATCGGCCGTTTCGGCGTGGGTGAGCCCCTGGATGCGTACGAGTTCAAACGCTTCGCGTTCGTCCTCCGGAAGTTGATCGATGGCGTTAAGTATTCGTAAATAATCGGGGGAGGCGTCAAGCCCGGTGTCCGATTGCACGGGTGCGGCGCTTTCCTGAAGGTCGGTGGCAATTGGCCTACTATCCAGGCGTCGAGCCAGGTCATTGAGCTCCCAGCGAATGTGGCGGTTGGCCAGTGCGAAGAACTGCCGCACTGTCTTCGGTCGGGCCGCGCGCATGGCCTTGAGCAGCCGTTCCACGACGGCACCGAGCAGTTCATCAGGCTGCAGGTTCAAGGGTGGTCGCGTCAGGCGTGGGTAACTGCGGCCAAGAAGACCGCCGCAGAGGAGTTGCAGGCGGCCGACTGCACGGCTCAGGAGAGCCCGGACAATGGGGTCTGCCGGTGCATCGCCGGCGAGTTCATTGAGGTACCGCTGCACGGCAGCAGTGGTGCGTTCCGATTCCATCGTTCTATTGGCATCCGTCAAATCTGTGATTATGCACATGATAACACGCCTGACCACTTTCCCGCGCTTAGTAGTATGCGGCAATCAAACTGCAGCAACGGTCACCTTCGGGAAGAGGCGCCATGCGGCTTGTCCGGGAAGACGAAATCGGCTTTTTACGACGGGCTCTCACGCTCCACGTGTGACTGGCATTCGTCGGAAATATCAAAAAAGAGAGGCGAGGCATGCCGCATCAAGTACATCTCTGGGCGGTCGGATACGACGACGTTGGTCGCGCTGAGCAGGTTCGAGAGGAAATCACCAGACTGTGCGGTCCCGAACGGTACTTGATCCTTCTCGATGTGGCTGTCGTCGTGCGACGTTACGACGGTTCATTCCTGCTCGATGGTGCGCCGCTTTCCATGGTGGGCAGGAAAACGGGACGGGGGATGTCGCGTTTCCTGGCATGTGTGGCGCTTTCGGCTTCAGCGACGGCCGCCGCGGCGCTGGAAACGCCATTGGACTGTGGGTGTGGGTGTAATCCAGGCGACGTCGGGATTGACGACGAATTCATCCAGGATGTTTCCGCCATCATGAGACCCGGAACATCCACGATCTTCCTTCTGGACGATGTCGGCAATATGGGCGCGATCCTCCATCGAATTTGGGGATTGGGAGGCACTGTGCTGAGAACGAACGTACACACCGAGCCCGTCAGGCTGATGCAGTCGGCTCAGAGCGCGTGGTAAATTGCGCCGAGAGAATCGAATTGGACACGCTGATTAGAGCGCGATTCGCGCCGCGAATGGGTGGGTCGTCTTTCCCCGCGGGAGGTGTGCCATTCTAATGGAGGGTCGATGCACTCCGATCGCGCGGCTTGGAAATTACCCGATTGAAAAAAAATGATCCCTGCAATGATCAAGGACGCGACGGCGTGGAAAGCGTCTTCGCGAATCATATTCATAATATATTTTGATAACTTAACTTACGTTTGGAATCATTGTGTAATGCGCGAGAGTGATGAAAGCGCCGACCCGATTGCAGCGAATCTTCAAATGGCGGAATGTTCTGGAGCCGCGCGTGAAGTTCATCGCCCGGGCCTATTTGTGATCAATGAGGCGCGGTTCGATTCGTCCGTCTGCCGGCACATCCGTGCCATATCAGAGTCCTGAGCTCGCGGAGCCGGAGCTGGAGTGGTGATATGGCTCTGGTCGGCACGAGCGTTGCTTAAGGGTATTAGATGTAGGTAATGGGATGGTTTATCTCTGAAACTCCGCATCAAGAAACTGGATCGTGTCATTGCGGCGCGAAGATACAGCGAGTCTCGCGGCGCCTTGGGCAGAAGCCCCCCAACCCGTAATCGTTTCCCGAAGACTGTTTGCGATTTGTTGCAATTGATGATTCCCCAGTTATTTCAGGAGTTCCCATGAGCGATAGAATTCAGCGATTCTGCGATGGCCTGAAAGTCCGGATCGATGCGATCGGCACGAGCATTGGGCACGCCAAACGGAAACTCTCATCGGCGACAGCAAAGGCTGAAGGGGCAGTCTGGGTGGAACTGGAAGAGGCCTGGACGCGCGTCGCCGCCCGCTACGCGCAGTTGAGCGACATGCACTCCTTACCGAGATCTGGACAAACACGCTCTTCCGATCACCTGCCCGCGGATTTGGTGGACGGTTGTATAATATTGTCATTCGCGAGCATTACATGAGGCAATCGAATATGGGTGCGCCCACAACGACCATGAATTCAAGCCAAAGCCCGGGCGTGAAACCCGAATCTTCGGAAGCGCCGGCAAAGGGGCGTGATGACCATACGCCGCTTGCGCCAAAAGATCAGGAATTGGTCATGGTTCCGCGATCTCGTCGTCCGCTCACCATGGTGTGGGTGGTCATCCTTCTGATCGTTATCGCGGCGGCGACTGCAGCGTTTATGCTCCTGGCCGGGGACAAGCAATCCACCAACGATGCCTACCTGGAAGGGCGCGCTATCCGGATCAGTCCGCGCGTTGCGGGCCCGGTCATCGCGTTGCATGTGGACGACAACGTTTACGTAAAGGCTGGCGATGTTCTTCTGGAAATCGATCCTGCCGATTACCAGGCCAAAGTCGATCAAGCTTCCGCAGCGGTCGCGACGGCCGAAAGCGCCATCGAGCAGACCAAAGCCGCTGTGCTGCGGGCGGAGGCGGCGGTCGGGGAGGCGGTCGCATCGGTGCGTGCCGCCGATACGGAAGCGAAACGCCGGGCATCCGATTATCGCCGCTATTCCGCGATGGGAACCGACGGCGTCTCCGAGCAGCAACTGGAAACGGCCAAAGCGGCCATGGATACCGCCAGCGATCAGCACGAAGCGGTCATCAAGAAACAAGCGGCCGCAGAAGCGGAACTCAACGTCGCCCGCGTCAACGTGCACGCCGCCGAGTCGCAGCTCGCTGCCGCCAAGGCGCAGCTCCATCTTGCGGAACTCCAGTTGCAATACACGAAGGTCGTCGCTCCCATTTCAGGGTCTGTAGCCAATCGCAACGTTGAAATGGGCGCCTTTGTCAGCACGGGACAACCTCTATTGGCAATCGTTCCCGACGAGCGGTGGGTCGTCGCCAATTTCAAGGAAGTGCAGCTTCGGCGAATGCGTCCGGGTCAGCCCGCCGTGGTGCGCGTGGACGCCTATCCCGATCTGCGGCTCCGCGGGCACGTGGAAAGCCTGCAGGCCGGCACCGGCTCCCGCTTCCAACTCCTCCCGCCCGAGAACGCAACCGGCAACTGGGTGAAGGTCGTTCAGCGTCTGCCGGTGAAGATTGTTTTCAACGCCGGTCAGCCGGGACTGGCGAAGCTCGCCCAGGGGATGTCGGTGACGGTGACCGTCGATACCGGTCGTCGCATCAGCGTTCTCACGTCGCCTGATGAAGAGACTCCTACCGACTCGGAGGAGCAATGAGCAGGATTCGCCAGCGAAGATTATTGAAGGCACTGATCGCGTGTGGTCTTCTGACTGGGGGCTGCGAGGTCGGGCCGAATTATCGGCAACCGCATGCGGACACCCCCGCGGCGTTCAGCAAGGCAGCGACAACCCAGCCGTCGACGGTCGATCCCAATCGCTCACCCATGGTGAATTGGTGGACCAGCTTCGGCGATGCCGAATTGAATTCGCTCGTCGTCCGTGCGCTCGCGGCGAATCACGAGTTGAAAATCGCGCAATCGCGCGTGCTGGAGGCGCGGGCGTTCGAACGCATCGCCAAATCAAAGCAGTACCCCACCATCGATCTGGTCGCAGCCGTCGGCAGAGCGCGCGGCAGCGCCGCAGGTTACGCCTTCCCCTATGGCCTCCCCGGGATGGACGACGGCCTGTATCAGCTCGGCTTCGATGCAACCTACGAAGTCGATCTCTTCGGCGGAATCCGGCGCACGATCGAGGCGGCCGGCGCGCTGGCTGAGGCCACCGAGGATGAACGTCGCGCCGTACAGGTGACTCTTCTCGGCGAAGTGGCCAGGAACTACATCGGCTTGCGAACCCTCCAGCGGCGGCTCGCCGTAGCCAGGGCGAACCTCGACGACCAGAGCCAAACCCTCGAGATTGTCACGCGACGCTTCAAAAACGGTCTCACGACCAACTTCGACGTCATCCGAGCCAGCGCCCAGGTCACGGCGACGCAGTCAACCATTCCCCCCCTGGAAGCGGGCATCAATCAGACCATTTATGGTTTGTCGATTCTGCTCGGCGACCAGCCGACGACGCTGCTGGCGGAATTGTCCGCGCAATCGCCGATCCCGATCGTCCCGCCAACAGTGCCCGTCGGGATGCCTTCGGAACTTCTTCGGCGGCGGCCCGACATTCGGCGCGCCGAGAGGATTCTCGCGGCGGCGACGGCGGAACAGGGCGTGGCCACATCCGACCTGTTTCCCCATTTGATTCTCGGCGGAACCGCCGGCGTACAGAGCCGGGACACGGACTATCTGTTCAGCCAGCACGATCCCAGCAGCGGCTTTTATCTGGCCGGGCCCATCGCCAACTGGACCATTTTCGACGGCGGCCGCCGGTGGGCCAATATCGACCGCACGAAGGCGCGTGTCGCCGCCGCTGCTTCCGCATATGAAGAATCGGTGCTCAGCGCCCTGAAGGACGTCGAGAGCAGCCTCACCGCCTATTCGCACGACCAGACACGTCGCGACTCCCTTGGAAGCCTCGTGGGACAAAACCAGGAGGCGGTGCGAATCGCCAAACAGGAATACAGCCACGGCCTGGTCAACCTGCTCGACGTCATCGAAGTGCAACGCAATTTGTATGTCGCCCAGGACGCACTCGCGCAGGCCGATCAGAGCGTCTCCTCCGACCTGGTGTCGTTGTACAAGGCGCTCGGGGGTGGCTGGGAATCGGCGGACACAGCACCGCCAACGGCAACACGCAACGCTTCCACCCAGGAAAGCGGGACGAGCAGTCATCCGAGCGGCGAGGTGCGTTGATGTCGTCGACGCCCTCCATGCCCTTGCTCGGCGACTCCACGTCCGTAACACAGCCGCTTACCTACTCGCCGGCGCTGGACAAAACCGTCCGCCTGCTGATCCTGTTCGTGGTTACTCTGGTCACGTCGATGGAATTCCTGACCAGTTACGCCATCGGCGTCGCATTGCCGGACATCGGTGGCGACCTCTCCGCCTCGTTCGACGAGGCAAGTTGGATCATCACCACGTACATGACGTGCTTTCTCATCGGACTGATGTTAAGCAACTGGCTCTCCGATCGAATCGGATACCGCCGGCACATGATCCTGGCCGTGACGCTCTTCATGTGTTCATCGGCCGCGTGCGGCTTCAGCCACACGCTGACTCAAATGCTCATCTGCCGCGGGTTCATGGGCTTCGGTGGCAGCAATTTTCTCGTCCGAGGCCAGACTGCGATCTATCGTTCGTATGCACGCGGCAAAGCGCGATTTGTGGCGTTGTTTGTCTACGTGATCGGTGTGGTCGTGTTTGCACGAACCTTTGCGCCCGCGGTGGGGGGGTATCTGACGGAATGGTACAGTTGGCGATACATCTTCTTCCTTAACGTACCGCTTTCTTTGGCCGCCCTCGTGATCCTCATCGGCTACCTGCCGGATGTCAGAGCGAAGATCGAGCATCCTCATCTCGACGTCCCCGGGCTCCTGCTGCTCATCGGCTGGGTCGCCCCCCTCCAGATCGTCCTCAGCCGGGGCGAGCGCGATGACTGGTTTTCCGATCCGTTTATTTGCGCCTTGTCGCTGACCGCCGCATGCTGCTTTCCCGCGTTCATCTGGTGGGAGCGCCACCCGGCAAATATCAGCCCCATCATGAGCCTCACGCCCTATCGCAGCCGAAACTTCGCGTTCGGCTCTATCTACGTGGTCATCCTGGGAATGATGCTTTACGGCCAACTCTACTTCGTCCCGCAATTTCTCCGATTCGTGCAGCACCATTCGGCCGAGGGAACCGGCAACCTGCAGACCGTCGACGCCGCCGCCTTCACCGTCGGCCTCATCACTGGTGCGTTCATAATGAGGCGGATCGGCTTCCGGGTAGCGCTCGCCGTCGGGGCCGTGATCTTCGCTGCCGGCATGTGGTGCTGGACGACGCGATTGACACCCACGATCTCCGACACCGAAATGTTCCTGCCTCTCATCCTCACGGGGTTCGGCGCCGGCTGGCAGATCGGTCCCATCTCCACCTTGATCAACAGCGAAATCCCCAGCATCCTCCTGGGCGAATCCATGCAGTTGTACTTATTCCAACGGCAAATCGGCGGCAGTTGGAACATCGCCTTTTTGACGATTCTGGTCGACCGGCAACGCAGCTTCTGGTCCAGCCGGCTCGGCGAGAATATCACCGAATACAACCTTGCCGCCCAGGACGCCATCCGGCAGGGAACCGGCGCCCTCCAATTGAAGGGATTCCCACAGGCTCAGGCGGAGGCGGGCGCCGCGCAACTTGTCCATCTCCGGCTTCTGCTGCAATCGATTGTGAATGCATTCCAGGACACTTTCTTTTACCAGAGCCTTATTGGCCTTGCCGCGCTCTGCCTTCTTCTCTTCTTTGCCAAAGGGCACGTGATCAAAGACATGGCACGCTGGTTTGTCACATTGGTGCGCTGACGAGGCGGCGCGTAGCGGATAGCGAACAGAGGTGCTTACAGACGCCCGCCACGAACTCTTTAATGAGATCAACCGCGACGAGGTCATACGCGACTTGATTTCGTGGCTCCAGGAGACGGTTTGACGAGAAAGACAATGGTGAACCATGGCGGTCGACCCGAAAGGTGCCGCAGCTAACGGCCAAAGCGTGACGCAGGTGTTGAAATCGGATGAGGCCAGAGGATTCTTCAGATTGGCTTCGCCCGTTCTGATCATCTGCATCCTCTATTTCGGCAAAGCGGTGTTGGAGCCGTTCGCCATGGCGTTTTTGCTCACATTTGCCCTGGTGCCGGCGGTGACATGGCTGGAGCGCCTGCGTCTCAGGCGGCTGGTGTCCGTGCTCGTTGTCATCGTATGCGGACTGTTATTAACCTGTTCGGTTGGCTGGATCGTGAAGCGGGAAGTCGTAAAAGTCGCCGCACAGTGGCCGGAGTTTCGCTTGAGCGTGCGCGGCAAGGTCCACGATTTCAAGCAATGGACGGACAGCCTCGAGGGGCTTCGGACGGAGATTACAGATGCATTTTCCGACGAATCATCTGCCGGGAATGGCCCATCGTCTGACGCACCGACCCATGAATCAACGCTATCCCCCAACAGCACGCCCCCGGCTGGAACGATGAAAGACAAAGAGCCACCCATATCGGTTCGAATATCCCCTGAACCCACCTCCGTTGTTGGCTCTGCAGGACTCTATATTCAAGCGCTGATGATTCCCTTGGCCGCAGCGCTGCTGGTAGTCGTAATGCTCATTTTCATGTTACTGAGATGGGAGGATTTGCGGGACAGAGCGATATCTATCATCGGCGCCTCCAGGAATCAAGTCGCGAGAGACACCATCCGCGAGGCCGCAAAAAGGGTGAGCCGATTCCTCGTCGCTCAATCCGTCATCAACATCTGTTTCGGCGCAACGGCCGCCGTGGGCCTTTGGGTCATTCATTTGACGGTTGGCGGACGAGCGTCCGTCGCGGCCGCTATCACGGCAGGATTGGTCTGCGGAGTGCTTCGCTTTATTCCCTACGTGGGTGTCTGGATCGGAGCGTGCGTTCCCCTGGCCTTCACATTTGCCGCCTATCCGAATAATGCTGTCTTTCTCGTCACTCTTGCAATGTTCCTCCTCCTGGAAGCGATTTTTGCACAGGTCATAGAACCACGCTGGCTGGGAGCGAGCGTCGGCATTTCGCCGACCGGCATCATGATGTCGACGGTCTTCTGGACGTGGTTATGGGGGCCCATGGGGCTTCTTCTCGCAACGCCGCTCACCGTGTCGCTGGTTGTGATGGGCAAGCATATCCCGAGATTCAGATACCTGTATGTTCTCCTGGCGGATCGCCGGGACCTCGATTCTTTGCCGCCTTCTTCACCCCCCAAGGTTGAATCCCCAAAGGCATCTCTACCGGAAGAGCACGAAGTCGGGTCGATCTGACTCAAAGTGAAACACTGCCTCGGCGAAAGGGCTGAGAGTCCCCTGCTCGCCCGAGTTGATCCGGAGAGCCGCTTCAATCAACAGCGGACTCGCTCAGAAAATCCCCGGCCTTGACCATTCAGCGTCCAAAACTCCGCCACGTCGCCCATCACGATAAGCGATACACCACCCGTGTCGGAGCATTGCCGAACGTAGTGAACGAGTTCGTCCGCATTCATATCAGGAATATCGAGGCCTAGAAAACATACATCGAAAGCTTCCTGCGCCAGCAATGTGAGTGCGTCGATGCCCGTGGCCGCCTCTCGGATTTTATGGATATCGCAATCGATGTGCTGCGACAGGCACATCCGAAAGAGGCTGCGGCTGTGAGAGTTGCCATCAACTACGAGAATGTTCAACACTTTGCGCATGAGAACTCAGTTTGTCATTACGGCGACTCAGCGGCCTGATTCGATCTCTAAGCTCGCAACAATTGATGCTCTTCTAAATGGATAAAACAACCACGATTCCTGTCTGCCAGCTCCCTTTGTGAGAGAAAGCGGTCCGGCGGTTCAGGTGCGCCGGACCGCACAAGACTGATTCAGTGCACGGCATCGAATTCCTTGAAGACCTTCGCGTGGGCTTCAGAATCATCCAGCGGAATGATCTGCTCACTTTTGGAGGCATGAGATGTGGCGGGAACTCGGTGGGGGTGCGCGGCGGCGCGAGTGGATGTTGAGCGGGATTGAGACTCCTCGTTCGTCGCTTTGTCCTTGCTCTTGCCGCCGACGAGCCGCGCGAGGTCGCCCACGATGGCGGTAAGCTGGACGGCCTGGGAGGCGAGTTCTTCCGACGCGGAGGCGGACTCTTCCGCGCCCGACGCGTTGGATTGCGTGACTTTGTCCATCTGCGCGACGGCGGTGTTGACCTGTTGAATCCCCTGCGCCTGTTCGGAGGACGCCGCGGCAATCTCGGCGACGAGTGAGTTCACTTTCGTTGACGTCGTCGTGATCTCATCCAGGGCCTTCGCGACATCGGTGGCGATCGTCACGCCGTTACGCGAGGAGCTTACCGAGGCTTCGATCATGGCCGACGTGCTCTTCGCGGCTTCCGCGGAACGCATCGCCAGATTGCGCACCTCTTCGGCGACGACCGCGAATCCCTTGCCGGCTTCGCCCGCCCGGGCCGCTTCGACCGCGGCGTTCAGGGCGAGCAGGTTGGTCTGAAATGCGATTTCATCGATGACCTTGATGATCTTCGCCGTTTCGATCGCGGATTTTTCGATATCGGTGATCGCCTTGCTCATGTTGTTCATCGCTGATGTCCCGCGGGTTGCCGAGCCTTGCGCTTCCGTGGCGAGGCTCGCCGCCTGCTTGGCCGTCTCCGCATTCTTCTTGGTCATCGACGACATTTCTTCCAGCGCGGAAGTCGTCTCTTCCAGCGCGGCGGCCTGTTCGGAGGCGCCTTGTGCAATCGACTGGCTCGAACTGGCGACCTGGCTTGATGCGCTGGCCACCTGGGAGGAGCCGTCGTTGAGGGCGCCTGCGATGCGCGAAAGCACCCGGTTCACTCCGCGTACGATCAGCAGCGACACGCTTATCGCCAGAAGCAACGCGCCTCCCACACCGATCAGAACGCCGGTTTTTCCCGCGCTCACGCCATTGGCGACTTCGTTGGCGCCCGTATCGGCGCACGCGGCGTTGTCGGCAACTTCGTCCCGAAGGGCGTCCTCTAATTTCGAAAACGCCGGCAGCACCTTCGTTTTGTAAACTTCGATGGCTTCCTTGTCCTTGTTGGCGCGGCTCAATGCGAGCATGGCATCCCGCGCCTCCCGAAACGGAGGAATGGCGCTCTTGATTGCATTGAAATGTTCCCGGTCGCTGGCCCGGGTAATTGTGGTTTCATACTCAGACATGTCTTTGTCTATGGCTTTGACGCCCGCGGCTATCTGTTTGTCAAGATCGGCCATTTCCGTCGGGTCGTCGGATAGTATCTGCCTGAGCGCCAGGACCATGTTGGCCGTTTCCAGCGTGTGGACCTCCCCCATCGTTTTGACGCCCGGCAATCCGTCGTCGTGAACCATATGACTGCCCGCGTCGATGGCGGTGAGACGCGTATAGGCATAGCCGCCGAGAACGGCGGTGATGCCTACAGTACACGCAAATCCGACGATTATTCGTTTGCCTAATGTCATTGCCATGTTGAAAACCTTTCCAGGGGCTGCCCCGTTAAATATAAAAACGGCAATCTGCCGCGCGACAGATGCCCGCTGACGATCCGAACGGTCGTCATCACGAGTGAATATGTCGACACTTGCCGATGCGAACTGGAATCGCGACTCAAAGAGGGGGAACCGGTCGGCTCAAAACCCGCGGAAATGATCTGAATGGAGCGGTCGCCCGCCTGTGCCGGAGAAAACCGCCTTGCCACACAGCAATTATGCAAGGAACGCACGACGGAAAACCGATCCCGTCGCGCCTGCTCTGTATCGACCCTCTCCCCCGGTTAGGTTGCCGCCGGTCACCCTGCGTCGCGCATCGTGCCGCAGACATTCTCTGATGCTGGTGTTGTGGTGCGGTTCTCACCGATGGCGACGAACTGATCAACGAGGCCGCTTCTTGCAAGGTCGCGCGCCTGGCGAAGCTGCGTGAGGACTTCCATGCGGCTTTGCACGCCGAGCTTGCGGTAGAGGTTCTTGACGTAGCTGTGAACGGTGTGGCGCGTGCAGCCCAGGGTTTCCGCAATCTCCTTCTCGCCGTGGGGTGACTCCAACGCCAGGCATACCTCCCATTCCCGCCCCGAGAGCCGTTGAAATGCCTGCCCCAGTTGCTGCGGATCCTTCACCTGCACAAAAATACGCTCCAACGCCGCGTGAATCAGGCGAATCGCGTGGCGCAGGGTCTCCTTCTTTTCATTCGACAGAGAACCTCCCGGTCCGGCATCAACGCGGATCTGCAGCGTCAATTCTCGCCCCAGCGGTTGCGATGTCTCGAAAATCCTCGTTTCGTCGGCAAATGACATGGAGAGCGGGGATTCTGCTCGCGGCGTATGGTTGAACTCCCGTACGATCGTCCCATTCCAATGGAGTATTGTGATGCTGGCGCCAGGGACATCCAGCAGCCGAGCCAGCGCTGCGGGTAACTCCGGCAAGTGTGCTTTGTCCGACGATGCCCATCCCACTCCAAACGCCTTTGCCAGTTCTAGGGAGCTCATATTCACTTTCTCAACAAATTACAACACGGGAGACGCTCTTACAGCCTGCCTCATCGCCGCTTGGCGCCGAGAGTCAGACCGGTGCCACGAACTATGTAGATTCATGCCGGCATTGTGGCGAGCGCTCCCTTGAACAACACTGTCTGATTATCGGGGGGGATACCCTGACCCGCATACTGGAACAAGTTCCAGTTCTTGGGAGGATCTGAGGAGGATCTGAGCGAATTGCCTAAATAGGTGATTTTTCCCCGCCCGCGCCTGCCCCCCGCTCACGGCGGTGTAATGCCCATGCGCACCGCATATTTCGTCAGTTCGGCGACGCTGTGCAGGCCCAGCTTGTCCATAATGCTCTGGCGATGAAAGACAATCGTCTTGGTCGTCACGAATAGCTGATTGGCGATCTCCTTGGAACTCTTGCCTTCCGCGACCAGTTTTAGAACTTCACGCTCGCGCTCCGTTAGTTCCGGTATCTCGTAGCCTGCTGGGGCATTCTCTCCGAACCTCAGGGGTGCGCTTCGCAAAAGCTCCCGTGGAACCTGGTCCACAATTTCCTCCGAAAGGTAGGTGCGACCAGTCATCACCGTTCTGATGGCCTGTGCCAGATTCTGCACGGACGCCGTTTTCAGAATATAGCCCGATGCCCCCGCACGCAGCATGTCGCACACGACCTCTCCTGACGCGTGCATCGACAAACCGACGATTTCCGCCTCGGGAGATCGACGACGAATCTCGCGCAATGCCTCAATTCCGTTCATGTGCGGCATCGTGACGTCCAGAACAATCACGTCCGGATTCAGCCGCTCCGCCAGCGCAATCCCCTCCGCTCCATCGAAGGCCTCGCCCACGACTTCAATTCCGGGATCCGACGCCAACAGCGCCTTGAGCCCCTCGACCACTATCTGGTGATCATCCACGAGCACCACCCGAATCGCCATCCTTGTCACTCCGTCCTTTGCTCGGTTTCCAATGGCAAGCTGAATTCAATTCGACAACCGTGACCCACTTCCGATTGAATGTCAAGACGGCCGCCCAGTAGATCCAACCGCTCACGTAGTTCATAGAGTCCGAAGCCCGAGGTTGGCTTCATCACCTTGCCCAACTCAAATCCGTGGCCATCGTCAGAAACGTCCATGTGCATCTGTCCATTCTCCTCGGTGAGACGGACCATCGCATTCTTCGCGCTCGAATGCTTGGCGACATTGGTGAGCAGCTCACGAACCGCATGGTAGGCGAGGCCTCGGGCGTTCAAGTCGGCCGGTCCGGCGCTGGAACCCTTGAACGTGCATTGGATTCCGTGCCGCTGGCTGAACTGCTCGCAGAGCCGGGCAATCGCAACGCTCAGGCCAAGCTGATAAAGAACCGGTGGGCATAATTCAAATGTGAGTTCGCGCGTATCCCGTGTGACCCGGTCAAGAAGCGAAAGTATGTTGTCAACGGCGCCTGCGTTCTCTGTCGTTTTCATCGCCAGCAGATAGGTAGTGGCGGCAAACAGGTTCTGACCAACCTCATCGTGCAGGATCGTCGCGAACTCCCGGCGCTGCCTTTCTTCCGCATGGGTAAGCTGGGTCGCCAGGTGCTGTATGCGATGCAGTCGCTCACGTGCGGCAAGCTCGGCTTCGCAACGCAGAATTGCCTGAACCATGAACTCGGCGAGCACTCCCACACGCATCACCATGTCGGCAGGCCATTCGATCTCCCGGCCGACGCTGGCGATGGAGAGAACATACAACACTCTTCCTTCCGACAATGTCGGAACAACGAGAATGGACTTGATTCCCTCGCGCTCAAGCGACGTTCGGTCGATGGCCGCCTGCTCCGGAAGAGTCGCGATGTCCCGTATGTCGAGCAGTTCGCCGGCTTTCAACCTGGGCCAGAGAGTGGGGAAAGAGTCTCTCGTAAACTTGTTGTCAGGAGGCAGGCCCGAACGCACATAATTGGTGCGTTCGATGAGATCGCCATTCTCGTCGACTCCGCAAAGGTCGACCCGGTCGACATCCCATTGTTCAGCGATTCCCTTCAGCACCGCCACGATGCTCTCATTCAGAGTCTCCGGTCGCGCGCCCGCGAGAAGCGACAGAACCTCCGACGCGAGTCGTCTGAATCGAAGCTGGCTGGTGACGAGGCGCTCGCTTTCCTGGAGTGCCGTATACCGTTCACTAAGCAGGCCGACCATTTGTTCGATCGAAAACTGCAGGTGCGAGAGTTCGCCCTGGAATGGGCGATCGGTGACGATCCTCGCTGAAGTATCCCCGCTGCTCACTTGGGCCGCGTATTGTTCGATGAGTCGCAGCGGATGTATTACCCCACGCCACATCAGGACGTACAGCGTGCCGATAAGCGTCCCCGCGAGAATGACAAAAACCGCCCCCATCCACGCGATCCGCCCCCAAAGATCGGCACGCATGAATTGAGGCGTGAAGTAGAGAGTGAGCGAGCCGATCGGATGACCATCCGGCGAGCCAATGTCGCGTTCCTGCACCAGCATGCCTGCCGCTGAAAAATTCGCCAGGCCCGGCACGACGTGCCAGTGGTCGTCCCGCGCCAGCCCGAAACGCTTGAGACCGTCCGGAGACGAGACGTCCTTCAATGTCACGACTACGCCATAGGCTGTCGTGTCCCGCATGATTCCGGCGAGAATCCTCTGGATCTGCGCCTCGTCAAAGTTCCATGCCGCAAGTTCGAGGCTTGCGACGGCCTGATCCGCAGTGATGGACGTATCCGACCGCAAGTCGGCGTAGCGGCGCGCACTTTCGGAAACGTAATACACCACCCCGAGTCCGGCCGACATCGCCGCCGCGACCAGCAAGAGGATTGTTATGAAAAATGCCGTGATTGGCGCGTCACGTCGCAGCATTGCCGATCACTCTCTTCTGTTCCCTTGTGCTTGGAGCGCGGACCGAACCAGCGGCACTCGCCAATTGAACCATCTTTGGAAACGAGAACTGGATGTGAGTCTGTCTGGACGAGACGTCTACAAAGGTAATTCAAACAATGTATAGGCAATGAATCCCTTGGGCAATGACATCGGCCTGTGCGCCGGCCTGAACCTCCCCCCCCTGGCCCGTTCCCGCATGCACGGACACCCCCTCCAATGGACTGTCGCTCGAATCCGCGCAATTGCGCCGACTGGTGCGATCGATGCCTGCCACGACCCGCCGGAAAAAAGCAACTATCAATGACCGAGAGCCACGCCGGTCAAGTCGTCTCCGTGCGGGCCCGCCCCGCGCGTCAGCTTCCGAAGCCTGAAGCCGAGCGTGATCAGTAACACGCCGAAGACCACCGCATACGCGCCGATCCACCACACAACCGTGAGCACGCCCGCGCTTGGAAATAGCGCCAGCATCACGCCAAGCAGTATGGAAACGACGCCGGCAATCGCGAGCATCCACTCGCCCGCGATGTGCTTCCGGAGTCGGATCGCGGCGCCGATTTCCATCACGCCGGTCATCAACGCCCATGCCGCAATGAGATACACCAACGCTATCGCTGTCACGCCGGGCATAATGAACGCGAATAAACCCGCCACGATGCTCAGCAGGCCCTCGATCAACAGGTACCACCATCGCGACGCTTTATCCCTTGCGCCCCGAACCGCTGCCACCAGATTAAACACTCCCTCCGTGATGACATACAACCCGAAGAGAAATACCAGCGTCGCCAGCGCCATGCCCGGCAGGATGAACGTCATCAACCCAAACAGAACCGCCAATACTCCGCGGAGAAGAAATGCCCACCAGTTGTCAGCAAGAATAAACATCGTTCACCTCTTCTCAGTTTGAAAATCGCGGCAATCGCGGCGCGGCGGGAGGGTTGCCGTTCGAACGGTCGATTTATGCTCGGCCGGCGCGCCCCTGACTCACAACGCAGTTTACCTTCAGTTGATAATCAGAATCAATATCAATATCAAGATTGGTTGATAAATGTGCTTCAATCACTTCGGCGAACTCGGAATCGATCTCCACTTCCAGCAACAGCCCTTCGGTCGTCGCCGATACGCTGCTCTCGAAGCCTTTCGATCCTGCATCCTGCCCCTGCATGAATTCCAGACGCAACAGGACGCCGCTTTCATTTCGTTCGATGTGGGTGATCGCTGCGTTCGGAACCCACTGCGCCTCTTCGCGCTCAGTCACCTGCACCATCTCCAGGCTTTCAGTCTCCATAGCTTTCTCCTCCGCAACAGCTCTGGGCGAATGTGGCCTTCCCGATATCACGGGCGGCGCTCAGCTTGCGAACGCTTGCCACTGCATTCACCCCACACGTTCATTCCGCACTCGATCTAATCCGCCTCATAGCAAGCAATGTGCCTCCAGCATGCCTGCCATCCTTAACGGTGGATCCTCTTTGTTTTTGACCGGGCAAGTGCGATTTCCCGCTAACGAATCTGACACCTTGACCAAAAGGTCGTCATCTTGCCGCCAGTCGGGGCTTTCGCCGCTCTCTGCCGCTCTCCACGGATTGTTAAGCAGTGGCGCCTCCCTGAAATCGCCGGCAAATCGTTCGCGTCAGCACCACGCGCTGCTCGTTTTCCCACAGGCACCCATGCCCGATACTCCCAACACTCCCCAAATACGAAGCTCTCCACCTCCTCGCATAAAATTCTCTGACCACTGGTAAAACCCCGTGTTGCTCATCCGCATTCTGGAGGTAAGTTAAAGCAGCAGAGTTACCCTCTGAACATGCCCAGACGATACTGTTCGAGGCTTCAACCATGTATCTCTTTCATCGCACCGCTCGCCGACGCAATCCCCACCCCTTCCAAGTTCTCCCCCTCGAAACCCGCTCCCTCCTCAGCGTCACCACCACCTACAACATCGGCCCCTTCGACAACCTCCAAACCGTCAACCTCGACGGCCAGCCCGGCTTGGAAATCGTCGCCACCAACGCCAATCAAACCATCACCGTCATCAACCAGCGCCTCCGCACCACCGAATCCTTCAACCCCGCCCAATGGGACTCCATCCACTTCGCCAGCCTCGACGGCCAGCCCGGCCAGAACATCTACACCATCGCCGGCAACTCCATCACCGTCATCAATCCCAACCTCGTCGCCGTCCCTCACTTCACCCCCGTCCAAACCTTCACCATCCCCGCCTGGAAATCACTCCAGGTCGCCAATCTCGACGGTCAACCCGGCAACGAACTCGTCGCCTTCCGCGATGGCTCCTTCACCGTCATCAACGCCCGCCTCGGCACCACCCAGACCTTCCTCACACCCTCCGGCGCCACCACCGGCATCGCCGACCTCACCAACGACCCCGGCAGCGAAGTCTACTACGACATCGTCACCTCCGTTTCCAACACCATCACCATCCAGAACATCGAAACCGCCACCAAAACCCGCCTCATCCTCGGCCCCGTCACCTCCCTCCAAACCACCAACACCACCACCCAGCCCGGCGATCAATTCGTCTCCGTCAGCGGCCCCATCCTCCAAATCACCAACCTCCGCACCAATACCTTCAAAACCTTCAACATCGGCACCTACAAAAACCTCCTTTTCGATGAACTCGACGGCCACCCCGGCAACGAAATCGTCGATGTCCGCGACGGCGGAATCGTCACCGTCGTCTATCCCCGCCTCGCCTCCGTCAAGAACTTCACCACCGGCACCTACTCCTCTCTCCAGTTTTCCGACCTCAATGCCCAACCCGGCGACGAGATCTTCGTCACCCAGGGCACTGTCGTCACCGTCATCAACTCCACCAACTTCACCACCAAAGCCTTCAACATGGGCCCCTATTCCTCACTCCAACTCGCCAACCTCGACGGACAGCCCGGCAACGAACTCGTCGCCTTCAACGGCGTCTTCCTCCGCGTCCTCACCGACCGCACCCAGTCCCTCAAATCCTACAACCTCGGACAACGCAACCTCACCCTCCTCGGCCAGTTCGGACGCCTGCAAGGTCAGCAGCTCCTCGCCGTCCGCCCCGACTTCCTCACCATCCTCGACACCCTCCAGGGTACCACCACCTCCTTCCAAAACATCCCCTTCGACAGAATCCTCGTCGGAAACGTCGGCGGGCCCGTCGGCGACGAAGTCATCTCCACCAAAGGCAACCTCCTCACTCTCCGCGACCTCTACGTCAACCAATCCCTCCACCTCGCCATCGGCCCCGCGCAGAACCTCTCCCTCGCTGACCTCGACGGCGATACCGTACTTGAACTCTTCTACACCAACGCCAACCGCCTCTCCGTCCTCAAGCCCTTCACAAGCCCCCCTCCCGGTTAAGTCCGCGCTAGGAGAGATTCCTATCCATATTAAAGGCCTCCGGCGCGTGGCAGGACCCCTCCCTTTCTGCTATCTTTTGCTCCTTCGATCCTCCCCCGGCCACTGGCCGTCAACACTGTCTTTGGAGATGCAAATGAGCTTTTCAATTGAAGCCGTCCTCGCCCGCGAGATTCTCGATTCCCGCGGTAACCCCACCGTCGAAGTCGATGTCCTCCTCGAAGATGGCACCCTCGGCCGCGCTGCCGTACCCTCCGGCGCCAGCACCGGCGAAAACGAAGCCGTCGAACTCCGCGACAACGACGCCAAACGCTACGCCGGCAAGGGAACCCTCAAGGCCGTCGACAACGTCAACAAGAAAATCGCACCCGAAATCGTCGGCATGGACGCCCGCGATCAGGAAGGCCTCGATCACGCCATGATCGAACTCGACGGCACCAAAACCAAAGCCAAGCTCGGCGCCAACGCCATCCTCGGCGTCTCCATGGCCGCCGCAAAAGCCGCCGCCGAAGCCTCCGGTCTCCCCCTCTACCGCTACCTCGGTGGCACCGCCGCCAAAGTCCTCCCAGTCCCCATGATGAACATCCTCAACGGCGGCAAGCACGCCGACAACACCGTCGACTTCCAGGAATTCATGATCCAGCCCTGGGGCGCCACCTCCTTCTCCCACGCCCTCCGCATGGGCACCGAGGTCTACCACGCCCTCAAGAAAGTCCTCAAGAAGAAGGGCTACAACACCGCCATCGGCGATGAAGGCGGCTTCGCCCCCAACCTCAAGTCCAACGAGGAAGCCCTCGAAGTCATCGCCGACGCCGTCAAGGCCGCCGGTTACAAGTTCGGCAAGGACATCTTCGTCGCCCTCGACCCCGCCACCTCCGAACTCGCCAACGAAGCCAAGGAAGCCGGCAAAAAAGGCTACAAGTTCTTCAAGTCCTCCCAGGAAATCGTCTCGTCCGACGCCCTCGCCGCCATCTGGGCCGATTGGGCCACCAAGTACCCGATCCGCTCCATCGAAGACGGCATGGCCGAAAACGACTGGGACGGCTGGAAGAAACTCACCGACAAGCTCGGCGACAAAATCCAGCTCGTCGGCGATGACCTCTTCGTCACCAACACCGAGTTCCTCGCCAAGGGCATCAAAACCAAAACCGCCAACGCCATCCTCGTCAAGGTCAACCAGATCGGCACCCTCACCGAAACCTTCGAAGCCGTCCAACTCGCCATGCGCAACGGCTACTCCGCCATCCTCTCCCACCGCTCCGGCGAAACCGAAGACGCCACCATCGCCGACATCGCCGTCGCCACCAACTGCGGCCAGATCAAAACCGGCGCCCCCGCCCGCTCCGACCGCGTCGCCAAGTACAACCAGCTCCTCCGCATCGAAGAAGAACTCGGCGACCGCGCCGTCTACGGCGCCAAGTTCTGGAACAAAGGCTAATCCACGCAAAACCTGCTCGATCGAACCAAGCCCAGGGATTGCAATCCCTGGGCTTTTTTTGCGCGTCGACAAATCCCCAGTTGCCCGAACCACTTACACCGACATTTTTCATTATTGATCCCGCCGCACACGCCGCGTCGATACTTTGCGGTTCCATTTAATCCACCCCCACCGGACCTTTGGAAAGGAGTTCCACCGTGTCCACCGACACCCCGAACAAACCCTCCCGCATGATCGTCTCCCTCCAACTCGGAGGCTTCTTCTTCGCCCTCGCCAACGTCATCTGCGTCGCCATCCTCGCCTGGACCTATCTCGCCGTGAAGCTCGAACCCAAAACCATCGAAGTCAAAGGCTCCGCCAAAAAAGCCATCGAGTCCGACCTCATCACCTGGTCCGCCACCATCACCGCCAAGGATGCCGACCTCACCAAGGCCTACGACAAGCTCAAATCCGACGCCGACAAAGTCGCCGCCTTCCTCAAGGACAAAAACATCCCCGACAAGGAAATCACCTTCTCCCAGATCTCCACCTGCAAAACCTTCGTCAAACAGGAAGTCCCCCAGCCCCCCGTCAACGGCAACCCCCAACCTTCCCAATGGATCGACACCGACCAGGTCAAAACCTACACCCTCTCCCAATCCATCACCATCGAATCCCAGGACATGAAACGCGTCCCCGAAGTCTCCCGCTCCATCACCAGCCTCATCAAGGATGGCGTCGAAATCGACTCCGGCACCCCCTCCTACCTCTACACCAAACTCTCCGAACTCAAAATCGACATGCTCGCCGAAGCCACCAAGGACGCCACCACCCGCGCCTCCCAGATCGTCAACAACGCCAACGGCCGCCTCGGCCGCCTCGTCGAAGCCAAAATGGGCGTCATGCAAATCAACCCCAAAGGCTCCTCCAACACCTCCGCCGAAGGCAACAACGACACCACCAGCTTCGCCAAAGAAATCACCGCCATCGTCTCGGCCACCTACGAACTCAAATAACCCCGTGCCTTCACCCCCCCCCCCGGAGCACCGCATGGCAATGCGGTGGTTTGCGCCCCCAAACACATTCACCGCGCATTCCCACACCACGTTCCCCCAACAAAAGCGATCCCCGCAGCACCGCATGGCAATGCGGTGGTTTGCCCTCCCCATCAAAACCACCCCCTCACTCCCCCATCCCCGCACACAAAATCGCCCGCAACGCCTCCCGCAACTCCTCCACCGCCTGCGGATACACCTCATACCGCCCCAACTCATAATGCAATTCCAACCCCGGAAATAGCTTGACCCGCCCCCACGCCTCCGCTACACTAGTTCGGGTATTGTTCGGATCAGCCATCAGGGGGGATCGTGTCTCACTCCGTGCCATCTTCTCAAAATCCGCACCCCGCTCCACCCCCGCCTCCCGCAACTCCGCTGGCGTCGGCAAATGATCCACCCGGTTCTCAAAAATCGCCCGCATCGCCCCCAGCGTATACCCCAACTGCCGGTAACCCCCGATCTTCTTCAACCGCTCCACATGCTCCCGCCCATAGTTCGCCCCCCGTCCATTCCCCAGCGATGGAGGCAGTAACCCTTGCTTCTTAAACGACTTAATCGTCTCCGTACTCACCCCCGCAAGGGTCGCCAACTCCGAAAGTGTCCATCGCTCAAGCATGTGTCGCACAATAGTGGAACTCCCACCCCATTTTCAACCCCCTATTTCCATACCCCATTCATCGCACCGCAAACAACGTTCGGAGTCCCGCCTTTACCCGGTTTCCCCGCGCGAGAATCGCAATACGCCGGATTCTGCCCGCACGCGCACTCGATACACCGGCTCCAGCACCCCCGCCGTCAGCACTTCTCCAACCCTCCCCTCCGCCACCACCTTCCCCCGATCCATCACCACCGCCCGGTCCGCGTGGGTCAATGCCAGGTTGAGATCGTGGGTGACCAGGAGGGCGGTTCGCTTCTCGTCCTTCGTCGCCCGGCGGATCTGCTCCATCAGTTCGAGTTGATGGTGGAGGTCGAGTGCGGAGGTCGGTTCATCGAGCAGGATGATGGGGGTGCGCTGGGTGAATGCGCGGGCGATCATCACGCGCTGGCGTTCGCCGCCGGAGAGCGTGTCGACCGAGCGCTCGGCGAGATGGTGCACATCGGCGGCCCACATGGCTTCGCGCGCGATCTGCAGATCTCCGGCGGTTTCAAACCCAATCCCATTCCAGCCTTCGCCTCCGTGCGCTGCATGACGCGCCATCAGCACCATTTCCTGCACCGTGTACCCAAACACCGCCCCCGCCCCGCCCATCTGCTGCGGCACCAGCGCCACTCGCCGCGCAAGTGCCGGACGCGACCACGTTCTCACCTCCCCGCCGTCGATCACGATGCGCCCCTCCGTCGGCCGCAATTGTCCCACAATCAACCGCAGCAACGTCGACTTCCCACACCCGTTCGGCCCGACGACCGCCAGAATCTCGCCGGCCTCCACGCGAAACGTCACGCGCGAAACCACCTCGTTCGTCCCATAGGCGAACGACACTCCCTCCGCCCCCATTTGCCGAATTGCCTGAATCGTACTCATGCCTCACCCCCGCCCTGTCGGCGCTTCAGCAGGAACAGAAAGAAGGGGCCGCCGCAGATGGCGGTGATGACGCCGACGGGCAGTTCGCCGCCGGGAATTATCATGCCGGTTGCCCGGACGAACGTGTCGGCCAGCATCAGAAATGCAGCGCCACAGAACGGGGCGGCGACGGCGAGCTTTCGATGGTCCGCACCTACGAGGAGGCGGCAGATGTGCGGGCAGATGAGGCCGACGAATCCGATTGGCCCTGAGAGCATGATGGATACGCCGGTGGTGACGCTGGCGCTGAAAAAGCAGATCGTCCGCAGCCGGCGAATGTCGATGCCCAGACTCGTCGCCTCCACATCCGAAAGGCTGCCGATGTTAAGCGCATTCCCCGCCAGCAGCATCGGAATGTACGCCGCCGCCAGCACGACCACCGCGATCCAGATCGTTCCCTGCCGCACGTCGTTGGAGATGGAACCCATGAGGTAGTTGATCAAATCCGCCTTCACGCCGGCGGGAGCAAGCGAATTCAGGAGCATGAGAATGGCCTGGTTAATCGCCGACACCACGACGCCCACGAGCAGCAGCGTGAGCGAATCCGCGCTCCCCACCGATCCACGCCGCGGCTTGGCCAGCGCGAAAACCACGATCCCGCTGATCACCGCCCCCGCCAGCGCGGGAATCATGACGCCGTGCTCCAGAATCCACCGCGCTGCCCCGACGCCGGCAATCCGCGCATACAGCGGGCCGGTCGCAAACAGCCACGCCATCACCCCCACGGAACTTCCGCTGGATATCCCCAGGACATACGGATCGGCCAGCGGATTTCGCAGCAGCGCCTGCAGTGTCACCCCTGAGGCCGCCAGAGCGAACCCTACGATGCCCGCGGGAATCACACGCATCGCCCGAATATCCCAGAACGCCGCGTTCGCCGGCCATCCCCAACCAATTGTGTGCGTCCCGGGATCCCCCGGCCCCACGTGCATGCAGAAAAGAAACGTCGCCGCCGTCACGAGCAGCCACGTTCCCCAGAGGCGGGCATATTTCTGTGGCGTCAGCACCCCGGTCAAGGATGGCCTCCCCCGGCAGGCGAGGTCGCCGTGCTCGATTCCCCCTTGTGGATCATCGCCGCCAGTTCCTGCACCTGCCGCGGCAGTTTCAGGGATGCCACCATCGCGTCGCCGTCGGTCACCAGGAAGATGCGATTGTTCCACGCCGCCGGGATTGGCAGATGCGCGAAAGGCTCGAGGCGGTCGTCATTGTCGTGTTGCGGCATTTGGGAGGGAGCACTGATGAGGAGCACATCCGGCGCCAGCTTCACCAGCGTCTCATTGCTGATCGCCGGGTACAGCCCCGGCACTTTCGCCCCCACGTTCTCCCCGCCGGCCAGCTCAATTATTTCGCCCATGAAACTGCCGCTGCCGGCCACAGACATCGGAGATCGCTCGAGCACATAAAGGACTTTGGGATGCGGACGATTTTCCATCGCGATCGAGAGAAGCTTCAACTCTTCCCGGGCTTCGGTGATGCCGGCCGCCGCGCCTGCATCGTGGTTGCTCACTTTGCCCAAAGTTTTCACGGCTCCCCAGATATCCTCCATCGTGTCGATCTTGATGTTGACGATGTCGAAATGATGTTGGGTTGCCAGTTCCCTCAGCCTCGTCGGAATTCGTGGCTCGGCATCCTGGATGATGATGGCCGTCGGGTGCAGCGCCACGAGTGTTTCGTAGCTCAGATGGAAATAGTCTCCGACGATGGGGAGGTTCTGCTTATCGTCGGGCAGGAAGGGCTGATCGTAGGTGGAGATGCCGACCAGCGTATCGACGGCGCCGATCAGCACGAGATTGAGCGTCGCCGCAGGCACGGTACTGACGATCCGCGGTCCGGCGGGGATCGTGTCGGGGGCGGAAGCGGTTTGCGTTGCGGGTGCAGTTGCGGGGGCTTCGGTTCTTCCGCACGCAGCGAGAAGCAGAACCAGAGAGGCCGCCAGAAAGAGACGCGAAAAGATCATGCGGACCATCGTAGGGGCCACCGATTCTGCATGCAACGCCCCCCCCCGATCCCTCCCCGGCGGCCGGCATTCTCGCCAGCACAGCCTTGCCAATCTTCGGGGGGAAGCGCATCGTTATGGAAAACATCGCAAAAAACGTGGGAGTCACAAGATGTTCACGTCACCACTCGCTGACGTTGCGGCCACCGCGCCGTCGATCTGGGCCAACATGTGGACGCCGGATTTTCCATGGTGGCATTTCGTGCTGCGCGGCTTCGTGATCTACTTTTTCGTGCTGATCCTCCTGCGGATTACGGGCAAACGGCAGGTCGGCCAGCTTGCGCCGTTTGATCTGGTGCTGCTGCTGGTGCTGAGCAACGCGGTGCAGAACGCGATGAACGGCGGGGATAATTCCGTCACGGGGGGAATCGTCAGCGCCTGCACGCTGGTCGGCCTGAATTATTTTGTCGGCTATCTTACGTTCAAGTCGAAGTTCCTCGAGGCGTTGATCGAGGGGAGGCCCGTCGTGCTTATCCACAACGGCGTGACGAACCACAGAAACATGAACTGCGTGCGGATGACGATGCACGAGTTGAATGCGGCGCTGCGCGAAGCGGGCTGCTGCGGCGCCCACGAGGTGCAGCTCGCCGTGCTGGAAAACAGCGGCAACATTACGGTCATTCCGAAACACGGCCACCAGAATGGTGAAACCCTGCCGTAAGCTTGGCAGGAGCGAAAACTCACCAGGAGCGAAGATCGGTGTCTGTGAATGAGAAGTAGAACATGATTCGTCGGGAATGAGCACCGGAGAGGGATGTGGGAATTCTGCGCCGCCTGTGGATCATCGCGATTGGAATGGCTTTCGTTCCCGGGCCGCTCATGGCACAAACGGAGCCCGCGGATCCTCTCGCCCTGCTGAAGCAGGAGGACCAGGACCGTGCGGAGAGCACCGTGCGCGCCGCCCGGATGCAGGTGAGCGCTCAACGCCAGAGGCTCAACCAGATGCATGGCACGAACGGCGCGGGCCGGCAGGCTGACAAAGCGCCGGCGCTCGCGGAAATGTTGACGGAACAGCAGGTCCGCAAAGCGATGGAATCCGGCGCCGCGTTTCTGCTGAAGAAGCTCTGTGATGGCGGCAGGTTTCGCGGAATTGCCCCCGCCGAGCAGCACCCGTGGATCAGCTTTGCCGGCGATCAGCGTGTCGGCGTGTCTTCGCTTGCGCTTTATTCCCTGATTGAAACCGCCAAGGCGACCGGCGATCCGCGGCTGGCCCCGTCCTCGCGGGAGATGAAGCCGCTGGTGGACTGGCTGATCGCAGCGCGCACGCATCAGACGTATTCGGCTGCGCTGCAGGCCTGCGCGCTTGCGGCGCTTCCGCAGAGCAATGAGGTCCGCTTCGCGTTGAAAAAGGTTCGGGATGAATTGCAATTTGGCATGCGCGCGGATGGCGCGTTCAGCTACTCCCTGAATGAAGTGCCGCCGCAATGGGACAATTCCAACACGCAGTACGCGCTGCTCGGCATGTGGGCGGTGGCCGATGCGGGGCTGGACGTGCAGGATCATTTCTGGAACGTCACCGATGCCCACTGGCGCAGGACGCAGGCTCCCTCCGGCGGATGGGCTTACGTGCAGCCGGACCCATCGAAGTCGCCCGGCGACGATGGAAAAACCCCCACCCCGGCACTGACCGCCGCGGGCGTCGCGAGCCTCTACGTCACGCTCGATCATCGCAAGGAAACTACGAAAATTTACGGCGGCGATCCGGCGCTCGATCGCGGACTGGCTGCCGTCGCCGCGGATTTTCCCGCTTCTCTGCCGATGCTGGGGGATGATCTTTACTACACGTTCGCCCTGCAGCGCGTCGGCATCGCATCGGGTCTCAAGCATATCGATGGCATCGACTGGTACCGGCGCGCCGCTGCAGCCATCATTCTTTCTCAGCGAAACGACGGCGGATGGAGCTATGCTTACAGCGAAATCACCGGCACCGCTTACGCGCTGCTGGTTCTTGCCCACGGTGGTTCCCCGGCGATGATCGGCAAACTCGCGTATCCCAGCGCCACCAACGCCTATCCGCTGGACGCGGCGCATCTGGTGCATCGCATCGGCCAGCTCGTCGAGCAGCCGCTGAACTGGGAGATTGCCGACATCGCCACCGATCCGTCGGATTGGCTGGATGCCCCCGTGCTGCTGGTGACGGGCAAGGGCGATCCGCACTTCGATGCCGGTCAACTGCGGAAACTTGGCGATTTCATTCACGCCGGCGGCCTGATCTTTTCCGTTGCGCAGGAAGGCGATCCGGCGTTTACCAGCGCGATGCAGAAGGACGCGTTGATCGCCACCGGAAAGAAATACGCCGGCCGCCGGCTTCCGTTTGATCATCCGCTGTTCACGCTGCAGGAGAAGATGGCCGACGCGCCCGAACTGTGGGGCGTCTCGAATGGCGTGCGCGAATTGTGGGTGCATTCCCCGGAGGATCTCGCCGGTGTGTGGCAGCACTCGGCTTTTTCCGACAAAGCGGCATGGGCGGTGCCGATGAATTTGTACGTCTACGTGACCGGGAAAAATCCGCCGCGCAGCCGCCTGAACGGGCTGGTGCTGACGGAGCCTCCGCGCGACGATAACGCGGGATCGCCGCTTATGCTCGCACGCCTGCAATACGATGGAAACTGGGACCCGGAACCCGGCGCGTGGCCGCGCCTGGCAAAGATTGCTTCCGCCCGGACGAGCTTCGCCGTGACGGTCCGCCCGCAGGAGATCGCTGCGCTGGACGCCGCTCAGACGCCGATCGCACAGATCACCGGCACGGAGCTCTTCACGCTTGATGCCGCGGCACAAAAGCATCTCGTGGATTATCTCGCGGCGGGTGGAACGCTGATCGGCGATGCGTCCGGGGGCTCGGAAGATTTCGCCGCCTCGTTTGTCGAACTCGCCAGGTCGCTCGCGCCCGGGGCTGAGCGTGAACTCCTGCCGGCGGATCATCTCCTCTTCAGCGGCGCGATGCGCGATTCCGTGCCGCTGGATCGCGATCACACCGTCTTCCGCAAATCGACACCGCCCGGAAGGCGATCCACCGGCCGTCCGGAGCTCTGGGCGTGGAAAATCAATCCCGGCGGCGGTTCGAGTGCGGGGAGATACGCGATCCTTTTTTCCCCGCTCGATATCACCTCCGGTCTGCTCGGCACAGAGACCTGGGGCATCGCCGGCTACTCTCCGCAGACTTCGCAGGACCTCGCTTGTGATATGCTTCTCTTTGTGGCGAACGTGAATCGAAGCGCGGCGACGCGGCCACAGTGAACCGCACTGGCCTCGTTGTGGCACACCCCTTGGCTCCGGGTAAAATGGATGGTCGAGAGGCACCGTTGTGCCGCTGCCGCATGTTTCAGGCTGGAGGTCCGCCATTAAGACTGAATCGTCAACTACCGTGATCAATGAGGGTTCGCACTCGTCGTCGCTGAAATTCGCGCTTGCCGCCGCTGAAATGGCCTCGAATACGCGGGCCGATGAAATCGTCGTGCTGGACCTGCGCGGGCGCTCGCCGGTCACCGAGTTCTTTGTCATCGCCACCGGCACCTCTCCGCGGCAGATGCGCACGGTGGCCGAGGAAATACAGGACCTCGGCAAACAGATGGGCTTCAAGGCGTGGCAGACGAGCGGGTTCGAATCCGCCCGCTGGATTCTCGTCGACTGCGTGAACGTCGTCGCGCACATATTCGATGGCGACAGCCGTGATTTCTACGACCTGGAGCTGCTGTGGGGGGACTGTCCGCGCATCGATTGGCGCAAGGAACTCGGACTGCCCGCGGAACCCGAGGGCGCGCAGCGACTTCGCGCTCGCTCTCGCTTTGAGCAGGCGGCTGGAGGTGATGAAATGGATGCTGAGGAAGAGGACGTCCGGGCGGAAGGTCGCGACCTGGAAGGGGACGAGGAGGGCGATGCGGACGTTGATGAGGATGCCGAGCTGGATGCTCCCATCGTGATGGAATTGCCTGACGAATCGACCGGCTCCAACAGCGTGGAATTCATCGAAGTCGATCCGCCGTCGGAGCGCCGCAAGCGGGGCCGCTCGGTCTACCCGACGCCGATTGGGGATGAGGAATCGACCGAGGAAGAGGGGGCAATGAAGCCGGTCGATGGCCTTGCGGGTGTGGACCAGAGCTCCGACGAGGACGAAGCTGAACGCCGCGCGGAAGAGAAGGCGGACGAGGATATCGAGACGGTGAGCGAAGAAGATTTGCCCCTGTCGAAGATCCAGACGCGCCCGATGGGAGGCGCAAGCGCCAGCATGTCGAGCACAACCATCGATGACGATGATGAAGACGAGCCGCGGGGCGACGTCGATGTAGAGGGCGCTGAGCAGGATAATCAGGACGAGAATGTCGGCGAGTACGAAGCCCGCGCGGGGACGACCCGCTTTGCCAAGCCTGTGAGTGGAAAGGCCTCGCGCAAGGGCAAAGGGAAGCGCGGGCCGCAGAAATCTGCGCCCTCGGCACGTGGAGGCAAGCGTGCAAAGGCCGGCGCCGCGAAGAAGACCACCGCCAAAAAGCCCGCCTCGCGCGTCGTCGCGAAGAAGCCGGTCGCAAAGCCGAAGAAATCGGCCGCGGCCGCCAAATCGCGTGCGAAAAAGCCGGTCACCAGGAAATCGGCCGTGACGTCTAAAGCGACGTCCAAAGCGAACCCTAAAGCCGCGGCCCGCAAGAAGAAGTAGCTTCGGCTTCAGAGAGCAGTGTGTGGGGGGGGGCGAACCGGGGCCGGTCGCCGGGCTGCGAATTCCCGGCTACTATTAATCCTCTTTTTTTGTGCGCACCTGACGAGAGTGAGGCGTATGCAACCTATCGAAGAAATCCTGCGGGAGCGGTTCAACGTGGCCGTTGGACTCGCATTCGGCCCGGAAAATATCGGCGATCCCCTGATCAAGACGGCGGACCCGCGTCACGCCGATTACCAGGCCAATCTCGCCATGGCTCTCGGCAAGCGAGCGGGGCTGCCGCCACGCGAGGTCGCCAATCGCATCATCGCCAATCTCAAGATCGAGGATGTGTGCGAGACGCCCACCATCGCCGGCCCCGGATTCATCAATCTGCGGTTGAAGAAGGCGTTTCTTGTCGCTGCGCTGAAGCAGGCGTTTGCCATCGCCGATCCCGCCCAGGGCAACCGCGCCCTTGTGTCGCAGGTGGAGAAACCGGCCACCGTCGTCATCGACTACTCCGGCCCGAACGTCGCCAAGCAGATGCATGTCGGCCATCTCCGCTCCACGATCCTCGGCGACACGCTCGCCCGCGTGATGGAATTCCTCGGCCACACCGTGGTGCGCCAGAATCACATCGGCGACTTCGGCACGCAGTTCGGCATGCTGATCCATCACCTGCGCGAGATCGGCGCGACGAACCAGAGCTTCTCCATCGAAGATCTCGACCGCTACTACAAGGAAGCCACCGCCAGGTTCAAAGTTGACAAGGCGTTCGCGGAGCAGGCCCGGAAGACGGTCGTCGAACTGCAAAGCGGCGGCAAAGACGCGGTGGAAGTCTGGAACCGCATGCGTTCGGCGACGCATGCGCACTACACGGAGATTTATGAGCTGCTCAATGTGACGCTTCGCGACGAGCACGAGCGGGGCGAAAGTTTCTACGGCGAACGTCTTCCCCGCGTCGTCGAACGCGTCAAAACCACTCTCGAGTTCGGCGGGGAAGGCACCAGCGTTTCCAGCCATGCCGGGACTTCCGCAGACACGCTCGACGATCCCATCGGCCATGAGCCGGGGGATGGAAGCGGCTTGCCGGAGACGCAGGACGCGAGTCACCGCGTGGTGGAATCCACGGAGGCGGAGGTTGTCGTCAAGCCATTCGCGGCCTATTCCGCCGGTGCTTTTTGTGTATTCCTCCCGGGGTACGTCGGCAAGGACAAGCAGCCGCTGCCTCTGATGCTGCAGAAGGGCGACGGGGGCTATCCTTATTCCGCGACCGATCTCGCCGCGCTCTACTTCCGCGTGCAGGAGCACAAGGAGAAGCCCGAGGAACAAAAGCCGCTGGGCCGGGATTGGCACGCCGACCGCGTCGTCTATCTGACCGATGCCCGCCAGAGCCAGCATTTTGCGATGGTGTTTGACGCCTTCCGCGCCGCTCAATGGGACATCAATCCGCATACGGGGGGCAACGTTTCCCTCGAACACGCACCGTTCGGGTCGATCCTTGGCGAGGATGGGAAGCCGTTCAAGACGCGCAGCGGCGACACGGTGAAGCTGAAGGACCTGCTGCAGGAATCGATCGAGCGCGCGGCGGCCGTCAAGGCCGAGCGCGGCGCCGAACTGGCGCCGGAGAAGCGATCCGCGGTCAATCGTGCCGTCGGCATTGGCGCTGTGAAGTATGCGGATCTCAAGCAGGATCGCACCACGGACTATATTTTTGCGTGGGACCGCATGCTGGCCCTCGAGGGAAACACCGGACCGTATCTGCAGATGCAGTACACGCGCATCCAGTCAATCTATCGCCGGGGCAACATCACGGCGGCGCAGGTTGTCGCGGCCAATCCTGCGTTGCTGCTGGAGCATGAAAATGAGGCGGCGCTGGCGAAGAAGCTGCTGCAGTTCGGCTCGGTGGTCGAAGCGGTGGCGCGCGATCTGAAGCCGCACCTGCTTTGCACGTACCTGTACGAACTCTGCGGTGCGTTTTCGCGGTTCTTTGAAAGCTGTCCGGTGCTGAAGGCCGGGAGCGAGGAGCTGAAAATGAGCCGGCTGCTGATGTGCGAAATGGTGGCACGTGTGCTGCGTATCGGGCTCTCGGATCTGCTGGGCATCGAGGTAATGGACGAAATGTGAGTCGGTGCGGCGCGCGTCGTCGCCGGGCGGGTGGTGGGGGGGAGTGCGGGGAAATCGAGCCGGCAGAGCACTAGATCGCCATCCCCGGGTGTCGCGTCCACGGGAATAAGATTCGCACGCAACAATTGGGACCACGCGGCGCCGCGCGTTTTCAGCGTCAGGAGGAAGGTTGGCGTACCCTTCGCTTCGTATGCCGCCAGGCGTTCACGCAGGATCGTCATGAGCTCCTCGTCGGTTTTCCCGCCGAGCAAATCGGCGAGTTGCCGGGTGCGCGCCGGGTCATTCTCGTGGGGGACACGATTCAGATCGGCGAGTCTTCTGCCAAGCCGCGCGTTGATGAACATGTCGGCGGTGTACACGGTGTAATCGCCGACGTAGTCGAGGAAGTACTGGGTGAAGACGTCGGCCACGATCACGGAGCCGGGCGGGACATCTTTTCGGGCCATGTTGCCGATGGCAAACGCGGCGAGCATGTTGTCGTTGAGCGACTGAAGTGATTTCTGCATGAAGGTGGAGGACAAGCTCAGCATGATGGCGATGGCTGCCAGCCCGGCGGCGATGGCGCATTCGGAGGAGCGACGCTTGGGCAGATATGCAGGCCAGATCAGGGCGAGCAGGACGAGCGCCGGGAATGCGGAGAGAGTGAAGCGCGCGTAGAGGAGGGCGTTGTTCTCGGGCATGCCGTAGTAGGCGGTGTAGAGCAGCAGGGGGGGTATGCCCCATGCGAGCAGGAGCGCGAGGGCGAATCGGTTGTGCGTTGCGAGGATGGCGATACCGGCCAGTACGCCGAGGAGGAGAATGCTCAGCCCGGTCCCGGGCCAGAACAGGATGGCGGCCATCACGGGGGCGTGTGCGATAAGCCAGCCGATGGAGAAGCTCGTGGCGTTTCCGCCGGCGGAATATCCGGTTCGGAACGGACTGCCGAAGGCGATGGCGTGGTAGATGAAGAGCGGGATCATCATCAGCACGGTGGCCGCAGCGGCGATGAGCGCATGCCGCCAGATCTTGCCTTTGTCGGTCCTTTGCGCCTGTTCGAGCAACACGATGGCGAGCGGCAACAGCAGCAGGATATTCGTGTACCGGATGAGTATTGCCATTCCGACGAGCAATCCACAGGCTGCCGCCTGCCACGGTTTTTTCTCGCGCCGCCAGAGGAGGGCGAACACAACGGCCCAGGCGGCGGCGGCCATGTCGGGGATGTGGGAGAGGGGTGTGAGCGTGTAATACAAAATCAGGGGATGCAAGGCGAGGAAGAATGCCGCGATGGCGCCCATGAGTGGAGCGCCGAGTTCCTTTGCGATCATGCAGACAGCGGCGAGGAGCGCGACGCCGAGGAGGGGGTTGACGAAGTAGGGGGCGTCGGGCCCGTCGATCCAGCAGGCGGCGGCGAGCAGCAGGGGATAGCCGATCGGCTGGCGGAGGAAGTAGACGGTCGGGTCCTTCGCTGACTGCATCATGGTTTCGCCGATGAAGGCGTAGGGGTCAGGCTGATGCTGGGCAATGGCGCCGTGGGAGGCGAGGCGTTTGGCGGTCATCATGTAGCCGTGTTCGTCGGCGATGCCGAAGAACGTCGGCACGGCGGAGGAGTAGACGCGGCAGCAGAAGACGAGGACTGCGATCGCGAGCAGAAGCACCGGCAGGGCCTGATACGCAGGTCGCCGTTGTCTGTCGGAGGTCATCATCATTCAGTTCACCGTATCCGCAGAGCAAACAACCGCTTCATGCGGTCGAGGACGTTGTGGGGTTCGGAATGGGCGTGCTGTTCGGGGGTTCGCTTAGCGCCGACTTTTTTGAGGAGTTCTTCGCGTCCTCGCTGGCGTTCCGCGACGATATGTGAGAAATGGGTGGCGAGGTTGGGGTCGTGGGTGAAGAGGTCCTGGAGGTGGTCGCGATCGATTTCGAAGGCGCGGACATCGGTCTTGGCGCGGTACGTGCCGCCGCGGGCCTGACCGGTGACGGCGGAGATCTCGCCGAAGATGGTGGGGGCTTCCAGCGTGGGAAGGTCCGTTTCGATTCCGTCTTCGGTGCGAACGGTCACGGCGACGCTGCCGGACTGGAGGATGAAAAGCGAGTCGCCGGGGTCGTCCTGCCGGTAGAAGGTCTGTCCGGCGGCGAGGGCGAAATCGCGGGTTTCGTTGGCGAGTTTCTCCTGCAATTCCGGGATGAGATCGGAGAAGAGCGGGGCTTTGCGGATGACGGCTAGACGGGCGGCGCGCGATTCGGCGCGGAGGGCAGCCTGCTTTTTTTCGCTGTCCGTGAGTTCTACCGTGCGGATCGGGAAGGGGATTCCGAAGCCGGCCTGGTTGAGGCGGTACCAGATGTTGACGCGGACGGCCTGTTCGATGCCGCCGTGTTTCTGCGGTTCGTTGATCCAGAAGAAGACCTTGTAGGTGATTGCGGAATCGTCGAAGGAGGCAAGGGCGGCGGAGGGCTCGGGATTGACATTTACGCCGGGGGTGTCTTTGGCCGCTTGAACGAGAACGCGCTTGGCGTCGTTCGGGGGGATGTTGTAGTCGAGTCCGACGGCGACGCCGACAGAGGTGGCGACGGTGGGGGAGTGATAGTTGACGATGCGTTCCTTGGCTACCGTACCGTTGGGGATCAGGACGTAGTTGTTGGAATTCGTGATGAGCGTCACCGCTCGCCAGGTCATCTCGATGACGCGGCCCTCGACGTCGCCGACCTGGATCCAATCGCCGGGCTGGAAGGGGACGGAGGCCTGGAGGACCATGCCGGAGAAGAAGTTGCCGAGGGTTTCCTGGAGGGCCAGGCCGATGACGATGGAGATGACCGCGGAGCCGGCGAGGAGCGAGCCCAGCTCGATCCCGAAGGCCCAGGAGCAGTATCCGGCGATCACGAAGAGCGAGATCACGGCGATGACGATCTGGTGGATGAATCGCGAGGGCGGGCCGCCGGAGATTCGCATGAGGATCGGCACGATCAGCAGGCGGTCGAGGTAGCGGATGGCGACGAGACAGAGTATGGCGGCGAAGGTCTTGTGAATGGTGACGGCGATCATGTCGTAGGGGTCGACCATCAGGAGCGGATGGGCGGCGAGGAGGGTGAAGTAAAAAATGGCGGCGATCGCACCGAGTGCGGTGCTGCGCTGCAAATGATGTTGGACGAGGGATTTCTTGAAGATGCGTGTGAGGATCCAATACGAAAGGACCAGCGCGGCGAAAGTTCCAAGTGCGGTGAGGGCGAATTGGGTGCTGTAGAAGGTCAACCACTTTTCCCACGGAGCGTGCCAGGTTTTGGCGGCCTGATCCGCGGCTGCAGCGGCGGCCGGAGCGGACTGGGTCATCGGGCCGGTCGTCTCTGCGAGGATGTTGAGGAGGTGGATCATGCGAGATCGCTTATGTAGGGGGTCTGTTTTTATTGTGCGAGCACATTGCCCCGCGCCGCCTGAGGCGGCGGGCGTCATTCGTTATTGTTCGGGCCATTCTCCGGTGAATACTTCGGTGGCGGTTCCGGTCATGTAGACGGAGTCGTCGCCGCCGGTGGTTGCTTCTTTCCATTCGAGGGTGAGGTCGCCGCCGGGGAGGTGGGCGAGGATTTTGGGGTCGGTTTTGTGGGTGAGGACGCCGGCGACGCAGACGGCGGCGGCGCCGGTGCCGCACGCGAGGGTGATGCCGGAGCCGCGCTCCCAGGTGCGCATCGTGATTTCGCCGCGGGAGTGAACCTGAACGAAGTGGACGTTGATGCGGCGGGGGAATGCCTTGTGGTTTTCCAGCACGGGGCCGATTTTTTCGAGGTCGACTTTGGCGACATCTTCGACGTAGATCACGGCGTGGGGGTTGCCCATGGAGACGAAGGTGGCCTGGACGCCGAGGGTGGTGCCCATCGGGACCTGGAAGATGCGGGGATGGCTGGTGGCGCCGAGCCATTGGGGATCGACGGGGATTTTTTCGAGGTCGAGAATGGGGGGACCCATGTTGACGGTGACGGATTGGATCTTGTCCTGGCGGTGGGGATCGGTGTGGAGCTGGAGGGAAAGGACGCCGCGGCCGGTTTCGATTTTCATGGGGTTCTGGCGGGAGAGATTGTGGTCGTAGGCGAATTTGGCGACGCAGCGGACGCCGTTGCCGCACATTTCGGATTCGGAGCCGTCGGCATTGAACATGCGCATGCGGACGGTGGCCCCGGCGGACTTGGCGGCATCGGTAGGGGGGGCGACGAGGATGAGTCCGTCGCCGCCGATGCCGAAGTGGCGGTCAGCGACTTTGACGGCGAGTTGCTCGGGCTGGTCGATTTTCTGGGAGAAGGTATCGACGTAGACGTAGTCGTTGCCGATGCCGTGCATTTTGATGAAGCGCATGGGGTACTCCGGGAGAAGTCGAGTGGGGGATTTTAGCAGGTTCGCGCGGGGTTGGGGGAGTCCGCCAAATACCAGACCGCCAAGGTGTGTGTGTCAATGGCGGTCTCCCCCCCCCATCTCCGATAGGAGTAGTAGGGGATGGGCGTTTTTCAAGGCAAAAAGGGCTTGGGTGAATTATTAACTTGCAATTGGGGTGTGGGTGGGCAGAATCAATGCGGCGGGGGAGGGCGGGATTCGTTCGTTTTGTTCATGTGCAATGTTGGTCCGCGTGCGGCAGTTCTGCGCAGGCTGAGAGCTTGTCGGAGGTGCGTCATGGCGTTTGCGAAAGATGCGTTGAAAGTAAAGCGGCCGGGGAGTGTGCGGCCGGTGGCGCTGCCGCGGCGGGAGAAGTATTTTCCGTCGGCGGGGGACTGGCGGGACGAGGTGATTTATTTTCTGCTGCCGGACCGGTTCAGCGATGGGAAGGAGGCGGGGCGGCCGATGCTGGATGTGAACAATCGCGCGGCGGCGCGGCCGGCGGGGTTTGCGTATGACCAGTGGGCGAATGGTGGGGGCGGGCGGTATCAAGGGGGGACCATTGCGGGGATCATTACGAAGCTGGATTACATCAAGGGGATGGGGGCGACGATGCTGTGGGTGGGCCCGGTGTTCAAGCAGCGGACCCACTGGGATTCGTATCACGGGTATGCGATCCAGGATTTTCTGGAGGTGGATCCGCGGCTGGGGACGAGGCAGGACGTGGTGGACCTGGTGGCGGCAGCGCATGCGAAGGGGATGCGGGTGATCCTGGACACTGTGTTCAATCACACGAGCAATAATTGGACGTATGCCGGTTTTGGCGAGAACGACCCTTCATATCTTCCTTGGCCGCAGTTTTATGCGAAAGGGCCGTGGCGGGACAGATCAGGTGCGCCGACGGCGGCGATCGGCGGGGATGATGACGGGGTGTGGCCCACGGAGTTGCAGCGAGATGATTACTACACACGGGCGGGGAATGGGAATTTGGGCGCGGGGGACATTGACGATCCACACTGCGAGTTTCGGCGGACGGATTTTGTGGGAGATCGCGACGTCAATTACGACGGCACGGCGGCGCTGGACGATGTGGCGCGGTGTTACAAGTACTGGATCGCGCTGACGGACTGCGACGGGTTCCGCATTGACACGCTGAAGCATGTGGACCAGGAGACGGGGCGGAATTTCTGCGGGGCGATCAAGGAGTATGCGGCGAATCTGGGGAAGGCGGATTACTTCCTGGTGGCGGAGGTGGCGGGTGCGAATTCGGATGCGGACAGGTACCTGGAGGTGCTGGGGAGCAATTTGAATGCGACGCTGGACATCGGGGAGATTCGGCCGACGCTGACGGCGGTGGCCAAGGGGATGACGGCGCCGAATGCGTACTTCGACATGCTGAGCGCTTGGAATGATGATCTGGGTTCGCATCGGAACGCGGGGAGGCGGCGGGTGGCGGTGCTGGACGATCACGACCATGTGTCGGGGGCGAAGGTGCGGTTTTCAAGCGATGCGCAGCCGGCCGACCGGCAGGTGGTGGCGGGGGTGGGGCTGTTGCTGTTGACGCTGGGAATACCGTGCATCTACTACGGGACGGAGCAGGCGTTTGCGGGGCCGGAGAAGAGCGAGCGGGAGAAGTATTTGCCGGACTATGGCGGAAGCGACAAATTCCTGCGGGAGGCGATGTTTGGGCCGGAGCATCCGCGGTTGAGCGGGTTGGCGGGTCTGGCGGCGGGGAAGGCGGGTTTCGATGCGGGGATGCCGGGGTTTGGGCCTTTCGGGACGTGCGGGGCGCATTGTTTCAACACCAAGTCGGCGGCGTATGTGCGGGTTGCGGCGCTGGCGGCGGCGCGAGGGGCTTATCCGGTGCTGCGGTATGGGCGGCAGTATCAGCGGCCAGTTTCGAATTTTGGGAATCCGTTTGCGTTGCCGGTGGCGGGGGAATTGATTGCGTGGTCGCGGGTGCTGGATGATGAGGAGGCGCTGTGCGTCGTGAATGGGAACGGCGGGGCGAATCGAGGAGGCGACGTGGCGGTGGATGCGAATTTGAATGCGGCCGATGCGCCGGGGCAGCCCTGGGGGGCAGGCGGTGTGCCGGTGTTGCAGGTGGTGGCGAACACGGCGCAGGCGGCGGCGATTGCGGCGGGGGTGGCCTATGCGGGGGTGCATCCGGTGGGGCAGAAGTTGCCGGTGAAGGTGCGGGATGGGGCGGCGTACGTGGAGATACGGGAATTGCCGGCGGCGGAGGTGCTGGTGCTGGTGAATCGCTGAGGGGTAACTGTTTAGCGCCTTGCGCTCCCCCCGCCCACGCACGACGTAAATGAGCCACGAAAGACACGAGAGACACGAAATTGTTTCTTGTTTTTGAAACAATCTCTCGATCTTCAAGTCGTTGAGTTGGTGCGTGGTGTGGTGTTGAGGTTTATTGGGTGGGTGGGGTTGCGGCGGTGGTGTTGGTGGGAGGAGTGGCGGGGGAAGAGCTTGGTTTTGCTGCTTCGGCGGTGGGGGAGGTGGCCGAGAGCTGAGTTTGTTTCTCGCGCCAGACGACGGCGGAGAGGTCGTCGTCGCCGTCGCGTTCGATGATGACGTCGGCGTTGGATTTGGAGGATTCGGCGATGCGGGCGTTGGGGAGGTCGATGCGCTTGACCCAGTCCTTGGCTTCATCAACGGTTTTTCCGCCGGCGATGTGGCGTTCCATGAGGTTGGCGATGATTTTGGCGCCTGGGCCATCGACGTAGATTTTGAGGTCGAAGAGGTCGGGGATTCCGGCGAAGATGCCGCGGTCGACGAGGAGGTAGTTGCCTTCGACGATGACGAAGTTGGCGGAGTGGTGGACCTGCAATTTGTTCGGGACGACATCGTGGGTGAAGCGGGAGTAGCCGGGCCAGTCCATGTGGTCGGGGCGTCCGACGAGCATTTTGAGGTGCTGTCGGAGGGATTTGACGTCGATGGAGTCGGGCTGGCCTTTGACCTGGGAGAGGGGGATGTCGGTGCCGTCGGGGAGTCGGCGGAAGTGGGATTCGAGGTAGGCGTTGGGGAAATGAAAGCCGTCCATGGGGAGTGCGACGGAATGGGCTTCCTTGTGGAAGATACCGCGGTCGATGAGCCAGTGGAATTGTTCGGCGAGGACGGATTTTCCGGAGCCGGGAGGACCGGCGACTGCGACGAGGAAGCGTCGAGGTCGCGCGGCGAGCCACATGTCGAGCATGCGGGCAAGGAGGTAACGCCAGTGTTCCATCCATTCGCCGGCGTTGAAGCGCGTGTGGACAAGGCGCTCGTTGACCATGAGGTCCAAGTGCTTGTTGAGGAACCACGGGTAGGCTTCGATCGATTCCAGCGACACGAGATCGCCTTTAGAAAGGGAAACGAAGGGGCTGAATGTCAGTAAAGCACAAAGGGGGGTGGGTTACAAATGGAAAGTTTCGCGGAAAGCTTCGCGACGGCGCAAGCGCGGTCGGGTTCACAAGTGTTGAGGGGGCGCGTTGCAGGTGGGGGGCCGGCGGCCGGGGGTTAGTGAGTGGAGGCGGCGGTTTGCATGAGGCCGCCGTTGCAGCAGCCGGTCTCGCGGCAGTAGTCGCAGTTGAATTGGTGGGTGACGCAGTGGGCGATCCGTTCGATCATGATGTGGGCGATTTTTTCGTCGAGGCCGAGTGGCTGGGTGACGTGGAATTTGACGCCGGGGTGGCGGGCGGCGGCGGCCGCGGTGAGGTGGGGGATGTCGGTGGTGGAGTGCCGGCCGGGGGAGAGGAAGTAGGGGTGGACGATGACGAGGGTGGCGCCCTGGGCGACGCATTTGTCGAAAGCCTGTCCGATGGTGGGCTCGGCGAGTTCCATGTGGGCGGGTTCGACGATGGGGGTGCCGGAGACGCGTTTGAACATGGCGGCGACGTCGAGGAGCATGTCGTTGGCGGCGGGTCTTTTGGAGCCGTGGTCGACGATCACGAGGCCGAGGGTTTCGCTGGGGTGGTGGAGCATCTCGTTCACCATCAAAAGACGTGGAATGCGGGGGATTATAGCCAGGGAATGGGGGCGGCGAGGGATTGGCGGTTCGGTGTTTTTGCTGATGGCTGGCGCGCGAGCGTCAGGCGAACTCGCCGTCGATGGCTTCGAGCATGAGGTGGAGGAGGACCTGGTGGGCTTCCTGAATGTGGTTGGTGTGTTGCGAGTCGACGACGAGGGCGAGGTCGCAGAGGGGCTTGGCCTTGCCGCCGTCTTTGCCGAGGAGGCCGATGGTTTTTCCGCCGGCTTTTTTCATGGCGTGTGCGGCGCGGATGCAGTTGGCGGAGTTGCCCGAGGTGGTGAACATGATGAGAAGGTCGCCCTTTTGTGCGAAGGCTTCGACCTGTCGGGAGAAGACGAAGGTGAAGTCCCAGTCGTTGGCGATGCAGGTCATGGCGGAGGCGTCGGAACAGAGGCAGATGGCGGGGAGCGCCCGCCGGGGCTTGTTGTATTTGCCGGTGAGTTCTTCGGCGAGGTGCATGGCTTCCGCGGCGGAGCCGCCGTTGCCGCACGTGAGGATCTTGTTGCCCCGTTTGAGAGTGGCGAGGGCCAGGGAGACGATTCTGTGGATGGTGGGGAGCTGGTTCTCGAGGGTGAAGATGATGGAGGCGGACTGGGCGATGTAGTTGCCGATGCGTTCTTCATTGAAGGCTTGTTTGCGGCGTTTCATGGAATTCCTCGCAGGGTCGGTGAATGCGACGAGCATTGTCGGCGTGCGCGCTGCGCGAAGCAACTGAAGGCCGGCGAGAGAAAGACGGACGGGGGAACGGAGAATTTCGCGGGAATTGTCTGAATAGGACGGGCGGATTTCGGCCCTTACTGTCATGTGGCGCTTCAGGGCTGATACGCAGAGGGGAGCGAACCCTCGGCAGTGCAGACCGTTCCCCGCTCGCAATGGCAGGCGGCTTCCCCTTCGATGCGTTTGCGGCGACTTCATTCCAGGAGTTGCGGGCATCGGGCGCTGAACAGATTCGATACGACGTTTCCTTGAATTCATTCGCCGCTGGAATTGGTTTCCGTGCGGCGCGGTGTGTCTTTGAAATTGTTTTCCAGGGGTGTTGCATGTGGACGAGCATACGGGTTACTCGAAACGGTGTCATGATCGGAGCGGTGGCGGGTGTTGTGGCGGGGCTTGCGGCGAATTGCGCGCGCGTGGAGGCGGCGCAGAATCTGCTGCCGAATGCGATTCAGCCGGGGGCAGTGCATATCACGCTGGCGCCGGTGGCGTCAGGGCTGGTGGCGCCGGTGGGGGGGGTGACACAGCCGGGGGATACAAGTGACATGTTTGTGGTGGATCAGGCGGGGAAAGTGGACATTCTGCACAACGGGGTGATGCAGGCGAATCCTTTCCTCGACCTGTCCGCGATTGAAAACGCGGTTCCGCTGCATGCGGGGTATGACGAGCGCGGATTGCTGAGCCTGGCGTTTGATCCGGGGTTCAATAATCCGGCGAGTCCCGGGTTTCACACCTTCTACACCTATCAGAGCGAGAAGACCGGGACGGCGACCGCGGATTTTGGGCCGGCGCCGGGGACGCTGACGGGGGCGATCGATCACCAGAACGTGATTTCGAAATGGACGGTGAGCAGCACAAATCCGGGCATCGTGGATCTCAATTCACGTGTGGATTTGATACGCGAGGATCATCCGGCGTTGAATCACAATGGCGGGACGATTGCATTCGGGCCGGACGGGGATTTGTACTGGGCGCTGGGCGACGGCGGGACAGCCAACGATTCGGGGAATGGGCATATCGTTTCGACGGGGAATGCGCAGTCGCTCTCCGTGATTATGGGGAAGATGCTGCGCATCGATCCGCATGGGAACAACAGCGCGAACGGGAAGTATGGGATTCCGGCGGATAATCCGTTCATCAACACGCCGGGGGCGCTGCCGGAGATTTATGCGTATGGGCTGCGGAATCCGTACAAATTCAGCTTCGATCCGGCGACGGGGCGGCTGATTGAGGGGGACGTGGGGCAGAACCAGGTGGAGGAGGTCAATGCCATCACGAAGGGGGCGAATTATGGTTGGGCCGTGAAGGAGGGGACGTTTCTCTTCAATCGCACGGGTCCGAATGTGGGGCTGGTGGATCCGGCGAACAGCCCGGGTTCGCCGGCGGGTTTGACCGATCCGATTCTGGAATATGACCACAACTCGGGGACCGCCGTGGATGGCGGGTTTATTTACCACGGATCGTTGCTGCCGCAGTTGGATGGGATGTATATCTTCGGCGACTTCAGCAATGGGGCGTTTACGGCGCCGGGGAATGGGCGGCTGTTTTATGCGGATTTGTCTACGGGGAAGATCAACGAATTCAACATGAATGCGCCGCTGGGGCTGTGGCTGAAGGGGTTTGGTGAAGATTCGAGCGGGGAGATTTTTGTGATGGCGTCGACGAATCTGGGGCCGGCGGGGAATACGGGGGTGGTGCTGGAGATCGTGCCGGAGCCGGCGACGGTGGGGATTCTGGCGGGCGGAATTGTGACGCTGCTGCGGCGTCGGCGCGTGTGGTGAGGTGTCAGGATTGCGGATAACGGCGCTTCCGGGTGAAGAGTGCTGCGGCGGCGAGGGCGAGGGGGGCGAGGGTGGTCGGTTCGGGGGAGGGGATGGAGGGCAATTGGTAATCAGCAATTGGTAATTCGGTAGTGGCGCTGGGGGTGGAGAGGCCGAAGTTATTCAGGACGGCGCTCAAGTCTGTGAGGTCGATGGTGGCGGCTCCGTCGAAATTGCCGGAGGTCCAGGCGCTTGTTGTCGTGCCGAAGTTGTTGAGGACAGTGGAAAGGTCGGACAGGTCGATTTTGCCGTCGAGGTTGGCGTCGCCGAGGAGTTCGGTTGCGAGGAGGAGGGAGTTGGTGGTGACGGGGAGGCCGCCAAAGGTGGTGAGGTTGGCGACGGCATTGTCGATGAGGAGGAGGGTGGTGTTGGGGGTGAGGGCGGAACTGAAGATGTCGCCGGCGGCGATTTCGGATTTGAGTTTGGTGAATGTGGTGGATTTGGAAACGGGATCGATGATGAATTTGTTATTGGTGAGGTCGAGGGCGTGGAGGGTGGGGGCGGTGAGGTCGGATTGGTGGCTGGTGGGACTGTTGGGGGCGAGGATGAGGTGGGCGTTGGAGCTGATGGAGACGGTGCCGTTGCCGGTGATGGGACCGAGGGTGCCTGCGATATTGAGGGTGAAGGCACCGTCGTTTTGGAGGGAGGATTGAGCGAAGTTGTAGGCGGTGATTGCGGCGCCAGGGGTGATGATAGCGTTGCCGGTGCCGGTGACGAACGAGGTGAAGCTAAGGTTTCCGCCGGTGGCGATGATGGCGCCGTAATTCGTAAGATTACTCGCGATGCCACCAGCGCCTTGAATGGTGTTGTCGAGGTTGGTGAGGTTTCCAGTGCCGATACTGGTGTGGGAGAGAATGACGGTGCCGCCACCGGTGAGGGTCGTCGTGCCGTTGGTAGCAAGGAATAAGGGAGTGTTGGAGAGGAGGGCGAGCGTGCCACTGTTGTAGAACGTGCCGCTGAGTCGGGCTGCGGCGGACGTTGGGATGGTCAATGTACTGGCGTTGGCGAGGGTGATGTTGTTGAATTGAGGAAAGCCGATGATTGTGGCGTTGCCGGAGAAGGCGGTGGAAGTGACAGTTCCGTTGCCACCGACTTGGCCGCCGGACATTACGGAGATGTTGCCGCCCGTGAAGGTGGCGTTGGCGAGGAGCGTGCCGTTGGCGGTGACGGTGATGATGCCGTTGGAATTGTCGACGGTGCCGGTGAGGGTGAGATTGCCGCCGGAGGCGATGATGGAGGACTGGTTGGTGATGTTGGAGGAGATGATGGCGGCACCTTGGATGGTGTTGTCGAGGTTGGTGAAGTTGCCGGTGATCTGGGTGAAAGTGGCGTTGGACAACGAGATCGTGCCGCCGCCATTGAGGGTGGTTGTCCCGGTGGGGGGGAATTTGAGGACCGCGGTGCTGGCGGATTGGTAAAAGGTAATGGTGCCGCGATTGGTGAAAGTGCCGGCGATGGTGGGTGAGGCGTTGACGAGTGTCCAAGTGCTACCGGAGGTAAGGGTAACGTTTTGAAGCGTGCCGGTGCCAGCGAGCTGGCCGACACCGAGGGGGAGTGCCGTGTAATCGAGGGAGATATTTCCGCCGGAGAGGGTGCCGTTGCAGTAAAGCGTTGCGTTGGCTGCGACGCTGATGTTTCCGGAGGCGTTATTGAGGGAGTAAACGGAAAGGGTGCCTCCTTCGGCGCGGATCGTGCTTTGATTGGTGGTGTTGGCTGTAATCGACCCTTGGCCGCGGATTGTGTTGTCGAAATTGGTGAAACTGCCGACGATATTGGCGGTTTTTGAGAGGAGGACGGTTCCACCGCCGGCGAGAGTTGCATTGTTGAACGTAAGGTTGCCGACGCTGTTGGTGATAGTGCCGAGATTAGTGAGGGTGCCCGCAAACGAGGGCATAATGAAGCCGGATTGAACATTGAGGATGCTGTTCGCCGTAAGTGTGACGTTCTTGAGAGTGCCGTTGCCATAGAGGTATGAGTCCGAGGAGGTGGACAGCGTTCCACCGGTGACAGTTGTATGGACCGAGATCGCTCCGTCGTCGGCAAGAGTTAGGGTTCCATTGGAGTTGTCGACAGGTGCGTCTAGTTCGAGCGGAAACCCCCAGATTTGGCCGTTCCAGAGTGTCGCAACATTGTGAACTGCGTAGAGCGTTGCTTCATTGATGAGCGTGCAAGCGATTGTGCCTTGGCCTTGAATGGTATTGTCCACATTGACAAGGGTTCCGCCGGAGATTCGGGAGTAATTCCCCACAGTAAGCGAGACGGTTCCACCGCCGGTGAGGAAGGTTGTGCCGTTGGCGGCAAGCGAAAGGGTGGAGTTGCCGGAGGTGGAGTTGCCGTTAAGAGTGATGTTGCCGGCGTTGATCACAGTGGTCGTGTTAAGGCTGACGGTGATGCCGGTGTTGATGGTGAGGTTGGCGCCGGCGTTGAGGGTGAGGGAGTCGATGGAGGCGGAAACGTCGGCGGTGGGATTATTGTTGGGAGTGGTGACGGATTTGATGATGACGCTGTAGTCGCTGACGCCGCCGTTGCCGTTGTTGGGGTAGGCGGTGGCGGGGGACCAGTTGGCGGGGGCACTCCAGTTGGCGCTGGCGGAGCCGACCCAGGTGGAGGTGACGGTGGCGGCGTGGAGGGAGGGGCCGGCGGCTGCTGCGAGGACTGCGACGAGGGGCAAAGTGCGGGGGCAACGGCTGCGCCAAATGCTCATAGTTGCATCCTCAAGACGACCAGGTGAAGAATCATTGGCGGTTCAGATGAAGTGTGGCTCCGTGCGCTCATGCACCGCCTGGGTGAAGTATGAACGCAAATGACGCGAAAGCAAGAAAAGAGGGACGCTTTGCCTGATTTTTGACGATCGTCATTGGTCGGGAATTCTCCTATCGCACGGACTTGCGGCTGCGGCGGAGGAGTGCATGGGGGACAAGGAGAAGTAGCGCAAGGGAAGCAGGTTCGGGGGTGGGGATGGCTGGTAATTGGTAATCAGCAATTGGTAATTCGGTAGTGGCGCTGGGGTTCGTGAGGCCGAAGTTGTTCAGGACGGCGCTCAGGTCGGTCAGATCAATAGTCGCCGCGTTGTCGAAATTGCCGCTGGTCCAGGCGCTGGTTGTCGTGCCGAAGTTGTTGAGAACGGTGGAGAGATCGGTGAGATCGACGTGTCCGTCGGCGTTGGCGTCGCCGAGGAGTTCCGGGGCGACGAGGAGGGAGTTGATGTCGACGCTTTGGCCGCCGAAGGTGCTGAAATTGGTGATGGCGTTGTCGAGGACGGCGATGCCGAAGTTGGCGGGGAGCGTGGAGGAAGTGATGCCGGTGGCGTGCGTGGCTCCATAGGCGGCCTGGTCCTGCAGAGTGGCGAGGGTTGCGGATTTGGTGGCGGGGGTCGGCTTGATGATGAGCTTGTTGCCGGCGAGGTCGAGCTCGCCGGTCCAGGCGCCGGCGGAGCCGCCGAGCGTGAGACTGGCGAAGGTGTCGGAGGCGTTGAGCAGAACGGTGCCGTTGGAGGTCACCGAGGCGGTGCCGGGGAGATTGCCGACGGCCTGGATGTTGAGGATGGCGCCCTGGGCGATGGTGACGTTCGTGCTCGCGAGGGAGGCGGTGGGGGCGAGGGCGAGGGTGCCGGCGATGACGGCGACGGGGCCGGTGAAAGAGTTGACGGCCGAGAGCGTGAGCGAGCCGTTGCCGGTCTTGGCGAGCGGGCCGCTGCCGGCGAGTGGTTGGGCGATGGTGATGGTGAAGCCGCCGTCGTTGACGGTGAGGCCGCCAGCATTGATCGCGGCGTTGAGAGGTTTAGAGACGGTTCCGAGTGCGGGGAAGAAGGGGGTCGCGGAGTCGGAGGCGGTGGCCTGGAGGGTGCCGCCATTGAAGTTGATCGTGGTCTGTCCCTGGTTGCTGCCGTTGGTGGCGAAGCTGCCGGCCTTGAGGAGGGAGGTGCCGTTGAGGTTGAGGGCGACGGTTCCGCCGGTGGCGCTGTTGTTGAGGTTGAAGGCGGCGGCGCCGGAGCTGATCGTGCCGTTGCCGTTGATGTTGACGGTCGTGGTCGCGTCGTCGGAGGAGCCGTTGAGACCGCCGAGTGCGATGCCGTTGCCTTGGATGACCGCGTTGTCCTGAACGATAAAGTTGAGCGTGGCGGAGGAGCCGTAGCGGCCGATGGTGATGGCCGAGGAGTTATTGGTCAGCGAGCCGGTGCCGGCGAAGATGATGTTTCCGCGGGTGATGATCGTGATGGTGGAGGAGGTGTTGGTGCCGGTCATGCGGAGGACGGCGTTGGTGCCGGAGACGCCGAGGCGGTACTGATTGGAGCCGCCGCTGACGGAAACGTTTCCGGTGATGGTGGCGGTGGCGCTGGCGTCGGGGACGTCTTCGAATTCACTGGCGCCGGGGGCGGCGACGATGTTGTTGTTCAGGGTGATGCCGTTGGAGAGGACGAGTCCGGAGCCGGCGTTGACGTTGATGGTGCCGGTGCCCAAGGCGTTGTTGTTGGAAGCGCGGATGGAGCCGGCGGAGATGGTGGTGTTGCCGGTGAAGGTGTTGTTGCCGGAGAGGGTGAGGGCGCCGGCGGAGATTTTGGTGAGGTTGCCGGTGCCCGAGATGATGCCGGACCACGTGCCGGACGAACCGTTGGTATCGAGCGTTCCGTTGCCGGTGAAGGTCGTGGGAACGTTGACGGTAAGAGTGCCGACGGCCTGGATTGTGCCGCCGGACCAGTTGAACGTGCCGCCGGTGTTCCAGTTGCCGGCGGAGCCGCCGCCGAGGACGAGCTGCTGGAGCGCGAGCGTGCCCCCGGAGAGGGAGAGGTTGCCGGTGTAATTGGCGGTGATCGTGCCGTTGGAATCGCGGACGGTGTTGCCCAGCTGGATGTTGGTCGTGCGGACGGTTCCGCCGGAGATGGCGAGGGAGGCGTTGTTCTGGTCGCCGACCGTGATGGTGTCCTGCACGGTGAGCGAGCCGCCCGAGACGGTGAGCGATTCGCCCGTTGCGGGACCATTGCCGCCGATGGAGACGCTGAAGGCGGTGGCGGCATCGGAGCCGGAGATGGTCGCAGTGCCGTTGGTGGCGCCATTGCCGCGGATCAACGCGTGGTCATAGAGGCCCGGCGCGGCGGACGACCAGGAACCGGAGACCCAACTGCCGGAGGAACTGGTCCAGGTTCGCGTGGCGTAGAGATCGGAAATCTCGTACGCGTACTGTTCGATCATGGTGTAGCCAAGCGGATTGAGGAGCATGGCAGCGCTGGCGGAGGTCGTGCTGATGCCGTGGGCTTTGGCCCAGCTGTCGGGGATGCCGTCGTTGGCCGTGGAGGTGGGGAGGTATCCGGAGTTGAGCGTGCCGAAGCCGCCGTTGGCCAGGCCGGTTTGCGATTCGCTGGTCCAGAGGAAGCCGGAGGTCCCGTTGGAGGTGACGTCGGCGATGACCTGCGAGTCGACCTGGTCGAGCCCCTTGCTGGTGGCGTAGGTGGAGACGTCGTGCTTCACGTTGGGGCCCGCGTTGGCGACGTCGTGCGCCCAGGCGTCGGCGGCGGAGAGAATGGGAAGGTTCATCGTGGTGGGCGACCAGGGGGCGCTGAGGACGACGGCGCCCGTGGTGTTGTCCGCGGAGCCGTTGAGCGTGCCGTCCTTGTTCCCGTCGAGCATGTTGCCGGTCGCGTAGGCCGACTGATTGGTGTCGACCTGGTAGAAGTTATCGGAAGGGGTGTTGGTGGATGGACCGGCGACGAAGTAGTTGTTGAGAATGTCGAAGCGGAACGTGCCGGCCGAATTGCCGGTGGTGAACGCGTACTGATAGTTGTAGGCGATGTTGTTGACGAACTGGGTGTCGGCCTTGGCGAGCGGATCGCGGCCGTGGGAGTTGGCGAAGATGTTGCCGATGTAGGTGGTGTTGGCGCCTTCGTTGTGGAAGTTGAAACGCTGGGAGGCGATCGGGTTGGCGATGATGGAGTTGGAAAAAGTGAGGTTGTTCGTGCCGCTGGAGGCGTCGACGTTGTTGTAGGGGGCGAACTCGGCGGAGACGTGGTCGAAGATCATGTTGGTGCCGTTGCCGAGGTTGAGACAGTTGGAGGAGGAGGAACTCGTGGAGGACGAGCCATTGTAGCCGGGGTCGCCCGTGCCATCGCGGAAGCGCAGGTGCTGGACTATATCGTTGCTTTTACCGAAGAAGGAGACCTCCGCGCCTTCGATGGCCACGCCGTCGCCGGGGGCCGTCTGTCCGAGGATCGTGAGATTGGAGGATGCGCTGACGGCGGACGCGAGGCTGATGTGGCCGCTCACGGCGAAGACGATGATGCGGTTGGAATGGCTGACGGCATCACGGAAGGAGCCGGTGCCGGAGTCGTTCAGGTTGGTCACGACGTACACGCCGCCCGTGCGACCGCCGGTGGCGACCGCGCCAAAGCCCTGGGCGCCGGGAAAGGCGTCGGGGTCGGCGAAGGCGGTAGTACTAGCGCAGCTCACGCTGAACGACAGTGCGAGCGCAAGCGTACGATTCGAAATGCGACCCATCTATTCTCTCCTCCGGCGGCGACCACCACGGTAACTGGAAATGTGCCTGCTTCGCAGACTTACCACAACATGAAATATAAACCGCGTTTACAAACCATAGAAATGCGCAGGCTTGTCTTTTTGGGAGTAAACGTTGCAGATTCAGGGAGGGAAGAGTTATGGAGTGGCCTGACCGATAATGCGCTGTGTGAACCGGCTGCTCATCGCCAGGGATTGAAGGTTTTGACGCCTGTTGCGGCGAAGTCTTTCTCGTTTTCCGTGACGACTGTGAGGTCGTGGACGAGAGCGGTGGAGGCGATGAGGGAGTCAACGACCTGGGGGGCGAAACCCTTGACGCGGAGATGTGCGCGCAGGCTGCCCCATTTGAGGGCGATGGGAATATCCACATGGATGATGCGCGGTGCGAAGACAGCGAGGACGCTCTCTGCAAACCACTTGAGCAAGAAATCCTTGCGTGCGGAAGCGGGAAGTTGCTCGATGCCCTGCTGGATCTCTCCAAGCGTGATGGTCGAAATGTAAACTTGCTCGCGCGGGAGGGCAAGCAACGCGTCGACAACTCGAGGGTCCGGCTTTTTGGCGGAAAGCTCCGAAAGTGCGCAGGTATCGAGGAGGTATGCCATGAAGCTCATTCGAACGTGGGAAGTTCGCGACCGGTATCCTTGGGGTCTCGCTTGGGGATTTTGAAGCCGGGCACTTTTGGCATGTTGAGGAATGTTTCGACGAGACTCGGGGTCTTCGATTTCGTTTTTCGGCTCGTACGGGCATTGGGCAGGAGCGTGTACGACCGGCCGGGCGCGGCGGTGATGGTTTGCGGGCCTTCGCGGTCAGCCTTTTCGAGCAGTTCGGGCAGTTTCTTCTGGGCGTCTTTAAGTCGCCAGCGGGACATATGGGACCTCCTGGTTGACTGAATTATCCATTAGGAACAGAGCCCATTCAAACCAAAAGCCCCGGAATTCCTTCCGGGGCTTGTGTGATTGTGTGGAAAATGTTCTGGCGGGGTTTACCGCTTGATGCGGGCACTCCCTCCCTTGAACACATGCATCAACTCTTCCTTCGTGATCTGGCTGGTGTCGCCGCGCGTCGTCTGCAGCAGCGCCCCGTGTGCCGCGCCGAGGTTCACGCACTCCTCCGGGGTCATGCCCGTCAGGAAGCCGTACGCGAACCCGGACGCAAACCCGTCGCCGCCGCCGACGCGGTCTTCGATTTCCAGGTCCTTGAACGGTCGCGATTCGTGGAACTTCCCGTCATGCCAGAGGATCGCGGACCAGTTGTTGATCAGGCCCGACTTCACTTCGCGAAGTGTCGTGCCGACGACGCGGATGTTCGGGTACTTGGCGACGACCTTCTCAACCATCTTCTTGTAGGCCGACGTGTCGAGCGCGCCGAGATTCTCGGAATCCACGCCTTCCACTTCGAAGCCCAGCACTTTCTGGAAGTCCTCTTCGTTGCCGATGAGGCAGTCGACGTACTGGATCAGGTCCTTGGTCACGGCCTGGGCCTTCTGGGCGCTCCACAGCTTGCTGCGGAAGTTCAGATCGTACGAGGTGATCGTCCCATTCGACTTCGCCTTCACGAGCGCTTCCTTCACCGTGGCGGCCGTGACGTCGGAAAGAGCCGTGAAGATGCCCCCCGTGTGCAGCCAGCGGACGCCGCGCTTCGAGAAGAGAGCGTCGAAGTCCGCATCGGTCGGCTTCATGTGCATGGCCGCGGAGTGGCCGCGGTCGTACATGGTGACCGACCCGCGAACCCCCGTGCCCACCTCCGTGAAGTTCAGCCCGATGCGGTCCGCCGTGCCGACCCCGTCATATTTGGCGACGTTCACGTGTTGCACGTCTACGCCAACCGATCGGGCATGATTCAGGATCAGGTGCCCGAGCGGGTTATCGACCAGACGCGACGTCCATCCCGTGCGGAGGCCCAGGCGGGCGAGGGCGTACGCAACGTTGTACTCACCCCCGCCAACCCACACTTCCAAAGTGTTGGCGAACTCAATGCGGCCGTGGCCGGGAGGCGAAAGACGGATCATGCATTCGCCGAGCGAAACGAGGTCCAGTTGCGTGGCTTCCTTGGGTTTGATGTTCAACGCCATAACCGTTTCCATCCTTATATTGATTGAGACTGTCAACCTTCAAAGTGAAGAAAAAAGAATAATCGATTCTTCCCATGGCGCGTAGGGGCAGCGGCTCCTATCGCTACTTCCGGCAATCCCCTACCCCAGCCCCCATCTATTCGTATACGTGTCACCCGTTCAGCGTCCCTTGCATTTGTGACATTTTGCACGATAATTCGCGCTTCATCCGGTCCGCCCCTATGCGGGCTTTCACCCCTGCGTGGCACTCTGCAAGGACACGCTTTTCTATGGACTATGCCTTACTGGCTGCGACCGCCCTCGGTGCCACGGGTCTGTACCTCATGTTGCCCCGTGAACGCGCGCCTCTGGCACGCCTTGGAGGGCTCCTCGGGGCCATGGCGCTCGCGGGATTCTTCCTTTATCTCGTCCAAACCGTTTTCGGCGGCGCCGCGCCCGGCGGCGGAAACGCTCCTCCCGTCTATTTCTATCTCTTCGCGGCTATCATGATCGCCGGGTCCGTCGGCGTCGTCTGCCAGCCCAAACCCGTCTATGCCGCTCTCTATTTCGTGCTCGTCACCCTCGCCGGTGCCGGCATCTTTGTCCTGCTCCTGGCTGAGTTTATGGCGATTGTGCTGATCATTATCTATGCCGGTGCAATCCTCGTCACCTACGTCTTCGTCATCATGCTCGCCAGCCAGGGGTCCGTCGGCGAATCCGTCGCGCCTGTTTATGACCGCCGCGCTGCCGAGCCTTTCGCCAGCGTCCTGGTCGCGTTCGTCCTCCTGGGCACTGTTCTGCAGGTCCTCTTCCCTGCCAATGGCAGAATGATCGCTCGCGCCGCCACTGCTCCCGACCCCATCATGGCCGCAAGCCTCGGCGTCGGTCCCGATGGCAAGGATCTCCCCCCGGCCACGGAGCCCGCCCTTGTCGCCTCCAACGTGCAGGTGCTCGGCGCAGATCTGTATTCACACTACGCCTTGTCGTTGGAACTCGCCGGCGTCCTGTTGACCATCGCCCTTGTCGGCGCCGTCGTGATTGCCCGAAAGAACCAGTCCTTGGAAAGCCTCGGCACGGGTCAGATTCCCGTCGAGTAGCCGCCCCTCATTTCCCCTCGGAGGCCGCATGAGCCAAATCGAACTCTTTCACTACCTCGCACTCGGCGCGATCCTGTTCGTCATCGGCATCGTCGGCTTCCTCGCCCGGCGTAACATGATCATCATGTTCCTCTGCACCGAACTCATGTTCCAGGGCGTCGGCATCAATCTCATCGCCTTCTCCCGCTTTCACCTCAACCCCTCGGGCCAGTCCTTCGTCATCTTCATGCTCACCATCGCCGCCGCTGAAGCCTCCCTCGCCCTCGGCCTGGTCGTCCTCCTCTTCCGCCGCCGCGCCACCCTCAACGCCGACGACTGGTCCGAAATGCAAGGCTGACAAGAATTCTGAATTCTGAATTCTGAATTCTGAATTAAGAATCTCACCGGAGTCCTCCGTGATCCAATTCGCCGCCCAATATCCCTGGCTCATCCCCCTCCTCCCACTCCTGACCTGCGCCCTCATCGGCCTCATCGGCTACAAGATCAAACCCTACGCGCACATTCCCGCCATCCTCTCCGTCTTCTTTTCTTTCGTCCTCTCCATCGCTCTCCTCATCGGCCTCAGCAATGGTTCCCTCAAAGCCGAAAACCTTCACGACCTCCCCGTCTTCGACTGGTTCACCGCCGGCAACTTTCACGTCGCCGCCGCCGTCTCCATCGACCAGCTCACCGCTCTCTACCTCTCCTTCATCACCGGCATCGGCCTCCTGATCTTCATCTACGCCGCCGGTTACATGCACGGCGACTACGGCTACTTCCGCTTCTTCGCCTTCATGTCCATCTTCGTCTTCTTCATGACCACACTCGTCATGGCCAGCAATTTCGTCGCGCTCTTCCTCGGTTGGGAAGGCGTCGGGCTCGCCTCGTACCTCCTGATCGGCTACTACTACCCCCGCCCTTCCGCCGTCGCCGCTGCCAAAAAAGCCTTCATCACCAACCGCGTCGGCGACCTCGGACTCCTCATCGGAATCTTCCTCCTCTACCGCTACTTCGGCACCCTCGAGTTCAGCGCCATCTTCGCCCAACTCCACGATTCCCAGAAAATCGCCAACCTCATGCCGATCATCCGCTTCATCCCCTTCTGCATCATGCTCGGCGCCTTCGGCAAATCCGCCCAGTTCCCCCTTCACGTCTGGCTCCCCGACGCCATGGAAGGCCCCACTCCCGTCTCCGCTCTCATCCACGCCGCCACCATGGTCACCGCCGGCATCTACCTCATCGCCCGCACCATGCCCCTCTTCGCCATGGGACCCGGAAATTACTTCGACATCAACATCCTCCATTTCTCCTTCCACCTCACCGCCCTCGACGTCGTCGCCTGCATCGGCTGCTTCACCGCCTTCCTCGCCGCCTCCATCGCACTCTGCCAGTACGACCTCAAACGCATCTGGGCTTACTCCACCCTCTCCCAGCTCGGTTACATGTTCCTCGGCCTCGGCGTCATGGCCTCCTCCTCCGCCGTCTTCCACGTCTTCACCCACGCCTTCTTCAAGGCACTCCTCTTCCTCTCCGCCGGATCCGTCATGCACGCCATGGGCGGCGAACTCGACATCCGCAAAATGTCCGGCCTCCGCAAGGTCATGCCCATCACCGCCTTCACCATGCTCGTCGGCTGCATCGCCCTCGCCGGCGTCCCCGGTTTCGCCGGCTTCTTCTCCAAGGATGAAATCATCTCCCACGCCATCAACGCCCCCACCGGCCCCGGCTTCTTCCTCGGCCTCGTCGCCCTCCTCGTCGCTTTCATGACCGCCTTCTACACCTTCCGCGTCTACTTCAAAGTCTTCCTCGGACCCCTCCAACTCCCCGCCACCGCCGGCCACCACGAGGAATCCCCCTTCCTCCCCGACACCGGCCCCGGAATCATCCACGAAAGTCACGAAGATGCTCCCCACGGACATGATCCTGCCGCAGCCGCCCACACGGCCCCCCACGTACACGACGAAGACGCCCACGCTCCCAACGACGGCTCCCCGCTCATGTGGGTGCCTCTGCTCATCCTCTCCATCGGCGCGATTGGCGCCGGCTACCTCGGCTTCTCAAAGACCGGCGACTGGCTCCACCCGTTCCTCGGCGCCGCTCTCGTCCCCACCCCGGAGGCTGCTGAACGCGTCAGCGAGCACCTTCTGCTGGCTCTCGGAATCCTCATTCCGCCCGCCGGTATTCTGGTCGCTTGGTACTTCTACAAAGCCAACCGCCCCGCCGCCGACGCCATGGCCGCACGCTTCCGCCCACTCGTCAATTTCCTCTACAACAAGTGGTTCTTCGACGAAATCTACGCCGCCTTCATCCTCAATCCCATCTGGATGCTCGCCGTCGTCTTCTCCATCTTCGACCGCTACATCATCGACGGCATCGTCTTCTTCATCGCCTTCGTCCCCCAGATCGTCGGCTACTCCCTCAAACCCATGCAGCGCGGCGTACTCCAACGCTATGCCGTCGGCATGATCGCCGGCCTCGCCGCCATCATTCTGGGCGTCATGTACCTGTTGCACACGTAACCGAATCGAGCGCCTGTAAGGACCTTCAATGGAAATCCCCGTCCAGTATCTTCTCCCAGAGATCATCCTGATCGTCGCCGCCTGCGCCGCCACCCTTATGGGCCTCTCTCGCTGGGATTCCGTCCGCAAGCTCACCCAGTGCGTCGCCGCCACCGCCACCCTCCTCGCCCTTCTCGTCGCCTACTTCACCGGCCTGAATTATCCCAGCGACGCCTTCGCCCACGCCCTCTACTTCTCCCCCAACTACATCACCTTGCTCGCCTGCGCCATCGGCTTCCTCACCGTACTCGCCTCCTGGAACATGCCTTCGCAGAATGAACCCACCGTCCCCGACTACCACTACCGCGGCGAATTCTTCGGCATGCTCCTCTTCTCCATCGCCGGCGTCGCCATGATCGGAAAGGTCAACGACCTCCTCTGGATGTTCCTCGCACTCGAACTCGTCTCCATCCCCACCTACATCCTCGTCGCCACTGGCCGCTCCCAGATCATCGCCCAGGAGGCCGGCGTCAAGTACTTCTTCCTCGGCGCACTCGCCGCCGCCATCTTCCTCTTCGGTTTCTCCTACATTTATGGCACCACCGGCGTCACACGCTTCGCCGCCATTCACGAATACTTCCTCAACCACGAACTCACCCCCCTTGCCCTCATCGGCCTCCTCGCCGTCATCATCGGCGTCTGCTACAAAATCGCCGCCGTCCCCATGCACTTCTACACCCCTGACGTCTACCAGGGCGCCGCCACCCCCGTTACCGCCTACCTCGCCTTCGCCCCAAAAGCCGCCGGCATGGTCGCCATCATCTCCACACTCACCCTGATCAACTTCAACTGGGACCTCCGTCCCCACATCGTCACCCCAGGCGCCATGCTGCTCGACGTCATGACCGTCATCGCCGTCCTCACCATGTCCGTCGGCAACGTCCTCGCTCTCCTCCAGCGCAACATCAAACGCATCTTCGCCTACTCCTCCATCGCCCACTCCGGATACATGCTCATCGGCCTCGTCGCCGGACCCAACCTCGCCCACTCCCCCAGTTCCATCGACGGCGTCGACGCCACCCTCTTCTACCTCGCCAGCTACGCCCTCATGAACCTCGGCGCCCTTGCCGTACTCGTCTACCTCCAGGGCAAGGCCGACGCCGCCGAAGATCTTGATGATCTCGCCGGCATCGCCAAGGAACGCCCCGGCGCCGCACTCATGTTCGCGATCTGCCTCTTCTCCCTCATCGGCATGCCACTTACCGTCGGTTTCCTCGGCAAGCTCTACATCATCCAGGCCGCACTCACCACAGGCCACCCCTACCTCGCCGTGATCGTCGTGATCAACGCCGCCGTCGCCGCCGGCTACTACCTCCGCATCGTCGCCGCCATGTACCTCCGCGACCCGCTCTACCCCTTCTCCGTCCGCAAAGCCTTCCCCATCCGCATCACCGCCATCATCTGCTCCGCCGCCGTCGTCGCCTTCTTCTTCGCCCCCTCTTTCCTCATCCGCCAGAACCTCGCCAAATCCCCCATCCCCGACCACCCCGTCATCACCGCCGCCGCAACCCCGCACGGGAACCCGTAGCATCCCCATCGGCATTCGCCGCATATTCTGCGGCAAATAGACCCAATAATCTCCGCAAGAAATGCGCGGATTGCCGTTTGTCCGCCACAAGCTCCTTCAAACCCACAGTTCTTCTTGTTCTGGTCTCCTGCCGAGGTGCGGGGTGCTCCAACGCCCGCGCCCACGTTACAAAAAAAAAGAGTGCCGCCGACGCCCTCATCGGCATGCACTCCATCCCACCTCCCATCACAGCGCAACTTCTCCCCACGCGGGGCTCCTCTTCACCTCTCACCCCGCCCCCAGCTTCACACCTGCCGCCGCCGCAGGAACAACCCTCCCGCACCAAACATCAGCATCACGCACGCCGCCGGCTCCGGCACGTCCGTCGCCGAATAACTGAATCCCCACCACTCGCCACCATACAGCGTGATCGCATTCTGCGTGATCCCATTCGCATCCACCGTCTGCGCCACCGTCGCCAGCACCGCCTGAAACTGCACCGACGCCACCGGGTTCGACTCGTACTCATTCTCATTGATCACCGGTTCGTCCATGAAGAACGCGTTGTTCGCGCCATACGTCCCCGCTGATCCCAGCGGATCATAAAACGGCGTCAGGTTGCTTTGCGACACGAACGCTGACCCGCCCCCGTTGAACGGCGTATCCAGGATCGGCGTCCCCGGCGGAGTCCCCGTGTTCGTCCCCCGCCGAACTCCCGTCAACGCCTGAATCCAACGCGGGTTCGTCAGCACCGGCGCACCGTTCGCCACCGTCGGCGTGTACGAAATATTAAACACCGCCCCCGCCAGTTCCCCTGGCGCTCCCGCCGGATAGTTCGTCCCATCCGCCGTCGTCACCGCCGGCGGCGTCACTACGTACGGATAGTAATCCAGAATATTGATCCCCGCTTCCACCTTCGCCTCCTGCGCAACGCCCGCCCAGGAGTAACTCCACCCCTGCCCCGTCGGACCCGTTCCGTTGCTCGGATTGGCCGTGATGAAATTGTTCAATCCCGTGTTGATCCACACGCACTGCCCCGCCGGCGTCCCGCCCCCGGCCGGAATAGTGCTCACGGGGATCAACGGATACGGATTCGCCGTCGCCGTGATGCTGTCATCCCCATTGACCGTCGGCCCCGCATTCTGAAACGTCACGCCCCGCGCATTCCCCGCCAGCAGCGAAACGCTCACGCCCGCCAGAACCATCGTCACCGGAAACGCAATTCGCCGTGCCCTCAGCGCCGCCCGGCCTGCACCTGAAACTTGAGTTTGCATGGATTGTCCTTTCCCTGGAATGAAGTGAGAAAGCGCACCCCGGCTCTCGCGAGGCAATCGCTCCGTGTCCCGCCGCAAGACGGGAAACGCAGATCGGCCTGGCCCTTGCTCGCTTCGCACGATGCAAAAACCAGGCTCCCCTCGCGCCAACGCTGACGCAAGGATCACGATCTCTCTCTCACTCTCGGGGAATCCATTGGCAGAATTGCTCGCTCGCCCACACAACCGTGCGGCTCGCTATCGCCAACGTTTCAAGACTACCGTCACACCGAACGTTGTCAAATAAAACATCCACTTATTCTTATATGAAGGCGCAAATCCAAAAAGCACCGCCTTGCGGCCAGCCCCATCCTCTTCCAAATCATCTCGACGGGTGCGTAACAGAATTGGCGGCCATAGAACCCGTAGCGTAAGCGCCGGCCCTCTCCCTCACGAACCAAAGGGCCGGCTCCTCGCGCAGGCGCTGCAAAGGCCTTCGACACTGCACGCCCCGGCGACTGCCGCCGATTCTGTTACGCACCCCATCTCGACCGTACATGCGATTTTGTTTGCATCCACTTTCTCAAAGGTCTACGATGGAATCGGTGCCCGTGGCCATCAAAAAAAGCCTGCCCGCCGTTTGCCGCAGGCCGCTATGCGCTCCGTAAACAACCTCCAAACCCTCTCGCACGCTCTTTGCACAAGGCCGCACACCGCCATCTCCGTTGATCCATACATCTCTTTGCCTGGTGCTTCATGCCCATGCTCCTCTTCGCCGCCCTCATCTTTTCCCTTATCTGCTTCACCTCCGCGTGCCAGCAGCCCCCGCACACAATGGACTCCCGCAGCGCCATGATCGACTGCACCATCCCTTCCGTCCCCGACGCCGCCACTTCCACAAGCCCCCTCTCCACCAGCGTCCGCGTCTACGTCGAACTCACCATCGAACGCAAATACAACCTCCTCGCACGTGTCTTCGGCTACGCCAACTCCACCGAAAGCCGCATCGCCTTCGACCCCGCCAAAGACTGGTGGGACAACCCCATCATCGTCTTCGCCGACCCCGTCATCCCCAGCCCCGACGCCACCGCCACCGCCGATGCCGCGCCCCTCGTCGGACAGGGTGCCAGCACCAACGTCCGCGTCGCCCTCACACTCACCCCCCACGCAGAAATCGCCTTCCGCAACGCTGCCAAATGCGATGCCATCCAGGGCACCATCACCCTCTCCATCAGCACCCTCAGCGACTACTTCGACGGCGACTGGACCCAGATGCTCGTCGCCAAAGACCGCAACGTCTCCTTCTCCTTCGACACCCGCATCCCCGGCCGCCCCACCACCACCGTCATCCACGAAACCCGAACCCTCCCCCTCTTCGTCTTCCAACGCTACACCCGCGACCACGATCGCTGGGACGCCCGCACCGACTGGCCCACCACCCCCGAGTCCGGCGATTTCCGCATCACCCTCGTCGGCAAAAACGCCACACTCCACCTCACCGGCTATCAATACACCCCGGAAATCACCTCCACCCATTGAAAACGGTTATTCACCTTCACCTATTCTCGCTCAACATGTGTGTCCGCGGCCTCGCTTGCGTCGTCGCGACCCATGCCTCTCACCAGTTACAGCGCTCCCCCCATCTGTTTTTCACCCTCTCTCCTCGTAAATGTTTACCGTCCCAGGTTCACGCTTCTTCGTGCCATGCTCACTCTTCCCGATCACACCGCACGTCCCCTCCAACTCACCCCTTTCGTGTCCTTCGTATGACTATCCGCCGAATTCTTGCCGGCCCGAGAAGAATCCCCTCCCCTCCGCCTCTGTGCGTCTCTGTGTCCTCTGTGCGTCCTCTCTGGTTCAAGTGTGTCTTCGTGGCCTTCAACTCTTCGTGCCTCGTGTTGTGGTCGCAGCTCCACCGTCCTATCGCCATTTGTGTTCATTTGTGTTCATTTGTGGGCAATTCACGTCGTCCGTCGTGGGGAGGCCGGGGGGGGCG